>Ga0194042_1000708_pt1 | contig 11244 bp, 5 predicted proteins | sample JunL4412m_MetaG_FD_148974 | JGI IMG/M metagenome (GOLD analysis project Ga0194042, IMG submission 148974) | Anoxic zone freshwater microbial communities from boreal shield lake in IISD Experimental Lakes Area, Ontario, Canada - Jun2016-L442-12m | ecosystem: Environmental > Aquatic > Freshwater >...
GGGGCCTTGGAAGATCGGGCTCACGATCGGGAAGGTCTTCGAGCGCAACGGTTGACTCCCTGAACCATTCCTCATAGGGCTGCTGAGCCGCAAGCTCAGCCTTTACCTCGCGGTCATCGACAATCCGACCGGCCTCTAGGTCAACGAGGAACAGCCGGCCTGGCTCGAGGCGCCCCTTGCGGACAACCTCATCGGGTGGAATCGGGAGTACGCCGGCTTCAGAGGCGAGCACAACCATCCCATCCGAAGTCTGAGCCCAGCGGCCTGGGCGAAGCCCATTCCGGTCGAGCGTCGCGCCAACAACTCTTCCATCCGTGAAGACGACCGCTGCTGGGCCATCCCAAGGCTCAATCAGGCAGCCGTGGTAATCGTAGAAGCCACGAAGCTGATCATCAACGCCCTCACGCCCGATGTAAGCCTCAGGGATCATCATCATCGCCGCGTGCGGCAGCGACCTCCCCGACTGAACGAGCATTTCGAAGACATTGTCAAGCGTTGCCGAATCACTGCCACCATCGCGGACAACCGGCAGAATCTTCTTCAGGTCATCGCCAAACAGCTCGCTTTCCATCTGCGATTCGCGAGCACGCATCCAGTTGACATTGCCGCGAAGTGTGTTGATCTCGCCGTTGTGAGCGATCATCCTGAAGGGGTGCGCGAGCTCCCACGAGGGGAAGGTGTTGGTTGAGAAGCGCGAATGCACGACTCCCATCTGGCTGACGACCATTGGGTCTCGCAGGTCAGGGAAGTAGCCGGGCAGCTGGGTTGCTGTGAGCATTCCCTTGTAGACGATCGTTCGCGAAGAGAGCGAGGCGACTGCCATCTCCTCGCCAGCCTGCTGCTCGGCGACGCGCCGAATTACATAGAGCGTCCGCTCGAACTCGTCCTGTGATTCGAGTGCGTCACTTGCGCCAATAATCAGCTGTCGAATGACCGGCGCACAGAGCAATGCCGTCTGCCCACAGTGGCGCGTATCAACCGGAACATCACGCCACCCGATTACCTGCTGGCCGGCCGATTCGACCGCGTCAATTACGGTCTGCTCGGCGGCGAGCCGCTTGCTTCGACCGCGCGGCAAGAAGAGTTGTGCAACTCCATAGCGACCAACGGCTGGCAGGGCTGGGCCAACCACTGAGCGGAAGAACTGATCGGGAATCTGAATCAGGATCCCAGCTCCATCGCCGGTCTCCGGGTCGGCTCCCGCCGCACCACGATGCTCAAGGTTTGCGAGCGCTACGAGAGCCCTTTCGACAACGCCATGGCTGGGCCCACCGACCAGCTGGGCGACAAACGCGACGCCGCAGGCATCGTGCTCATACTTGGGGTCGTATAGCCCGGACCGGCCGGGTCGCTTCTGCATCTCGAATCGGCTCCTGCGGTCGGTACGGAAAAGGAATCTGAATTGTATCGCTGTTTGGCAGTTTGGTACTAGTCGCAACGAGTCAGGGGGTTCGGACTTCGCTAGTGCGGCGTAGGCTGTTGCAATGGCAGATAGGACCCTTTACTGGTCGCTGACGGCTTCGCCGGTGGGCGAACTGCTGCTGACCAGTACTGACGAGGGCCTGATCTCGTTGAGCTGGGACATCCCCGATCCTGATGCCGAGGCGCTGAACATTGCGACCAACAGGTCGTTAGTAGCTAGACATTCAGCGGAGGCCCACAGGACGATCAACGACCAACTTGACGCTTGGTTCAGCCGCGAAATCAAGGAATTTGACCTCTCACTGGCAGACGACCCACGGCGCGGGACGGCATTCTCGGCTCGAGTACTTGCCGTCACTTCACTGCTGCCGATCGGTGGCACAGCTAGTTATGGCGAAGTCGCTAGGCAGGCCGGTTCACCGCGCGGAGCGCGAGCGGCAGGGTCCGCACTTGCTCGTAATCCGCTACCGATAATCATCCCCTGCCACCGCGTGGTGGCAGCGAACGGGAAGCTTGGCGGGTTTTCAGGCGGACTAAGCCGCAAACAGATTTTGCTCGCTATCGAATCCGGCTAAAACCTGTTTCAGGCCGGTGGCGTCGTCCCAGCCGTCTGTTCCAGCGCCCATGAGCAGAGCCTGCCCCGTGCTGGGCAGCCATTACAGAGACCCTCCCACGGCTTGTCCGCTACGGGTACGTCCCCTTCAAGCAGTGGCCTAGCAAGTAGACCAAGGTCTATCTCAAGCCTCTTGAGGTCAGCGCTAGTAAACGAAGCTACCTGAGGCTCGTCGGGGCGCTCCGCATAGAGGTGAACCACCTCAACGCGATCATGAGAGGTCTGACCAAGCGAGCCCGAAAGTGCCGCGAAACCATAGGCGTCACGCTGAATCGAGTAGTCACGTTCAACGCGGCCGACTAGATCGTCCTCATCGGCCGCAGATCTGCTGGTCTTCCAGTCAACGACTAACAAGGAGCCGTCTCCGTTATCCGCCACAACATCAAATATTCCGTGCAGGGGAATCACCTGCCCTTCAACTGGCAACAGGACGGCGAAGCCTTCCTCCCTTGCCACCCTGCGTCCTTCAACGTGGTTGCTAACAAGCCGCTGCCAAGTTGGACTGCTCGTAATTGCGGCGACCAGTTCAAGGACTTCGGCAGCGTCCGCAGCGGCCAGTTCGAGTCCTTGAGCATCAGCTTCGGCAGTCACATCTGAAATCGTCGGGCAGGATCCATCGAGCGGCGTTCGCTCAAGGATCCCGTGCAAAATTGCCCCTCGCTCAACCGGCTTAAGGCGTCTGGCTGCAGACTCTTCTGCCGCACCAATCACCTCACTGCTGTCGGACAATCCGAGCACATTCTCTGTGTACCAGCGGAATGCGCACCGCCCAGCCGTTTGGAGACCGCTGTAGCTAACTGAAGATGGCCTGAAGGCCAGTGGGGCTGGGTCGAGTGCCCCTTCGACTCGATGCAGGTTCGGATGGCCAGCAGCCTCAGTTGGTGGTGGCGCCAAGTCTGCCAGCAGGTCGAGCGCCGCACTGTCACTCACCGTCACCTTGATTGACGAACCGTTTGGCAGCTGCTCAGTCCAGGAGGCTGGAGCGTCTTCGTCAGCGCAGAAGTCGGCTAGACCGTCAAGCAGCCCGGCCTTCAGCATCCGGTCAAGATTCGTGTCTCCGCGGCCTGCGCCGGTCGGGGGTTTCTTGGGATCCGACGGCCGGTTGAATGATCCAGATAGGAGCAATCGCCCCTCGGCACGCGTGAAGCCGACATAGACAATCCGGATCTCCTCGGCAACCGCTGACTCCTTCTCGCGCTCCACGAAGTCATGACTTGCAAATGTTGGGATCCGATTCGCTCCGATTCGTGGACGCCAGCGAAACAGCATCTCGCTTGCGTCGGAGTTGACTGACAGCAAGTCCGAGCTCGAGTTGTTACCTCGACCAAGATCAACGAGCACAGTCACCGGGAATTCAAGCCCCTTAGCCTGGTGAATCGTCATCAGCCGCACCGCCCCGTCGGCACCCTCAGTCTGCTCGACGACCGCCTCGCCGTCGCGCCTTCCACCCTCCTCCTCAGCTCGCGAATCGGCTTCGCGCGCAAAGCCGGCTGGGTCGGCACCATGTTCGGACTCCCACGTTGCTGCCAGTGACTGCATGCGCCGGACATTCGCCAGCCGCCGATCTCCGGCTGGCAGGCCAAGTAGGTACAGGTCATATCCCGTCTCAATCAATGCCGCCTCAATTGCGTCCGCAAGCGAGCGCCGTCCGGCAAGTTCCCGCTGTCGCGCGAACCAAATAGTGAAGCGGTCGCGCAGCTCCTGATCCGGTTGATCAAGTTCAACCGACTCCAGGGCCTCGAGTACAGGAATTTCTCGCGCGCGAGCGTCGGAAGCAATCACGACAAGCGCGTCGAGCGAGAGTCCACAGATTGGCGAATAGAGCAGCTGATAGAGGCGCTCCTCGTCACAGCTGTTGCCTGTCGCTGCAAGCAAGGCGACAAGGTCTGAGACCTCTGGCCGAATCCACAGCCCGCCGGCTCCTTCGATCGTTGCCGCGATCCCAACTGAACGGAGCGCTTCGGCGAACGGCAGCAGCGAACTAACTGCTCGGCCGAGGATCGTTATCTCAGCCGGTCGATTCTCGCCACTGTCGACTAGCTGCTTGATCCGTGTTGCAACCGCCGCCGCCTCAGCATCGCGCCAGCCATTATCAACGAGGCTCTCAAGCCACTTGGGTGGATCATCTGGCAGTTCGAGCCGTTCCTTGACCCTCTGCACGTCAGTCAGCAGAAGCTCAACGAGTTGGTCTGATGAGCGGTTCGCCTCGTCGGCAGTCAGCTCCAGCAAACCGGCTAGTCCCTTGCTTGCAAATACCTGATTGTTGACATCAAGAATTGAAGACTTAGAGCGGAAGTTGGTCGTAAGCTCAAATCGCTTGCTTTCAGCACCAAGCTCTGAGGAACGCTGCTCAAAGATTTCAACCTCGGCGTGACGGAATCGATAGATCGACTGGGCGACATCGCCGACCGAGTAGAACTTGCCCTCGGGAGAAATAAGCTCAATCAACTGAGCCTGAACACGATTGATGTCCTGCGCCTCATCAAGGAAGACTCGGCTGAACTGCGCACCCGCGGGTCGCCAGTCGGGATCGCTATCTGAGGCACCCTTTTCGCGGGCAGAAATCAATAGATCAATTGTCAGCAACGCGAGATCCGAGAAATCGAGCAGTCCGGCCTCAGCCTTGATCCGCGAATAGGAGTCATCCCAGATCTCAAGCAGTGCGGCAAGCAATGCTAGATCGCTATGAGCAGCAAGGTTGTTGGCAGCCTCAACTAGTTGAGATAGCGTTTCATCTAGCCGAGCCCCAACCTCTGACTGCTTCATCAAGTTCAAGCGGCGATCCAACACCATCGCCGGCAACAAGTTGATCGTTTCGAACGTCGCATCCGCTACAAGGCGCGCCTTTTCGAGCGACTTGACTAGCAACTTGGAGTCAGAGTCCCATGATTGTGCCTCGCTAATAAATGACTCCGCTAGATCCTTGGCCGCAGGCAGAAGCACCTCGACCGCAGCGACCAACCGTTTCTCATTCGGAACCTCAAGCCGTGGGTGTGGGTCGCCACCGGTCCTCAGCCGTGAGTAGACGAGCTGTACCTCGCGCTGCAAGGGTGAACGACTGTTGTCGTCGTACTTGGCCGCAAATGACATCGCATCTGGACCGTGAGCACTGATGAAACGACTAAGCGCATCCGACCAAGCGCGAGCAAGCAACTCGGGGTCTTCATCGGCAACGATCCCAAAGCGCGGGTCAACGCCAAGTGAGAGAGCATTGCGACGCACGATGCCCTGGCAGAAGGAATCGATAGTCGCCACCAGCGGCTCTGAATCGGCTTCAGCAACCTGTAGCCCTAGGTCTGGAACTGGCGCGTGGCCCTCGTCGGGCAGGTCCTTATTCCTTAGCTCACGTGTCCGAGCACGGATTCGGTCGCGCATCTGCGCGGCAGCCTTACGCGTAAAGCTGATCGCCAAAATCGAGCTAGCGTCGACCTTGTCTTCGACAATTGAGAGCGCTACACACTCGGCAAGTACCCCAGTCTTACCGCTGCCCGCTCCGGCCACGATCACTGCCTGATCGTGGCGCGCAGCGATCGCTGCAACCTGCTCCTCGGTCCACCTGATCTCTGAAGTGGTCATCGGCGCCCTCCACAGAGCCATGGGTAACGGCATCCGTAGCCGCCACCGCAGTGAGAGGGATCAGAGCCAAGCTGCCCCTCCTCGATGTCCTTAACTGCCTGAAGCGCACGCTTGCGGGCGGCCTCAATCAGTTCGATCATCTCGCTACTTGTGACCCCATCCTTTGATTCGCCACTTCGTGCCGGGCTAACTGTTGCTTCGCCCGGAGTTCCTTCGACGATCGCTCCAGTCACCTGCTGCGACTTGATCGATTCGTAGAGCGCGGCAGCGGGCTTGCCGCCAAGGAACTCGATGGCCGCCAGCATGTAGAGCGCCGGCTGCAACTTGCGGCTCTCCTCCCACTTGGTGTGCGACCAGACCCCAACTCCGCTCTTGTAATCACGGACAAGCAGCAGCCGTTCGTCGCCTTCGCCAATCACATCGACTCGGTCAACCGTGCCCGCTAGCTCGAGTCCACTACCTAGGTCCAACGGGTCGATGCCGTCGCGTCCAAATGTGAATTCAGTCTGAATTGCTCGCGCAGGCCAGTCACGGTCACGCTCTGCTTCGAGCCAAGTAATCGAGAGCATCTCTGCACGTTTCAATGCGATTGCAGCAGCAAGTGTCTTGGGACCTTTTTCAGTTGACTCAGCGATCGCAGCCGCGATCGCCTTGCGCGCTGGCTCCATGACTCGATCTTCGATCCGCCCATCTCCATGCTCAATCGCCGCTTCGACGGCCTTCTGCAAAGCAAGGTGGACTGCCGTCCCACGGAATGTCGGCTCGCCCTCGGGCTCCATTTCGGCTGGTTTGAGAAGGTTTTGCCCAAGCCAACCAATCGGGCATTCACAGTAAGCCTCAAGCCGACTTGGCGAGACAACAGTCTCGCGCTGGTCGGCTATGCAATCTCGAGCCGGAGCAGCGAGCTGTGCTGGCAGCTGCGGATGCCTCGACGCCTGGGCTTTGAGAGCCTCGCTTCGCAGTTGTGAGCGGTGGTCGTCGGCGGAAACCGGCGCAACGGCACCGGCCAGACGGACACCTTCCGGCTCCGAAATCTGCTTGAGGTCGCGACCGAGCAGCCGCAAGGTCTCGTCAAGGTAGGGAGACGCCGATACGGACGCACCAGCATCGTCACGGATGCGCCTAACCAGCACGACCCGCTTACGCGCCCTGGCAAGACAGGCAACGAACCTTTCCCGCTCGCCGGCCTGCTGACGGGCTGCCGAACTAAAGAGGCGTGGGTCGTCGTCGGGGTTTTGCGGTTCGGCGCTTGCTGCCAGGCGATCGGCTGGGAGATCGCCAAGGAACGGGTCGCCGGCTGGCGAGGCGGGAAACAGGCCGTGCTCTAAGCCAAGCACGACGATCGCGTCGGCACTACGTGCCCGGATTGACGAAGGGTCGGAAATCTGCACAGCACCGGGCCTAGAGGCCCCAACGCTTACATCGATCTCGAGCGCCGCCAACTCTTCGATCATTGGCTTTGGATCGCTGCGCTCAAAGATCTCCGCAAGATCCACGGCAGCTTTCGAAACCGAGGAAACGACGCTCGCATCAAACAGAACATCACGGCCGACCTGCTGGCCGTTGGGAACGAGACGAGCATTCATCAATGCAGTTGCCGCTGCGGCCAGCGATTCGGCCAACTCCTTCTTGCTTTGGTGCTTGCGCAGCTGGTCAAGCGCTGCGAGTTGTTGACCCGATTGCCTTGCCCAGATGCTGAGCGCATCCTTTGCGCGGGTTGCACCGGCTCTGCGCAGCTCAGCCTCGATCCGGTCAACCGCCAAGGCGCCATCAAGGCCAGCCGTAGCGCGAATCCAGACAATCGCATCCTCGGCTGTTGCGGACTCGGGATCGAATGCTGCTCGACAGAGGCCGAGTAGGGCACGGCCAAGTGTCGTAGCGCCAAGCTCAGCTGATTCAGGACGCGACACCTCAATCCCCGACAGCTCAAGAATCGAGGCAAGCAGGGCATCCTCCTCCGATCGAGGCCTAACAACTGCAATCTGCTCTGGCGCGATTCCAGACTCCAACAAGTCAAGGACCGCTCCGGCAGCGAGCTCTGCTGTTGCGCGCGAGCCCGAACCGGTCAAGACCTGAAGGCTTGCTCCGTCGTCGATAACTGAGCCGTCGTCTGAATCGGTAAACAGTCGATTCGCGAGGCCGGCAAGCGTGGATGAATCTCCTTCAGCTAACGCCATAACGACTTCGTTCACCTGACCGTCAAGCTCAGCTCTTGCCCGCAGGCGCGCTGCGACCAGATTGCCGACACCAACCGGCCGCGTCATTTCCGTTGGAAGCGAGACCGCCACTTCGGTCTGACTTCCCAGAAGTCGAATGACCTCGATCTGCACGGCCGTCAGATCTGAAAACCCATAGATAAAGACTGGCTCGCCGCTCCAAAGACCGGTGTTCTTGGCAAGCTCCTCTGAAGCGCGTCGCGCCTGCAGGTCACGATCCAGCAGTCCCGCCGTGTCGAGCCGAGCGAAATATGAATCAAGCAGTTGTGTTACCTCTGCTGCCAGCCGCTGATTCGACGCGGCAATCTGCTGCTCAAGGCGACTTGGATCAATTAGCGCCCGCGAATGCTCAAGTATCAGCCGTTCCAAGGCCTGGGGGAACCCGGGCGCAGCAGCCGATGCGGCAAGAGCACTTAGCTGCCCATCACTTAGCGCCGTAGTAACGATCTCTCGCGCAATCAGTCTGCGCCGAATTGGGCCAATTACGCGGCCATGCACGCCAACCCTTCTCGATAGATCAGTTACGAAGCGCTCCCAAGTGACTACCCGTCCACCGATCAGCGCGCCGGACTCCAAGAGCTCGAGCTCATATACATCCCGGTCGGCAGCAGTTGGGACGACGAGAATCGGCGAGTTGCCAGCCTTCGTTTGATCCCTAAACCCAGACAGCAGCTCACCGGCCTTGGCGGCGTTAGCGGGTCCGGTTACAAGTGTTAGTGCCACAAGAGATCAGGTCGCAACTGGAGGCACATTCCTGACAACCAGTCTCAGAATCTCAGTCTGAATCGACGGGATCAGCGGCAGCGGCCGGCTTCTTCTTCGCGGCCGGCTTCCTCTTCGCAGCAGGCTTCTTCTTGGCAGCAGGCTTCTTCTTTGCTGCAGGCTTTTTCTTGGCAGCCGGCTTCTTTGCCTCGCCCTCGCCGCCTTCCTCTTCGGGATCCGGCGGCTTGTAGCCCTCCTTCGCCCATGCTTCATCGAACTCAACCCGCCACTTGCCCTCTTCATTCTGGAAGAGACCCAGCTTCGCGCGGAAGTTGCGACCTGCGCGACTCTTGAAGCCAGTTACCTGCTTGGCCGTGTGGCCGGTGCGAATCAATTCCTTAACGATCTGGGCGTTGAGGGTCTTCCCAGCCTTTGCCTTCCAGATCACGAAGCCGCAGCCTGGATCATCCTTTGCCCAGCATGAGTACCCCTTGCGATTCTCCATCAGGTCGTTGCCGCAGATTGGGCAGGGACCAAGGTTGGCACGGGGAATCCGAACGTCCTTCAGTACCTCGTCGAGCATGCCGACGGTCTCCTTGGCGAACAATGCAATGTCACCGATGAACGCATCGCGCTGCTCTTCGCCCTTCGCGATCTTCTCTAGGCGCGCCTCCCAGCTCCCGGTCAGGGCCGGAGATGTAAGCGGTGATTCACCGAGCAGTCGGATTACATTCGTTCCCTTCTCCGTGCAGACCAGCGCCCGTCCGTCACGCTCAAGGTAGCCGCGAGAGATCAGGGTCTCGATGATTCCGGCGCGTGTCGCTGGCGTTCCGATGCCCGATTCCTTCATCGCCTCGCGCGCCTCTTCATCGTCGACGTCCTTGCCGGCGGTCTCCATCGCCTCAAGCAACTTGCCGTCTGAGTAGCGCTGCGGCGGCTTTGTTTCCTTGCGCTCACTCTCGACATCAACGACGCCGACGCTGTCGCCCTCAGAGAGCTTCGGCAGCAGTTCGTCGGACTTACTCTCACCATCAATTCCACGCCAACCTGGCACTACAAGTACCCGGCCGCGGGTACGGAAACGATGGCCGGCGACACCTGTCTCCAAGGTTGTGTTCTCGGCAACAGACTCGGGATGGAAGACGGCAAGGAAGCGCCTTGCAACTAGGTCGTAGATCTTGCGCTCGTCCTCAGTGAACCTTGCGATCGGATGGATCTCAGCATTGGTCGGAATGATTGCGTGGTGGTCACCGACCTTCGCATCGTTTACGACGCGACCCAGAGGCAGTTCGCTGAGTCCGTCAACGAACTTCGCAGCGGCGCTGTATTCAGGTGATGTTCGACCGACCAGTTCGGCGATAGGACGAATCTCCGGCACCATGTCACCGGTCAGGTAACGCGAGTTGGTCCGTGGGTAGGAAAGCGACTTGTGCTGCTCGTAAAGCTTCTGTGCGGCCGAAAGCGTCCGCCGGGCTGTAAACCCATAACGGCTGCTCGCCTCGCGCTGCAACGAAGTCAGGTCGAAGAGCAGCGGCGCCTTGTCGCGACGCTCACGGGTCTCAAGTCGAACGATCGTTCCCTCGCCCGTCTTGCAGTCGGCCACAACCGCAAGTGCTGGTTCCTCAGCGGGAAGGCGGTCTCCGTCCGGCGCAATCAAAAGGCCTGAGTACTCAACGCCAGCCTCAGTAGAGAACCGTGCGTTCACCTGCCAGTAGGGAACTGGGATATGGGCTTTGATCTCCTCCTCACGGCGCGCAAGAATTGCCAGCGTTGGCGTCTGCACGCGGCCAAGCGAGACCGCGCCGTCAAAGGAGCTCCGAAGCCGAATAGTTGCTGCGCGGGTCGCGTTCATGCCAACGATCCAGTCAGCCTCCTGCCTTGCGCGTGCCGCCGACTCAAGTGGCTCCAGTTCAGAGCTTGGTCGCAGGTGCTCAAAGGCATCGGCGATCGCCTTCTGAGTCATCGAGGCAAGCCAAAGCCGCTCGACCGGCTTGCTGCATTTGGCCTGTTCGTAACAGAGCGCGAAGATCAGCTCGCCCTCGCGGCCCGCATCGCAGGCATTGATGACGGCATCAACATCATCGCGGCCAAGTTGCTTCTTGACGATCGTGAACTGCTTCTTTGAGCGATCATCGACAAAGTGCTTGAACTTGTCGGGAACGATCGGGAGATCCTCCATCTTCCAGCTCTTGAACTTCTTGTCATAGGCATCCGGTTCGGCGAGCTGCACGAGGTGCCCAACTGCCCAAGTGATCACATGATCGGGTCCTTCGAGGTAGCCGGGACTCTTCTTGAACGGTCCGGGCAATACCCGAGCTAAGTCGGTGCCCACGGAAGGTTTCTCTGCCAGTACGAGTGTCTTTGCCATCGGCGCGGCAGAGTAGCGCCCTCAGCGCTCGAACCCGGATTGGAATGTCTTAGCGTTGGCAGGGGCCAGCGGCTTGGGCGGCACCGGATTCCGCTCTGAGCAGGGCTTTTCCGATCTCAGACGGTGGAATTCCGTAGCCGCCAGCTGGACCGTTTCCGCTTGTCCTTGCGTAGACCATTGCGATCACAGATCCATTTGCACTAACCACCGGCCCACCGGAGTTACCGGGCCTGATTTTGCCTCGAATTACAACGATCAAACGCCTTACCGGTCCGTTTCCATAAGCGTCGTCAGTAATCGATTCAACGGTTGCGCCAAGCCTCGCTGGGGCAGCGTTGAATGGGCCA
>Ga0194042_1000711_pt1 | contig 11209 bp, 10 predicted proteins | sample JunL4412m_MetaG_FD_148974 | JGI IMG/M metagenome (GOLD analysis project Ga0194042, IMG submission 148974) | Anoxic zone freshwater microbial communities from boreal shield lake in IISD Experimental Lakes Area, Ontario, Canada - Jun2016-L442-12m | ecosystem: Environmental > Aquatic > Freshwater >...
CCCCGAGGCCCTCCTTCGAGCGCGCAGCAAGCAGTACATTTGCGCCGTGCGTCCACAACGCTTTTGCAATCGCTTTGCCCAAGCCGCGCGACGCGCCGGTCACCACCACATTTTTATGTTCTAATAGCATTCGAAACGTTCCATTTATAGTTTGAAAACTCGTCCCATTACTCAGCCCAGCCCACCGGGTGCCCGGTGATTTTGTAGCGGTAATTCGCCATTCGGCTCAACACTGGCCACGGAAATACTTTCTCGAAAATCGACCGCTTCCGCACACCCAGATTCTTCAAGATTTTAAAGCGAATGATGTCCATGAATCCCGGCAACGCGCCTTTGAATTCAGGTCGAAATCCCGTTGCTTTCAACGCTCGTTCCAGTGTTTCCGGTTCAAAAAAGCTGACATGAATTTCAGGCGTCACATATCCCCACTTCAACAAATTCGCCCGATGCGGTGCTGCCCCGTTTCCCGTCGTTAAAAAAAACAATCCACCCGGTTTCAGAAACGAGCGGATTTCCTTCAGGACACTCAGCGGATTCGGAATATGTTCGAGCACTTCAATCGCCGAGACAATGTCGAACGCCCCTTTATAGGCGCTCAAATCCTCGCGCTTCAAAAGCGGGATGCCCGAGGCGCGAGCGCGTTCGGCAATCCAACCTTCTTCAAAGCCCACCGCCCGGCACTCCGAATTCGCGCGAATGTAGCGCACCTGCCCACCGTTCCCGCAACCGAAATCCAGCCACTGCGTCCCGGCGTTCAATGGCACGAGCGCTTTCACCGCGCTTAAAATTCCACGCCATTCGTACTCGCGCACCGACGCGTTTGGATGCTCCAACTCATTGACGTAGTCGAGCAACGGGTCTGCGCCCTGGCCACGATAATATTTTTCGTCGTAGATCAGTTCAAATTTGGTGCACGGATTTTCGATGTACGAATACCGGCATTCCGGGCAATGCCGAAACCGGAATTCGTCGGGAATGTTTTTGCCGACGCGCGACCCCGCAGGCTGAGCCGGGCTGGAACACACGGGACACACTGCGGCGGTTTCGCTCATCGGCGCACGAATACCCACGGGTTGTTTTCGAGGAAGCGGACTGTGGTCACGATGCCTTCGCGAATCGTCAATTTTGGCTTCCATCCCAACGCGCGGATGCGTTCGCATTTCAAGAAAATAAATGGATTGTCGCCGATCCAACCGCGCTCGCCACCTGTGTACTCCAGCACCGGCTTCACGCCCATCTCTTCACAAATCCAGCCGATGGAATTGTTGACTTCGCAGTACTCGTCGGTGCCGAGATTATACACGCTGACCTTCGTGGTCGATTTTTCCATCGCGATGCTGATCGCGTCGAGGCAGTCTTGTATATATAGGTACGACTTGCGCTGCTTACCGTTGCCCAGAACTTTCAAACGGTCCGGATGTTCCTTCAATTGTTTGAAGAAATCGTAGACGTGTCCGTGTGTGTAATGTTCGCCGAGAATTGAAACGAAGCGGAAGATGCAGGCCTGAAATCCGAAGCCTTCGCAGTACGCCGCGATGAGTCCTTCGCCCGCTAATTTCGATGCGCCATACAACGATGTTTGAATCGGAAACGGGCAATCTTCAGGCGTCGGAATTACTGCTGCTTCACCGTACACCGAACCCGTTGACGAGAACGCGATCCGCTTGATTCCGTTCGCGCGCATCCCTTCCAAAACGTGATATGTCGCTATTGTATTCTGATCCAAATCCCGGCGCGGATTGTCCGTCCCAAAGCGCACGTCCGCATTGGCCGCGAGATGATAAACCACTTCGCAATCCTTCATCGCGGCTTTCAACGCATCGAGTTCCAACAGATCCGCGCGGACTAATGAGAAGTTTGGATGCTGCAGCGCTTGCGATAAAAACTCCTGCTGCCCCGTCGAAAAATTGTCGTACCCAACAACCGTGTGCCCGTCCTTCAGCAATCGGTTGGCGAGGTTGCTCGCGATAAACCCGGCACATCCCGTCACAAAACAACGCAAGTTGAAAACCTCCGATGTAAAACGCCGTCGTCGTTCCCCTCTCCCCTCGGGGAGAGGGCGCACGAGCGTACTCGCTCGCCGGGTGAGGGGGAGGCGCTTGATTTAGTCAACGTGTTTTGATTAATCAGCTCCTCCCCCTCACCCCGCACAGGAGTACCTGTGTCGGCCCTCTCCCCCGAGGGGAGAGGGGAACGGCAACGGCATGCCCACTGTTGTACCCAATTATTTCGATCACGGGACATTGTATTGCAGTGCCCGGATTATCCAGTAAAATGGAACGAATTCTACTGCGAACATTGAATCAAAATCCAAACGAAAGCGCCCCTTGAATGGCAATCAAACGCATCACGCCCATGTATGAATGGCCGAAACAAACGCCCGTATTAACCGAGGAACAGAAGCTGGCGCGCGAAGATTTCATGATCCACTGGCACAAAGTTCTGCCCAACAAATACGGCATGGTTGAAAAGTTCAACCATCGCGGCGCGTTCACCGAAGAGATCAAGCCGGGTATCCGAACGTTGGAACTCGGAGCGGGCTTAGGCGCTCACATTGAATTCGAAGACCTCTCAAAACAAACCTACGTCGCCAATGAATTGCGCGCTGAGATGGCCCAAGAAATCAAGAAGCGTTACCCTCAGGTTGAAGTGCTCGTCGGCGACGTGCAAGCCGGACTGCCGTGCGAAAGCGCGAGCTTTGATCGAGCGCTTGCGGTTCACGTTCTGGAACATCTTCCGGACTTGCCGCGAGCGTTGAAGGAGATACGTCGCGTCTTGAAGCCGGATGGATTTTTTCAGGTCGTCATTCCGTGCGAAGGCAGCCTCGCTTACACGATGGCTCGCAACATTTCAGCCCGCCGAATTTTTGAAAAGCGCAATAAGATGTCCTACGATTTTGTCGTCGAATCCGAGCACGTGAATCTGGCCGATGAAATCGTCTTTGCGTTGAAGAAGGAATTCACTGTCGAAATCAAGAAGTTCTTCCCGCTGAACTTCGTCCCGATTCAAACGTGTAATCTCGTCATCTCACTCGTCTGCCGTCCTAAAAAATAGGATCGTCTGCACATGCAGGTTGCTTACTTGTCTTTCGCCTTCGGCTTAAAACCGGGCCGCCCGCTGGGCCCCTTTGTTTTTTTGTCGAACAAAATGTATGCCTTGTGATTGAACGTATCGATCCGGGCCGTTTCAACGAATCGCGAGTCGCCGCGAATGTACTCCAGTAGTTCTGTCTGAAATTGCCCGTTCGGTAACAGGTTGTAAATCTCCGGATTGTCCGCCTCGGACGCCACGACCACGTCCGCCCGATCCAGGAAATAAGCGACTTCATCCGGGACTCCCTTGATGTCCGTCGTCATCACATCCGGCGGAGGCAAGTTGTCTTCGTAATAAAGCAGGCTGATCGTTACGGCGTTGATCGATCCGACCGCTGTAAAGAATACCGCGCGAGCCGGGGCTTCCGCTCGTTGCGTTCGTGCTTTTAAGTTCGCGTACAATACTCGATTCGTTTGTGCCCGGGCGAGCAACTCCGGCGAATCGCGGAATCCCAGTCGCTCTTGTCCTCGATGAACCAGCAACCCGAGCGCGCAAATAGACACGAGCGCCAGCCACTCGACGGGCTTCCGTCGCGCGTACAAAAACTCGTACAACTCGAGCACCAGAACCGTCCCAGCGATCCACGCTGCGAGTTCCCACCGATTGAGGAAGTGCGTCCGCAATTCCTGTCGGAACCATGGTACGCAATACGCTGCGAGCAACACGGCCCCAACGATTCCATATCGAATATCTTTTGTTCGGGTGTCATTGCGCATCGATGCAAAAAAATATGCCGCCGTCATGATCAACACGGCATACGTCAAATTCCCCGGCAACGCGGGGGCGATTCCAAGTGCTGCGAAAAGCACGCCTAATTTTTCGAAGTCGCGGTGCTCGCTCAACCAATCGGAAATGTGACGGAACGAAAGCGTCCCGAGCAGAGTCAACATGCAGAAAAAGTTCGCGCCAAAAAACTGCGTCTTGACCGGATTCAACGTGGGTCCGAGATATGAAATTCCGAGCAGGATCAACAGTGCGCACACACGTAGCACTCGCGGCTTTTCGTTCGGTGCGCGGATTAAAATCAGCAGCGATCCGCCGATCAAGAGCGGCAATAAATACAGATGATGTCCGAGCATCAGCGTCCCGCCGATACCGTCCAAATAATAGCGGATGTGGTCCCAGATTGTGCCATGCAGCGCCCATATATCATGCTGCGAAACAAGGCCCTCTTTGATGTAGCCGACGAGGTATCCGAACGTCATATAAAAGTGTGGCAGCGAAATCAAAATAAACGCGAGCACAGCTGTGAACGTGGAACGGACAGCCGGCCACAGGCGAAACGATTGCGGCTCTGTCAACCGCTCAATGATCACAGCCAGTCCCAGCGTCGCGCAGAAGAAAAATCCTGTTTGCGGAAAGACTGTTGGCTTCGTCAGCATCGCGATTCCGAACAGCGCACCGATACCAAACCGGCGCTTAAACGACGCTCCGGTCCACTTCTGTTCCAGGCCCAGAATTTCGCCGATTGTAATGAACAAGGCACACGCCAAATCCGGCCGAAACTCCGAGATCAAATAGGTTGTGAATGGAATGCTGAGCGCGAATCCGAACACTAGCAATTTCCGAATCAACGACACGCCGCGCATCTGACTGTTTACAAAAAATAGAAGTACAAACACCAGCACGGTGTTCAGTGCGTACGGCGCGACCATTTTGAGTCCGAAAATCAGGTAGCTGAAGAATGCCATGTAGGTCGAAAAAGGCGAGTGCGGATGTGCGCGCATGTAGCACGACGGGATCGACGAGAGGCCGTGTTGTAAGAATTCGCGGTGCCGCGCTGCGCCGTCCAAAAAATAACCGCAGTCATCAAACAGCGGAACCGTCGCGAGCCGACCGTACCAATACGAAACGTTCAGCACAATCACGCCGAACCCGGCGGTGAGACAAACAATCACTGCGAGTGAGAGCAGCCGCTGACGCGTGGTTTCAACGCCGGTTGTCGTTGTAAAATTGCCGATGAGCATGGGGCGAAACTATAGTCTCCCATCCGGACGCGACAACTGGAATTTCGTTCGCTTGATCGTGTTGATGCGCTGACAATTTTCAGCCATCCTTGATTTTCCCTCGCTACCGCTTATCCTCTAGAGTCTTAAAAATTTCCCAACTCGCGCAGTGCGCCTGCAGGTGCTCGGAGACGGTGTGCTTGGAACGATGACAACTCAAAGCCAGACGTCCCACACTCCGCCGGATGAACCGCGACTCACCGTTATCATTCCGTGTTTCAATGAAGAACTCCGCCTCGGCAGTCACTTGCGCGAGGTCAAATCGTATCTCGACGCACATCTGCCGGGATCGGAAATCCTCGTGATCGATGACGGCAGCAAAGACAAAACGCGTCAGGTCGCAGAAGAAATTCTCGGTCCCGGTTCTGTGATTTCGCAACCGCCGTCTGCACCGGAGTCGCGGCTGCGCGCGGACGTTTCGTTCTCTTCACTGATGCCGATGGTTCGACGCCGATTCAAGAAGTCGAGAAACTGTTGCCGCATGTTGAGTCGAATTGCGATGTCGCAATTGGTTCGCGCGCAACCCGCAAAACTGGACTCTTTACGTTTTCAAGTGCAGGCAAATCGTGCGAGAAAAAGTGGTTGGACGCCGCTCAATTTCATTGGAACACGCACCCGATGCGAGTCGGGATGGGGCGCGTTTATGCGTACTCTGTGCAGTTGATTTTGGGGTTGCCGTTTCAGGACACGCAATGCGGTTTCAAATTGTTTCGCCGCGCCGAAGCGCAAGCCATATTTCCGCAGGTGACGATGAAGGGCTATTCGTTTGACGTTGAAGTCCTCGCTCTTGCTCGGTCGCGAAATCTGACTGTTGCTGAAGTCCCCGTCTCTTGGCATCACATCCCCGGCTCGCGCGTTTCGATCTTCCGCGATGCTCCAAAAATGTTCGCCGACCTCCTCACACTTCGCAGCGCGAAATCGACATGACAGCGTCGCGCGTCTTGAATTTTCAACGAGCTACGGTTACGCTTTCATATCTTCTTGGTCCCCTTTAATAACTGCGAACCGATCCGCGCGTGGAGTGTTGAGTCTTGGAAAAAAGCAAAGGCTTGCCGTTTATTTCGGTGGTCGTGCCGATCTTCAACGAAGAACAAGTGCTGCCGAAATTCATCTCGACGATGAGTGGCGTTTTGAACGCGCTGAACGAAGAGTGGGAGATACTCTTTGTCGCTGATCCGTGCTTTGATCGGACGCTTGATATTTGTCGTGAAGCGAACAAAGCTAATCCGCGTTTTAAACTGCTCGCGCTGTCCCGTCGCTTTGGGCAACCTGCGGCCACGATGGCCGGTTTGGCGTATTCGCGCGGCAAAGTTGTAGTCGTGATTGATTGTGATTTGCAGGACCCGCCAGCGTTGATACCCCCGCTTTGGCGCGAGGGCAATAAAGTCGTGATTCCGCAGCGTCGAACGCGCGCGGGCGAACACCCGTTGAAAAAACTGATCGCTTATTCCGGCTATTGGTTCATCAACAAAATTGCGAACGTCAAGATCCCGCGCAACACGGGCGACTTCCGCTTGATGGATCGTCGCGTCGTCGATGAATTGGTGAACCTCAACGAAAGCCACGGATTTCTGCGCGGCCTCGTCGCCGTCGTCGGTTTCAAAACGCATTTACTTCCGTTCGACCGCGTGGCGCGTGACGCGGGGGAGGGGAAGTACAATCGCATCACCGGCAGCTTGCGCATCGGCTTCAACGGTATCGTCGCGTTTTCGGATTATTTGCTTAGCTTGACGTCGATGGCGGGATTCTGCATATCGGCGTTCGCGGTGCTCGCGATCATCGTCATCATGGGATTGCAGATGATGAGCATGGGTGTGCTCGGTGCCTACATCGGTCGAATTTACGACGAGGCCAAGCGACGTCCGAAATTTATCGTCGAAGAAAGCATCGGACTTGAAGGCGAATTCCGCCGCCGACGACAGGGGGATTGAATTTGACGTTTGGATTCACGATCAACTGAGAGCTTCAACAAGCGGGGTGCGATCACGATGGACTCGAAGCAACGTGTTTTATTTTGCTGGAGCGGCGGGAAAGATTCGGCACTCTGTCTTCATCGTGTGCTCGCGTCCGGGCGCTTTGAAGTCGTCGCGCTGTTAACCACACTGAATGCTCATTATCGCCGTGTTTCGATGCATGGTATTCGGGAAGAGGTGCTCGAAATCCAGGCGCAACGGATCGGTTTGCCGCTTGAAAAAATGTTCGTCAGCCAGAGCAGTACAAACGAGGAATACGCAGATAACATGCGCGCAATTCTGTTGCGTTACAAAGCGCTTGGAGTTGAGCATGTCATTTATGGCGACATTTTTCTTGAAGATTTGCGCCGCTGGAGAGAAGACAATTTGGCGCAAGTCGGCATGAAGGGCGTTTTCCCGCTCTGGCAGAACGATACGAAGCAACTTGTGTCCGAGTTTGTTGAATTGGGATTTCGTGCGGTACTGTGTTGTGTGAACGATGCGTACTTGGGCCAGGACCACGTGGGGCGAGAACTCAATTCCGAATTTATCGCATCGCTTCCGCTGGATGTGGACGCATGCGGCGAGAACGGCGAATACCATTCATTTGTGTACGCGGGACCTATCTTCCGCGAGCCGCTCGCAATTCAAGTCGGAGAAATTGTGTATCGACCTTTGGAATTGCCCCATTCCGGAGCATCCTCTTCAGTGTGTCCGCCCCCGTCAGCGACGCTGCAGCAACGCCCACAAACGAAGGGCTTTTGGTTTTGCGACGTCACACTGGCCACCCTTGGCGAGGTCGCACCCTGAACCTTGAATCGCCGTGCATAAACGTGTGTGCGCTGGACGCTGCGGGGCGGATGTGTACCGGGTGTTTTCGGACCATCGATGAAATCGTCCAATGGTCCCAGATGAAACCCGGCGAGAAGCTGCAGGTGCTTCAGACGCTGCCGAATCGCAAGGCGGTTTGTTGCGCTGAGTTGAAAAGGTCAAACTCAGTCCGTGCGAATTCATAATGACTTGGTCGAGATGACAATGTTGTTTCGTCGATGTTCAACGTTTTGAATTGTGTTAACGATTTATACCTTCTCCGTCTCCAACCACGCGTCGAGATTCTCGATTGTTCGCAGAATCAAATTTGCGCAGCGCGGCAAATCCATCATCCGCACGTATTCGCCCGCGACGTGCGCCTGGCCTGTGTAGCCCGGCCCGATGTTGATCACGTCCATTCCGGCTTGCTTGAAGAGCACCAAATCCGTTCGCGCGCGGTTCCAGCTCGTCCGCGCACATCCGAACAAATCCATGCTTGCATCCATCGCGCTTTTTAGCAGCGGACCATTCGGATCGGTTGAACACGCTGGCGCGTCGCAGCGGATCGTCCATGTGGCAGTGACGGCCGTTGAGATGCTGCGTCAACTCGGTGATTTCTTTTTCGACGGTGGCGACCGTTTCGCCGGGAGCGATGCGGCGGGAGATCGTCAATTCGCAATGCTCGGGAATTATGTTCCCGGCCGCGCCTCCTTTAATCAGCGTCACGGTCGCCGATGCTTTCGCGCGGACGTCGCCGAGCACGTGGATGCTCTTGTAGCTCGCGTTCAATTTCTCGACCCGCGCGCAAATCGTCGCGGCGGCGTGTGAATCGCGTTCAGTCCATTCTCAGGACACGCTGAATGTGCGGAGCGACCCTTCAAACTAATCTTCGCGACCACATGGCCCTGGCATCCAACCGCCAGCGTCGGACACGTTTCATCGCAACTTGCTTCCGTCGTCATCGCCCAACGTCCCGGCTGCTTATTCAAAATATCGTGAACGCCGTTGCGCTTGCCTTTAGCGGGCATTTCTTCGCAGACTGTGAATGACACGGCGAGTCGCAGCCGCTTCAAGCGGTTCTTTGTGTCTGCAAAATGCTGAAGCAAATGCAGCATCACGGAGAGGCCGGATTTCATGTCGGACGTGCCGAGCCCGGTGATGATCCGAGTGTCGCCGCTGCCCGACACGACTGGCGTCCATGGATCCGTTGCCCAGCCTTCGACTGGCACGACCGTGTCGGTGTGTCCACTCAGATGCAGCGTGTCCACTGCCGGGCCGGGATGATCGGGTTCCAGCGTGACTAGCAGGTTGTCGTGGACGTCGCGCGAACAGCTCAACCCCATCGCGGCGATCAATGCTTGGACGCGTTCCGCCATCGGCGCTTCCTCGCCGGACAGGGCCTTGATCGAAACGAGTTCCACAACGGTGCGGCCGATCTCGTCGGCACTTTCAGAATTGAATCTCATGTGTAATAGAATGAAGCCCCGGCGAAAATAGTCAATGAAGCAAATTGGAGTTTTTAAGATTTCAAGAGGGTTCAATCTTCGTGTCGTTCTTGCGATGACGGCTCAAATCAATTAAGCTAGGCGTATCCAGATTGAGCAGAATATTTTGAGGAGCGCGGGGCAAACGTGGCGAATAGAATTCCGTCCAAAATCGATCAGACGTTTCAGAGCCTGAAAGCGGCCAATCGCGCTGCGTTCATTCCGTTTTATGTCGCGGGTGATCCGGATTTAGCCACGTCCGAAGCGCTGATTTGCGCGGCGGCGGCGAACGGCGCGGACTTGATTGAAATCGGTGTGCCGTTCTCCGATCCGATCGCTGATGGCCCGGTGATTCAAGCCGCTTATTTTCGCGCGTTGAACCAGGGCTTCAAGGTCAAGCACCTCTTCGAACTCGCCCGCAATCTTCGCGCGGGTGGCGTGATGACTCCACTCGTGACGATGGTCAGCTACTCGCTCGTTTTTAAATATGGGTTGAACGCGTTTTTGAAAGCATCGAAAGATGCGGGTTACGATGGGCTGATCATTCCTGATCTTCCCGCCGGTTACGAAGGCGATGCTGCTGAAGCCAGCCAAGCGGCCGGGCTTGATCTCGTTTTTCTGATCGCGCCGACCACGCCGCTTGAACGCCGAGGATTGATCGCAGAAAAATCGCGTGGATTCATTTACTACATTTCAGTCGCGGGCATCACGGGCGCTCGCACCGCGCTACCGCCAGATTTGGCTGACAATATCCGAGACATCAAATCGCGGACGACGACACCGGTCTGCGTGGGGTTTGGAATCTCGGTTCCCGAGCAAGCGGCGTCCGTCTGCGGAGTCGCTGACGGAGCCATCGTCGGCAGTGCACTGGTTCGAAAATCAGAAGAAGCGACCGCGCTGAATTTGACTGGCGATGCTTTTGTTAAGCATGTGACTGACTTGGCGAAAGCTCTTGCTGATGCGGCGCATACTTCGAAGAGTTGAGTGGAATAAAAAAGTGGAACGGACATTTCGTCCGTTCCACTCATTAAAATCGCATCGTGTCGACTAGTCGTTACATTGCCATTCCGCCGTCAACGCTCAGCACTTGGCCGGTGATATACGACGCATCATCCGAGGCCAGGAACGTCACGGCGCTCGCGATATGCTCAGCACTTGGCCGGTGATATACGACGCATCATCCGAGGCCAGGAACGTCACGGCGCTCGCGATATCGTTGCTCGATCCGGCGCGCGCCAATGGCACACCTGTCAGCAGCGCTTTTTTCTGTTCTTCATTGAGCTTTGCGGTCATGTCTGTTTCGATTAATCCCGGCGCAATCGCGTTGACGCGGACTCCGCGTGAAGCGAATTCGCGTGCGGCTGATTTTGTCAGACCGATCAAGCCGGCTTTCGCGGCGCAATAATTGGCCTGCCCCGCGTTGCCGATGATGCCGACGACGCTGGAGATGTTGACGATGCAGCCGCTTCGCGCGCGCAACATGACCCGAGCCGCCGCGCGCAGCAATTGAAATGCGCCGGTCAAATTCGTTTGGATAACATTGTTCCACGCATCGTCGGTCATGCGCACGACCAATCCGTCCTGCGTGACACCAGCGTTGTTGACGAGGACATCGAGCTTGCCGAAATCTTTTACGACATTGTCCACCATCGCGTCGATTTCGGCGACTTTGGAGACGTCGCAGGCGTAACCATTGCACTTGGCCCCGCGCGCGCTCAACTCAGCGGCCAATGCTTTCGCGGCTTCTTCGTTCCGGCCGACAATCGCGACGCTCGCACCTGCTGCGTGAAACTTCTCCGTCACCGCTCGCCCAATGCCGCGCGCTCCGCCTGTGACCAGGACAACTTTGCCTTCGAATCCCCAC
>Ga0194042_1000716_pt1 | contig 11181 bp, 10 predicted proteins | sample JunL4412m_MetaG_FD_148974 | JGI IMG/M metagenome (GOLD analysis project Ga0194042, IMG submission 148974) | Anoxic zone freshwater microbial communities from boreal shield lake in IISD Experimental Lakes Area, Ontario, Canada - Jun2016-L442-12m | ecosystem: Environmental > Aquatic > Freshwater >...
CCCCGCGCCGAGGCGCTCTCCGAGCTGGCGGGCGAGACCAGCGAGTTCCGACGCCCGTTCGCCCCGCGAAACGAGGCGATGATCCTGCTGGAGAACACAACGATGATCTACCCGGGCGATGTTGTCGGGCTGGATGACGTCACGCTGCAGATCGATAAAGGCGAGTGGGTCTTCCTCGTTGGACCGTCTGGTTCAGGCAAGTCCACGTTTATCAAGTTACTGCTCAAGGAGATCGACGCAACCAGTGGCAATGTGCAGGTTGGTGGCAAGTCGCTGCGCACGCTCAAGGGCTCACAGGTACCGAAGTTGCGCCGAAACATTGGCTGCGTCTTTCAAGACTTCAAACTCCTGCCAACGCGTACCGTCTACGAGAACGTCGCCTACGCACTCGAGGTTCAGGGGCAGCGGCTCGAGGTAATTGAGCGCAAGGTGCCCGAGATCATTGGGCTTGTTGGCCTCTCCGACAAGATCGATAAGTTGCCACACGAGCTTTCGGGTGGCCAGCAGCAGCGCGTCTCGATCGCGCGCGCCTTCGTCAATCACCCGCCGCTCTTGATCTGTGACGAGCCAACTGGCAACCTCGACCCCGAGACGTCGATCGGCATCATGCAATTGCTCTACCGCATCAACCGTGCGGGCACCACGATTTTGATGGCGACTCATGACCGTGAGATGGTCGACAAGATGCGCCGTCGCGTGATCGCTCTCGAAGACGGCCGTGTCGCCCGCGATGATCGTCGTGGCGGCTACGTCGAAGACGAGGAGCAGGTCTAGTGGAGACCCGGTGGAAATTCTTTGTGCTCGAGGCGTTGAAGTCGCTAAAGGGCAACTTCGCCACCACGATTGCCGCTGTTGTGACAGTGCTGGTCGTGATGTTTATCGCTGGCATCGGCATTGCGTTGGGCTCGTACGTCTACAACTACTCGAATAAGGTCCGCGACGACGTCACGATTCGTGCCTATCTGAAGGATACGGCGACGCCCAAGCAGATTGCTGATATTCAGCACACGATCACCGTGACACCTGGTGTCCAGGATGGCTCGCTGCAGTTTGTCTCGAAGGACGACGCAATCCTTCGCCTGCAAAAGCAACTGGGCAAGGATTCCGAGCTACTCAAGTTGACCCTTGGCAATCCGCTGCCGGCCTCCTTTGAGTTCAAGGCGGTCGACCCGGATCAGACGGCACGCGTTGCCGCGGCCGTGGCTGGCCTGCCGGGGCTCGACCCACCGCAGGCCGGATTGCCGAACCCCGACTACGGCGCAGGCAAGGCAGATCGCGTCCTCAAGACGGCTGGCACAATCACGATTGTGCTCCTCGGCATGGGCGTTGTGCTCGCGATCGCCGCAATCCTCTTGATTGGCAACACGATCCGGCTCTCGATCTTCGCGCGTCGCCGAGAGGTCGAGGTGATGAAGCTCGTGGGTGCCACAAACTGGTTCGTGCGTCTTCCCTTCATGATCGAAGGGATGGTCTGTGGTGTGGCGGGTGCGATTCTCGCCTCCATCCTGCTGGCGATTAGTTATCAGACCCTCCTGGCTGATCGCGTGCAGTCCTCAATGAGTGGCAGTGGTTCCCCCGAATCGATTGCCTTTCCGCTACTGGTCGTACTGTTGATTCTGGCTGGTTTGGCGATTGGCGCGATTGGGTCGGGCCTCACAATGCGCCGCTTCCTGCAGGTCTAAAGGCATCCCGATTCGGCAATCTGCCTGTCGGCGCTCTACCCTTTACGTATGACGGAATCGCAGCTGCCGCGCATGTTGTTCGTTGAGGATGACCCCGTCATCCGTCAAGCCACGAGCGACTACCTGGCGCGCAACGGTTTTGAGGTGATTGCTGCCGAAGACGGCGATGCAGGTCTTGTTGCCTGGCGCGAGTCGGATCCGGTGCTGGCGTTGCTCGACGTGATGCTGCCAGGCATGGATGGTGTGGCGCTCTGCCGAGCGATTCGTGCCGAGTCACAGATCCCGGTGATCCTGATGTCGGCGCGCTCCGACCCGATCGACGTCGTGATGGGGCTCGAGGCAGGCGCCGACGATTACGTCACGAAGCCGTTCGAGCCAGCGGTTTTGGCGGCACGTCTTCGCGCGGCCTTGCGGCGGGTTACGCCAACCGATATCGAGCGCGCACCGTTTGAGCAAATTGGGTCATTGCTGCTGGATCGTGAGGGCTACGCCGTGACGCGCGATGGTGAGCCCCTTAGCGTTGACACCGACAGAGTATCGCTTGCTGGTGGAGTTCATTGACAACGTCGGTATGGCGCTTGATCGAGCAGCCCTGCTCGAGCGCGTCTGGGGCTATGGCTGGGCAGGAGACACGCGACTCGTCGACGTGCACGTTCAGCGTCTCCGCGCCAAGATCGAGGTCGATCCCGCCGCTCCCGAACTCGTCCAGACGGTACGTGGCGTTGGCTATAAGTTGGTGCAGCCGAGCGAGGCTACGTGAGCCTGCGAGTCCGGCTCGCTCTCGCAATTGCGATCATCAGTGCGCTGGTTGCCGGGGGAGTGAGTCTCGCCGTGTACCAGCGCAGCACGACCGATCGTGTGGATCGTGCGCGTGAGACGGCGGCGCGACAGGTGCGAACGGCCGCCTCGATCGTGCGCCTGCGATTGCCGGGTGGTGCGACAGTGACACCCTCGGGTTCGTACGTGGTGACAGCCACCGGCGGGGTGGGCGATGCGGCCATTGGTACCGGACTCCCTGCGCTCTTACAGTCGCGGGTCGAGAGTTCGCCTGGGCGTGTGTATACGGAACCAGTCTTGACGGGAAACGACCCTGCCGTTTACGGAGGGACGCAGATTGCGGGTGTCGGCGCTGTCTACGTTCGACAGTCGTTTATCGGCGATCAGCAAGAGCTCAGTGCGTTGCAGGACGCACTGATTCGCCTAACCGCCGCCGCCTCGGTGATTGGCGCAATCTTGGGCGTACTGGTTGCCTCGGCGCTGTCCCGACGGCTACGTCGCTCAGCGACACTCGCGCGTCGCTTGGCGGCCGGCGATCTCGACGCTCGGCTCCATCCGCGTGGGCGAGACGAAATCGCCCAACTTGGTCGCGCGCTGGACGACATGGCGGAGGCATTGGGGGCCACCATTCGTGAACTTGACGAAGCGGCTGAGCGAGAGCGGAGCTTTTCGGCTGACGTCGCACACGAGTTGAGGACACCAATTACCGGTCTCGTAGCGGCCTCCTCGCTGCTCGACGACACGCCCGAGGCTGTGATGGTCAAGGAGCGTGCTCGCGCGCTCGCCCACCTCGTCGAGGACCTGCTCGAGGTAATGCGCCCCTGCGCCTTGACGCGGGCGCAGAGACGGCCATGACGGATCAGTTTGATCTTGTGCGACTGGTCAGCGACGTCACACGCGATCGTTTGCCCGAGGCCGAGGTCACGCTCCCGATCACACTCCGTGTGCAATCAGACCCACGAAGACTCGAGCGCATCCTCGTCAATCTGCTCGAGAATGCTCGCCGCTACGGGGACGCGCCGTATGCGGTCGTTCTCGACCCGGACACCATGAGTCTGACCGTGCGAGACAGCGGCCGCGGCTTCGGTGTGTTTCTCGATCGGGCTGCCGACCGCTTTGCGATGGCGGCTGTCGCACGCGGTGGCGGCTCCGGTCTCGGGCTCGCGATCGCAGAGGGACAGGCGCGCGTGCTCGGAGGCACACTGGAGCTCCACGACGACAACGGCGCGGTGGCGACGCTTCGCCTGCCGCCCGAGTCTCGCGTGGCGATTGGTGCAGCGGTAGTCACAGGTGGAGCCGTATGACACGCCTCGTCGCACTTCTCGTGGTCGCCTCGATCCCATCGGTGCTGGCGGGGTGTGGCGGAGCCAACAGCGCGATTCGCGATGAGGGTGTTGCGGCTGCCGGGGATCAGGCCGTGGTGTCGCCTGCGACCGCAACCGACGCAACGACGACGCCCGCCCAGCCAGTTGCGCCGGCACCTGGCGTGGCCTTTGTCTATCTGCTGCGGTACAACCAGCCCGAACCAACGAGACGCAGTGTGCCGGGCGATATGTCAGTTTCCGAGTCGAGCGTCCGCGAGTTGCTCTCCGGTCCAACGCTCGCCGAAGCAACCCTGCATTACTCCTCGGCGATTCCAAAGGGCGCACGCCTGCTCGCCTATTCGGTCGCTGACCGAGTGGCGATCATCGATATCTCTGCGCTACCGAAAGTGCAGGGGGACAATGACTCCGAGGCGCTGTTGGCGCTTTATCAGATTGTCTATACCGTGACGGCCTCGGGTGGCATCGATGCGGTGCAGGTACGTCTCAATGGACGCCCGTACGGTCTCAACTCGGTGACCGGCGGCTCGAGTGCGTTGGAGCCACCGCTAACCCGTGCGGATCTCAGTTTTATTGTGGCTGCGGAAACGTTGCCGGGCAGCACGGGTTGTGCAGTCGCCAAAAAAGGCGCACCGCCGTATCGCGAATCAGCGGTAGTGACATTGTTGCGCCCACAAAGTGGAGAATCGGTCGGGGCAACCCTGCAGATCCGAGGTACGCTGCAGAGCAACGGTGGACCGATCGTCATTCGCCTCTTGCAGGACGAATTAGAGGTCGCGAACCGCATCATTGACGAGAAGTGTCGTGGCAGTTTTTCGGCGACGATTCCTCTTCCGCGCACGTTAGTTGGCAGCGTCGACGTGGTGGTAATCGCCCCGGGCACGAACGGTGATCCAGCGGCGTCAGCGCACCAGCAGGTCACTGTCACCGGGTAAGACGTCAGCGACGCGTACGATGTACGTATGAGCGGCGAGGGCGAACGAACGATTGCGCAGAACAGAAAGGCGCGCCATGAGTATCACCTCGAGGACAACCTCGAGGTCGGTATCGTGCTGACCGGCAGTGAGATCAAGTCGCTGCGGGCCGGATCCGCCAGCGTCAACGAGGCCTACGCGATGATTCGTGGGAGCGAGGTCTGGCTGGTCGGAGCGACGATCGAGCCGTATTCGCAGTCAGGTATGCGGAACCATGATCGTTTGCGGGACCGCAAGTTGCTGCTCCACAAACGCGAGATCGAGAAGTTTCGACAGCGTGTTGAGCAGAAGGGCTTCACGCTTGTGCCCTTGCGGATCTATCTAAAGAATGGTCGTGCCAAGGTCGAGATTGCGCTCGGTCGTGGCAAAGACACCATCGACAAGCGCGAAACGGTCAAGGCGCGCGAGGCCAAGCGCGACATGGATCGTGCCGTCAAGGAACGAGGCTAGTCGTGCGACGTGCGAGCGCTGGCATGGTTGGTGGGGCAGTCGTCGTGGCGATCGCTCTCGTCGCTGGCTTTGTCGCGCTTGGTGGTGCCGACCGGTTGCGAACGACTGAGACCGCCAATGCTGCAACGTGTCACCAGCCGGCACCCGCGAGCTCGCAGGGAACGGTGGCCGAGGCTGAGGCCTCGCAGATTCTGCTCACCTCACTGCAAGCCGCCGCCTGCACACTGAAGGTTTCGCGCGAAGACCTCGTACGTGCGTTGGGGCGTGGTACCGGCATTGCCGATGCGGCTCAGACGCTCGGTGTCGCTCCGGCAGCTCTCCAGCAGGCCGTTCTCGGTTCGATCACGAAGGCCGTGGACGCGGAGGAGGCTGCGGGAAAGCTCACGCCAACAACTGCACTTGCGGTGCGCACCCTGATCGATGTTGTGCCACCAGACCAGTTGCTCGCGGCAGTACGCGGCGATCAAGGTGCATGCAAGAAGCTGCCGTGGAAGTCGGTCGGCGACCTCAAGCAGATTGCGGCCGAGATCGGTGTCAAAACAGGGCTTGGCGCCGCCTGCGCGCTCCACGTTTCGCCACTCGAGGCCGTTGCGGCACTGGCGGATCCTCAGGGACTATCGGGTTTAGCGACGCGGTCCGGCGCCTCACAGGCCGTGGTCGAAAAGGCTGTGCGCACCGCAATGGAGCAGGCGATCAATGACGCTGCGGCCGCTGGCGCGCTCTCAGGCACCGAGGGCACGGTGCTCGCAGCTGCGGCACGCGTCGCCCCTGTCGATCGAATCCTGGCCATCGTGCGTGGAGATGACGACCCCTGCGCCGCATTCCCGTGGCCTGGTTCGACCAGTCAGAGTGAGACGTTGGCTGGTATTGCCCTGGTGGGTGTCGTTGACGCAGCCTGTCAACTCCACGTGGCGACATTCGACATGTTCGCGGCCCTCACCAGCCAGGCCGAGCTTGATCAGTTGATCGCCAGCTCTGGCAAGTCGCAGACGGAGATCGAAGATGCACTCCGTACCGGGCTCGAGAAGGGACTCACCGAAGCGCAGGACGCCGGCGCGATGTCAGGTATCGAGGCGCTGCTTTTGCGTGCCGTACTTTCGCAGGTTGGCATTCTCGACCTGCTCAAGAAAAATTCGCCGGCTAGCTCGCGTCGACGAGGCGGCACGGTTTGGCCCCGTTCTGTATCATTGGTCGGGTCCACAGGGGGCGTCATGGTTTCGACGTGGTCGTCTACAGGGACTGGTTGCGAGCCGAGGATGTCGGTTGGCCTCGTAAAAAAATCCGGCAGTATGAACTGCGAAGTCTGATACTGACATCGCTTTCGCCGCCTGATCCTAGGATCACGTGACGAACGTCTTTGAACCCTGGGCCCGTGGGGTGCAAACGGCGTAAAACAACGGGCTTGTTCCCCGGCGGAGTGGTGCGCCGACGGGGGAGACCTTATGCACCTGGCTCGAAAAACGCCGGCCCGCAGAGCCGCTTTCGAGTGAGATTGATCAGCGGGCTACGCTCGTAGACGCCTTTTCCGAGCGGTCGCGGACCCGGGTTCGATTCCCGGCGCCTCCACTCTAGGGCAGCAAGGTTCCCCTCTCTCCGGAGAGGGGAACCGTTGAATCCCTCACACGCGGGACGGGTCTAAATGAAGCGTGGCCGCAGCCGTGGTGACGGTTTTGGGATCGCGGGTGCAACGAGTAGGCTTTTGCCATGGCTATCGCTCCGCGCACCGAGTTGAGTTCCCAGGAACTAGAGACGCTGGCCTCAATTCAGCGCCGCGTGTTGTGGCTCGCGACGCGCATGATCGACTACGCCAACCACGAGCGCCCGTCGGGTGACGCGCTTAAGGTCGGCGGGCACCAGGCCTCGTCGGCCTCGATGGTGACGGCGATGACCGCGCTCTACTTCCACTGGCTCAAGGCCGGCGATCGTGTGGCCGTCAAGCCGCACGCCTCCCCGGTGCTGCATTCGATCAACTATCTGCTCGGGCGACTCGATCGCGAGTACCTGACGAAGCTCCGCGATTTTGGTGGCTTGCAGGCCTATCCCTCGCGCACGAAGGACCCCGACCCGATCGATTTCTCGACCGGCTCCGTCGGTCTTGGTGCCGCTGCGCCTCTCTTCGCCAGCGTCGTCGACCGCTACGTGGGTGCGCATTTCGATGTCCCGCCCGGTCGCCGTTTCGTGGCGCTACTCGGCGACGCCGAGCTGGATGAGGGCAACGTCTGGGAGGCGTTGGCCGACCCGGCTGCACGTGGGCTTGGACAGTTGACGTGGATCGTCGACTTCAACCGGCCCCTCCTGGTGTGCGCTCGCAGGAATTTACCCACGTCTTCCGCGACCACGGTTGGCAGGTCGAGATCGTCAAGTATGGTTCGCGCCTGCGTGAGGCCTTCGCCTTGCCCGGCGGGGAGGCGCTAGAGCGCCGCATCGACGGGATGCCGAACCCCGAGTACCAGAGTCTGTTGCGCAAGAACGGTGCAGAGATTCGCTCGCTCGTCGTGGATAACGCACCCGCGGGTGATCGTAAGGCGCTCGCCGGTGTCTTCGAGGCCTACGAGGATGCAGCCCTGCCGGCTCTGATCGGCGATCTGGGTGGCCACGACCTGGGCGACATGATCGCTGCGCTCGAGCGCGCCGACGCGGATCCGGAGCGCCCGACGGTGATCTTCGCCTTTACCGTCAAGGGTTGGGGGCTGCCGATTGCGGGTCATCCGATGAACCACTCAGCACTGCTTTCGACTGCGCAGGTGGACGAGTTGCGCGGCGAGTTGGCAGACGCCGTCGACGAGTGGGCCGGGTTTGCGGCCGAGACAGCCGAAGGCAAGCTCTGTCGATCCTCTGCCGACCGTCTGACCGAAACCAATGCCGCTGCGCCCGATCGCGTCGACCCCTACGCGATTCCGCACGAGTTTGGTCCCGTCACCACGAGGCCCGCCTCAAGTCAGGATGCGTTCGCACGTGCGCTGCAAGATATCGCCAACGTCGACGAGGTCGCGCGCCACATCGTCACGACCAGCCCTGACGTCTCGATTTCGACGGGCCTGGGCGGTTGGATTAATAAGCGCGGCGTCTTTAGTCCTCAGACCGAAGCGGTCTACGAGATCGAGGATGCCGGTCCACTCAAGTGGGCGGGGCAGCACATCGAGCTCGGTATCTCCGAGATGAACCTGTTTCTCCTGCTCGGCCAGCTTGGCTTGGGGGCAGAACTTCATGGCACCCAGCTCTTGCCGATCGGCACCGTCTACGACCCGTTCGTCTGTCGCGGCCTCGATGCCTTGATCTACTCGGTCTACTCGGGTGCGCGCTTCGTCTTCGCTGGCACCCCTTCCGGCGTTTCGCTGTCGCGTGAGGGTGGGGCGCACCAGTCTGCGATCACCGCCTCGATTGGCATGGAGCTACCCGGTCTGACGATGTGGGAGCCCTGTTATGCGCTCGAGACCGAGTGGGTGTTGCTGCATGGGTTACGCGACATCGTGCGCGTCGACGGCGAGGCGCATTACCTTCGCCTGTCGACAACTCCGGTCGCTCAGGACGCTTTTACGGCGCTGTTGGAACGGGTCGATCGCGCAGAGCTGCGCGACGACGTGCTGGCGGGTGGCTATCGCCTTGTCGAGGCGGAGGCGGGTGGGCCGGGTTCGCGCGTCGTCATCGCAGCCTGCGGCGCCATGATCCCTCAGGCGCTGGCGGCGCGCGAACTGCTGGCAGCCGAGGACATTGGCGCATCGATCGTCGATCGTCAATGTCACGAGCCCCGACCGGCTCTTCCGCGCGCTCCGAACGCGCACGGGGGCGTTGCGAAGCGGCCGTCTTAGCGATCCGTCGATCCTCGAACGACTGACGGTGCCCGAAGAGCGCGGCGTGCCGCTGATTACTGTGCACGACGCTGCTCCGCACGCCTTGGCCTTTCTTGGCTCGGCCTTTTCCTCGCCCCTGATTCCACTCGGCGTCGATCGTTTCGGCCAGTGTGGCTCGCAGCCTGAGGTCTACGAATGGCTCGACCTCAGCGCCGAGGCCATCGCCGAGGCTGCGATCGCCGGCCTCTGGCGCCCCGAGCAATAGTGGACCTGCCTGCGCACGTCGCAGCCAATCGGCGACAGTGGGACGCCTGGGCGTCCGACTACGTCGCGGCCGGCGAGGCCGCGTGGACCGGCGAGCCGAATTGGGGTGTGTTCGGGCTTCCGGAGGCCGAAGTGGGTCTCCTGCCTGCGTCGGTGGAGGGGCTAGACACCATCGAACTCGGCTGCGGTACGGGCTACGTCTCGGCCTGGCTGGCACGCCGGGGAGCGCGTCCGGTCGGTATCGATAACTCGGCCCAACAGCTAGAGACAGCGCGCCGGCTGCAGGCCGAGCACGGGCTCGACTTTCCGCTGCACTTTGGCAACGCCGAGGCGACGCCGTTTGCAGACGACTCCTTCGACCTCGCGATCTCCGAGTACGGCGCCAGCATCTGGTGCGACCCGTACGTCTGGATTCCCGAGGCTGCACGCATCCTGCGGCCGGGCGGCGAGTTGATCTTCCTCGTCAACTCAGTCATTGCCGTGCTCTGCCTCGGCGACGCAGAGACCGATATCGTCACGCCCACGTTGACACGGCCGCAGCGTGGCATGCACGTGTTCGAGTGGCCCGACGACGACTCGGTCGAATTCCACCTCACCCATGGTGAGCAATTGCGTGTGCTTCGCGAATGCGGCTTTGAGGTCGAGCAGCTGATCGAGCTCTACGCGCCGGTTGACGCCACGACGCGCTACACGCACATGACGGCGGAATGGGCAGCGCAGTGGCCCGTCGAAGAGGTCTGGCGCGCGCGGCTGCGTCGCTAGCGGGCGTAGCGGTAGGTCAGCGCGATTGTGGCGAACGCCACGCAGGCCAGCATGCCGATCGACAGTTCCGCGCCACGAGCGCTGTGAAAGATTCCGGCGAGCGCCGCACCAAGAGCGGCGGCTGGTCCCCAGCAGATGTTCATCAAAAAAGTGGCCTGCACCGAATCTCCGTTGCGGTCGTTGATGGAATCGGCCACGAGGGCAAGGCCAGGGCCTGTGATCGCCATCAACAATGCCCCGGTCACGGAGATCAGAACGATCGCCGGAACCTCGACAGCGAGGAGGGCCATGATGATCAACGCAATGGTGGTCAGCACGAGTGCGTAGAGCAGGGGAGTGCGTCGACCGAGGGTGTCGCTGAGGCGACCGATTACCGGGTTTGTGAAGACGTTGATGACGGCGATACCACTGAAGGCAAGGGCAATGGCGATGGAAGACGAACCCACTTCGTCGAGGCGATAGGCGGCAGAGACGACGAGGACGCCGATTGCGAAGCCAGGCAGGCTGGTGATCCAGAGTCCCATGCGCACACGAGGTGAACGAAGATGGCTCAGGATCTCCGCGAGTGGTGCGTGAGGTGTTGGTGGCAGTTTGGGCGGTGGCAGTTTGGGCAGCCGCGATACGAGTGCAGCGACGACGAGTTGGCCAGCGGCGACCGCACCAAAGACCACACCGCGACCGAAAGCCTCCGCGGCACTCCCCAAGAGTGGTCCAAGTGCCGCGCCGGCAGAATTACCACTGTAGACGGTGCCAATCGCCTCGCCGCGATGCTCCTCACCTGCCAACTCACTCGCGATCGTCAGGGCTCCCGTGTAGACCAGCACCGCGCCAAACCCCACCAGGGCACGCCCAGCAAACAGGATGGTGGCTTGATCGACGAACGCAAACGTGGCCGTACCCGTCACGACGCAGATCGTTCCAACGAGCGTCGTCGCGCGTGGCCCCTTTGCCGAAGAAATCAGCAAACCGGGATACGCCCCGAGCATGTACCCGATGCCGTACGCGGCCACGAGTAGGCCAGCCGCAACGTGGCCAAGGCCGAGTTGACGGTCGAGCGATGGCAGCAGGGGTGCGAGCGCCGAGAAGAAAATGACCTCGGAGAGCGCAGCCAAGGCGCAAATCAGGACGATCAGGCGGGTGTTGGAAATTTGCATCAAAA
>Ga0194042_1000718_pt1 | contig 11155 bp, 9 predicted proteins | sample JunL4412m_MetaG_FD_148974 | JGI IMG/M metagenome (GOLD analysis project Ga0194042, IMG submission 148974) | Anoxic zone freshwater microbial communities from boreal shield lake in IISD Experimental Lakes Area, Ontario, Canada - Jun2016-L442-12m | ecosystem: Environmental > Aquatic > Freshwater >...
TTTTCAATTGATGGCACTGCATCCACATTTACTGGTGTGGCCAAGTCTGGGCCCTCGCTGCAATACGCCACAAAGATTCAAAAACGAGCAGCAGATGTTGGTTTTGACTGGCCAAATGCCGATGGAGCATTTGAAAAGATAGTTGAAGAATCTGCAGAGATTCGTCAAGCAGTTGCACTCAATAGCGACCCAGAAACGGTGCGAATGGAGTTGGGCGACTTGCTGTTTAGCGTGGTCAATCTGTCGCGCCACCTTGGCCATGATGCCGAGCAAGCTCTCCGCGGAGCAAGTGACAAATTTCGCCATCGTTTTGAGCAGGTCGAACAACTAGCACTGTCCCGCAAAATCGATCTTGCCAATGCTCCACTTGAGCAGCTTGATGCATTGTGGGACGAAGTCAAAAAACAATAAGATCGTTCAATGAGCAAGATCAGCCACGTTGCCGCGCGTGAGGTTTTAGATTCGCGCGGAAACCCCACAGTTGAAGTCGACGTCACTCTTGCATCGGGTGCAACTGGTCGAGCGATTGTTCCTTCCGGCGCATCAACTGGCGCGCACGAGGCTACAGAGCTTCGCGATGGAGGCACTCGCTTCAAAGGCAAAGGCGTGCTGAATGCAGTTGCCAACGTCAATAGCGAAATCAAGACCGCGCTGGTTGGTAGCGACGCAAGTGATCAAGTGGCAATCGACAATACGTTGTGCGAACTCGATGGAACACCAAACAAATCTCGACTTGGCGCCAATGCAATTCTTGGCGCAAGCCTGGCAACTGCTCATGCATCCGCAGCAGACCGAAAGCTGCCACTATTCCAGTCAATTGGTGGCGATGATGCATGCGTTCTTCCTGTGCCAATGATGAATGTACTCAATGGTGGCGTGCACGCAGATAACAACGTTGACCTTCAAGAGTTCATGATCATGCCAATTGGTGCGTCAAGTTTTTCTGAAGGATTGCGCTGGGGCGTCGAGACGTATCACACTCTGAAATCGTTGTTGCATGATCGCAAACTTGCGACAGCAGTTGGTGACGAAGGCGGCTTTGCACCAAACCTCGCAAGCAACGAAGACGCAATCGCAATTTTGGTCGACGCAATCGAAGCAGCGGGATTCAAGCCAGGCGTCGACATCGCTATTGCGCTCGATCCAGCAATGAGCGAACTGTATAAAGACGGCAACTATCACTTGGCTGGCGAAGGTCAGATTTTCTCCAGCGAACAATTAGTTGCTTGGTGGACAATGCTCGTCAACAAATACCCGATCGTTTCGATTGAAGATGGAATGGCCGAAGACGACTGGGCCGGATGGTCTTCGCTCACCAAGGCACTTGGATCTCGCGTGCAACTCGTGGGTGATGATCTATTTGTCACCAATGTAAAACGATTGCAGCGCGGCATAGATGAGCACGTTGCCAACAGTGTGCTCATCAAGGTCAACCAAATTGGCACTCTTACCGAAACACTCAACACCATTGCGCTCGCTCGTAACAATCGCTACACAAGCGTGATGAGCCACCGCAGTGGCGAAACCGAAGATGCAACAATCGCCGACTTGGCAGTTGCTACAAACTGTGGCCAGATCAAAACAGGTGCGCCAGCTCGAAGCGACAGAGTTGCGAAATATAACCAGTTACTCCGCATCGAACAACGCTTAGGTAGCAACGCCAAATATCTCGGCAAACAAGCCGTAAGTCGCTAACCACATACTCCACCATTTAGGGCTCATCAACAGCCACAATGGAGGGGTGTCAAGTACCGATCTGCATCTCGTTCGCCATCGCGGTGTTCGCGCATTTGCGGTTCCTCTTACCGTCCTCGTGGTATTTGCTCTTGCGACAACCCTGTTCGTTGTACCTGTACGCACCTGGATGAGTCAGCGCAGCGTGCTGAATACCAAGCAACAGGAATACGCCGCATACGAAGACATCGTTGAGAATATGCAGGACCAAGTGAATTATCTGCAATCACCTTCCGGATTGCGCGATGCCATTCGAACGCAACTTGGCTATCTCTACCCTTCGGAGCGCCGAGTTCCAATGATGGATACCCCTGCACTTTCGACAACGCTCCCCGAGCGCTGGCCATACACGATCGTTTCGACGATGATGTTTGTTAAAACTCTAGAAGCAGCGCAGCAGGACGCCAAGGGCAAGATTTCGCTTGACCCACTTGTTCCGTAATGCCTCTCAATCACTAACCTTGTTGCTATTCCCCACAGAGGAGCTGCAATGGCTGGAAGCATTTTAGGTAACCGAGTTCTTCGTAAAGAAGACCCAAAATTTCTCACAACCGGTGGTGTGTACGTTGACGACTTGCGCGACGAGCCGTTGTTGGTCGGCGCAGTTCATGCAACCTTTGTTCGCTCAACCGTTGCCCACGCCAATATCACAGGCATCGATGTCTCCGAAGCCCTCACGATGCCAGGCGTCGTTGCTATTTACACCGCGCAAGACCTTGGGCTACAACCCGTTGAAGCCTCGTTTAATCCCATGGCTAAGCGAACGCTTCTCGCAAGCGGAAAAGTTCGATACGTCGGCGAACCACTCGCTGTTGTGCTCACCCAATTTGCAAACCAGGGCGAAGACGCTGCTGAACGCGTGATTGTTGACTATGACGTTCTCGAAGTTCTTGTCGATGTTGAGCAAGCGATGACTTCATCAACTCTTATTTACGAAGAGGTCGGAAGCAACGTTGTATTTGAGTCGACAGCAATCGGCATGCCAGACAACACGGGCGATGCATTGTTCGCAGATTGCGAAGTTGTTGTAAAAGGTCGGTTCGTGAACCAGCGTGTAGCACCTTGCCCGCTTGAAGTACGTGGTGCCGCAGCCGCATGGGACAACGGTCGCTTAGTGCAATGGCTGTCAACGCAACACGCGCAAGGCGCTCGCGATGCAATTCTGAAGATCAACGCGCTAGAAGCAGGGCAAGTTCGTGTAATCACTCCAGATGTCGGCGGTGGTTTCGGAGCGAAGATTGATGCGTATCCAGAAGATCTTTTGTTGGGACGAATTGCGAAGCAAGTTGGCAAACCAGTTCGTTGGACAGAAACTCGCAGCGAATCGATGGTCGCCCTCGGTCATGGACGTGGACAAATTCAATACATCACCATTGGTGGAACTCGCGCAGGAAAAGTAAAGGCATACCAGTTACACGCACTTCAAGATTCGGGTGCGTGGGTCGATGTTGGCGCAATCCTTGCCCCATTCATGACCCGCCCGATGGCTTCTGGTGTCTACGACATTCCCGTGATTGAAGTGCGCACTACTTCGGTTGCTACAAACACGACACCAATGGTTGCGTATCGTGGCGCAGGACGCCCAGAGGCAACTGCAGCAATCGAGCGTGCGATGGATTTGTTCGCACTCGAACTTGGCAAAGATCCTGCCGAAGTGCGACGCATCAACCTCATACCGAAGTTTCTCGAGCCTTTCACTACATCTATTGGACAAACCTACGACGTAGGTGACTTTGAAGGTGCGCTTGACAAAGTTCTTGAGGCATCCAACTACACACAACTTCGCAAAGACCAAGCTGCTCGTCGCACAAGCGGCAGCACCAAACAACTTGGCGTAGGTATCAGCGTGTATGTAGAAATCACAGCAGGAACTTCATCGGGCGAATACGGCAAGGTTGAGATTCTTCCAAACGGTCGCGCAATCGTGTACACCGGCACATCACCGCACGGACAAGGTCACGTAACTTCGTGGTCAATGTTGGCGAGTGACGAGACCGGCATTGCAATGGACATGATCGATGTCGTCTGGGGTGACACCGATGCTGTTCCAACTGGCGGTGGCACCATGGGCTCACGTTCATTACAACAGGGTGGTGCTGCAGTGCACCAAGCTTCAAAAGAACTCGTCGAGCAAGCACGCAAACATGCAGCTCGTTTGCTCGAGGCCAACGAAGACGACGTGGTGTTTGACAAGTTCACCGCTGCGTTTCATGTGGCAGGAACTCCAGCAGTAGCAAAAACATGGGCAGACATTTCGTCTGCACTTTCCGCTGATGGTGGATTGATTCAAGAATCAAACTTTGTGTCTAACGGCGCAACATTTCCGTTTGGTGCTCACGTATCGGTTGTTGAAGTTGATACCGAGACTGGCAAAGTCACTTTGATCAAGCATGTTGCTTGCGACGATGCTGGCCGAGTCATCAACCCGTTGATTTTGGATGGCCAAATCCATGGTGGCATTGGCCAAGGTGCTGCGCAAGCACTATTGGAAGAGGTTCGCTATGACGCAGACGGCAACCCGATTACTTCCAATTTTGCCGACTACGCATTTATTTCGGCTGCAGAGTTGCCGAGCTTCGAAGTAATCCACATGGAGACACCAACGCCCCGCAACCCACTTGGCGCAAAAGGCATCGGCGAGTCGGGCACTATCGGCTCCACTCCTGCAGTGCAATCGGCCGTTATAGACGCACTCACCCACATGGGCGTGCGTCACATCGACATGCCTGCCACTCCAGAACGAGTGTGGAGCGCAATTCAGTCAGCCAACTAAATCAATCCCGATAGTGCTTGTGAACGACACCAGTCGTAAAATTGTTCTATGAATTCCTTATCCAGTTCACATGCTGACCCAATTGTTGCCCAAAACCTTGTTCGATATTTCGGAGATGTCAAAGCTGTCGATGGCATCGACATCACAGTAAAAACTGGCGAGATCTTTGGATTTCTTGGACCGAACGGTGCAGGAAAATCTACTGCGGTGCGCATGCTCACCACCCTGCTTCGCCCAACTTCTGGAACAGCAACCGTCGCAGGTTTCGATGTTGCGAAACACCCTGACGAAGTACGTCGTCGCATTGGTGTTGCGCTACAAGATGCAGCGATTGACCCATTGATGACTGGTACCGAATTGCTGCGCTTGCAAGCAGTGCTGTACGGAATTCCACAAGCTCAAATGAAGAATCGTGCGAGTGAGTTGCTCGAACGAGTCGGTCTCACTGCTGCGGCAGATCGTCGTGTTGGCACATACTCAGGTGGAATGCGTCGCCGACTCGACTTGGCACTCGCCCTGATTCATCAACCAACTGTTTTATTCCTCGATGAACCAACAACTGGTTTGGATCCGATGAGCCGCATGTCGTTGTGGGAAGAAGTACGTCGCCTGAACAACGAAGGCACAACCGTTATGTTGACTACGCAGTATTTAGAAGAAGCGGACCAACTTGCAGATCGCATTGCCATTATTGACGCAGGCAAAATCGTGCGCGAAGGAAAACCACAAGATCTCAAAGCCGGCGTCGGATTTCCAACACTCCTGATCACCGTTCCATCGGATCAAACCGAGCGCGCCAAAGCCGTACTTGCAACGTTCGGCGACATGCGCCCAACAGCCGAGGGATCGCTTGGCGTTGGCTTGCGCGGTGGCGCCAATGTTGTTACCGACGTTGTGCGCAAACTCGACGAGGCTTCAGTGCGAGTTCAGCATCTCGAAATAAATGAGCCAAGTCTTGACGACGTCTTCGCAGAAGCGACTGGCCACCGTCTCGAGGGTGCTAAAGCATGACCGTCGCAACAGCAGATGTTGCAATTGAGACAACGGCGCGCAGCCGACAACTTTCAATTCGCCAAACCATTGCTATGGCTAAGCGCTCCACCTACGAGATCGCACGCCAACCTGCACTCATTGCGCCGAGCATGTTCTTCCCCATATTTTTTGCGGTACTCAGCGCATCAAGTTTCAGCAAGACAACCTCAATTCCTGGATTCCCAAAAGTTGAGTCGTTTATGCAATTCACACTTGCGTCCACAATCGTTCAAGGTGTGTTGTTCGGTTCGGTAACAGGTGCTGCAGCCCTAGCCACCGACATCGAAATTGGTTTCTTTGATCGCTTGCTACTTGCACCAACAACTCGCACAGGTATTTTGCTCGGACGCCTTGCAGGTAGTGCGCTTTTCGGGTTCTTCCAATCAGCATTCTTCCTTGCCGTACTCGTCCCCTTTCACGCACCAATCTCTGCTGGAATTCCTGGCGCTCTAGTGATGGTGTTGTCGGGCGGAATCGTTTCACTCGCTATTGGTGCCATCATGTCGTCGGTTGCTATTCGTACTGGTTCGGCCGAAGCAGTACAGGGAGCATTTCCCTTGTTATTTGTTTTGCTGTTTTTCTCGAGCGCATTCTTCCCACGCGAGACAATGAGCGGCGCATACAAACGAATCGCCGACATCAACCCAATTTCGTACCTCGTTGAAGGTTTGCGCTCTCTCGTTCTCGATGGGTTTTCTTTCTCTGCAGTGGTTCGATCACTCCTCGTTCCTACCCTGCTTTGCTTAGCCGCAATTTTGTTCGCATTGAAAGAACTACGCCGAAAGTTGGCTGCGCAATGACCACAAATATTACGACCACACAAGCGACAACCGCACCAGTCACCTCGTCAGTTGCAAAACCGACAACTATGCGCAGCGCCCGCGGCTTGGCATTTCGAGGCATTCGAAACATTCGACGCCTACCTTCGGCGTTCTTTCCAGCGATGGCGATGCCAGTATTCACGATGATTGCATTTGCGGGAACTTTTGCCGCAATCACCAGACTGCCGGGCTTCCCCACTGATCGCTCGGTCAACTGGTTTATGCCACTCGGAATTTGTTTTGGCGCTGCATTCAGCGGCATCGGCCTTGGCTTCTCAACAATCCGCGACATCGAGACTCGTTTCTATGATCGGCTGCTGATGTCGCCAGCACCACGTCGCTCCCTCATCATCGGTCCACTACTCACCGCGTGGGTACGAGCTGCAATTTTGTGCGCGTTCGTTATCCCAATGGGCATGCTGTTGGGTGTTCGATTCACAGGTGGTCTACTCGGGTTGTTGACCTTGCTCGTTGCGGCTATTGGCGTCTCGACAATTTCACTCGGCTGGGGCCTCGGACTTGCATTTAGGTTTCGCGACATGCGCGGTGCCGCCGTGATGCAGCTCACCATGTTTGTGGTGCTGTATCTCTCGAGCGCACAGATGCCGCTCCCTCTGATGCGCGGTTGGTTACACAACGTTGCACGTATCAATCCAACCACAAACATTTTGCGTCTCGCTCGCGAAGGACTTGTGCTCAAAACTTCACCCGACTACATGAGTTGGTCAAATACTTGGGGTGGTTTGCTTGCAATTGCCGGCATGGCAACGCTCACGCTTGTGTTTGCGCGTCGGGGACTTAACAAACTCGATAAATAAGCAGTTATTGTTAGTCCTGTATGCACGCTGAACGTCGCACAAGGCTTCACCGATGCGCACTGTTCTGCGCATTGCTGATTGTCGTAATTCCTGCGAGTGGCGTAGCTTCAGCACGTAGCGTTCTCCTCGGTTCGTCGAGCAATGCTGCTGCCGCAAATTTGTCTAGTGCACGTTTGGCGATCAAAAAGGCCATATTTAGTCAAAACGCTGTTGTGGTTCTGAAGGGTGGCACCCTCACATTGACCAATGCCGATAATCTCGCCTACCGCATCAAAGTTGGCGCCACTTTGGTAGTCGTCCCCGCAAAGGGGTCGAAGACCGTTCCGCTTCCCCAACGCGGAACATTCTCTATTACCTGCGCCAAAGCACCAAGTCTGAGGGCAACACTTACCGTTAAGTAACTGAGCGAATCGACCAAAGGAGTCACGCTCATTAGACAACACCCCGCTCGGTGAGGCAGGATGTCGCTGAGGCAAGTAACAGTGCGAGGGAGAACTCTATGAAGGTCAGCATCACCGTCAATGGAACCAAGCAAGAAAAAGAAGTAGAGCCTCGTACTCTGCTTGTACATTTTTTGCGCGATCAACTGCAACTCACTGGCACAAACATTGGTTGTGACACATCGAGTTGTGGTGCCTGCACCGTTCATCTCGACGGCGAAGCAGTCAAGAGTTGCACAGTGCTCGCCGCTCAAGCAGATGGTGGCACGGTGACGACTATCGAAGGTCTAAGTAAAGATGGCGAGATGCATCCAATGCAACAAGCATTTATGGAAAACCACGGACTGCAGTGTGGTTACTGCACACCAGGAATGGTGATGGCATCTATTGGTTTACTGAATGAAAATCCAAATCCAACAGAAGAAGAAGTCCGACTCGGCCTCGAGGGCAACCTCTGTCGCTGCACCGGATACCACAACATTGTGAAGTCGGTGCTCGCTGCGGCGAAGAAATAGGAGACGGTCATGACAATGACAGACAACCGCCAAAATACCGTGATCGGTACGCGGCAACTACGTCGCGAAGATCCTGCCCTCTTAACTGGCGAAGCAAAGTTCACCAACGATCTCAATCTGCCAGGTGCACTGCATCTTTCAATCTTGAGGTCCCCACATGCTCACGCAAAAATTGTGAGCATTAATACGGCCGCAGCAAAGGCTTCTCCAGGCGTAGTCGCTGTGTATACCGGTGCAGAGTTGCAGTCTGAGTGGGCTGGCCCAATGCCATGCGCATGGCCAGTAACTCCAGACATGAAGAACCCCCCACACTTCCCACTTGCAGCGAGCAAGGTGTGTTACGTCGGTGACGGTGTGGTTGCGGTGCTTGCAACTAGCGAGAGCGCATCGCGCGATGCACTCGACCTTATTGAAGTGGAATACAAGGTCCTCAAGGCTGTTGTTGATGTTGAAGAAGCGCTCAGTGATGCCAACATCATCCACGAAGATTTAGGAACGAACAAAAGTTACACCTGGAATTTGAAGATCGAGGCCACCGAGGGTTGCGTCGAAGACGCATTCCAAAAAGCCGCGTTCAAAGTCAGCGAGCGTTACGTTCAGCAACGTTTGTTGCCAATGGCCATGGAGCCACGCGCGGTTGCCGCCGTGCCACAACCATTTGGCGGCGACATCACTCTGTATTCCTCCACCCAGATACCTCACATTCTTAAAGTGATGGCCGCGCTCACACTCGGTATTCCCGAGCAACAAGTTCGTGTAATTGCGCCAAGTGTTGGTGGTGGTTTCGGATCAAAACTAGATGTTTATGCCGAGGAGTTGCTGTGCATGGCACTTGCGCGTAAACACAGCTTGCCCGTGCGTTGGGTTGAAGAGCGCAGTGAAAACTCGATGGCCACCATTCATGGTCGCGGTCAAGTGCAATACGTCGAACTCGCAGCCGACAAGAGTGGCAAACTCACCGCAGTTCGCGTGCGCATCAAAGCCGACATGGGTGCATATCTACAATTGGTCACGCCTGGCGTGCCCATCTTGGGTGCATTCTTGTATGCAGGCGTCTACGACATCCCGCTGGCTTATGACTTCAGTTGCGATGGCATCTTCACCACGCTCACACCAACCGATGCTTATCGCGGTGCTGGTCGCCCCGAGGCAACGTACGCCATCGAATCTGCAATGGATGCGCTTGCTCGTGAAATGAAAATCGATCCACTCGAATTGCGCAAGCGCAACTTCATTCAAAAAGAGCAGTTTCCTTATGTTGCATTCAGTGGACTGACCTATGACTCCGGTGATCACTTGCAGGCTGCTGAGAAAGCTGCCGGTCTTGCTGACTATGTAGGCATTCGCGCACAACAAGCAAAACAAAATGTTCCTGGTGCCAAAAAGCGTTTGGGCATTGGCATGAGTTCGTACTTTGAAATGTGCGGTCTTGCTCCATCGCGCGTGCTCGCCTCGCTCAACTATGGCGCTGGCGGATGGGAAGCAGCAACAGTCCGCATTTTGCCAACGTGCAAAGTGCAAGTTGTAACAGGCACCTCGCCACACGGTCAGGGTCACGAAACTTCGTGGGCCATGATTGCATCCGAAAAACTTGGTATCCCTCAAGAAGACATCGATGTGTTGCATAGCGACACGGCGATTTCGCCACTTGGTCTCGACACTTACGGTTCGCGTTCGCTTCCTGTCGGTGGCGTTGCTATTGCAGGTGCTTGTGACAAGGTCATTGACAAGGCTCGACTCATTGCTGCTCATCAACTGGAGTGTTCAGCCGATGACCTCGAGTTTGCTGGAGGAGTGTTCAGCGTCAAAGGTTCACCAGATCGTGCAGTACCGATGGCGGCAATTGCTTTTGCGGCATTTACTGCACACAACCTGCCAGATGGTCTGGAGCCAAACCTCGAAGCGCAATACACATACGATCCACCAAACTTCTCATGGCCATTCGGTACCCACATGTGCGTACTCGAAGTTGACACCGAGACTGGTCAAATCGAGATCCTCAAATATGTTGCCGTTGACGACTGTGGTGTACAGATCAACCCACTTATCGTCGAAGGTCAGGTACATGGCGGCGTAATCCAAGGGCTTGCTCAAGCACTGTTCGAAGAAGCCGTGTATGACACAGATGGCAACTTGAAGACAACGACACTTGCCGAATACTTGGTGCCGGCAGCAAGCGATGTTCCATCGATTACCACCGCTCATACCGTTACGCCATCACCCACAAACCAACTTGGCGTGAAAGGCATTGGCGAAGCAGGCACTATCGGTGCTGCAAGCACCGTCATCAACGCAGTAGTTGATGCACTTTCAGGCATTGGAGTCACCTCAATGCCAATGCCAGCATCACCACAAACTGTGTGGCGCGCAATTCAATCAGCAGCAAAAGCAAAGTAACTTCGGAAAATTTCAAGGGAGCACATCGTGATACCAGCAGCATTCGACTACAAGCGAGCATCATCGGCAGCCGAAGCAATTTCACTCGTCGGGCAATACGGCGACGAAGCCAAGTTTTTGGCAGGTGGACACAGCCTGATTCCGTTGATGAAACTTCGCTTGGCCCAGCCTGCGATGCTCATCGACATCGGTCGCATTAAAGATCTCTCGTACATCAAAGACGGTGGAGACTTCATCGCGATTGGTGCGTTGACTCGCCACATGGATGTAGAGAAATCGGCGCTTGTACTCAAAGAAGTGCCTCTGCTCGCCCACGCAGCCGGTCATGTAGGTGACGCTCAGGTGCGACATCGCGGGACCATTGGTGGATCACTTGCTCACGCAGACTCAGCAAGCGATCTTCCTGCAACAACTCTCGCGCTCGGTGCAACTTATGTTGCGCAAGGCCCGAAGGGTGAACGACTCATCGCCGCAGCCGACTTCTACAAAGGCTTTCTCGAAAGCGCACTCAAGCCAGACGAAATGCTGACCGAAATTCGTGTGCCAAAAATGAACGGCGCAAAGTGGGGTTTTGAGAAGTTCAATCGCCGCGCTCAAGACTGGGCAATTGTGGGTGTGGCTGCAT
>Ga0194042_1000720_pt1 | contig 11145 bp, 9 predicted proteins | sample JunL4412m_MetaG_FD_148974 | JGI IMG/M metagenome (GOLD analysis project Ga0194042, IMG submission 148974) | Anoxic zone freshwater microbial communities from boreal shield lake in IISD Experimental Lakes Area, Ontario, Canada - Jun2016-L442-12m | ecosystem: Environmental > Aquatic > Freshwater >...
CCGTCCGCCGCCTCACGCTCGACGATCAGGACGCTGGGCTCTGCATGTCCGGCGACCAGCGCACCACCGGACGCGAAGCTAAAATCGCGGTCCTTTTCAGCGACATCCGAGGCTTCACTACCTTCTCTGAAACATCGCTGCCCTACGACACGATCCACATCCTCAACCGCTACTTTTATCAGATGGGCGAAGCCGTTTTGCATAACGAAGGTTACATCGATAAATACATGGGCGACGGCCTGATGGCGCTCTTTGGATTGAACTGCGACAACGCCGAAACCAACTGCCGCAACGCCGTCAACGCCGGTCTGCAAATGCTCACGGAACTTGAAGGCTTCAACGACTACATGAAGCGCAACTTCGGACGCGAATTCAAGATCGGAATCGGGATTCATTTCGGCGAACTCATCATCGGCGAAATGGGCCACCCCAGCCGCCGCTCGATCACGGTCATCGGCGACACGGTCAACATGGCCAGCCGTATCGAATCCGCCACGAAAGAAGCCGGCGCACCGATCCTTATCTCCGATGCCGTTCGCGACAGTTTGCGCGGACGCGTCGATATTGGTCGATCGTTCACCCAGGTGTTGAAAGGCAAATCCGGCTCGTACTCGCTCCACGAAGTCCTCAATTTGCGCGAGCAAACGGTGGTCATGACACGCACCGGGATGATGCGAAATTGGATCGCAAGTTCCCTGCGCTGCGTGGTCACGCTGCGCAGCGCACCGCTCTTTTTGCGCGCCGCGTTCCACGATGCCGGGACGTATGATTCGGTCACGAACACGGGCGGATGCAGCGGCACGTTGCATCTCCCCGAAGTTTATTCGCGCCCGGAAAACGCCGGTCTGGAAATCGTCGTCAACTTGCTCATGCCGATCAAAAAGCATTTCGAAGGTGCCTCGTGGGCGGACTTGTTCATCGTCGCCGGATCCGTCGCGGTCAAGACGTTGGGCGGTCCCGATATTCCGGTCGCCCTGGGACGCAAGGACGCAAAGGACCAAGTCCCGCAGCCCGGTGTGATGGACTTGGAGCATTACGACATCAAGCGCTTGAAAGAGCGCTTCCTGCGCATGGGCCTGACGATCCGCGACATGGTCGCGCTCTCCGGAGCTCACACCGTCGGCCACAATCGCGGTGCGCCATTCACGTACGATTGGTACAAATTCAACAACAGCTATTTCCGCCAACTACTCCAAGGCGCAGAAAGCTCCGAGCACATGCTCGGCACCGACAGAGCCCTCGCGCACGATCCGGAATGTTTCGAGTGGGTCAAGAAATACGCGCTGGACGAAGCGATGTTCTTTGCGGATTTCTCAGCGGCGTATCAGAAGATGTCGAAGCTGGGGACGAATTTGAAATAGACGCTGGGGGCATTGGCATGTCGTTGAGAATTCTGGATGCGTTTCCTTCAGCGGCCTTGAATGGTTTACCGCCGTTTACATCCGACGGTGTTCTCCCACCGGGTGATTTTGCGCCGGGACTGTCCGACTTTGAAGAGCGGTTCGTGGAAACAGGCGACCGAGAGCGTCGGCAATTTCTGTACGAAGGGTTGAACCGCTACCGTCGGGCGTTGCTGGATACAGGAATTCCGGAGACAGCGTGGATGTTAATCAACGGAAGTTTCACGACCTCCAAGTCATCGCCCGGTGATATTGATATTGCCGTTGAGGTGCCTATCGCTAAAATAGAAGACATGCGAGATCACCCAGCCGACGAATTGTTTGACCGCGACTCCGTGAAACTCCGATTTCAGTGCGACGCTTATGCCATCTACACATTGCCATTTCACGATCCCAATTACGAAAATTTCACGCAGGCTTACGTCAGAGTTTGGACACAGTTGTTTGGAATGACGCGATACAAGACGACCAAAGGACGTGTGTGGATAAAAGCTGGAGGGTTGAAATAATGTACGACGATGATGATTCGCCAAGGGATATAACTCTTATTCGCGAGGAAATTGACGCTCTGACCGGTCTATTGAATAATTTACCAGAGGACTACAAATATTGCGCTGGATTCCTGTCCTACAGACAGCGGATCGCCGAGTTGAAACAGGAACTCCTCGATAGTTGGTGTTTGTCGTTTGAAAAGCTCAATGATCGGATTCAAGCGTCACCAGAACGCCGTACCAATGAATGTGTCAAAGAAGTCGCAGAGCTTTGCGCGGTCTTAAAAAATTCAGTGCCTCACTTAATGGCACATTGACTTAATGACACTTTGACCCTATTTTCATCGCTTTCTATTTCCGAGCGTTCGTGCCCCTTTGCGCGTCTGCATGGAATTGAATCTGTTTCTTTGAACCACCGGAACCCACATGTCAACCAAGATCAAACTCAAACAACTCAAGCCCAACCCTTACCGCGATATGGCGCACTACCCCATGCATCGCGAGAAAATTGAGATGCTCAAGGCCAGCATCCGTACCACCGGTTTTTGGGATAATCTGCTCGTTCGCAAAAGTGGCTCCAGCTACGAAGTCGCCTACGGCCACCATCGTCTGGAAGCCCTTCGCGAACTCGTCAAAGAAAACGTCATCGACGACGATTACGAACTCGAACTCCCCGTCCGCAACCTCGACGACGCCACCATGATCCGCATCATGGCCAGCGAGAACGTTGAAGAATACCGTGTCACATCCGACATCATCGACGAGACTGTTCGTGTCACGCGCGAATACATTCAGCGCGAAACCAAAACGCCCGCGAACGAAATCGGAGCCGCTGACATCAGCCAGTTCCTCGGCGGCGGATGGAATGAAGACAAAGTCGCTTCATCGCTCCAACGCCTCATCCTCTTTGATCGCGGCACTCTCAAGCGCGAACAAGTCAGCGGACTTTCTCACACCGCCGCGAAAGGCATCCAGCGCGAAGTCGCCAAGGTTGAACGCGCCGTCGTCAAAGATGGCCTCGAAAGCGCCGATGACCCGACCGACATGACCGAAGACGAACGCAAGAGCATCAGGCATCAGGCACAGAAAGTCGCCAAGCATGTCGCCGGCGTACTATCCGATCACGTTCGCAGCGGTGGCAGCATCGGCAAGATGAAAGAGAAATCGCTCGACGCCCAAGCCGAAATGGTCCCAGAAGACGCGCCGGAAGACGAACGCAAACTCAGCACCATCGACGCCGCTGCCCGTGCCGTCAACGCACGCGATTTCCAACGAAAAATCGAGATGCTGATGAAGTACAAAGAATACATGTCCCCCGGTGCCAAACACGAACTCGCTGGAACGTTGCGCGAAGTCATAGGCTGGTCGAAGCAGATGCTGGAAGTGTTGCAGGAGTGAACAAGTGACCTATTGCAAAGACGAAGAGACATTGATCTCCATTTCATGTAGGTTTTATTGCAGTATTCGGGTTTCAATATCGTCACACGTTTGACGTTTCACCCGCTCCATAAGGACCGGGCTTGAAAAAAAGGAATTCGCTATGGTCATCGCTCTCCGCTCCAAAACGCTACTGCTCGCCGCCTCCCTCGCGGCTGGCCTCTTCTGCGCGCCGTCGTTCGCCGCCGCTGACAACCAGAAACCGTCCACCGAACCGAACGCCGCGTCCACCGCTCCAACTGTCGGCGAAGACGACGTTCACATCATCATTCGCGGACTGCCGACTCAAGGCAAAGTCGTCCTCCCTGCCTCTGAAACTGAATTCAAATTCAAGCTCAAAGACACCGGAACCGTCATGGGTTTCCGCTGGAGCGACCTCGAAGAATCCGAACGCAAACGAGTCCAGAAAATGTACGGTATGGAAGTCGTCGAAGGCAACCGTCTGGTCTTCGGTGAAAAAATGATCGGCGTCAAATACAAGCTCGTTAGCGGTAAATTCCTCGAAGGCTTTCGCGAACCCGACCGCGACCGCAACGGCATGCTTGCACTCCGCACCTCCTCCGCTGTCATGTTTATCAACAAAGCCGACGTCGTGAGCGAAGAGCCTTTCGAACGCTACGAGAGCGACTTCTTCAGCGCACTTGAAGTCTATGATCGCCGACTTCTCGAAAAGCCGCCGAGCACATCCAACGCCTCCGACCACCTCGCCATGGCCCGTTGGACCGCGAGCATTGGGCTTTACGGCAAAGCCATCGAACACCTCGAACAAGCCAAAATCATCGACCCGCGCACGGAAGAACGCAATCAGGATTTCCGCGCTGAGCTCTATCAGAAAAACGCCAATCAGCAGGCCCAGAACCTCTTCGATATGATGCTGCTTGAAATGCGCTCCAACGACTGCCTTTCCGCCCTCGACCATTTGCAACAGCTTGATCGCGGCTTCAAAAACTCCGATCTCAAGAGCCGCTGGGACGCGTTGCGTCCGCAGATCGAAGCGGGTAGCAAAACCGAAATTAACAAAAAGATTGTTCAAATGTCTTACCGCCTCGCCCAAGAGTTGGTGCAGAAAAAGTACTTCACCAAACTCCGCATTGACGACAAAGGCAACATCGTCCCGTCCATTCCCGGCAAACTGGTGACGACCAAACAAGGCCGCTCGTTCCGGGGCCAGTTGGTTGGAGTCGGCGGCAACGCGATGGAAGGCTCCAGTTCCGAACCCGACGAATACGAGAAAAAAGAAGGTATCGTCCCGCCGAAAAACATGGCCGCCAACACGCCACCGAAAGGCGGCAGCGCTGATGATGTCATCCTTAAAATGGAAGACACCACCATCACCATTGCGGGCAAAGATGTCCTGTCGATGATTGACATCGATTTAAGCGTTGCGTCCGGAAAGGCTGAAATCAACTACGACGAATTGAAGGAATACATCACCGGCGCAGACGGCCTTAAATCCGAATTGTGCCGCAAGATTTCGCAGGTTGTCAAAATCCCGTCTGCTGATGTGCTGAAGATTTTCGAAGGCCGCCTCTCGCGCGAAGCCCATTACGAAGACGGTCAACTCACCTTCACCAACAATTACGCGAGCTTCCACGACGCCGACTACGGCTACGCCAGCTGGTTGCGCCCGGGCGCGCAAAAGCCCATGAAGTACATCAAGTATGATACCAACACCAACGGAAACAACGGCAACAACGGGAACCGGAACAGCTACAACAACCGCAACAATCGCAACAACAACACGAATGGAAGCATGCAGACACAGAAGGATGAAGAAACCGCTGATGAGACCGACGACCCGTCAGTCTGGTGGAAGTTCCAAACCCAGAATACAAAACTGAAATTTCTGAATGCGCTCATGGCCGAAAAGGTCTTCAAGAAATACAGCGACTCGAAAGTCTCCTGCCCGACCTGCGCGAACAAAGGCATGATCGGTACGACGCTTCCGGGCGGCAACCAAGCCGGCCAGCGTTGCCCGACTTGTCGTGGCAGCGGTGTGCTGTATAAAATTATCTATCGTTAATGGTATCTGATCTGTGCCATGTGTATTGCATCGCCAAAGGAATCCGCAATGAAGAAGGTGTCTTACGTGTTGGGATGGACTCTGCTCCTCGCTGTCGCGGTGCTTGATTTATCCGGCTGCGGGTCGCCGCCGGTGGTCAAGACTGCGAAGAAGCAAATCAGCGCCGCTGAAGAAGCGATCGAATCCGGCAACAGTCTCGCGCGTTACAAAAAGCACGAACTCGCCGTCGTTGAATACGAAAAAGCGCTCGGTGAAATCCGCTCCGCCGAAGGGTTCGCCATCGGCAACGAAGCCGCGCGTTTGACCGTATTGAAAGAGGAAGCTCGCTCCAAAAAAGTCGCGTCCGAATTCAAAGCCAAAGAAGTCGCAGGTGAAGCCAACGCCAAAGCCCGACAGGCGACCACTTCATCCGCCCCCGTTGCGACAGTGGATCAAGATGCCGTTAAGCGCAAAGCGGAAGCCGTCAAAGACGCCGAAATGGCCGCGAGCAAAAAGGAAGCACTCGAAGCCATTGGCAAGACACCGAAAGCGGCTAAGAAAGTCGACGAACCCGAAGACGCTGGTGATGTTGCGGCCAACGCGAAGACGAAAGCTCCGGCCAAGGACGGCGATCCCGCCGAGCCTGCTGCCGCGCCCAAAAAAGAACCGCTCAAAGACAAGAACGGAATCTTTGCGAACATCGATGAAAACACGCCGCCGCTCGTCATCGCCAAACTTCAACGCATCGGTAAATTCGTGTTCGCGTACTGCCAGATTTACAACAAGAGCAATGACGGTAAACGCATCACCGTCTACAATTTCTTCAAAGACCGCGATAACCAATTGGTCGTCCCGCAACTCACGACCGCGTCGTTTCCATACGACCGATTCAGCGCGAAAGTCAAAGATTTGATCGGTGACCAATCGGTCCGAAACCTCGCGCCGAATTCCGAAGAAATCAACGGTGGCGAGTATCTTCAATTCGTCTCCGTCGGCGAATGCGACAACGAAGCCAAAGCTCAAAGCGTCGTCAAGCTGTATCTCGACGTCCGCTTCAGCGATGGTACGCGCGCGGAATTTACCAGCGCTCCGACGGGTGCCGCCACGATGCCCGAGATGAAAATCAATATCCCGAAGAAGTGATCTAGGGCGGCTATTATTGATTCCAACATTGTCAATGTAGAGCCGAATTCTGATTCGGCTCAGTGAGTCCAGGCGCTAAACAAGCCGAATCGGAATTCGGCTCTACTTCACTTCACGCAGCGGAAACCGGTGTGGCAGAGGCCGGTGTCGGGCGAGGATTTCATTCGAGCGCTGCACCGATAGCCGACGCAATACGAATCACTGCACAAATACGAACCGCCACGCGTCACGCGCTTTTGAATGCCGGGTTCTTCGGGGTCGGCGCTGTCGGCGGGGCCCGTTGGATTTTTCGACGCGCTGTAATTGTAGTAGTCTGGGCGATACCAATCAGCGACCCACTGCCACACGTTTCCTGACATGTCGTACAATCCAAACGCGTTGGGAGGAAACGTGCCGACCGGAGCTGCGCCTTTGTATCCGTCGGTGCTTGTGTTTTCGTTCGGAAAGCGCCCCTGCCAAATGTTGGTCATCCAACGCCCGCCGGGATTCAACTCGCTGCCCCACGGATACGTCTGACTTTTCAATCCGGCGCGCGCGGCGTATTCCCACTCGGCTTCCGTTGGCAGACGCTTGCCTGCCCATTTGGCGTACGCCTCTGCATCAAAATAACAGATATGCACGGCTGGGTATTTTTCGAGGCCTTTCAAATCCGAATTCGGGCCGTCGGGGTGCCTCCAATTGGCTCCCGCCACATATGCCCACCAGACCATATGGTTATCCAACGGCACGTCGCCTGGCGGCGGTCGGAAGCAGACGGACCCCGCAACAAGCGCCTCGGGCGGAGCGTCCGGGAAATCCTTCGCGTCGGGCTTTTTTTCTGCGACGGTCACGTAACCGGTTGCTTTGACGAAGGCTTCGAACTGCTCGTTGGTCACGACGTTTTTATCCATCCAAAACCCGTCGACGGCGACCTCGTGAATCGGCTGCTCATCAGGCTTGCCGTCCTTCGATCCCATCGCAAACGTCCCGCCCGCAATCCACACCATGCCCTCAGGCGCAGGCTTGGACGACGTCGCGGCCACTTTCGTTCCAGCGCCAACAGTCTCGGCAGTGGGAGCGACCGTCGGTTCGGTCGACGTCTTGGCTTTGCCGACATAAACGACGGCAACTGCGACGAGCAGCAGCGGGCAGATCAGAGCGAGGATACGATTGAGCGACATGGAATTCCTAATTAAAAAGTTTTGAACACATGACGGCGGCTGCGTCGTTTAACGCGTTCATTTATATACGCCGCACACTCACACTCACACTCACACTCATCTACACTTCATTCATTTGTGCGTCGCATAATAATACGCTAGGACGATCAGTCCCAGGGCAATGCGATAGTACCCGAACGCGGCGAGGCTGTGTTTGCGGACGTAACCGATCAGCCAATTTACCACGATCCACGACACAACAAACGACGTGATGCTGCCGATGAGCAGGACCGGCACGTGCTCGGCTTGAATCAGTTTCCAACTCTTGAACATCTTGTATGCGAACGCGCCGAACATCGTCGGGATGGCGAGGAAGAACGAGTATTCGGCGGCGGCGTTGCGGGTTAGGTGCATCAAGCGGCCACCGACAATCGTCGACGCCGAACGCGAGGTTCCGGGGAACATGCTGAAGCATTGGAAGACGCCGATGAAAAAGGCCGTTAGAATCGGCGTGTCTTCAGCGGTCGTGTATTTTCCGTTGTCGCCTCCGCGTTCAATGAGAATCAAAATAATCCCGCCCAGAATCAGAGCGATGGCGACGGGCACCATGGCCATGAAATTGGCTTCGAGCTTTTTATGAACCAGCGGTCCCAGAATCACGACAGGCATGACCGCCACGACAAGGCCGATCCAAAACGCTTTTGATTTCGCGTTCGTCGGAATGGTTTTCACCGACTCCCACAAGCGCGCGCGATAGAGCAGCATGACGGCGAGGATGGCCGGGAGTTGGATGATCACGTCGAAAATATCGTCGAGTGTTTTGACGTGTTCGATGTTTGTATCAGGCGTCAGCGGGAGCCAGTCGCGGACGAGGATCAGATGTCCGGTCGAGGAGATCGGGAGGAATTCCGTGATGCCTTCGAGCACGCCTTTTAAGAACGCATTGATATAATAAATGAGCACGTAGGAATCTCAACGATGTGGTTGCCATGGAGCAGTACCCTGCTCCGTGCAGGGAAACTGGACAGATTTAAACCGTGACGTGTTTTCAAAAAAGGCAAGGACCAGATTACTGGTCCTTGGCACCCGTCGCAATAGAAACTTTACGACGCAGAACTACAAGCGCGAGTTTTTGGCGACAGCGTCGGCAGCGGTTTTGATGTCCACGTTGACCAGGCCCATGTTAACATCGCGGCGCAGCAGGACGACGAGGATCGTCTGTCCGACGTTGATCAACGCGAGTTTATTTTCGCTACCGCCGATCATGAAGCGTTTGAACTCGCCCAACTTGATGCGCTTTAATGCGCCGTCGAGGGCGACGAGAATTTGCGACGCAATGGCACCCATCTGCTGCTCGGAGACATCTATCGAAAAGTCGCTGGCGATGATGATGCCGTCGCGGCCTACGACCATGCTGCCCCAGACGCCTTGAGTCTTGTTCAATTGTGCCAAAATCGCGCGCATGCGGACTCACTCCTGTTTCGAAATTCGGTGGCGACGATCCGCCTTTATTTATTCAACGCCGTTTCGGCGAAGTCGCGGATACTCTTTTCGAGCAGTCCGTGCTTGGCGTCGGATTTGGCGAAGATCGTCAGGATCATGTCGTCGAATTGAACGATATGAATATTACCGTCGGCCCCTTCGATGACACCTTCTTCAAACTGGCCCACGCCGAGTTTCACGGAGTGGTTGCTGGCCGTGCGGTAGACATTGGTGATCAACGCGCCGACGAGCCCTTCGTCCAAGCTGGCGTCCAAATTGGCGGCGACGATCAGGCCATATTGATCGACCAAAATCGCACCGTTGACTCCGGCCACGAGACGCAAGTCGGCGAGGCCTTTTGCGAGGGCCTGGTCCTTCGTGATAACTTTCGGAGCAGCGGGCGGTAGGGACATCGGGCGCCCGACGTTCGGCATACTGGACGGACGCGGCTGCGGTTTTCCACTGCCGGTTTTAGCGCCGGTCTGAGTCGCGATGCTTTTCGGATTCGCAGCGTCCACAATCGCGCGGGCTTTGCGTTGGAGTTCGAGAATGCCTTCATCGCCGGGCGCAAAAAAGAGGATGTCGTCCAAGCGCTGAATCGCGTCGGTGGGGCGGTCCAACTGCATGTACACGCTGGCCAACAATTTCAACGCGAGATAATTGTACTTGTCGAGCGCAACTGATTTTTCGAGTTGCGCGACAGCTTCGGGCCACTGTTTTTTGTCGGCGAAAATCTGTCCCAGCACCAAGTATGTGCCGCCGTATTTCGGGAAGGCTTTAATGCCGCGCTGACACGTGTCAATAGTGCGTGTGAGTTCGTCGTCGGCTTTGTAGAGTTCGGCCAGACGTGCGTAGAGGATCGGATTGGGGTGGCTTTGGATGCGTTCGACGAGGCGCTTTTTTTCCATCTCGCGCTCGGCCTTTTCCGCATCAGCCTGACGTCGCACAATTTCCGGGGCGTTGGGATACCGCGCCGCGCCCAGCTTTAACACTTGGGCGGACTTGGCCTGGTTTCCCGCTTCTTTGTGAGCGTCGGCCAGTTGTAGATACAACTGCGGCGTCGGCTTTTCGGCGAGCCCCTGCTCCAACGAATGAATTCGGGAATCGGTGCGCCATTGGACATATTTGTCAAACAGCCACATGCAACCCTTTCCGGGAGTCCACCTGTTCCCAAAAGAACACGAACTGAATCGCTACTTAAATCGACATTGTGCGATGTTTTATCGACCGTTTATAAGCGGTCAAGAACACTTTCTTTCGCACCAATCTTAATGAAATTATATCACACTGTACAAACAACTAAATAGACGTTATCGGGCTAAGTATATCTTTCCGGTGCACGTGAGCAGTGAGGTCGAATAGCCGCTTACTGACGTGCGCGGCTCTTGGGCGTTTCATTTCGCGCTGGGATTTTTGGGCATGTTGGCGAGGAAAAATTCGACGGTTCGCTTCACGCCGTCTTCGTTGCTGACGACGGGCTTGTAGCCGAAATCGCGGCGCGCTTTGTGGATGGAGTAGTAATGCGAGCACGACAGCGTCTTCGCGAGGAAGCGCGTCATTGGCGGTTCTTTGCGGCGGCGGATCAGCCAAAACGCGGCTTCCAAACACGCGCCGACATAGTACGCCGTTCCCGTGCTTACCGAGCGTTGCACTTTCGGCAGACGCATGCGCCGGAAGAAGTCGTTGATCCAATCCCAAAGGACAACCGGTTGGCCATCGGAGATAAAATAGGCTTCACCCGCAACGCGTTTGCCGGTCATCACGTCGCACGCCAGCAGATGCGCGACGGCGGCGTTGTCAACGAACGTGAGATCGACTTTGTTTTTTCCGTCACCGACGATTTTCAGTTTGCCGGATTGGTTGCGTTGAATTAATCGCGGGAGCAAATGGTTGTCGCGCGGGCCCCAGATTAAATGCGGACGCAAGGCGGTCGCGAAAAGGCCATCGCGTCCACTGCTGCCCAGCACCATCATTTCGGCTTCAGCTTTGGTGCGCGAATAGATGTTGTAGAATGTCTCAGGGTACGGCGTTTTTTCGTCGATGCCGCATTC
>Ga0194042_1000724_pt1 | contig 11099 bp, 9 predicted proteins | sample JunL4412m_MetaG_FD_148974 | JGI IMG/M metagenome (GOLD analysis project Ga0194042, IMG submission 148974) | Anoxic zone freshwater microbial communities from boreal shield lake in IISD Experimental Lakes Area, Ontario, Canada - Jun2016-L442-12m | ecosystem: Environmental > Aquatic > Freshwater >...
CCACGCAGCGCCGCATTCAACAGGCGCGCTTCTGGCCGACGTTTGAGCAACACGCATTGCTCGAAACGCGTCGGCCTGTAAACTCCAATTCATCCGACGAAACAGAAGCAGGCTCTGCTGGAGAGCAACCCGCCAAGGGATAGCCGGTACCGGGATAAACGGTGTCGGTCCAAAACTCCGACACCGCCCTTTTTTTTTAGCCCCGCGCATGCCTTGAAAAACTCAACCCAAACTGGATTCAATTTAATGCCCCTTCGCAAAGTTATCAAGATTTGATGCCGATCAAAGGCCGGATCGAATGATGCGAAGAAGGCATTTGACCTTCTGTGGTCGCACCTGGTACTCTCCTGGAATGTCGAATTCTATCCCCGTCAAATGGACTCGCGAGCATTTTCTGATCGCACTGAATCTCTATTGCAAACTTCCGTTTGGAAAGCTGCATAGGGGCAATCCGGTAATCATTGAAACCTCGCAAAAAATGGGTCGAACTCCTAGCAGTTTGGCGATGAAGCTCTGTAATTTCGCCTCGCTCGATCCCGTCCAGCAAGCACGGGGAATTAGCGGATTGTCCGGAGCAACGAAACAAGACCAAGCCATGTGGGATGAGTTTCATTCGAGAATCTCGGTGCTCGGCGAGGAAAGCGAGCAGTTGCTTCACGACCTTTTTACCCAGGATGAAACCAAGGAGTTGGACCTGCTCAATCGTGAAAAAGTTCAGTTCGTTACGCCGAGCGGTCCGACCGAATCGCTTTCCACGATCAAAGTTCGTCGTGGTCAACAATTTTTTCGTCAAACAGTGATTTCGGTTTATGACATTCGATGCTGCATCAGCGGCATCAACGTCCCCCGGTTACTCGTAGCGAGCCACATCAAACCGTGGGGGATGTTTCCAAACGAACGTCTCAACCCGCAAAATGGACTTTGTCTCTCAACGCTTCACGATGCGGCATTTGATTCGGGGCTGATAACGCTGGATGAAAATCTACGAGTTGTGATGAGCAAACAGCTTCGAAGCTATTTTCCGCAGGAGTCGTTGGAGAGAAATTTTGTCCCGTACGAAGGTCAGCCGATTCGCTTGCCGGGCAAATTAGCAGAACCAGATTCCGAATGCCTTCGATTTCATCGGGAACAGATTTTTCAAGGTTGAACCAAAGGTTCGCCATCTCAGAACTGGCTCGCCCCTGCAATTTCAAAATTTGGGCAGTAGGTGAAAATCTCCTGAGCGGACCTATTACAAAACCTATTACAAAAAGTAAAAAGGTTTGTATTGCAAAGTATTCCGCGCCTCTTAAAACACTGGCGAGTTCTGAGGCTCAATGAAGTAGGTCGCGTCGGTCCAACTCTTTTTGAGTCCCTCGTTGATCCTCTCGAAATTGGCCTCGTTGATCGCGGTCGTCAACGCGGATTCAACCGCATTCATCGCATCCTTGTATTTGCGGGTGTCGAATCCATTCGACTCAATGCGTTCACCAGCGGCGTTGACGAGGAAGTAGTGATCTACGCCATCATCCACAGAGTCGAGTCCATGAGGAATGTCAGGCCCGAGCACGACAACCTCGCCGTTGCGCGCCCATCCGGCATCCGTAAGGTACCATCCTGCTACGCCCAGGCAACGCTCCGTTCCAGAAAGGGCGTTGGACCAGAAACTCTCTGCGATCCACTTCCTGACCCGTGTTTTCGGCGTGACCTTGAGCATGCCCGCCGTCTTCTTGGCGAACGATTCTAGGAATTCGTCATCAAGAATTTTGTCGTACATGTATCCGTTTAAAGCGGGATCGCCGTCCCTGTAAAAAACTTTGAGGACTTCCGGCTTGATGGTCGCGATGTTGGTGTAATCAGGCCCTATCACGACTTGGGCATCGATGACGACATCATAGGGTGGGAAAATGTTGGCAAAGGTGTGGACGGAGTAGGGCCTTGGGCACGACACCACCCATGCCCGGATCAAGGCCCAAGCCTTCCGGCAGTCCGCCTCCGTCGCGAAGTAAAAAAAGCCACGCCAGACACGGTGGTTCTCGTATGCGAAGCAGTAACCATCTTGTGGGCTCCACTCCGTCGGAATTTCCGCCGACTTCGCTGCTCCCGGCGAGATGTCGATGCTGAATTTGGATCCTCGTCCCTCCACAGTGATGTCCGCGATCAGTGATTGAATGGCCTCGCAATCTGCCATGTAATGGTCGACCATCTCGGTCGTCGACGCAACGGTTACTTCAACTGCAACTTCAGTGTTCATGTTCATTGCCCTTTCTGGCAAAATTGGGGCCGACCCATTGTCGGCCGATGGAAATTTGGACTGCTCGATGATGCCGCTGCTCGCATCGTTGACAGGCGATTCGATCGTGTTCTTGTGTTCGATTGACATGAATATCCTCCTTCGTCAAACGATCATACAAATCTCCGAATCAGTGTTTGGCGTTGCGCAATGTCGAGGGCGTTGCACAGAAGTTTTTCACGGTACAGAAACAGCGGGCGACCGGGCGACCAGGAGGCGTTCAGAGGCTTCGGAGGAAAAAAGGGGCGGTGGAACTTTGCCACCAGGTCCAAATTGCCGGTGGGAAGGACCAACCGCGCCCCGGCGATGAAACAGAGTAAGGGTTGTACCCTCAAGTGAGGGTGTTGGTGACGGTGTTATCAATTACATCGATGAATCGAAACACCCCAGCACCTTGCGATCTCGCGAATTGAAAGCATCTGCGACTCGTCAGATGATGGCCGCAGAAGACACGAACTGTCCGTTCGATGAAGATGACGGGCGCAACGATGCCCCAGCACTCGATGAACTTTTTTAGTCCCGCGACTTGTGGAAAAATGTTTATGGGCGCCGATGACGGTCTTAACATTCTAAATTTGAGTCATTTGGATTCTAAAAAAAAAGAGCCTGACTGGATGTCGGGACTTTGGGTGAAGCCAAACGCAGAAAACAGACGGAATTTTGCAATCCGCGTCGCTCTATGAAATGGATTACAAAATGGATTACAAACGTCAGATTATGAAAAAACCCGATCCTTGCTAGGGATCGGGCTTTCATAGGAGAAATCAGTGAAGGGGGTGGGAATCGAACCCACGACCAACGGCTTAAAAGGCCGTTGCTCTACCGATTGAGCTACCCCTTCGACCTGCGCGCACTTTTAACAGTGCCACAACCCGCCACCGCGAATTGCTTCATCGGTGACGGGACAAGGACTCTATCTAAACCGAATCCGAAATCAAGCGCATTTTGTGAGACAGACGTAAAGAAATTTTCGCGCTTGATGACTGCGGATTCTATTCAGTGTGGTTCGCTCAGGGCAGAACTACTTCGCCTTGGGAGCGGCTTTTTTGGCCGGGGCTTTCGCCTTGGCGGCCGGAGCGGCTTCGGTCTGATCAACGATGCGAGCCGTCGGTGCATTCTTGGCCACGGAGGCGACACCGTTTTCCATCGACGCAACGGATTTGTACATTTCGCTGCTGCCGATCGTTTCGTGATTTCCAGCTTTCAAATCGAAGAAGGGGCTGCCATCTTTGGCGGTTCTTCGCTCGAAGTTCGAATCTTTAGCTGCATGCTTCTTGACGGAAGCGATGCCCTGATCCGCACCTTCTTTGGTCTTGTACATCTGGCTGGTGAGAATGATCTCGCCGTTTGCGGCCTTCAAATGGAAATGAAAGCTACCCTTGGCGTTCTTCGTCAGTTCGAACTTCGCGGCCATTGTCTATCCCTCCCAAAAATGGTTTTGATGCCCCCACATCCCAATATCTATGCCGAAACGCTGAGAATGAAACCGAAAAAAGCATTAAAAATTATTTTTCCAGTGATTTTTTCGTTGGGACAGATTTAAGTGTGCGCTTAATGGGCAAGCACCGTGAATCGACGAGCTTTTCTTTTTCGCCCCGTGACAACTGCTTCACCGCGTATTCACGTTTCAACGCAGCGCTGCGCGTCAGCTTTTTTTGATGCCACGCCAACACGACGGGCCTGCGGCTGCGTGTGTACCGCGCGCCTTTCGGCGAACCGTTGTGCTCGGAGAAGCGCCGCTTTAGATCGGTTGTGACGCCGCAGTACAACGTGCCATCCGCACACCGCGCCAGATACACAAACCACACCGTTTTCGGAGCCTTCTTTGCCATGATTTTAGTGTCGGCTCGTTTAAACGCTCAGTGTATTGAATTCCTGAATTGTGGTGCAGTGCCAGGAACCGCGCGCGCAAGCAAGCGACAAAGACCAGCAGGGATCAACGAACTTGGCCGCTTGCTGGCGCGCGCGGCTCTTTGAGCAGGACTGAACGTATCCGCCCCAAAAAACATTTTTCTTGCCATTTCAAAAACGGCGGGTATAAGACCCGCGATCAAATAATTATGAAGGTCCCGTTCGGTGTGCACAGTTCCGGGGGGAACATGCGCATGAAAAGGGAAGGCGGTGCAAATCCGCCGCGGTGGTCGCCACTGTAACCGGGGACAATCCGCCACATATCCACTGAGAGCGAAGCTCGATTCGCATTCAGGAAGGGTGGCGGGGAGGACGATCCGGAAGCCAGGAAACCTGCCGAATGAGGCCTTCACGCGTTTCCTCGAACCAAGGAAAGCGTGGAGCGGCTCCGTCCCAATTGTGTGGATGGAGTTTGTGAACGAATCGTTTTTGAGTCTGTGCTTTTCGGTCGGTTCAGTACTTTTCGCTTGAGCTAGTGTTGCTCGAATTGAAAAACTCGAAACCCGAAACACCCAACTCGAAACCCTTTCTCACCCTCCACACACAGGAAACGCGCGTACCCACACTTCTCCGCCGATCCAGCGGAAGAAAGGGCCGCCCGTGTTGCGTCACCTCGTTTTGAGTTGCACCGTTCTCTTCAGTTTATGTCCCGTTTTTGCCGAGGACATTAAGCCACCCGTTTCAGAAAAATCGACCTCCGATAAAGTTGCCGTCGCGACACCGGAGGGCACGAGCAAAGACGCTCCCGCGCCGCTCGCTCCGGTCGTCGTCAGCGAACCCATCGTCATCACGCCAGCGCGATTACCGGTGCCCGTTTCGAGCACCGGCCTCAGCGTCACCGTGATCAATGGCAAGCAGGACCGCGAAATCGAACAGCACACGCAGCTCGCCGATACGCTGCGCAATTCCGCAGGCATCATCGTCAATCAAAGTGGCAAGCAAGGCGACTTCACGACGATGTTCACGCGCGGCGGAAATTCAAATCAGACACTGTTTCTTTTCGACGGTTTTAAAGTCAATCGGCAGGGCGGGAATTTCAATCTCGGCCCGGTCGATCCTGTCGGATTTGAACGCATTGAAATTGTGCGCGGGCCGTCGTCGAGTTTGTACGGTACGGACGCCGTGACCGGAGTCGTCAACGTCATCTCCGCGAAAGGCGAAGGTCGTCCTGAACTGACGACCTCTGTCGCTGCCGGCACCTACGGCACTGATCGCGAAACGATTCATATGCAGGGCAGCGAGAAGAAATTCTCCTATGACATTGGGGCATCCCGTGTTCATCACGACCGCGCCACGTATGACAATTCCGAGTTGGAACTTTACAATTTCGCCGGGCGATTTGATTTTCAAATCAACGACTCGAATTCGCTCAAACTAGTGATCCGGGGCTTGGATGAACGCAAAGGATTTTACGAAGATTCGGGCAGCGGTTACGGTCCCGGCGCGGACGTCGTCGATCCCAACGATACAGCGCTCCAACATGATCTGTTGGTCGGTGTCGAATTCAAAAGCCATGTCCTGCCGATCTGGGACCTGACGTTGCGCTTTGGAACGTATCAGATCGCCAACCACATCGAGTCAATCGCACCGAATCCGCCATCGAAGTTCGGCGGCTTCTCTCAAAGCACTGGCCGCACGTACACAAAAGAAAAGACACCGCAAGCCGGATTGCAAAATGATTTTACGCTCTTCCGCGATGATTGCGACAACATCAAAAACGTGCTTACGCTCGGAGCTGATTTTGAATCGGACCACTTCGACCAAGAGGATTCGCAGTTCTTTACGAATGTCGCCAAGAAGCGAGACACGTGGTCGATTTATGCGCAGAACCGCCTCGAATTATTTCAGCGCGCGTACATCACCGCCGGCATCCGTCGTTCAGAAGACGAACAATTTGGCAGCTTCACGACCGCGCGCGCGGACGCGTCATTCCTTTTTCCTGAAACCGATTCGCGCTTGCACGGCTCGGTCGGCACCGCGTTTCGGACGCCGAGCTTCTATGAGTTTTATTCGTCGTTCGGAAATCAAGACCTTCAGCCCGAAAAAAATACCGCCTTCGACGTCGGCGTTGAGCAGCATTTCTGGGATAAGAAAATCACGATTGGCGCGACGTATTTTCACAACCACTTCTCAAACTTGATCGATTTCAACAACTCGTTTACGTTCGAAAATCTGAAAGAAGCGAAGACGCGCGGATTTGAATTCAACGCTGATTTCAAACCTGTTGACATGTTTACGCTGCGAGGAACGAGCACATTGATGCATACGGAAAATGACAAGGGCGAGGCTCTGTTGCGACGTCCCGGGGCGACGTACACGGTGCAGGCCATCGTGCAGCCGATCTGCGGTTTGGACCTGTCCGTTGATATGATTCACGAAGGCAACCGTCTCGACTTAGGACCGACGCCGAAGAATTCGTTCGCACACGTCATCAATAATTCCTTCACGCGCGTGGATGTGGCGGCGAGCTATCGCTTCCTCTCACATTGGCGCGTTTTCGGACGAGTGGGGAATGTTGGGAATCAGAAATACGAGGAAACGAAAACGTACCCGTCTCCAGGCGCGACATTCCTCGGCGGTGTTGAGTTTAAGTGGCGGTTCTAAAAAAAAGAATTAACCACAGAGGACACAGAGGGCACAGAGGAAAAGCAGAGGACAAAAGAAATAGAGGGAGTTTCTTTTTCATACCATTCTTGCTTTTCCTCTGCCGTTCCTCTGCGACCTCAGTGTCCTCTGTGGTTAAAATTTGTTTTTAAAAAAGTTCAGGCGTAACAGTCAACCGGCCCGTTGCACGTACTTCTTGCAGCAAGCGTTCCAACACCGCTTCTTCGTTGAGGTGTGTGCTGTCCACATCGATGGCGTCGGGGGCTTGAATGAGCGCGCCGATTTCGCGGTCTTTATCGGTGTCGTCGCGGTATTGAATCTGCTTTCGCAGGCCTTCGAAATCGACCAATTCGCCTTTCGCTTTCAATTCAGCCGCGCGTCTTTCGGTGCGCGCGTTGATGTCGGCGTGAATGTAAAATTTGATGAACGCGTTGGGAAACACGACGGTGCCAATATCGCGGCCTTCCAGGACGACGCCTTTGGCTCCGCGCGCGACGACCGCGCTGGCGGCTGTGCGCATTTTTTCGACGAGTGCTTCGCGGACCAGCAGATTGTTCACGACCGGCTTGAGCTGCCCGGTGAGAGCCACTGCGAAGAGTTCCTCCGTGCGGTCGATCCCGTTGACGATGAAGCGCTGGCGCCCGTCGCGCTCGCCGTACTCGAAGCGCATGGATGTCGCGACCGCAGCGATCTTCGCTTCGTCGCTGAGATTGAAGCCGCCTTCCTGCGCGAGAAGTGCTGCTGCGCGGTACATTGCCCCTGTGTTCAGGTACGTGTAGAACAGCGCATTCGCCAGGCGCCGGGCCGCTGTGGACTTCCCGCTCCCTGCGGGACCGTCGATGGCGATGATGGGAAGTTGTTGGGATGAATTCATAAGAATGGTTTCACAATTCAGGTTTCAACCTGTCGTTAAATGTACCCTTCGCTTTTCAAAAACTCGACCAACGGGGCGCTCTCTTTTTTGAATGCGAGCCGCTTGCAGGGAACGGCGTCGAAGAGCGCTTTGAACAATTGCAGGCGGTGCTTGATCGCGCCGCCGGTTTTCCAATTGACCATCGGATTCAACATCAACGCGGCAGCCTCGGCCTGCTCCATTTTTTCGAGCGCGTTTTCAGGATCTTTTTTGAGCCAGAAAATACCCGCCAAAGGAGGTGTCTTCGCGGGCAGAGTTGCACCCTTTTTGCGTGCGTCTCCAAACGATACCACGCGCGGAGCCGCAGCTTTTTTGGACGATTTCGACGCAATCAAAATCGTGACTTGGTCGTCTTCCAGCAGCGGGAAATCTTTCAGCAATTTCGTCGAGATCGTGGTCTTTCCAAACGTGCACTCGCCGCAAAAAACGAGCGCGCCTTTCGGCGTCAGCACGGACGATGCGTGCAAATAAAGGGGCGCTTGAAAATTCGAACCGGCTTGCGCGACACTCTCCAACCCGTTGACTTCAGCCAGCAGCCCGACGCAAAAAATGACCGTTCGGACAAATGGATTCTGAGCGCCCAGATTTTTCATGTCCATGCTGCGCGGTGCGTGGCGTGGATATAAAATTGTGTTCGTTTGGTAATTCAACGCGAAGCCTTCGCCCAGCAACAATTCCGGCGTATGCCACTTTCCACCCTTTTCATAATCATTGGCGTCGTCAACTAGCAACACAGAAATCTCGGGAACGCCGGTTGGCTGTGCAACACCATGCGTACCGGTCAATGATTTTAAATCGCGAGCGCTCAGTTTCCGCGTCAGCGTGGACATGCCCACATCGTAACCGTGCAGATTAAATGTGGAGCCAAACGACGGCTTCGCGACGCGTGCATCCGCCGCAGGTTTGCGTTTGGTTGTCGCTTGCTTTTTAATGGCCACCGACTTGCCCCAAAAATACGTTCCACTCGCTCTGTTCCGGTTTTGAAATTCCGGTGCGTTGTGATCGCCTGCCTAACTGTAAAAGTTCCCAATACTATTCTAAGATTATCGCAAGCGCGGTTGTTTTGCATCCCAAATTTGAAATGCGTTTAGGTTCGCTACTTGCCTGCGGAATCACACCGCGCAAGTGCGGACCTCTGGTGTAATTCAGGATACATATGTTTTTCGGACACTCTATTTTAAGGACAGGAATCAACATGAAGAGCTTGATTGCAATGCTGATGTGCGCGGTGGTGCTGGTGGCGGTGGTGCCGTCGACCGTGATCAAAGCGGAAGACAAACAACAGTGGGCGACTTTCGAAGGCAAGGAAGGCGCGGGCAAGGGTAAGCACATCGTCTTCGTCACCGGCGACGACGAATATTTCTCAGAAGAAAGCATGCCGATCATGGCGCGTATTCTCGCCGAAAAGCACGGCTTCAAATGCACTGTTTTGTTCGCGGTCAACAAGACGACCGGCATGATTGATGTCGGCACGAAAGACAACATCCCCGGATTGGAAGCACTCGACACCGCCGATTTGATGGTGATGTTCACCCGCTTCCGCGCGCTGCCGGATGAGCAGATGAAGCATGTCGTTGACTACGCCGACTCGGGCCGTCCGATCATCGGATTGAAGACGGCAACCCACGCGTTCAATTTCGGACCGAAGGACACTTCGACGTACAAGAAGTATACGTGGACGAGCAAAGAGCCGGGATTCGAAGGCGGCTTTGGACGCTTGATCCTCGGAGAAACGTGGGTCAATCATTTCGGTCATCACGGCAAAGAAAGCACGCGCGGTATGATCGCGCCGGGGCAGGCCGAGCATCCGATTTTGCGCGGGATCAAAGACGGCGACATGTGGGGACCTTGCGACGTGTACGAAGTGCGCATGCCGTTCCCGGCTGAGAACACACCGCTCGTGCTCGGACAAGTCGTCGCCGGGATGAACTCGACGGACCCCGCTGCAACTGCGACTGAAAATCCGAAGACGAAAAAAGTCGTCGATAAAAACAACCCGATGCTCCCCGTCGCATGGACGCGCACGTACACCGGCGCCAAAGGCAAACCAGCACGCGTTTTCACAACGACGATGGGCGGATCCATGGCCGGCAAACGCGATCTCGACAGCGAAGGCATGCGTCGCATGTTGGTCAACGCGTGTTATTGGTGCGTGGGTTTGGAAGACAAAATCCCGGCGAAATCGGATGTCGAGATCATCGGGAAGTACGAGGAGTATAAAAAGGGGACGAAGCCGCACTAAGATGTCCGATCACGTCGAGCGCGCGAACGGATTATACTCAATCTCGTTCGTGCGCTCGGCAACTTCTCATTTATCATGCCCGCCAGAGCCACATTCGTTTTGCACATCATTTACAATTCAAATTATTATTTCGTAGAAGACATGCGAATGCGAAGCGTCACTCCGTTGCAAACTGTAATTCGATTTATTTCGAAGCTGAACCGGAGTGTGCATTCATGAAACGACACCTGTGGACCATGGCGTTGCTGGTCATTTCGTTGTCTGTTTTCGCCGTCGAAATAGAACCGGACGAGCTCCCGGAAGCGGTACAGACGATTAAGAAACTTGGCGGCAGTTTTCGTCGAGGATATACGTTAAATCCCACGGCGTTGCTTGACATCGGGGCAGAGTGGAGAGGTGGAAACGATGGCTTCACAAACTTGAAAGGGCTTCAAAATGTCAAGTATTTGACCATATGTTCAGACGCTTTGAATGAGGACGTCTTATCTGTATTGGCAACCATGCCGGACCTCACCATCTTAAACATAGAGAGGATGAAAATAAGTGATACAGGGCTAAAACATCTTCATACACTCAAGCAACTTCGTTCACTAAGTTTTTCCCAATGCAGCGTCTCGGATATCCAGTTGTTCAATATGAGCGCATTGGAGAATATAACCGTATCCTACATGCCGGCCGTGAAAACGCTTGTTGTCAAAGATATGCCGCGTTTATCTTGCCTTCGGGTCGAAAATGAGTCTAAGCGCCAATCTGGAAAAGCCCAAGTTGTGGAGTTTTCATTTTCTAGCGTTCCGAAACTCGAAGAACTCTATTTCTCCCGGGTCCATGTTGAATCTTTTCGGTTCGAAGACGTGCCGATGCTAAAAAAACTGACGTTAACCGACGCCAACTGGCCCGCCTCCGCGATTGAAGGACTTTCTACACTTACACACCTGGAAGAATTCAAAATACATAGTTTTCCATTAACTGAAAATCAATGTGAGGTCATCAAGCGCATGACAAAATTAAAGTCATTTTCGTCGTACCACTCTAACTTATTACCCAGATCAATAATTGTCCGTCAATGAGAATCTCAAACTACTATAGTGCATGAAAACCAAAGACGCACGGAATTTGTCTCCGGCAGAACTCAGTGTTTTGCGGGAAAAAGCGGTTAA
>Ga0194042_1000725_pt1 | contig 11094 bp, 13 predicted proteins | sample JunL4412m_MetaG_FD_148974 | JGI IMG/M metagenome (GOLD analysis project Ga0194042, IMG submission 148974) | Anoxic zone freshwater microbial communities from boreal shield lake in IISD Experimental Lakes Area, Ontario, Canada - Jun2016-L442-12m | ecosystem: Environmental > Aquatic > Freshwater >...
ATCCTGCTCGAAGGTTGCGGTCACAGCCCACAGATCGAAGAGCCGCGCAAATTCCCGGAGATGCTGCTCAACTTCGCTGGCACCGGGCGCAGTCTTCAGGCGGCTTGAGCGCTATCACTCTGCGACCCGGCCGAAGGCGCTGCTGAGCGTTGCGCTTTCCACCAACACCGAGCCAGCTGACAGCGGCGGCAGCCAATGGGTTTGATCGGCTAACAAGGGGCGGAGTCGCGGACCTTCGAGGTATGCCGCGGGCGATCATTGATGAAGGTCCGCAGCGAACCGTCTACCGCTATCACCGCGCGTCGCGAAAGGCATCGCGCGGTGCGCCGCTCCTGCTCGTTCCACCGTTGGCAGCTCCGTCGGTTTGCTTTGACCTTCGGCGAGGTTGCTCACTGGTTGAGCATGAGGTGGCACTTGGTCGCGATGTGTACCTCGTCGACTACGGTGCGATCGCCTTCGCTGATCGTGATCTAGGTCTTGAGCATTGGTTTGAAAGTGTGATTCCGAATGCGATCCAGGCGGTCGCGAAGGACTCGGGCAGCGAGCAGGTCGACATCCTCGGATGGTGCCTTGGCGGGATCATGGCGATGCTCGCAGTCGCCGAGCAACCGGATCTGCCCGTCCGCGCGCTTGCGACTGTCGCAAGCCCGTTTGACTTCACGCAGGTTCCGCTGATTGCGCCATTGCGTCCGCTCGTCAACATTGCCGGTGGGGCGGGCCCAGCGGTGATCTACCGGGTGCTCGGTGGAGCGCCGGCGCCGATTGTCAAACGCGCCTATCAACTCGCCGGCGCCGACAAATACATCACGAAGCCGCTCGCGATCCTCCAAAACCTTGATGACCGTGACTTCCTCGCGCAGCTTGAAGCAGTTGATCAGTTTATGGACGGAATGCTTGCCTATCCGGGCCGCACCTTTGGCCAGCTTTACCACCGCTTCTTCAGGACAAATGACCTAGCTTCCGGCTACCTCGATGTTGATGGCGGACGCATTGAGCTTGCCGATGTTCGTCAGCCAGTTCTCTCAATTGCTGGAAACGGCGATGGTATTGCTCCCATTGCAGCAGTCCACCATGTTGGTGAACTGCTGACAGGCTCTGAGTCAGTCACGCTTGAGACCGCTCCCGGCGGTCACCTCGGCGTGCTCACCGGTCGAGCGGCTCGAACCACGACTTGGGAGATCATCGACCGCTTTCTCGACCGAGCCGCCTGACCGACCGTTTAGGCCTGCGGCAGGTTCGGTTGCGGATGCTGCCGTCTGTTCTGCTGGCTTCCAGCCCGGCCCTCTAAACACGTAGCCGAGCTTTGTACGCATGTCTGGGGCTGAGCGCACATCAGCCACCATGTCCGACCATTCGTGGCTTGCAACTCGAAGTGGGTTGAAGGAGTCAACGTTCTTCGTCAGCCCGTAGACGACCTTGTCGTCTTCCTCCCGAAGCGTGCCAAAGATCCTGTCCCAGATGATCAGGATCCCGCCGTAGTTACGGTCAAGGTAGCCCGTGTTGGCTCCATGGTGAACGCGGTGATGGGATGGAGTGTTGAAGAAGTACTCGATTGGTCGCGGTAACTTGCCGATCCGTTCTGTGTGGAGTCCAAACTGGAAGAGCAGTGAGATTGCCTGCTGCAGAATGATCGCCCAAGGCGGAAAGCCGATTAGTGCTAGCGGGATCCAGAATGGCAGTGAAAACATCGGCAGCCAGTCCTGGCGAAGGGCGGTTGAGAGATTGAAGTGCTGGCTCGAATGGTGAATGACATGGTTGGCCCAGAAGAGCCGTACTTCGTGTGAAGTGCGGTGCCACCAGTAGAAGAGAAAATCCTCTGAGAGGAGCAGGACAACCCATGGCCAAACATCGTCCATCGGCATCCGTAGTGGGCTGAGGCGATAGGTGGCTGCGAGGACGGCAATCAGGACTAGCTTCCAGAAGATGTTGATAAGGACATTGCCGAGCCCCATCGTCAGTGAAGTTGCCGTGTCACGGGGTTCGTAGCCGGTCTGGTCGTCGTCAGGATCAAAGTGGTGGACAAGCACCTCAATGAGTACCAGTGCAATGAAGAAGGGGATCGCTGTCTTGATCAGGTCAATCATCTGGAAACCATTGTCCCAGAGCGACGGGCAAAGATCACAAAGAATTGCTCGTACCCGACAGTCGCATCGCCGGTCGTTATCAGCTGACAGCGTTCACCGAGAACAGCGAACCCGGCGGCTTCCAGTGATTCCGACCAAAGCGATGCGGTGATGGCCGTCCCTCGCTCAAGGGAAACCAACAGGCCCTCACTGCTGGTCAGTGAGGCGAGTCGCTCGGCAGCCGGCGCTGCTTGAGTAGTCCAATTGCTGTTGATATCCGGTTGGTCAATCTCAATAGCTTCACCGAGAATCGATCGCGATGTAAATACAAGCTCGGCTGGCTTGAGCGAGACCGGTGTTGGTGCGAATACATCGCCGGTATCAAGGGTGAGGTTCTTGATCCCCAACTCCTCTGCGAGCTGTCCTGCGCAGGCGATCGCCTCAGGTGAGCGGTCAAAGCCGGTTACTTGGGCGTTCGACCAGAGCTCGGCGATCAGGCATGTGAGCAGCCCCTGCTCACAGCCAATGTCAAGAATCGTTCCAGGCGAAAGCCCCGATGCGAGACGCTTGAGCAGGTCAACCTGCTGCGCATAGAGCTCCGCTGACCAAAGCAGTGAGGCGGCAAGGCTCAACCGGAGCGACGCATTCTTGGCGGCGAAAACCGCGCTCCTTGGAGTCGAAGGGTTGGCCGCCAGTTCGGAAAACAGATTGCCTTCCTCGCTCTCCCATTCGAAGTCGTCGGTTAGAAGCTCGATCCTTTCCAGCCAAGCGTCTTGTTGGCTGCTTCCCGCGCTCAGATTTTGAGATTTGGCCACAGCCTGATTCTTGCAGGTAGTCGGCCGAGCTCCGTCCTCAGTGGCGGGTAGCTTCGCTGCATATGGCACTGGTATTTCTAGTCCTGTTTGTGGCGTTTCTGCTCGTCCTGCTTGGTCGACGCAAACCGGCGCTGGTCGTAGGACTGCTCGGATTGCTGTTCGCGGCGCTGATGTTCCGCTACCACCTGACCGATCAGGTCAGGCTCTCGCTTTGACGACTTGGAACACCCGTGCGGTAATGCAACTGCTCAATGCGGTTGCGGCGATGGTGCTCTATTCGGTTGTCCTTGGCGCATTTTGGTTTCAGTTCGGAGACAGTGAGCTGCCTTGCCCACTCTGCCTGCTGATCAGGATCGGGATGCTCGCTACGGCATTTGGTCTTACGCTCAACGCTTTCTGGGAGCCACGGCCACTTCATTACGGAATTGCCTTGCTGGGAGCCGTTTTGGGAGCGGCAATCTCACTACGCCAAGTTGCCCTGCACGTCGTTCCCGGCACAGGATCATTCGGTGGGGCCGTGTTTGGCTTTCACCTCTACACCTGGGCGTTCATCGTCTTCAGCGTGATGATTCTCGCGATCGGTGCCGTGATCTGCTTCCAGCGCCAATTTGAGTCGCAGGAGTCCCCAGCCCCGTCGCTTGTCCGCTTTGCGGGCCGCTTCGTCGTAATCCTCGGACTGCTGCTCTGCCTCGCAAACGTGATTGCCGTAACCGCAGAGTGCGGCGTGACTGGCTGCCCTGATAACCCAACCGACTACTTAATTTCATGACGCTGCCGCTAACAATCGCAACCGCTGCTTCACCGTTTATGTGGCTTCCGTTCGTTGGCTACATCGTTGCTGTAATCGCAGCAATCTGGGCGGTACTGCGTGAATCAGCCCCCGGCGACGTCGCGGCGAAGGAAGATCACCAGAGCGACGAGTAGCGCCGGTATTGCGTAGGCGGAGCAGACCCAAGCTGCGCGAATAATTGGCTCCCAATCCGCCGGCGTGCGAAGCAGTCCCTGCCAGGCGTTGAACTGCGTGCTCAGCATGTAGGGCTTGAGGCCTCCAAGGCCGGGGATGATCGTCAGCAGCTGCAGTAGCAGTGAGAACATCAGTGTTCCGACAACCGCTCCGGCACTGTTCTTGAATGCGGTTGAAAACAGCAGTGCAATACAGGCAATCGCAATGATTGGCATTAGGTAAACGGCGAGGCTGGCGGCAACTAGGCCGAGGCCTTCGGTGGCGGACACAGTCGTTCCCGTCAAGGTCGGGATCGGATTGAACCCGGAAACGATCACCCCAGCGACCGTCGCGACGGTACCCGTCAGCAGGATCGCGAAGGCTCCGTACGTAAAGGCGGCGAGGGTCTTCGCGGCGAAGATCTGTGCCCTGCTTACCGAGCGCGTCAGAATCGTCTTCAGCGTGCCGTTCTGGTCCTCTGTCGCGAAAATGTCGCCGGCAACTAGCGCTGTTATCAGCGGGAACAGCCAGATTGACCCAAACAGAAGAAGAACAAGTGGAATCGCCAGCCCTGTGTCATGGATGTAGCGACCGAATGGAACATCACGAGGTCCACCCGGTTGAAGGGCTACTGCGACCGCAAAGATCAGCGGTACGACCGTCGCGGCGCCAAGGCCGAGATAGGTCCGCTTCTGTGATCGGAGCTTGCGAAGCTCCCAGCGGTAGACGGTGGCGGTCGACGGTGATTTCACGGTGAGCCTTCAATCGTGTCGATCGCCTGACTTACCCGCGCTTCGTCTGCGGCGTCCGCATCGTCCTCAGTCAGGTCGAAGAACAGCTCTTCAAGCGTCGCCTCGCGGGGTGCGAGTTCGATGATCAGCGCGCCTGCCTCTGCGAGCCGCCCGGAGAGCTTCGCGACGACCTGCTCGTCGGCAGGGTGGAAGGCAATTCGCCCATCTGGCGTGTCACGGACCTCCTCAATTCCATCCTGCTCACTAACGATTCGACGCGCAACGAGATCGTCGGTTGTTCTCAATCGGTAGGAGAGGCCAGCGGCGAGGCGCAGATCAGCAAGCTTGCCCTCGTAGACAACGCTGCCCTTACGGATAATCGCAACCCTGTTGCAGAGCTCCTCGACCTCGGCCAGCAGGTGGCTTGAGAGCAGGACTGTCATTCCGTCATCGGCGAGGCGTCGGACAAGCCTTCGCATGTCACGCATGCCGGCTGGATCCAGACCCGTTGCCGGCTCATCAAGCATCAGTAGCTTCGGGCGGCGCAGAAGAGAAGCTGCGATGCCGAGTCGCTGGCGCATGCCGTGCGAGTAACCACCAACGCGGTCCCGACCACGATCGCTGAGTTCGACGACTTCGAGCACCTCCTCAACGAGGCTGGCAGCGTCGTTTCCGTCAAGCGCAGCCAGCAGCTTAAGGTTGGTGCGACCGTCAAGGTACGGGTAGAAGCGCGGGGCTTCTACAAAGCCAGCCACTCCCTCAAGCGCATCGATCGACTCCTGTGGATCGCGTCCAAATAGTCGCGCAGTGCCTTCCGTCGGTCGGATCAGCCCAAGCATCATCCGCATTGAGGTGGTCTTGCCGGCACCGTTTGGTCCGAGGTAGCCGAATACATCACCGCGCTCAACTGTCAAATCGACGTGGTCAACCGCCGTGATTCTCCCGTAGCGTTTTACTAGTCCGCGTACTTCGACCGGAGGTGCTCCGGCCAGTTCACTCAGAGGTCGCGTGCCACGGCTTCAACCGTGGCAGGGGTGACCGATCCAAGCAGTGCGTACTCAATACCGTCACGGGTGAAGGTCAACCCAGTGCCGAGTGCTGTGGGCAGCTCGGTCGCTTCCTCAGCGCCAATTTTTACGGTTGGTAGCGCCATCGCAGCCTCGTCGTTGCCACTATTTCCACTACCTCGGGGCTTAGGGTCGGCTGGTTTTTGAAGCACGAGAACTGAGCCAAGTCCAGTTCCGTAGGTGACAAGAGCACCGGCAGTATCGCCAGTTCCAACCAGCATCACCTCGGAGCGCTTCAGGCCGCCCGCTTCGGCTGGGGCCGCGATCGTAAAGCCAACCCTGGCTTGCACTGCTTCAAGGCCCGTTACAGGCTTCGTCTTCGGATGCGACTTCCAGTCGGAAGATCCCTTCTTGCTCTCGATCAGCTGCTGCGCGCGCCCGGTGAAGTCGGTGACCTTCGCATCGCTTGGCGGTGCTATGTCAAATACGCTTGCGTCTACCGGTCCGAATGACACATCGGTTGCCTCAATCGCGAGTACAGGCTCACTGCTGCCCTTTGCGCGAATATCGATCCGAAGCGGCGCGCCATTTCGAGCATCCCATGAGACGTCAGCGCCGCTAAGCAGCCCACCACTGTCATTAGGGCTAACCGAGACGCTGTAAGCGGGCCTGCCGCCAACATTGTCGGGGACTGCCGAACTGAGTTCAGCGTCGCCGCTCAGGGCGGTAATTGCACGGCGAACCGATGTCAGCGCTGGAGGCCATTTATCGGCGTTCCGTGGCTTGTCATGTTCGGAACTGCGATCTGCTGGAAGGTTGAGTACGTAGACGGAGCCTGAACTTGGGTGGCTGATCCAGATTCGGTCGCCCTTGACGACGGCTTGAAGGTCGCCACCACCACCGTCGGACTGGAGCTCAAGGCGGACATTGCCCTTGTCGTCGGCCCACAGCCTTCCACTGCCACCACCGATGAGAGGGTCACTACCGGTTGCGATTGCCGAACTGTCGATCAGTCGGTTGGTGAACTTAATCCGTGCGGTGACTCCCGCGATGGGGTCGCCGGATAGCGAGCCAGCAACTGCCTCATCAAGTGGCTTCGGCGCCGGCTTGGCGCTATCGCTTGATGCGCCGATCGCAGCCATCGCACCGACCGTCAGCAGCGCTGCGAGCGCGCCGAAGAAGATTGTTAGACCCTTTGTTGATGTGCGGCGAAGGAAGGTATGCAAGGTGGTTCCTGTCGTAGAAGTATCAGTTCAGAATAACGGGCAAACGCCAGCGATCCGCAGCAACCTCTACCTGAGGATTCCCGTATGGCCGATTGAGTAGCGGCCGGGCTGGGGCCAAACGGCAAGGCCGTGTGGCCCGGAGCCAACTGGAATCTTCGCTATAGGTCGCCCGTTTGCCGTGCTAATTGCGTAAACGACGCTGTCATGACGCCCTGAAAGCCAAAGGACTTTGCCGTCGGCTGATATGCCACCCATGTCCGGGCTTCCTCCGCCTGGGAGCCGCCACTTGAACGCAGTGTGATGGGTGGCAAACGATATGAGACTGATCGAGCCCTCATCGCGGTTCGATACATATAAGTATTTTTGGTCGCGGCTTGGGTAGAGGCCGTGAGCGCCCCTACCAGTAGGAATAAAGCCAGCCTTCGTCATGGTCGGAGCGTCAACAGTCCAGACACCATTGCTAGCCATGTCGGCTACATAAAATGTCTTGCCATCCGGTGAGAGTTTGACGTCCTGGGGCATTGCCATCGACTTCAGCTGGATGGTCTTAAGAATCCGCTCGTTGATCAGATCGACGACGATCATTCGACCACTGAACTCGCACGAAACCAGTGCTGTCCTGCCGTTTGCCGTGTAGTCCATGTGATCAACTCCGCGGCACTCTGGCGTTGCGAGCGAATGCTTCAGGGCCATTGTCTGCGGATCGCGAAAGTCAAGGCGACGTAATGCCTCCGCCACAACAATTGCCCGTTTTCCGTCGGCGGTGAAGTAAAGGTTGTATGGGTCGTCAACCGCGACAGTTGCGCCTGGCTTGCCGGTCTTTGGGTTGATTGGCGTCAGCGTGTTGCCAAGATCATTCGTCACCCAAAGGGTCTTTAGGTCCCATGATGGAGTGACATGCTGGGGCAGCCTGTCAACAGCGAAGTGGTTGATCACGCGCATTGACTTTTGCGAGATGACATCGACTGTGTTTGATTCCGAATTCGGGACATAGATCAGCGCTGGGTCGCCCTTAACGGTTGGACTCAGATTGCCAGGCTGTTCAGAGGCATAGATGTTGTTTGGATCTGTGACTGGGGGGATGTGGCCCGGCTTTGGGACGCTGACCAGCGGCACCTTTGCTGCCTGTGTTGATGATGCAGTTCGAGTCGAGGTGGTTGTGCTCGTCGAATTGCTGCCACAGCCTGCGATCAGCCCTGCAGCAAGTAAGGCTGCGCAGGCTGGTACCAGGGAGCGACTCATTGACTCACCTTGAGCTCGATGATTGAGGAATGGACGCTGCCGTCCGCACCCTTACCGCCAACCACGGTTATGTGGTCCGCGAAGGATGCCGCTCCTAAATCTGAAAGCGCGATTGGTAGCTGACCTGCTGGTTGCGTCCTGCCGCTGGGCAACACGGCTGTGATCGAAGCCCGTTGGCTACTTGTGCTGTCGCCCCGGCCACCGATCACATAGAAAATACCGTTGAGGCTGGCACCGGCCGCGTGGGTCACTGCGTAGGGAAGGATGCCGAGTTTGGAGACCTGCTGGCTGTTCGGGTCAAAGGCGAGTATTTCCCTCTGTGCAACGGAGTTCGAGGATCCCCCAGCGATCATTAGCTTGCCGCCGACAGCTGCCACGGATGCGTAACGAAGTGCAACGGGCAGGTGGGCGACTACTCGTGCAGCTGATCCCGGGCGATATCCAACGATCGTTGAAAGACCATTGCTGCCGTCGTAGCCCCCGACGATGTAGATCGTCCCGGCGATCGTCGCTGCCTCGGAGTCTGAACTACCACTCGGCAGCTGACCAACCTCGCTAGTGCTTCCGTTACTAATTCGCAGGATTTGTGCGCGAGTAGCGCCGCCCTCGCCGCCACCAAAGACAAATGCTGTGGAGCCGATCGCAGACGCTGCCGCGTCATGGAAGGCGCTCGGCAGGCTGCCCGCGTTTCTCGCCGATGCCCCAGTCACGGAGACGATTGCGCTGACCGAGGAATCGGCACTGTCCAACCCTCCTATGGCGAGAAGTGAGCCGGCTCCTGTCACCGCAACGCCAGGAAGCTGGACTGGTGCTGGAAGACTGCCTGTCTGCCTTGCGATTAGCAAAGGCTGCTGCTTTTTGGGCTGACCCACCCTCCGCTCTAGCTTCGAGCCCGTCGTGGCAGTTGAGGACGCTGTTGGCTCTGCAGAACCACCACAAGCACTGAGCGATAGGAGCGTGATCGTTGCGATCAGAAAGAGGGGTGAGCGACGCACGCGCTTGAGAATCGCAGTTCAGCTTGTGAAGTTCATAAGTGCCAAAACCCTGCCAGCCGGTTCAGGACCAGTATTCATAGGAATCGCGAGCTAGCGAGTGGCGATTTTTACGGTTACGCCTGTGTCGGAGCAGGATGTGCCAGCCCCGGTCGCGCGAACCAGTGTTGCGTTGGTTGGCGCAGTCCAACTCTTGGTCGCCACTCCGTCAGCTCCTGGAGCGACCGTTCCGGCGGTTACCCATGCTGATGTAGCTGTGACTCTTGACTGGAATGTGACAGTGGCCCCAACGCCGCGGCATGGAGACATCGCCCAAAGCTTTGACTTGGTCGCAAATACGGGGAACCTCATTGCCTGAACCGCTGGCTTTGCACATGGCACTGCTGAGCTGGCGCAGTAAGTCTTCAGGCCGGGCCAGAAGTAGAGGCCACCGGGCCAGTTGTGATCAGAGTTGGTCAGCGGCTTGGGATCCTTAATGTCAACCGTCGAATACCAGACGGCTACGTTTACGCCCGCTGCCCAGAGGCGGTAGAGAGTTTCGGATGTATAAGCGCCCGCTGATGCTGGCGATATGCCGACTGTCGTTGTTCGGCTGACCTTGCGACCGGGAGCGTTGGTCAGCCAACCAAATTCAGTTGCCCAGAGATCCTTGCCACCCTCAGGCAGAACGGTCTTCCACTTGATCGCGTAATCGAGCAACTTGCGGAAGTCGGGGGCATTGCCGAGCGCTCCGCCGTCAGGCGATGCTGCCCGAGTGGTTGGGTCTCCAAACCATGTGTACGGGTGGAAGTCGGCTGCGTCGAACTTGACCTTTACCGGGCATGCAACCGGCGTCGCCAACCTCCAAGAGCCATTCAGGCAGAGAATCTGTTCAAGGAAGACCTGTGGTTGGATCTCGCTGGAGGCCTTGTTACTGCCGTAAGGGCCAAGGCCGCCAAGTGCAACGGTTGCGGTCGGTTGAACGGCCTTGATCGCATCGTAAAACTTGTTCTGCATTGCACGGTCGAGCTCAACCGCTTCGGTTCGTGGGGTCAGGTAAGCCTGATAGTTGGGCTCGTTCCAGCCGCCAAAAAGCTTCATTCGAGGCAACTTCCGCCCTGCTGGACCGAGAGGGTCGGCTGTCGTACCGCTGTAGCGAGTTGCCAATGCGGTGCCAAACAGACCGAATTGGGTTGCACTTGGACGCCAAGTTCCAGCCAAAGCTGAGCTTGGGCGCCGTGGCCCTTCAGCCCATGATGGAGCTGAAAGAATGTTGACCATCGGCTCTGCTCCAGATGAAGCTGCCGTCCTAACAAAGGCATCAATCTGAGTCCAGCGATATGCGGGGTCTGCTGGATTAGCTGGATTAGCTGGTTTCGTCGGGGCCGTGTTTCTCCATGAAATAAGGGTTCTCGATATCCCAGCATTCGTATCGTTGAGGCCAGTAATGACCATCGAAGCTGACCCCGCTCCAGTCGGATCAACTCCGACCGTAAACGCGCCAGCGCTTGGCGCAGCAACCGCAAGGGCTGCCGCGGCTACGGCAATAAAAAAGGCCGACCGGCGGCCGACCGTTGCGTTGACTCTTCTACTCACAGTTCCAGTGTAGGGAGGTATTTAGGCACTCGCAAGTGGGAACCGTCAGCGGTTGCAGGGCAGGTCGCCTTCTACATCGCAGCTAGGCGAAATGGACGCTGCTGACTTCCGGTGGTCGCCTGTCAGGCAACCACCGGGTCAGAAATTCAAGCGCCTGCTAACCGACTGTGACTACAGGGCTGACTGCGCGGCAGGCCGAGCCCGTGCAGGCTTGGAGCGCAAGCAACTTCAGTTTCATTTGGGCTTGGACACTTCCGGCCTCCGGTGTGCCCTGTACCGCGATGTTGTGGAGCTCGTACGGATCATCCTTGAGGTTCCAGAGCTGCTTCATGCCGCTCTTCTTCCACTCGATGTACTTCCACTCGCTGGTCCGTACACCCTGATACTGCTGATCCCACTGGTTGGGGAAGCCCTCACTGGAGAACAGAGGCGCTGTCGCTTCAAGCGCGATCGCACGATTGGGGATGGTTGATGTTCCCTTCGCGAGACCGAGCAGCCCC
>Ga0194042_1000728_pt1 | contig 11077 bp, 9 predicted proteins | sample JunL4412m_MetaG_FD_148974 | JGI IMG/M metagenome (GOLD analysis project Ga0194042, IMG submission 148974) | Anoxic zone freshwater microbial communities from boreal shield lake in IISD Experimental Lakes Area, Ontario, Canada - Jun2016-L442-12m | ecosystem: Environmental > Aquatic > Freshwater >...
TAATTTTAAAATGTGGTGACCAAGTTTTTCCAACAGCAATTTCCTGCATTGGACCACCATCCATCTCGGCCGGTATGTGCAATCCATGCCAATGTGTCGTTGTTGACTCAGATAAGTTGTTTGTTACATTCAACGCCACGCTATCGCCCTTATTCATAAATAAAGTAGGGCCCCAAAAGCCAGTGCCGTTATATCCATATGTGTTAGTGAGCGCTCCTGGTGCGATCTGCTTTTTTCCTTTGGAGAGCTTTAAGTTAAATACCTTGCCAGAAAGTTTCGGCGGGATCCACAGCGCAGTTGACACAGAGGCAGCCTCGGCTGCTTGAGAACTCGCGATACTTGGGAACATAACCGCGCCAAGGCCTACTCCACTAGCCTTTAAGAAACTCCTTCTATCGATTCCACTGCTGTTTACTCGGTCTTTAGTCATTATATTTCCCGCTCGCTGTTTGATGATCTTAATTTGCTCATTAGATAGAATTTTCCGATTAGTGAACTTTCAATTTAGGTAGCCGCTTATCAATAAATTTCGGAAGCCACCAATTTGCTTTGCCCCACAACTGCATTAATGCTGGAACTAATGCCGAACGGATCACAGTTGCATCAAAGACGATCGCTGCAGAAAGTCCCACAGCAAGTTCTTTGATTATTCGCTCGCCTCCAAATATGAAAGCAGAGAATACAAAGAACATAATTGTTGCCGCTGCGGTAATTACTCCTCCTGTTGCAGCAATCCCACGTCTAACTGCGGCACTATTGTCACCGCTAATTAAATATTCCTCTTGAATCCTTGAAACTAGAAATACTTCGTAGTCCATCGATAGTCCGAAAAGAATTGCGAATAGCATCATAGGTACCATCGGCTCGATTGGACCGGGTTCAATACTCGTGATTGAACTCCCCCAACCCCACTGGAAAATTGCAACTATGACGCCAAAGGCTGCGCCAATTGAGAGCATATTCATGGCTGCTGCTTTAAGTGGAATGAAAAGGGATCTAAAAACGAAAATCAATAGCATAAAACTCAAGAGAATTACGGCCCCCATAAAGATCGGAAGTTTGCTTGTAAGAGCACTTGCAAAATCCTTTGAAGACGCCGTGGAGCCGCCTACATAAACTTTTATGGATGAATCCCCTAATGCGGTAGGTATTGTTTTCGCTCGTAACCTATCGATTAAATCACTAGTCTCGGCCGATTGTGGGGAGCTCTTTGGATAGACAATTAGTGTAAGAACTTTTTTGTCGGCAGAAACTATTGCTGGCATAACTTCTGCGACATCAGAATCAGTTTTCACTGAATCTGATAATGAGTTCAGGGGTGATAAATCTGCATCCGTTGGTATCGCAGCAACTACTGTTAGTGGGCCTGAAAATCCAGCGCCAAATCCTTTGGTTATGAGGTCGTATGCAGATCTCGTTGTTGTGCCTTTTGCATTTGTTCCGGCATCGGCAGTACCCAATCGGATACTTGTTGCAGGAACACTAATGATGAGAAGGGTGAGCATGGAAACGATTGCAAATCGCCATGGCTTATTTTGAATTGCCTTTGCCCACTTTGCCCAGCTGCCACTTTCAATTTCATGGGTTTTGCTGCGTCTTCCTGGTAATGAAAACTTATCAATATTGTGTCCAACAATTCCAAGCAAAGCAGGAAGTAGCGTTACTGCGGCTACCATTGAAATAAGCACCGACAATGCGGCTGCAACTGCTACACCTCGAAGTGAGCTGATTCCAACTGAGATGAGACCAAGGATTGAAATGCAAACTGTGACCCCGGCAAAGAGAACCGATCTGCCGGAAGTGAATAATGATTTTGTAATTGAATCCTGAACGGATTTCCCTGAGTGTAGTTCCTGTCGAAATCTCGTAACGATAAACAATGCGTAGTCAATACCCACACCTAACCCCATGAGTGAGGCAAGAGTTGGTGCAAATTGAGCAGTTGTAATGGCATGGCTTACAAGTGCGACACTGCCGGTCAAAATAACTAAACTTAAAACTGCGACAAGTAGAGGAATAACTGTTGCGGTAATGGAACCGAAAGTTATCAAAAGTACCAATGCAGCTGCCAGTAAGGCAATACCTTCGGATGACGAAACCATAGTTTGGCTTGCCCGTGCCACTGAGTCTCCCGAGAACTCAATCTGTAGATGTGAACTCTTGAAACTTTGACCCTGTGAAATTAATTCCTTGATTGCGCCTCTGGGTAAGTCGCGCCCAGAAGCGTTTAAATCAATTTGCGAATAGGCCACAGTTCCATCGGTGCTTACCGAACGCGAATTGATTTCAAAAGGTGACTTAACCTCTGATACATAACTCAATTGACTCAATTTGGCCAAGACTGGATCGATATCTGCAGGCGTTAACTTCCCATTATCTTTACTGCCAAAAACTATTTGCACGCTTGAGCCAGTACCAGAGCCTTGGCCCTGACTACTGGCCATGAGTTCCTGTGCGATTTTACTTTCAGAGTTTGGAAGAGAGTTCGAATCGCTATATGAAGTTCCCATACTCTGGCTAATTAAGGAGGTACCTATAGCAAGTGCAACCCACGTCAGTACTGTGATTTTCCGGTACTTATTTACCAGTCTAGTTAATGTTTTCATTCTTTATCCTTAATTCAATGTTATAAAGCCAGTTGAGTTGAAACTTAGAAAAGCTACTTATTTAGATAGTTCTAAGGCAATTAGCGGACCTAATGATTCATACCATTTTTCATAACCAAGATTATTTAAATGTAAGCCAAAAGTATCTGGGTCTTCGCAATACCTTAATTCGAGTTTGTTTTCTTCCTTACTTTTTAATAGTGAAAATATGTCGTGATATGTGAAACCTAATTTTTCTAGCTCCGGCCGAATCTTTGCATTGACCTCGATCATGCTTTGGGAAAATTCATCACTTCTGGGGGTGAGCGAGTGCCAAATAACAGGAGTGTCGGCCAAATTTGTCTTCAATTTCTTAGCGACATTTAGGATATTTTGAATCACCTGATCTTCGGACAACCTATATTTACCAAAGTCATTTGTGCCTATCATGACAATAAGAATTTCTGGCTGGGATTCGATGATCGCAGGAATGAGAGCGTCTAAGTCACTTGTGGTATGACCCGGAAAGGCAAAGTTGGTGACATAGTGCGCTGGAAGCCAATATTGCCAAGGGCCTCCATGGACAATGCTGTCTCCTGCAAAAACTATTCTTCTCTTCATTACTTCCCTTTCCTCATCCAAAAATCGAGTGCTTCGGGTGCGTAACGCGCCCACGTCGCATTTGTATGTGCACCTCTATTTAAAACTCGTGATTCAAAGTCAATGTCTTCTCGATAGCCCCTGCTCGTGATTAATTTGTCTGCGAGTTTTTGGGATTGTTCATATCGCGCGTCTAGCCCTTTGGTACCACGACTCATCCACAGCTTATGTTTGCCTGGCTCTGGAAAATCTCTCATCATCTTTTCAGCTAGAGGATCTCCGCCAATCACCCAGTGTGGGGAGAAACTCAGAGATGTATGGAAGAAGTCTGGTCTACGGATAACTGCATAGATTGAGGCTAAACCACCCATGCTGGCGCCAAGAATCGCAACCTTCGCAGGGTCGATGGATTGTCCAATCCGTTGTGTAACACCAGGAACAATGACATTAGTAATGTCATCTATTAGCTGATCGGCGGTAAGGGAGTCTAGAAAACTTTCAACTTCCTCTTTATAGAGCCCGTAACTTTCAACCATCCAGTTTTCCTTTGCTCGCATGTATTGAGCTGGGACATACTCCTTCAGGCGGCCAATTGTGTCCTCGGAATAAGGTGTGTGATAGATGCAAATTAAGGTGGGAGGAGTTTGATTATTCTTCTCTGCTATTCGTATCGCAGACTGAGCTAGTTCCCATGTTGCTCTTTGATGTGGGTTAATGCCAATGTTGCGTTTATCTAGAACATTCTGGCCATCGTGCGTAATAAGAATGTTTCCACCGGGTATTCGGGGTGCCCAGTAGTCCACTGTTCGATTTCCAAAACGAACCTTCTTTATTGTTCCAGGAACCCCCCGCACCTGGAACTCTTCAATATCAATCACAGTTATCTCAGCCCTTCGTCGATCCACTAACAAGCCCTGAAACTAAGTGCTTCTGGAGGAAAATGAAGAGCGCCATTACAGGAACTGTTGCCAAGAGGGCACCTGCTGTGAAAGGTCCCCAATTCCTTCCATATTGACCGTAGATGAATTGCTGGAGACCAACCGCTACGGTCATATTTTTCCCGTCTAAACCCAAAATAACAGAGGTAATCAAGTACTCATTGAGAATCCCAATGAAAGACAGCAAGAAAGTAACGACAAAAATTGGAGTGGCAAGTGGAATGATAATTTTTCTGAAAATTTCGAAGTGCCCGGCTCCATCTATTTTTGCGGCTTCATCTATTTCTGTTGGTAGCGTATCGAAGAAACTCTTGAGCATCCAAGTATTTACGCCTAAAGCAGATCCACCAAAAATTAGGATTAATGGAATTTGATGACCTAGACCTAATAATGCAAATGATTTACCAAAGGTATTAATAATGAGAAATAGTGTGGTTGCTGCGAGTAATTGCGGAAACATCTGAACAATTAGGATGGTTGAAAGGGTGAACTTGCGCCCTCTAAATCTATGTCGGCTTAAGGAATACGCGGCAAGTGCGCCTATTGCTACCTGCATAGTTGCCGCCGAAATTGCGATTACGAGAGAGTTCTTAGACCAAATTCCAAAGGGTTTTTCTTTGTTATTAAAGAGTTGAACAAAATTATCTAGCCCTTTGTGGATAGGTATTAATTGCTGAGTACTTATTTGACCTGTCACATCAAATGCCGCAGAAATCATCCAGACCAAAGGAAATAGTGCAAAAGCGCCAACAATGACTCCAACTAAGTGGCGCCAAAGAACTTTTCTAAACCAGAAACGCCTCGTTCTACTTTTAGTGGAATACAAAGAGCTCACTTAGTTGATCCCTTCCATTGTTTTCATTCGTCTCAATCCATAAATTGAGATCAAGCCAACCATTAGGAAATTAAGAATTGAAAGTGCACTGGCTAATCCGTAGTTACTTCCCTCTTGAGCGTTAAATGCAAGCTTGTAGGTATATGAGATCAAGATATCTGTGGCACCGGCATTTCCATTAGAATTTGAGAATGTTGGACCACCTCCAGTGAGTAAATAGATTGCACCGAAATTGTTAAGCGCCATGGCTATAGAAGCAACCAATAGCGGAGCTACCGTTCTAACCACTAGTGGAAGTTTTATATGAGTAAATGACTTCAATGGGTTAGCTCCATCAATTTCAGCGGCTTCCAGAATCTCACCAGGAATTGCTTGAATAGCACCAGTGGTAATCAAAAACATGTATGGGAAAGTCATCCATAGTTCGACTATTAGTACCGCAACCCGGGCCCACCAGGGATGGGTTAGCCAAGGCGTTGAAATATGGAAAAGCCGGTCAATCACTCCAGTTTCTGTTGTAAATAAACCTGACCAAACCAGAAGTGAGAGCACGCTTGGAATAGCCATAGGAATTATGAAGATCGTTCTATAGAACCTCTTGGATCTAAGTGCTGGAAAATTGAAAACTAACGCTAAAACAAGGCCCATTAAGAAGCTGATGAGCACTAATAAGAAAGCGTTCGCAAATGTCCAAATCAAAACAGCTAAAAGTGGCCTGCGAATCTCCTCATCGGTGATGATTGATGAAAAGTTTCTCCAACCTATATTTGCTTTCCACCCCGGGTATAGAGCTTCACCGGATTGGCTCTCCATCTGGCCGTCTTTATTTGGAGCATAGATCTCGCCTGAGAGCCTATTGAGTAGGACATCTTTACTTTTGTCATAAATGAACCCGGATTTAGAGGCTTCAAGTGTCGTTAAATCCTGCGGTTGCAGAGACACACCAGAATCTAGGTTGATCACTAAATTTTGTAGTTCAGAAATGTGGCTTGAAACCTGCGATGGGCTTAGCAATTTAAAACCATCTACTTTTAAGATTGCACCATCCGCCGAGATATTCCCTTGTTCAATTTTTAAAGATTTGGCTGCTCCGCCATTACTTAACCAATAGTTTTGACTTTCATACTTAAACAAGACATAAACCTCATTGGTACCCTCTTTTATAAGAGTTTGGAATTTAACTGGCTCTAGCGTGTCAATTGGCACCTTTGAATCCTGCACAATAGCAGCGATAGCTTGAGCCTTAGAAAGTTGATGACCATTTGAATCATTAGTGAAAGCGACCGCTCCAGAATAGAAAGCAGGATAAATATGAAAAAGTGTTAAGAGTAGAACGCCTGGTAGCAAGTACTTTCCAGGAGTTTTCTTGCTTATTGAGTACGTGTAAAAGATTAAACCTGCTGAGAGGTAGAAGAAGATTGCTAGAAACCACGCTTTATCATGGAGAAGCTTTGTTCCCATTACAAGCAAGAGGAGTATGAAGCCGAATAGAATGAAATATTTGGAGCCCTTAGAAATTGACTTCAGCTTCACTGTATTGGTTCACCTCCTCTTGACGTAATAGGCCACGTGTCTGAAAAGCTTAAAGAGATCCCGGCATGTTTACCCTCGATCACCGGGATCTCTTTAGTTAGCAGGTTTAGCTATTGCCTAGCGCCTTATTTAGGTTATTTGCTGCAGATTCCATGGCTGCACCAAACTTTGACTTTCCGCTGGCCCAATCCGCAAAGGCATTGTTCCAATAGGTCCATACGCTGTTCATTTCAGCAACATTAGGCATTGGGATGCAGACTGCGCCATAAGCACCAAATTTTCCAGCGACGCTGTTTGGATCAATTGCTGCAGCAGCTTCTATGTTTGCCGGATAACTGTTATTGGCAGTTGTGATTGCCTTGCTGAAAGCAGCAGTTTGCACAACTTCAGTTAGATACTGCTTAGCTAAGAACTTATTCTTAGAGAAACGGTTCATGTATACAGCAGTAACACCACTGAATGCTCGAGCCGTTCCACCATTTACAGATGGAATCCCTGAAATTTGATACTTGATTCCAGCTTTGTCAAGTCCGTCAATTGACCAAGGACCAACAATTTCATATGGAGCTTTTCCATTTGTGAAAGCTGAACCATCATATGTATTTGACTTATCAAATAGTTTCTCGCTTAGCCATGCATCCATCTTTGAAGCATTTTTAGCTAGAGCTTTTGAGTTCAAGCCAACTTGCTTGGTATTCGTATAGACACCATTCTTGTTAGCGAATACATACCCGCCAATAGAATCAAAGAAAGGTTGCAGGAAGTATCCATCGAGGTGTGTTACAACGCCAACGGATGCTTTACCCGAAGCAATAAGTGAAGTAGCTGTGCTCTCCAGCTCTTTCCAAGTCTTAGGAGCACCTGCTGGGACAAGAGCAAGATTTGTTGCAAGTGCAATATTGCTAACAGAAATTGGAACGCCCCAAACTTGATAATTAAAACTTACTCCAGATAGGACAGCAGCTGGATATGCACTCTTATTAATAATAGAGCTCAACGATGTAACAACACCAGATTTAACTACTGATCCTGTATTGTCGTGTGAGGTGGTAAATAGATCTGGACCAGCGCCGGCAGGACCGAGCTTGCTCATCCCACAGTCGCCTAATCCGCACTTAGCCACGATATTTACAGTGACGTTATTCTTTTTGGCCCAATCAGCCGATGCAGCTTTATACGCCGCTTCTTCGCCTGAGTTGACCCATACCGTTAAAGTCCCAGCTGCTTGAGCCGGAGCGATAGTGCCAAACAGCGCTAATGAAACACCCAGGAGACCCACTCCCAAACGTTGTAACTTCATAAATCCCCCTTAGTTCCGCTAATTCGTCGACGCGCGTCGATGATGATGTAATGTACATACACTAGAAGCAAGAGTCAAGGCCTTGAGGCCCAGTTTCATAAAGAAGTGGAGGGCCTGAGAATGACCACGCGAGCCGACATTGCCAAGCTAGCTGGAGTGTCAGAGAGCACGGTTTCCTACGCGCTCTCGGGGAAACGCCCTATAAGCCAGAAGACTAAGAGCCGCGTGCTGGCTGCAGTTGAAGAGTTGGGATACAAATCGAATTATGCAGCGGCCGCCTTAGCCGGCGGTTTGCCCCGCATGGTGACGATGATGACTTCCAATCTCTTCCTGACTCCCCCATCTCGAATTGATGGTGCTCTCGTCGACGGAATTGTCGACGGAGTAAGAGAGCGTGGATTTCATAGCGTAATTTGGCCGATCTCAAATGATGACGATTCGGACGTTCCGGTACTTCTACAATTGAATTTTTCCGGAGGCGTCATTTTGATGAATGTTGTGGAAAATGACCAGCGCGTGCATTTGCTGAATCGGAAAAATGTACCTTTCGTCGTATTAGGTAGGACGGACGTTGGATTTACATATAATTTTGTTGATCGTGATTTTGAAGCCGTGTACACGCTTGCACTCACAAAGTTTAGGGACTTAGGACACACGCAGATTGGAGTTCTCAGCGCACACGTTGTGCTCAATCCCCTCCTGAAAAAAATTGCGGCGAAGCTTAAGCTAAAACTAGAGTTGTTAAATTGTGTAAATACAATGGATGGAGGGGCTACGGTTGCAAAGAATTTCAAGAAGAACCATCCGTCGGTGACTGGGATTATCTCTCTGCTAGACATTGCCGTAGTTGGATTTGTTAACTCCTCTGCTAATTTTGGATTATCAATTCCGAGCGATGTTTCCATAATCGGCGTGAATATGCTTGAAGAGCAAGCAGTTTCCACTACTCCCCAAATCTCAACGGTTGCCTTTAACGCCTATGAAATGGCCAAGTCCTGTGGGAAGATTATGGTCGATTCAATTGAAGCTGGAAAGAATAGTAAGAAGAAAAAGACAAGTGAATTATGGATTGGTGATTTCATGGATAGAGATTCCACGGCAAGAGTTGGAGAGGGTTCATAATCATGAAGAAAATGGTCGAATCTGCAGGTACGCCACACCATGATGGGAGCGAACTCTACGTAAGCAATATCGCCCCCAAAGTAGGCGAGAAAGTTACTTTAAGGGTTCGCATTCCCAAGGAGTACATTTTTCAAGAGGCATATGTTCGAGTCTATGAAGATGGGGAGCCTCGCACCTATCAATTGCGCAGAATTCAACAGCTTAAGCGTGAAAACTGGTACCAAGTATCAATCACGATTCACAATATCCACACAATCTATCGATTCGTCTTTATTGGGGACGGCAAATATGAATGGCTCAACGCTCTGGGATTGACCGATCACGATGTACATAGCAACAATGATTTCCAGATTGTGGCAATCGCTGCCAATCCGCGATGGATTAACAGTTCTGTTTTCTATCAAATATTCCCCGATCGATTTGCTAAATCTGGAAAAATTGATATCTACCCAGACTGGTCATATCCGCGTGATTGGAATGAACTCCCTAGAGGCAGAAGAAAGTACACAGGGCAAGAACTTTACGGTGGAGATTTGATAGGTGTTGAAGAGCATCTAGACCACATCCAAGAACTCGGCGCAAATGGAATTTACTTCACGCCAATGTTTCCCTCAAGATCCAATCACAGGTATGACGCAACTAGTTTTGATCACATAGACCCTATTCTTGGTGGAGATAAAGCTTTCCGTCACCTGATTGCCACTGCCAAGAAGATGAAAATTAGGATTCTTGGTGACTTGACTTCTAATCACTGCGGTGCCGGGCATGACTGGTTGGCCAAGGCTAAGAAGAATCCGAAGTCAAAAGAACACTCATTCTTTTATTGGGATAAATCAATCAAGTGGGGTTATGTCGGTTGGTATGGCTTGCAATCTCTTCCCAAGTTGAATTACTCATCAGATGCTCTGCGCCAGGTGATGTATAAAGGCAAGAATTCAATCGTCAGAAAGTGGCTATCGCCGAGCTTTGGAATGGCTGGCTGGCGTGTAGATGTCGGAAATATGACGGGTGTTCAAGGCGCCGATAATTTCCATAGCGAAGTAACCCGCGGCATTCGGGCGGCGATGATTGAAGAGAATCCCGAAGCTTGGTTGGTTGCCGAAAACGGTGATTTCAAGGCGAGTGATCTCAATGGTTTAGGGTGGCAAGGCGCAATGAATTATCAAGGATTCATGCGGCCCTTTTGGAATTGGATCAATAAGAATCCTGAGATTACTGGAGGTTTTCAGGGACTTCCCTTTGCGATGCCCAAAATTAATGGTCAACAGTTTGTAGCCTCAGTAAAGGAATTCAACGCTTCGATTCCATGGCGCTCATTGACGGCGTCAATGTTGCTTCTAGACTCACATGACACCGCACGAATTCGTACTGTGCTGCTTGGAGATAAAAAGGCGCACCTTTCAGCAATGACGATGATGCTTACTTATCCAGGAGTGCCCTCAATTTTTGCAGGAGATGAAATTGGCCTTGAAGGATCTTGGGGCGAAGACTCGCGACGCACAATCAACTGGGAAGATCGATCACAATGGGATTACGAGTTTCTGGCAGAAGTTAAGAAATTAGTCGCACTTCGCAAGTCCCACGATGCTCTGATAAGCGGAGGATTACGTTGGGTTGCGGCCGAAGATGACTACATTGCATACCTTAGAGAATCGAAGAATGAAGCAATACTTATAGTTATTTCTCGAAGTGCCATTTCTGCAAAAATTGATGTAGGAAGTTTCGGCTATTCCGTTGCCAAGACTCTCTACGGTAAAGAATCAAGTGGCAAAATTGTTTCCATTAAATCTAAGGATGCAATTACTGGCGTCTGGCTTCTAAAAGCATAAAGAAGAACCGCCCTATAAGCCTCAACAATTGGCTGACATACAAACAACTCTGTGAAGTTGTTTGTAGTTAAAAAGTTGCCCATAAAACTGCCCATATTTGCCCATAGTTTCCCCATAAAAACATCTCAATCTGCGACAGGTTATGTAACAACTTGTACAAACATTTTTGGGCAAAGTAAGCGCCAATTGACTCCACGAACTATAAAAATAAAGAAGAGTCGCCCTATAAGCCGGACACAGTAGAAAATAGGCTCTGACCAGCATAGTTTTAAAGAGTATTACGACGGACGTGTACGAGGGTTAGCTCAATATGTCCATGATGCAATACAAGCCCA
>Ga0194042_1000732_pt1 | contig 11060 bp, 12 predicted proteins | sample JunL4412m_MetaG_FD_148974 | JGI IMG/M metagenome (GOLD analysis project Ga0194042, IMG submission 148974) | Anoxic zone freshwater microbial communities from boreal shield lake in IISD Experimental Lakes Area, Ontario, Canada - Jun2016-L442-12m | ecosystem: Environmental > Aquatic > Freshwater >...
TCATCGTTCATGGGGCACTCCCTTCTGGCGTCGCAGTAGTGGTCTTTGTCTGACGATCTGAACGAGCATTTTGGTTCCCCAAGATTTCAGCTAATTGAGAGCGGCCACGCGCAAGGCGAGACCGAACAGTTCCGACCGGAACCCCTTGAATTGCAGCGATTTCCTCATAATCAAGGTCTGCGACATGACGAAGAACAATGGCCGTGCGGTATTCCTCAGGCAATTGAGATAACGCAGCAGAAACATCCATCTGGGCATCAATGGCATTGGTGTGGTCGCCAGTGGGCGAGTCATACACCGACTCTTTGTCGGTGGGAAGAGGCCGGCGTTGGATGCGACGCACTTCATCGAGGGCTGCGTTGGTGGCAATGCGATAAATCCAGGTGGAAAATTTTGATCGACCATCGAAGGACGGCAAAGCACGAACGATGGAAATCAACGCGACCTGCGTGGCATCTTCAGCATCTGATGAATTAATGACGATGCGATGACAAATTGCCCGAACCGTGTCGTAGTGAGTGCGTAACAAGGCATCGACAGCTGCTTGGTCACCGCGCTTGGCACGACGAACGAGAAGGGAGTCATCAACATCTGCGATGTCAACAGACTAGTGAGCGAACTGAGTGCGCTATTTGCCTGAGGTGAACGACAAGTCAGAGAGCATGCCCTTGTAGGGGTTGCTGTTACTGCACGAGGTGCTTCTGCCGGCTTCACGCATCAAAAGAAGGACATTGCGGCCTGGCGTGGCAACGGGGAATGTTGCAGCACCTGGCTCTGCGCCAAAAGAATCTGCAACGCGAAGGCCCCAACCATCAAGAGTGGTGGGAATGGTTTCACTCGACGACACGAAGACCTCGGCATTCCATGGAGCAGTTCCGAAGTTTGCGGCCAAGGAACCGATACCGATGCCGGACAACTGCACAATGACTCCGACACCGCCTTTGGAGCCGAAATATTGGTTGCCGTAACAGACAGTGGTCCACGATGTGGCTGGATTGTTATCGGTGAGGTTCGGAATCATCGCTTCGTTCTCTTGGCCGTCGTCACCGTTTGGGTCATAACTTCGCATGCCGACCACTGAGACTGGACCAACCACCACATTGTTGACAACAACGGGCGCTGCACCACTAGCACCAGATTTTGTATTTTGTAATCCGCGCCACAACATCACCGACATCACTAATGCAGCAACAAGGAGCAGCGCGATCGGAATGTAATTGCGCTTCGTTGATGTTTGTTGTGAGCGCGGCAATGACGCAGCTGCACGCGCAACTCCGCGCGGTGTGACGTCTCTTTTTGCAACAGGCTTTGGTGGCGTGTCATCTGTTTCCACAATTGACAGCGGACGCGGTTGCTTCTTTGGCATCAAAGGATCGTTCAGAACAGGACGCGGACGTGCAGTTGTTGGCGCGCTCATTGCAGGCGTGAAACCATCAACTGGCGTCATCGCATCGTGCACATTTTTGATTGCTGATTCAAGAGCTTGTGCAACTTCATTGCAATCGGCATAACGATGTTCTGGTTTGCGGCGCAACATTTTGTTGATCACTGCGATGACATTGCTCGGAACATCAGAACGAATTCCGCTGAGCGGAGTTGGGTCACGTTGCAGACGTGCAACGGCAGTTGCTTGATCGTTATCTTCCTTAAAAGGAGCATGCCCAGCAAGGCATTCGTATAAAACAAGCCCCAGTGAATACATGTCTGCACGACCATCTAAATCGCGTCCTTGCACTTGTTCTGGCGACAAATACTTTGCAGTACCCATCATGATGTCAACACGAGTGAGGTCAGTGCCGTCTTCTTTTGAACTCTTTAATGGCTTAGCAATACCAAAATCTGTTAGCAACACTTCACCTTGTTGCATGATGAGAATGTTGCCTGGCTTGATGTCACGATGCACGATATTTTCTGTATGCGCTTTCGCAAGTGCGGCTGCAATTGCGCGACCAATATGCACCGTGAGATGAACGCTGAGCATGCCGGCCTGGTTCCCGTCAAGCAACTCACGTAACGATTTACCTTCGATGAGTCGCATGATTAATGCAACTTGACCGTTTTCTTCGACGCAGTCATACACCGGAACAATGTTCGGATGTGTCAGTCGTGCAAGTGCGCGAGCTTCGCGACGAAATCTTTCGGTGACGATTGGATCATCAATAACACTTGCGCGTAAAAGTTTGACAGCGACTAATCGACCCAACTGCAAGTCGGTTGCACGCCACACATCGGCCATGCCGCCAGATGCAATCGTGCTCTCAAGACGGTACCTATTACCTATGAGGTCATCGGAGTGTCGTGCTGCAGCCATTACTGGGAGCAAACGCTACTTCTGAATCACCCCCTCAGAGGGGTATACCCCTTATGCGGAAAGGAGAAAAACGATTCCGATTGTTCCTTGACCGGCGTGAGTACCGATGACTTTTCAATAATTTCGCCGGTGTAGACCTCTTTGACCATCGCAATGAATGCATCGATGTCTGAACATTGTGCATTCAGAACTGCGAGTCGTTCGATCGGAACTTCTTGGTTACGCAAAATGTCAACGAGGTGAGCAAGTGCTTTTGATCGTGTGCGCTGTTTGCCAGCTTCTTCGACGAGACCATTCGTAATTGAGATCAATGGCTTGATCGACATGACGGTTGCGAGCATGGCCTTTGCACCACCGATGCGGCCACCCTTTTTCAAGTTGTCGAGCGTGTCGAGTGCTGCAAACACTCGTGTGCGAGGAATGACTGATTGTGCGCGAGCAACAACTTCGTCGGCAGAAGCACCGGTCTTGGCGAGTTCAGCACAGGCTAGAACTGTTAGGCCAAGACCCATTGAGGCATTGCGACTGTCGACGATACGAACATCGATACCGGGAGCAACCGCACGGGCGGCGAGCTCTGCGCTTTGCATAGTGGCGGACAAATCTGAGGACAAAGCGACCACAACAATGGCGGTTGCGCCTTCTGCAGCAAGGCTTCGGTAGGTTTCCTCATAGGAACCTGGTGACGGGGCAGCGGTCTCTGGCAAGGTTGCAGAGGCTGCGCACTTTGACCAGAACTCAGTAGCCGTGATGGTGGTGCGGTCGATGTATTCGGTGTCGCCGAAACGAACACTGAGGGGAACAATGCGAATTCCTAAGGCATCAGCCATGGCTTGCGGAAGGTCACAGGAAGAGTCGGTCACTATGCGTACGGTCATGAATTAGACCGTAGTCGCGTTGAGCCGTTCGCGTCGTGCTGACCGACGGTTCGACCACCACCATGCAAAAAGCACGAGCAAGAGCGAAACGCTGATCAGTTGTCCGTATCCGGCGATGGCGTTGACGTTGGCAGAAATCGTGATGGGGTCAACAACGGACTGGTTTCCTTCTGGCGTCGAGACCCAAATTGAGATGGGAATTTCACCACCAGCACGTGTTGTGGCAGTCACATTGAGTTCTGTGGTGCCACCTTTCGTCAGAACAACAATCCTGTTGGGATTGGAAAGAGTCAATTTGGCGCTGGTCAAGCGCACGCGCACCGTGAGATCTTGATCAGAGTCATTGCGAACTTGGATGCGAATTGCTCCGGTACGACTTGAAAGCGTGACCGACTTTGGTGTGGTCACGGTGACCGCGTCGCGCGTTGCCCGCATTGTTGCTCGCAACGATGTGATGTACGTACCAGGGGTGGCAGTAATTGTGGACGTGCCAAGCGAAAAGAGCGATGGCCATGTCTCGTGGCGAACATCGTCGGGGCCAAGCATGGACTGCGTGGCGTCTAATTCTCGGCGTGTTGCACGAATACTTGAGGTTCGGCTTGTGTCGAATGATGTGGAGTTTTTTGCAAAGGCAACGGCAGGGGTAATTGGGTTAACAACAATGGCCCCTCCAAAGTCATTCATGGAAAATCCTCCCGATTGCGCCAGCGCGCGCGTTGCGGTGACAACTGCGCCCGACTCTGCAGGGTCATTAAAAGAAGCAACAACACCCATCTTGATTTCAGCAGGAACACTTTCTTGAGACAAAAGATCGTCCCGCTCTACCAACAGTTCACCAGCAATTTTGTAAGCGAGCCGCTCAGAGCCTTCAGGTTGTGCGTGCTTGATCTGCGTGACGCCAGACAATGGGCTGACAACCGAGATCAGTTCATTACCTGTCTTTGTTGCGCGGCCTAACAGTGACAATGAGCGCTCACTCTTCACCAGAGTTTGTGCAGAAGGCAACAAAATGACAGACGTAATACCGGCAGCTTTCAACACTGACATTGCAGGTGCATCGACATTGTCTGAGGCGATCCATGTATGTCGCTGAATAGTGACCCCAGGAAGAAGTCGATTCAACGTTCTTTCGCCGAACTTCAATTGGGCGCTGAATTCTGATGACAAATTCATTGCCGCAAAAAGCGATGGATTACTGGGCGCATATGTGGTGTTGACAATTGTTCGATCGCGTAACAACTCGCGCAGTTTTATGAAAAGTTCGGCATCTGCTGGCTCAGATGAATTAGCAAAAGCCGCAATGATTTCCGGCTGAATAGAGATTGTGACTGCTGAACGAAACGTAGTGAGAAAATCAATGAGTCGAGTCACTGCATCACGTGCATTATCGGTAATGACCGATGAACCATCTGCCGCTAACAAAGGTGGGCCGTCCAGAGAGCCAACAAAGGTGGGCCGGCCAGAGAAGCGACTGTGCTGAACGGAATAATAGGAATTTCAGCCTTCGTGTCACGACGATTCAAAAATGTCAATACTGAAGTAACAACATCACCAGTTTGGGAATCAACAATGCGAATGGTCAGTGGATACACCCCGTCAAACGGAATGGACAACGAAGCACCCTGTTTGTCCGTAGTGATAATCGGAACAATTGCGATGAGATGGCCGGCGTAGTCGCGAGAGATACGCGACATTCGAAAACTGACGGAGTCTGTGATAGCGGGGACTACATCACTATCAGCAATGGAGCGAAACGAATCGCGTGAAGCAACGCGACGATGAAGAAGAAACTCAAGACGATCATCTGCAGCAACAAACGTGTCGAGGTTGGCAGACAATACAAATCGGGCATTCACCGTGGTGAAGACATTGAATGGCTGCGAGACGATTTTTAGTTCTGGAGGACCAAGTTCTGCTGTGTGCGCCCCAGCATGAACATGGGTCGCGGGCGTCGCAACACCAAGCACGATAAGGCCCACTGCAAAAAGACGCATGAACCTCATACCGACAACTGCCGTTCCATCACTGAAAGGTTGTAGTCAAGGGGCACAAATCCATTGCGTTCATAAATGGACAATGCCGCTGCATTCGAGACCTCAGTATTCACAACTGTTGACCTGCAGCCGCGCGAGTGAATCCATGCCAGTGAATTCTGCACCAAGGCGCTCGCGTCTCCACGTCGCTGAAAATCGGGGTGGACTGCAAGCCGTTGAATAAACCCGTACGAGTCAGTGATTCCGGCAATGACAAAACCAGAGAGCTCACCGTCAACGTGCGAGACAAAGATGCGGGCCCGCCGCGTGGCATGAAGAGCCTCGCGAAATGTCTCGTGATCCATCATCCACTCATCGCCAAACGCTGCGCGGTCGATGCGAAGAATTGCCTCAATCATGGAAGCGCCGGGCATCCGAGACATCGGAAAACGTGACCGCACAGACCGCAATGGTTGCGTGACCACCGCCGGTGCAATGTCGGGTCGTTCCAATAACAGCAGATTTTGTGATGCGTTGAACCCGATGGCAGAAAGAGCTGCAGCCGCAACGGGGGCAACAGGTGAGGTGCGGACACTGTCGTAACCCCAGCGCGTGAGCGTGTCGACCCAGGTCTGCAAGATTGAACTGTCGGGCAATTGAAGGGTGGGGCTGTGTGAACCACCTATTAATAGGACAGCTCTTCCTGGAACCTGCGGCCACGCACGAGCGCGGGCAGTGGTGGCCCCTGACCAAATGACCCCTGCTCGGGAACGCTGTTCGACCAAACTCACCCCATGACCGTAGTGCGACTGGTCCCCGCGATGCCGAAAACTGCCAGAAAGAACGGGTACCACCTGTTCGGGCGCTGGGCTGCCTAGCCTTCATCTGTCATGTTTCCGCCACGCTTTGCCCCCATTCTCCAAGAGATGGAGCCACTCGCTGCCCTCTTTCGTGATGCGGGCCATCGGCTTTTCCTGGTGGGCGGAAGTGTGCGCGACCTGCTGATTGGCGACAACGATGCTGGCACCGACCTGAGCCTGATTGACTTCGACGCTACGACGACGGCCACCCCCGACCAGATCAAGAAAATTGTTCAACCCATTGCTGATGCGTTGTGGACCCAGGGGGGGAGCGGTTCGGAACTATCGGGCTGAAAATTGGTGAGCGCACGTACGAAATCACCACTCATCGCGCAGAGGCATATTCGCCTGATTCGCGCAAACCCGAAGTGCAGTTTGCAACTGACATTGAAACTGATTTATCGCGTCGCGATTTCACCATCAATGCAATGGCATTGGAACTAACGACAGACACACCAGAACTTGTTGACCCATTTGGTGGACTTGCCGACTTGATGGCGCGCGTCTTGCGTACCCCGTTGTCTGCAGAAGAGTCGTTTAACGATGATCCGTTGCGTATGTTGCGTGCTGCACGATTTATTTCTCAATTAGAAGTCGCGCCGGATCCGTCGATTACTGCTGCAGTAACCGCAATGGCTGATCGCTTAACAATTGTGTCGGCTGAGCGCGTACGTATTGAGTTTGATCGCCTGATGACAACAAAGCGACCAACATTTGGTTTGTGGTTCTTAGTCGATACTGGTCTTGTTGATCATTTCCTTCCGGAAATGAAACTGATGCGCCTCGAACAAGACCCGATTCACAGGCACAAAGATGTATTGACGCACACGCTCGCAGTTGTTGAGAACGTGCAGCTTGATCCAACTCGTGAATTTGATTTTCGTATCACGCGTCTCGCCGCTTTGTATCACGACATCGGTAAACCACGAACGCGTGGATTCAAAGAAGGCAAGGGTGTTACGTTCCATCATCACGAAGTTGTTGGCGCACGTATGACACGCGAACGTATGAAGGCGATGAAGTATCCAAACGCTGACATTGAAGCAGTGTCTGAATTAGTAGCTATTAGTGGTCGTTTTCACACCTATCAAATGGGATGGACTGATAGCGCAGTACGTCGCTATGTGCGCGATGCTGGTGAATATTTAGGTGAATTGAACGTGTTGGTGCGCTGTGACTGCACAACACGTAACGAAAAGAAAGCAAAGATTCTTTCGCGTCGCATGGATGAGATGGAAGCGCGCATCGCAGAAGTTGCAGCACGTGAAGAGCTTGCATCACTGCGCCCGGAAATTGATGGACAACACGTGATGGAATTACTCGGCGTATCTGCAGGCCCTGCTGTTGGTGCTGCACTCGAATTCCTCATGGACATTCGTTTGGAAGAAGGAATTCTCGGTGAAGAAGCGATCATTGCCCGCTTGCGCGAGTGGTGGGCAGTAAATGCTGATGTGATGTATCGAAACTCAAACGCACTCGTCGTGCGGAGACTCGCTAACTACGAACCAAGTTTGCGTGCACGCACAACAAGTGTTGATGGCGCAACTGCACGCGGCTGATGCAACGGGGTTAACTCGTGCATCACGTCAATAGAGAAGTTCGCGCGCTGCAATGCCATTGTGAGTTCGCCAATTGTTGGCGTGGTGGAACCGTATTGACGACGCGCTGTGGGGTCATTGTTGTCAAACACCGCTGACATGGGGTGAGTAACAGCAAAGACGAACCCAGCTTCTGGGCGCAACACGCGGTGCACCTGGCGAAACAGGCGGGCAATGTCGGTGTCGAAATTGATCTGATGCACACAGACCGCAAGGTCGATGACCGCGTTCATCAGAAAGCCAAGATCTGCAAGATCGCCTTCGTGGAATTCCACCACCACTTCTGAATTACTGGCAGCGACTCGAGCCCGGGAAATTGCTTCCCGCGACGGGTCGATGGCAATACTGCGAGCTCCCTGAGTGGCCATGGCCACACAGTTCGGCACTGTGCCAAAAAGTCCTAATTCCAGCACTCGCTTACCGCGTAAATCGCCACAGACCCGCAATTCACTTTCGTTATGAACGGTGGAACCAAAGGAAATTGAGCGGCCATCGGTAACGGTGGAACCTGCATCTGACATGACAGGCATCTTATGACTAACTTATGGAGGCATGGGTTTCTCAGTTGACATGTTGCGCGGTGGCACCGGAGTTGTAGACCACCAGTTGTCGCGACGTTCCCTTATTAATAATGAGGTGAAACGCGGACGAGTGAGCAAGGACTCTGTATGTGATGCGCACCCCGAACTCATTCGTGCAGCTCGCAACATCGGCGAACCATCAAAGACCGTCTGTCCTATTTGTGAAGAAGTCAATGTGGCTCTCGTGACCTATGTATTCGGACACGGCTTGCCAAAGAACGGCAAGTGCGTCACGGAGCGCAGTGACATCGTGAAACTGCAGCGCACCGGCCACGAATACACCGCCTATGTAGTGGAAGCCTGCCCGCAATGTCGGTGGCACCATTTATTACGGGCCTTGCCCATTGCGGTGCCAAAAAGGTCTCGAACCCCATTGCGGTGCCAAAAAGGTCTCGAACAGCCGCAAAAGGCTGAAATTCTGCCAAAAGGTGCCATTCCTGGTCCACATCAGGGGTAATGCATACGACCCGGACTTCTCTGAAACACCCCTGTGGGAGGGTGAATCTCAGCAGGTACGCTACCCAAGTCACTTATTCACCCTGCCCCCTCGGGGGCCCCGGGATCGTACTCGGGTCCGAAGGGAGGTCACACGCAATGCGTGCATACGAACTCATGGTCATTATTAGCGGGAAGCTCGACGAGAGCGCAGCCCATGCATGGATTAAAACCATCTCTGCCTCAGTGGCAGGTGTTGGTGGACAAATCCACGGCAACCCCGATTGGTGGGGCAAGCGTCGCTTGGCCTATCCGATCATGAAACAAGATGATGGCTATTACGCCATTTTCAACCTCTCTGCTGAAGGTGGCGCACTCGATGAAGTCGAGCGCGGATTCCGTCTTTCCGATGACGTCCTGCGTCATAAATTGCTCCGACTTCCAGACGACGAGGCAGCTCGTCGCGGAATGATCTCGGCGGCGTAAGCCGTCCTTATCGAGCACAGCGCTCTCTTCATTTGTAGGAAGGAACCATCACCATGGCCGACAACACAATCACTCTCGTGGGCAATCTCACCCGCGATCCAGAACTTCGTTTCACTACTGGCGGCAAGGGCGTCGCATCATTCGGCATCGCCGTTGGTCGTCGCTATCAAGTCAACGGTGAATGGCAAGAACAAACCTCGTACTTCAACATCGTTGCATGGGGCCAAATGGGCGAGAACGCCGCAGCTACCTTCACCAAGGGAATGCGCGTCATCGTTTCAGGTCGCCTCGAGCAGCGCGAGTACCAAAACCGCGAAGGCGAAAAGCGCACCGCGATTGAAATCAACGCAGATGAAATTGGGCCAAGCCTTCGCTGGGCAACCGCATCTGTAGAGCGCACACCACGTGGCGAAGGTGGCGGCAACGCTGGCGGCGGCGCACGTGGTAGTTCACAATCATCTGGTGGCAACGCCGGTGGTGGCGACTACTTCCCATCTGACGAAGAGCCTTTCTAGGCTTTCCATTTTTTACCCTTCACACCTTCCCTGATACAAGGATCACACCATGACAAGTAAAACGAACAAAATTCGTAACGCCCGTGAGGCAAACCGCAAGTTCAAAAAGAAGGCCAACCCATTGGCCATCGAAAAAGTTGTTTTCATCGATTACAAAGACGTAAGCCTTCTTCAGCGCTTTATGTCTGATCGTTCGAAAATCCGTGGACAACGCATGAGCGGCACAAACGTGCAGCAACAGCGTGACCTCGCAACTGCAATCAAGAACGCTCGCGAAATGGCATTGTTGCCATACACAAAGCGCACCGTCAGCACCCGTGCACCTCGCCCAGGTAAAGAAGGTCGTGAAGACGAAGCAAACTTGGAGCTCGACGAGCAGCCAACAAGTTCATCATTCGTGCCTCGTGAGGACGAAGATGATTCAACAGATTCAACCGAAGCTGTCGCAGAAGAAACTGCAGCAGTTGAAGCCGAAGTAGAGGCATAATCATGAAAGTCATTCTTCGTCAAGACATCGCCGGAGTCGGCTGCCGCGGTGACATCATCGCTGTTGCAGATGGCCATGCTCGTAACTACTTGTTGCCACGCGGACTTGCTCTTGTAGCAACTGACGGTGCAGTACAGCAAGCAACGTCAATGCGTCGCGCACGTGACCTTCGTGAAGCATCAGACCGAGCATCTGCTCACACTGTTGCTGAAACACTCATGGCTCGCTCATTTACTGTCAAGGCAAAAGCTGGAAACGAAGGCCGTTTGTTCGGTTCAGTGACCACTGCTGACATCGTTGCTGCACTCGCTGCACAATCTGGCGTCATCCTTGATCGCAAAAAAGTTGTGGCTCAGCCAATTCGTACAACAGGTGCACATACGGCAATTGTCCGCTTGCACGCTGATGTCGAGTGCACAGTGAAATTGTCAGTGGTTGCCGGCTAGTAGCCAGCGCGCCGCTAACACACTTGTTATCCCCAGTTGCCGGGAGTTGTCCCCAGCGCTATCCACAGTGATTTCGCAGGGTTATCCACTAGCAATCCACAGGCATTTACAGGCAAGGTAGAGGATCTCTATGAGCGACTTTTCCGACAGGCCTGAACGGTCCTCTGCACCACGTACAACTCGTACGGATAGTCGCGTACCGCCGCACAACTTAGATGCAGAAGCATCGTTGCTCGGTGCCATGTTGCTCAATGAAGAACCCATTGGTTTGGCTATTGAACAACAACTTGTTCCAGAAGATTTTTATAAGCCTGCACACGGTCATGTGTTTGCTGCAATCAAAGCGTTGTCACAAGCCGCTGATGCTGTCGATGTTGTAACAGTTGCGGACGAATTGCGTCGCCACAATCTCATCGACGAATTGGGTGGACTGAACTTCCTTTTGGAACTGCAGAACGCAACACCATCGATCAGTAGTGCTGGTCGTTAC
>Ga0194042_1000736_pt1 | contig 11032 bp, 4 predicted proteins | sample JunL4412m_MetaG_FD_148974 | JGI IMG/M metagenome (GOLD analysis project Ga0194042, IMG submission 148974) | Anoxic zone freshwater microbial communities from boreal shield lake in IISD Experimental Lakes Area, Ontario, Canada - Jun2016-L442-12m | ecosystem: Environmental > Aquatic > Freshwater >...
GTTGTGTGAAGCAATAACTTGCTTTTTATGTTTATTGATTAGCAGCCTGAGACTACTTTGTGTACTAAGGTGTTTGGGAGGGGATATAAGGAGTGGTTTTGGGGAATTAGGAAGGGGTATGTCGAGTGCGCTCGTTGGTGGTGGATATGGTTGGGATGGTTGGTTTGTGTGTTTTGGGGGTGGTGTGTTTAGTGGGGTGGTATGGTTTGGAGGGTGTGGGGTGTGTGTTTGTGGGGCGTGCGATGAGTGATAGTGGAGAGTGGGGTGTTGGGTTGGGGTGCGGGTTGGGTTGGGGTAAGTGGGGAAAAAAAAACTTATTACCTTGTGGCTCCTTTTGAAATTGCGGATTTCAGGGGGGAGTGAATTTTGTTTCAAAATTTATATTGAAAGAGAGATTTGCGTAAAAGAGGGTGCGGGTTGGGTTGGAAGGATGAGGACGGGCGGTTGAGTGCAAAAGAGAGAGAGCTGCCTGAAAGAGGGTGCGGGTTGGGTTGAGAGGGCGGGCGGTGTATTTTGTAAAAAGGGTGCGCGTTGGGGAAGGAGGAGGGTGTGCGTGCAAAGACAAAGCGTGTGAAGATGTCATCAGAAAAAATGGCTCCTTTTGAAACGGTTAATTTTAGGCTAGAGTCAATTTTGTCAATTCACAGACAAGTGTCAAAAAAGAGTGAAAGCGCACGCGTGTCAAATCGAAGTGCAAAACATGATTCAAAGTTTGTTAGAGAGAGAGAGCGAGAGAGATAGCTATTCACAACCCGACACTATGACGTTCAAAAATAAAGGAAAGACAATAGAGTTTTGGATGAAAAGGGCAAAAGGTGTGTTTGAAATGAAGGGATTTGAATGAAAGTAATATAGTCATGCACTGTTTTAATTTTGAACGTTTTCAAAAAAACGATTCCTTGTCGGAAATTTGGTTAAAGTGATCATTCAGATGACTTCCTGTTGATTAAATCAACAATATAAAAGGAAGAGCAAAGTTCTTAGAAACAGTCAGTTCACTTTTGACTTTTGGGGGTTGCTGACTCAAACCCCTCCAAAGAAGAGGATTTCAAAATGTTCAAGCTCGAAGAGGCCGACTACGAATGGAGAACGAAAAATCTCGATGTCAATTGCAAGGAGGCATTCAATGCTGCTCACGTCGAACTGTTATCTCTTCCGCAATCCAGTCTTCTCAAGGAGGATGTGAAAGAAGTCATCGTTGCTGCTGCCACAAAAGGCGAAGTTGAACTTTTCTGTCAAAGTGGATCGACAGACAAGTTTAAATTTTTGCTTGCGGAATTTGTGAAATGTCTGTGGTTGGGCGTCAGGAGCATTGTGGAAGAAGATGCCTGCTCCGACTTGGTGTTTTCAAATGTGGCGTCTTTCATGAAGTCTTTTCAGCAGGTGGCGTCCAATTCCCTCACTGGAGTTCCAGAGCCAGCTTTCGTCAAAACGCAGACGTTGCGTTCGGTCTTTTGCGAGATAGTGGTTCGCGTCTTCGGCAGGGGAGCTGCCGCTGTGAACGAACACGAACGAGATCAACTGGCTTTTCTCCTCGCCAGGTATTCTCGTCACGTCACCACTCTTTTGCTGTCGTTGGGCATTGCAAAAGACACAAACAGCGGTTTCAAAATCTTCGAGGACATTCTAAATCTCCTCTGCTCGATGGTCAGATTCCAAAAAATTGAATACGACGCCAAAAATACTGAAACAGATTCAGATGACCACTCGGATTGCTGATTCTTTTGCCGGAGTTTCCAGTTGCAAAACGGTATTTGAAAAACAAATTTGATTTTTAAAACTGTGTGAGCTGTCACAGCCAGCAATGTAAACTTTGAAAAAAAAATTAGATTTGACTTATTCTCTAGCTCTGACTATTTAAACACGTAAGTGAAGGTTGAGAAAAGGATCGGGTTGAGACATCTACTTTCATTTCATTTTTTGTTGCGCTAATCGAGACAATATTTTTATTTTCCAATCTGCCTTTCATATTTTTAACGTGTGAGAGTTGCCCGGAGAAATGGATTGATTTGTTTTAGGCCTGTTGAAAAATACACTTTCATAGTTCAAACTCGCTTAAACTTTTTGCAATTTTTTTGTAGATTGAAACAGCCAAGGATCCATAGGACGTACATATTCAACCATAGTAATTTTTAAAATTTAACACCTATTTAAATAAAAAATGACTGTCAAAGTTTCAAAGGAGTTATTATTTCAGATAACAATAAAAACATCTTTTTGTAATTCACACATACAAAAGAATTCAGTTTCCGCAAAAAATATTATTTTCATCAATATGTCACGAGCTGAGTTTGTTTTTAACATAAATAAAGAGAAAGAGAGTGAAAGAAAGAGAGAAAGAGAGTGAAAGAAAGAGAGAGAGAGAGAGAAGGTAATATTTCATGCAAAGTTTCAAAATCTCACTAAAAGACAATTTCAAAAATGCAAGGTCAAAATTACACGGAGAATGGGCGCTGGAGTGAAGTTTACTGTTTACGTTCTTCGTTTTTGTTTTGGGAATTTTTGAAATGTTTTTCAGTTTCTTTTGGTTTCTGATTGTTTCTTTTGACTTTTTGATTTTTTTTGGCGTGGAAAAGGAGTTGCCCAACCGACTTCTTGTTCCCTTTTACTTCTTCTTGTGCGGCGAGCAGTGCTTCTAGGTTTTGGATTTTCAGTTTCATTTCTTCTGTGCTGCATTTGCATCGAACAGAAACGCCGTTTTTCACCAAATCTTGAATGGCAACTTTGTTCATCAGTGTGTTAAAATGATGAGCCAGATTATTGTATTTTTGTGAAAGGGAAATAATTTCCTGATGGGAAGAGTTGGGTTGATAGGGTTCCACAAAATGGACATCAAAAATTTGTTGGCTGTTTTGAAATTTGGAACATTGTTCGTACGACACAAATTGTCTTTTTCGACGACAAGAAATGCAAACATTTTTTTCCGAGCATTGACAGATCCGGTCGCTCGTCGTGTCGACGGAGCAAGTCGAGGGATTGGCAATTTCAGAAACAACAGCTGAGGGAACACAAGCCGGTTCGTGTTCATTGACAACTTCTCTCGTCGGACTTTGATTTGCAACGTCGGCAGAGATGTGGTCAGCCAGGCAAGGTTCTTTTTCGGGTTGGCCGGTTTGGGAAATAGTTGGTTCGTCCGAGTCTGTATCTTCGAATTCGGTTTCTTCTGGTTTTTTAACCCGACCGGTTGGCAATTTTTCAAAAGGATTAATTGCAAATGGAATTTCTGCACTTTGAACTGAATTGCCTTTTTTCACAAATTCAGAATGCGCGGTTCTCATGTGCTGTGCAATTCTGATGTAGATGCTTGGTTTGTGCAGAGATTTGATTTGCAAGAACGATGTCAACTCTTTTCTCAGACTGGGTTCTGTTTTCTTGCCAGAGTTGGTCAGCTCAAAGTTTTCTGGAAAAACGCCTGTCGATAAGAAGATGTTTTGGGTTTTCCGGCTGAAGTGTGTTGTGCAGAGCAAGATCGGCACGTCGACAGCTTCAGTTTTAAAATCTGGGCCAAGTTTTCTCAAGATTCGAACGTGAGCTGGAATTCGCATGTCAAAAATTACAAACCAATGCAAATTCAGAAATTTGTTTCTCGTGTCGACTTTGCATTCTGTTTTGTTGCAAAGTCCGTGACCAAAGACTCCTGTCGCTCTTTTAGTTTTGTGAAAAAGGTACAATTTCACTCTGGGAGAAGTCAGTCTTGTTTTTTTCTTGTAAAGAAAGGTTGAACCTTCCAGACAATTCTGTGATAATTCGTGTTTTTTAAAAAGCTTCATTTTTGTATTTTTGTGAGGTTAGCAAAGCTGGGTGTGTGTACAATCGATGAAAACAAATAAAAACAAGAACTCGAATTCAAAAATAAGAAATCTTAACTCGTTGATGTCTGTGATGAGATGACGAAAACATCAACTTGTTTGCGTCCGCCGCTTTTTAATATGTTCAAAATGGCGGTTGCGGCAAACGGCTAGTTCAATTTCACAGTCAACATTTAACCTCTTTTTCATTTGCAAGAGACAACAAACTCATTAATTTTCAAACATTTAAGTTTTATCGAGGTTACAAATTGGGATATTTGTTTTTTGACTGTTGCAAAATTTGAATTCATTTCGTTCAGTTTGCATCAAAATGTTACTTTCAAACAACAAACTAGATGTCAGTCCAATTCAAAATTTTTTGTATGTTTTGCACTTGCATGCAATGGACACAAGAGAGAGAGAGGCAAAATGCGTTGCAATCCGAGGTGAAGGAATAAGGAGACTTTTGTTTAACCAAATTTAAAAAGATGTAGGAGGTTGTGTCGTTTTCAAAAAAGCAACTGAAACAATTGACCAAAAGGAATTATGATGGTAGTAATTCCCCCAAGCGCGAAGCTTGTAGCACGATGTTCTCGGCTTTCTTCAGTTATCATGGAACTTAAGATTAACATACGTCAAGAGAGCATTCACACATACACAATGTATCCGTCGGGATTCGATCCCCCGTGATGCAAATGTTGCTTATTGTGATGCGGTCATTATTGTTTGAGAGCGTGGCTATGACCGCTTAGCTAAATCTCCCAAACCCTTTTTGAGCAAAATTTAAAGGACTGGATCTAATTTGCAAAGTGCAATTGAATTTGCACGGCACGCCCTGTGCCCATTCGGATTTTTTTCTCTCTCGCGCGCGGGAGTTTGTTTTTTATTTTCTCTAGCGGCGCAATTTTTCAAATCGTAAAATTATTAAACTGTTTGCACTTCAACTCGAAGAAAATTTTGAACCTAGCTCGAAGGATATCATTTGATATTAAAACCTAAAGCCCAAGTGCACTGAACCCGAATCACATTTGCACTGCACAAAGCACACGCATCTGTCATTGAAATATTAGTTTGAGTATTTTTTATTTGCGAATGGAAGGTATGTATGTGCGTGTCCAAATATTAGCGACAGGACAGGCAATTATTAAAATAACAACAAATTTGAAAAATTCGAAATTTTAGTTTTTTATTTGGGTTGTTTTTTAGTGGCGCAGACAAAAATAATAAAATTTAAAAACTGTTGTGAAACATTAAAAATTATTGTTTTTCATTTGGGTTGTTTTACAGCGGCGCAGAGAAAAATTAAAAAATGTTAAAACGGATGTGAAAATTTCAAAAAGGAAATAATAAAATTAAAAATAATCAGTGAGGATTTGTTCGAGCTGTTCTCTGTGCCCTTCCATCATGCTTGCCATGTTCATTGCAAAAGCTTGCTCTGCAAAAAGCACCTTTCGAAATTCGTGTTCAGAGTTTTTTTCGATCCTGACCATGGCAGATCTGAGTTGGGGGCTTGCTCTGTCGGCGTTTGCTCTTGCTTCTCTAAACGCCACGAATGCAGGAAGGAGCTCTTGAGATTCTTCCATCATGTCTGCGATTTCTTCGATTTCGTCAAGTTCTCCAAGCCCCAGTTCGTCTTGTTCTTTGTTTGAGTAGAGGTAGGGGCAGTAGATAAGATCAGAAACGTCCTCCGCTTTGTTCATCCACTGCAGAGCTTTGAGCCTGCAAATCATTTTTTGCTTTCTCAGCGCCAATCTGATTTGGTTGAGAATCGTTTTTTTCTGAGTCTCAAAAAATCCTCTCGAGATGGCACGAACGTTGCTGCTCAACTTTGCGTTCACTCGATCTAATCGTTGAAACATAAATCTAAAATAATGACAAAAATCCCATCAGTTCATTTCAACGTTAAGGGAAAACAGCAGTAGAGTTGGTGGAAATGTCAACCAGCGGTTTGTCAATTTTCATTCACATTTTGTGAAATGTTAATGTTGATGAAATTATGTTCAAATATATATACTTATATATATATATGTAAAGCGAGAGAGAGAGATAGATAGAGACAAACTTGGAGATAGAAGAGAGAGAAACAAACATTTCGGGTTGGACACATTTTGATTCTAATGTCTCAGCGTTTTGCAGTCATTTTCAAGAAATGTTAGTCAATTCTACTAATTTAACTTAGTTCTAAACACACTTTACTACCCAAACTTTTAGTGTCCATTCTAACTAGCCTACTGATGGATTCCCAAAGAAAAAAAATCATAATATTTTAAAGTTAGAAATGTAATAATATTTTAGGTTGCTAATCTATTTTTAGGTCCCTACTGGGGTCTGTCCCTAACGGTCTGTCACTTAATTCTCTCTCACTTTGCAGCTCACCACTGCGACGTTCTTACCTGATTGATTCAAAACTGCAAGGTTGAACGACATGTGCGACACGTTCGAAAGAAAGTTGGTTGATCATCTTTTGAAATTTTGCGTTACGTTATTCGCAAAAGCTAAACTTAACTGTAATTCACTCTAGTCCCTGGAGAGGCATTTATAGTGACATGGCAAAGTTAAAAAATCATTTTTTTGTCTCCATTGGCTTTTGGCTTAAAATTAAAACTGTCTCTGAGACGGGAAAGGTTCCAACGCACGAACAAATGATTTTGCAAAATTGTGAAATCTTTGTGCATTAAGATGGGAAGTTGCAGTTTGCAGCAAAATATGTCACTAGCCACCAACCAATAAATATAGATATATATTAAGATTGAATAATATTTAAATGCGTGTATGTTTATTCATAAAAAGAAAAAGAAAGAGAGAGAGAGAGAGAAAGAGATGGATGGAGAGATCGTTAATGCCTAGTTGCTGTAGTCAACATTGTTGAATGAAACGGTTTTGGATTAAATTGTTAAATTATAATTCGGCTATTCCACTTTATCTCAAACATTTGTCTTTGTTGTTTTCTGCAATTTAAAATTTGTAAAAGCAATTAGCTTCATCTTTTCAGCAGACAAAGACAATTGTCGTTTTTCGCAATTCTGCAAAAACTGAATTCAACAGTGTCTTTTGTTTTTGGGAGGAGGTTGAAAAATAAGGAATTGATTGAATTCGAACAACCGAATTTCACATAATTAGTTTTCAAATCAGTCAGTTTAAGTTGTTGATAAAAATAACACCGAGTTTGAACTTGCAATCGCACTCGTCAAAAAAGTGCAAAAAACGCGATTTTGCACATTTCATTATTGCAGCAGTTTGTCTAGGGATGAGACAAATAGAGATAGCGAGACAGCTAGAGAGAGAGAGAGAGAGACAGAGAATAGCGTACCAACAGACCGGGGTACAAAAAACCCGAAGGAATTTGCTTTGGTGTAAATGCACTTGCAAATTTGTGTTGCGAATCTTTTCACCCTTATCGGGATATTTTTGCGCCAGCGGATGCTTTTCACCCTGCCGCCCCCCTTAATCGTCAATTAATTGTTGAAATGTTAACGCATTAATCGTGAGAAGTTTCAGTTCTTCTTCACCTCTTCACCTCTACTCGTCCATTTTATAAGGTAATTCCTCTAATTGTTATAACTTCAGTATAAATAAAATTGTAATTTGTAAAGTCAGATTCTCAAGGGGAAACATTTCTAAAATTTATTTGTTTCAATTTCAGTCTCTTTGCGCCTCAAATTCAGTTTCCGGATGTTCGGTTCTCTTTTCGTCTACTCTTCATTAAAGGTCTGAATTATCTGGTCCACACGAGAGTTTCGACAAAAAAAGGTAGTATTAATTTTGTTTAACGACTGCCCTCCCTCGTTGGTAAAATTTTAAATGTTTACATTTTTTAACACATCAACGTGTCTGTTTTTCCAAGTGTTAAAAAATCAACTCGAAACACATGTCCGGCGTGATTGTTTTTTTTCAAAGTGTGTGATTTGGCGCGCGCTTCCAACCCGCTTTTTCTATCACAATTTTTTTCCTCTCTCTCTCTCTCTCTCTATCTCTCTCTCTCTATATATATATATATTTATATTTATATATATCTTTTATTCTTTCTTTCCGCAGTCGGCAGGCTTTTTTCTTCTGCTTCTGCGTGTTGCCTCTTTTCTTTTTTCAATTCAGACTAGCTGAGGATTAGCAAAAAACAAAAAAAAAACATTTGTAATTGTTTGGGTACTTATCAATTTAATTTTTTCATTCGTCAACACTTTGTTGTCGTTTTTAAAATAACAATTGCATTAATTTTCAAGACAAAAAAAGTAAAATTTGACAATGTTTAAATTATTATTGGACTCTGTAAAATGTTTTTGTGCTGCGCAAATTCATAAGACGAATGCATGAAACTAGCACCCTTGAAAATGTTTGTCTCTACCCCCCGGCGCAAGAAGAACCAAACACTAATTTTTCATTTTCGAATTGTTCAACCTAGTTTTTTACGTGTCTCTTTACAGCTTGCTCTTTTCGTCGGAAACGCTTTTCAGTACGCTCTAAAATTTTGAAACATATTTTGAGGTGCTGAATTGTGTAGCCGTTGAAAATTGTTTGCTATGCAACTTTCGCGCGTATTTTTTTCCATCCATCTAAGAAAGACAAGTTAAGGCTATTTTGGAATTCAAAGATTGGGGAACTTTATTCACACCGCACCCTGTGTCTATAAGAATTTTGAAAGATTTAAATTAAAATATTAAAAATTGTTTTATTAAAGCATGTATTTTCCGCAAGTATTTTATTGTGTCGGCTGCTGCTGCTGCACAAAATTTGCATCTAAAAAGTCACACAGGGTTGCCAACTCCATTTGAGACAGAGGTTGAAAGCTAGATGGTGTGTCGTACACATTTTCCCTCACTTCTTCGTAAATGTTTTCAGGTTCTATGTAGTTTTCGTTCACCAGAAAACTGGAAACCCTTGGAAAAGTGGACTTCGATTGAACCGCTGTCGCTGTCAGAGCAAACCCGATTGCAGCAAGTGCCAAAATTGTGCAAGCAACGATCGTGCCAAAAAATTTGGTTTGTTGTTGTAATTTTGTTTCCGCCTGTAAAATTTTTCTTGCTTTAGACTCTGTTAATGTTACGTGGATAGAGCAAAAAGAAACATAAACGACAATCAGAAATCTTTTATTATTTTGTAGCTCAAAAGTTTCACAATATTGTCATTGTTATTTTTTTTAGATTGGGCCACTATCGCCGTCAGGGCAAAGCCAAATCCTGCAACTGCCAAAAAAGAGCAAGCCAAGAAAGTGCCGAAAATTTTGGTTTGTAATTTTGTTTCCGCCTGTAAAATTTAAAGTTTCAATCAACTGTTGTATTTTCGGAGAGACAGCGTGCAGTTTTTGACATCAAATAGTTTAGGGTAATTCAACTCTAGAGCTTACCAGAGAGAGAGAGAGAGAGAAGGATAGAGAGAGATAAACAAGTCATAATATTTCGGGTTGAATAGTGATGCAGAGAGCAACAGATAGCAACAAAACGAGAGACATCTTGCGGTGCACAAGGTGATAGAGAGATATGGTGCTGAAGACATGTAGTGTGTTGCGCAATTCGAGATATAAATGGAGATAGGTAGAGAGAAAGAGAGAGACATTAAAACATTTTGGTTTAATTTAACACCTGACAGTGTGAACACGCAAAAAAGTGGAAAGAAATAGAGAGAGCTAGATGAAAACGTTTTGGGTGTTAATTTCCTATGCTACAGTTAATGACACAGAAATAGATAAACGATATGAGACATTTCGGGTTGCACGTAACAGAGAGAGAGAGAGAGAGAGGGAGAGAGAGAAAGAGACAGGCGGTGAGCCAAATGTTTATGTTTGGCTCAAAATTTTTGGCTTACTAACACAATTGACAATTACCTTCACGCTGCTGGCGAGGGCTTCTCCGAACTCTTCTGCCTTCTCCGTGGTGGTGGTGGTGGTCGTGTCAGCTGCTTCGCGTACCTCTGGGATCTCGGCGGGCACCCGGGCCGGAGCTGCCTTCTCCGTGGTGGTGGTGGTGGTCGTGTCAGCTGCTTCGCGTACCTCTGGGATCTCGGCGGGCACCCGGGCCGGAGCTGCCTTCTCCGTGGTGGTGGTGGTGGTCGTGTCAGCTGCTTCGCGTACCTCTGGGATCTCGGCGGGCACCCGGGCCGGAGCTGCTACCTCTGGGATCTCGGCGGGCACCCGGGCCGGAGCTGCCTTCTCCGTGGTGGTGGTGGTGGTCGTGTCAGGAGGTAAAAGCTTCATACAAGGCAGCAGTACTGTCGCGCACCTTCCGCTGACGTCGCAAACCTCGTCTCCTTCAATTCTGAGGGTGACAGTTTTTCGGCAAGCCCTGATCTCCTCTTTGTCAAAATTCATGCAGAAGATGCTTGCAATTTGCTTCCGGCACAGTTCGTGTTGGGAAGAGCAAACGTTTGGCAGGTGCAACAAGGTGACAACGAAAAACAATTTCATTTTTGCAGTCTCTCCAAAATACTTTTTTACGACTGGCGACTGACTTACACGTTGAAAACTTGAACGTTTTTGACGCGCGGTTTATTCATTCTTGATTCATTTTCAATTTCAGATATTGGTCAAATTTCGACGGTCATCAAAATTTTTGAGATTCATCTTTTGATTGTCCTCTGTCTCTCATCGCCTTAGCAGCACGTGAGTTTTTTAAAAAAACAATAAGTATCATAATTGCTATCTTTTCTTGCTTCCCTCTCCCCACACACACCCGTAAACATTTAATACTTTCTTTTTGAATGTCTTACACTCGCCTGGTCTGTCTGTTTAAAAAAAATTAATTTTCAACTGCTGCATCGGTGTTTTTTCGTTTCTCTGCGCAAGGAGATCTCTGAATTTTAATCTCTGTATCTCTCTCCTTCTCTCTCTCTTTCTCTCTCTCTCACGCGCACCCACTCAACTCGAAGCAATCACAGGTCACTCTTCTCAACAAAATCACCTGTTTGCTCTCACGAACTCTTTGCACTTTTCTGGCTCGCCCGGCCATCCAACCCGAAAAGTCGAAGCATTTAATTTTTTCTCTTTTTTCATTCTCCCTCGCTCGCTCTGTCTTTCGGTTCCCGAGGGCGGGCGGCTTTTGCTCCTCAACCCGAAGTAATTTTTTTTGGCGGAGAGCACAACCCGAAATGTGGTTTTACGCTCTCGCTCGGTCGCTCGCTCGCTCGCTCGCTCTGTCTTTCGGTTCCCGAGGGCGGGCGGCTTTTGCTCCTCAACCCGAAGTAATTTTTTTTGGCGGAGAGCACAACCCGAAATGTGGTTTTACGCTCTCGCTCGGTCGCTCGCTCGCTCGCTC
>Ga0194042_1000740_pt1 | contig 11012 bp, 8 predicted proteins | sample JunL4412m_MetaG_FD_148974 | JGI IMG/M metagenome (GOLD analysis project Ga0194042, IMG submission 148974) | Anoxic zone freshwater microbial communities from boreal shield lake in IISD Experimental Lakes Area, Ontario, Canada - Jun2016-L442-12m | ecosystem: Environmental > Aquatic > Freshwater >...
TTTTGACCACCCGGCGATGATGCGCGAGTTTTTGAAATTACTGAAGTAAATAGAAACTCGAAGCCAGAAAACGGGTCTCACAGAATGCTGTGAGGCCCGTTTTTTTACCGCGAATTTTCGTGGAAACGGCAAGGGCGAACGGCTTTTTTTACCGCGAATTTAAGCGAATTTACGCGAAAACGGCGAACGGCTTTAGGGGGATAAGGAGAACAGGAGATTGAGGAGCACTGGCAGGGGCACGCGATTTTTTGATCGGGCTCGGCACACCCTTCGCACACGTTTCTATCTGATGGTCCTTTGCCGCTTAGAATCGCGTCAAATTGGCGCGATTTATTGTTAATTAAGGTGGGCGTTTTTTTCATCGGGTATTAGAATTGAACCCGTTTAAATTTCGCACTGAATAACGTCGCGGAATTGCCGTCGCTATTGAATGTTGTTTCGAAGAAGTTCTGTTAGACTCATGCGGACTAGTTGTCACGAATTGAACGAGACGATTTGACTGGGGATAAAGACATGTTTGATCGGTTCACAGATCGCGCGCGCAAAGTCATGGCATTCGCCCGCCAGGAAGCTGAACGCTTCAATCACGATTACATCGGCACCGAGCACATCTTGCTCGGGCTCGTCAAAGAAGGTTCCGGCGTCGCCGCGAACGTTCTCGAGAACCTCGAAGTGGATCTTGAAAAAGTCCGCCTCGAAGTCGAGAAGCTCGTGAAATCGGCGCCCGATGTCGTCACCATCGGACAGTTGCCGTTCACGCCTCGCGCGAAGAAAGTTCTCGAGTTCGCCATCGATGAAGCTCGTGCGCTTGACCACAATTACGTCGGCACCGAGCATCTTCTGCTCGGACTCCTGCGCGAACAGGAGGGCCTCGCAGCTCAGGTCCTCATGAATCTCAATTTGAAGCTCGAAGACGTTCGCAGCGAAGTCATGGAATTCCTCGGCGCTGAAACGCAGCACGGAAAAGACGGCGAAGCGCACGCCAGCATCGGCGAAGGTACAGGCGCTACGTCCACCAGCGGCAATGCGCAGGACAAAGCTAAGCAGGACAGCAAGACCCCGGCGCTCGACAGCTTCGGCCGTGACCTCACGGAGCTTGCTCAGCAAGGCAAGCTCGATCCTGTCATCGGCCGTAAAAATGAAATCGAACGCGTGTTGCAAATCCTCGCCCGCCGCACGAAGAACAATCCGGTGCTACTCGGCGAAGCCGGTGTCGGCAAGACCGCCATCGTCGAAGGGTTCGCTCAGATGGTCATTGATGGCGAAGTTCCGGACTTGCTGATTGGAAAGCGCGTCGTCGTCCTCGATCTCGCGATGATGGTTGCTGGAACGAAATATCGCGGCCAGTTCGAAGAGCGTATCAAAGCCGTGATGAGCGAAGTTCGCCGCACCAAAAACGTGATCCTTTTCGTTGACGAATTGCACACGCTTGTCGGAGCCGGTGGTGCTGAAGGTAGCATCGATGCCAGCAACGTTCTCAAGCCCGCGCTCGCCCGAGGCGAAGTGCAGTGCATCGGCGCGACCACGCTCGATGAATACCGCAAGTACATCGAAAAAGATTCAGCGCTCGCCCGCCGCTTCCAGTCCGTTCTCGTGAACCCGCCGTCCCAGGACGAAGCGATTCAGATTCTCAAAGGTCTGCGCGACCGCTACGAAGCCCATCATCGCGTCACCATTACAGACGGTGCGATTTCTGAAGCGGTGAAGCTTTCGGATCGTTACATCACCGGTCGGTTCCTGCCCGACAAGGCCATCGATGTGATCGACGAAGCTGGTTCACGAATACGACTAAGCAAAATGACGCGCCCGCCGGACATGAAAGAAATGGAGCGCCAGATCGCCAAGCTCGAACTCGAAAAAGAGCAGGCCGTTGCCGGACAGGATTTTGAAATTGCCGCCGAGTTCCGCGACAAGGCCGAAGTCCTTCGTACACAGATGAAAAAGATTCAAAAGGAGTGGAAAGAGTCGTCGTCCGAAACAGTTGGCACGGTGGACGAAGAAACGGTCCGCGAAGTGATCAGCAAAATGACCGGCATTCCGCTGAAGAAAATGGGCGGCGAAGAAACCGCGCGTTTGCTCGCAATGGAAACGTCCCTTCATAAACGCGTGATCAGCCAGCACGAAGCCATTGCGACGTTGGCGAAAGCCGTGCGCCGCAGCCGCGCCGGGTTGAAAGATCCGCGCCGCCCGATCGGTTCGTTTGTGTTCCTTGGTCCGACCGGCGTGGGTAAAACGCTGCTTGCAAAAGCGCTCGCAGAATTCATGTTCGGCGAGCAGGAAGCGCTGATTCAAATCGACATGTCCGAGTACATGGAACGCCACGCGGTCTCGCGACTCGTCGGCGCGCCGCCCGGCTATGTCGGGTATGAAGAAGGCGGTCAGTTGACTGAGAAAATCCGACGCCGCCCGTACTCCGTCGTGCTACTCGACGAAATCGAAAAAGCGCATCCGGAAATTTTCAACATTCTGTTGCAGATCATGGAAGACGGGAAGCTCACTGATAGCTACGGTCGCAGCGTGGACTTCCGAAATACGATCATCATTATGACGTCGAATGTGGGCGCGAAGCTGATCAAAGATTCCGGTTCCATCGGGTTCGGTCGCCGCACCGAGGAACATAATCATGATGAGTTGAAGAAGAAGCTGCTCCAGAAAATGGAAGAAGAATTCCGTCCGGAATTCATCGCGCGTTTGGACGAAGTCATCGTGTTCCATCACCTCACAAAAGACGACGTGTCTCAGATCGTCCATCTGGAAATTTCACAGGTGTCGAAGCGCTTGAAGGAAAAAGAAATCGCGCTGACGATCAGCGACGAGGCGCTCGCGTTCCTGATCGAAAAGGGCACGAACCTCGACATGGGTGCGCGACCGTTGCGCCGCGCGGTCGAAAAGTACATCGAAGATCCGCTCAGCGAATCGATTCTGCGCGGCGAAGTGCCGGTCAAGAGCACGATCGAAGCGCTGCCCGACGCGAAGCGCGAAGCACTGGTCTTCCGCCGCATCGGCGACTACGATCCGAGCATTCTTCCCGCGATTCCTGCCGAACCGGAACCGAGCCTCAGCGCTGCGGCTTCGTCTGGTGGAAGTACGCGCGGGGCGCGCAGCGGAGTGGGTATGAGCGCGGGAAATTAACGTATCTCACGAGTCGCGCGCGCAAGTGCGCGGCTCGTGAAAAAATCATGCCCATCCTCAAAGACGACGTCCAAATCTTGCGGGTCCGCGAGCAGAGCAATTCGAGCCAGATCGTGGTCGCGCTGGGACGTCGCCTCGGGCAATTTCACGTAATGGCCAAAGGCTCGCGGCGCTGGCCCAAAAAAGGATTCGAAGGCGGCTTCGATCTCCTTGCGCGCGGCGAACTCCTGGTCTACCCGCGCCCGGACGATCAACTCTGGATTTTTAAAGAATGGGATGAACGTGCGCGTCCGCCGATTGGGCAATCGTATCGCATGCTCGCGGCCGGATGTTATTTCGCAGAACTCGCCGAAGCACTGACGCGCCACACCGCTGGCTCGGCGCATGAAGACGGAGTTCGTGCCGACGATTCGTCCGAAAAATTGTTCGATCTGCTCGCAGCATCCAGCGACGCGCTCGCTGCGCAAGCCGCTCACGCCGGATCGCTCGTGCTGGGATTTACGTTAAAAGCGCTCGACATCGAAGGCATTCTCGCACCACTCGAACAGTGCCACATCTGCAACACAAAATTCTTTGAACGTGGATCGAAACCCGAAACGGTTTGGATTTCAGCTAACGGAATTGAATGCAAACCGTGCATCGACATCCGCCGCAAAAGCGCCGATCCATCGCGTCCGACGGACCTTGCAGAACGCGGCCTCTGGCTGGGCCCCGAAGCGCATCGGGCGCTCCTCCACATCCGCCGCACCGTCAAACCGCTTAAGATCAGCGCCACGGCATCGGAACAACTTGCCCGCTCCCTCGCCATCCTCGTCCACGGCGCACTCGAACGCGACCTCCGCACACTTTCCTACGCCATGAAACTTGTAAAATCAATGACCTCGCCGTAAAAAAATAGGACGGGCTTTTCAGCCCGTCCCGATACGACGCTGACAATTTCGCTCGACGTTTTTTACCGCCCGCACCGCACGGTATCTTTGCAACTTTCGCATACGTAGTCGTGCTCAACGCAATGGCCCAAGCGCTTGTCGAGCAATTCAAAAATCAAATCATCGATGCCCAACGTTGGCGCGATGTGCCAATGCGATTCGGGAAATTTCTCGGCTGCTTCAGCAGTCAATCGCGGAATGTCCTGTGTCCAATGTTTGCCCGGTCCGAGAAAGAAGGGCAGAACCACAATCCGGGCTGCGCCGCGCTCAATACATTTCGCGTACGCCGTTGCAATCGACGGTTCGGCCAATTCCATATGCGCCGGTTCGACGATTTCGTGTTTGCTATTAAAGCGCTCCGCGAACAAAGTCGCGACGCGTTCGAGCATCTGGTTGCTCTCTTCGCGCTTGGAGCCGTGATCCACAATGATGATACCGTTTTTCATGCTACCTCTTCGCTAGGCGGGCCGCTCCCCGCGCGTGAATGCCATACACTTCGCACACGTATTGGTCTAACGCATCCCGGCATGAAATTCAAGTCATTCAGGCTTTGCGAAAATGGTCGATGAACATCCACACCGACATCAAAATCCCAACGACGGAAACAATGCGCCGGGCCCAGCGCGGGCCGATCTTCTTCGCGATCCCAGCCCCAAACCATCCGCCCAGCACTGCGCCCACCGCCATCGACAACGCAATCGGCCACTCCACCAATCCCAGCGCAATAAAAATCACTGACGCCACACCGTTGATCGTGACCGCCGCAAGATTCTTTAAAAAATTCATCCGGTAAATATCGCCCGCACGCATAATGCTCAAGGCCGCCAGCATCATGATTCCAATTCCCGCGCCAAAATAACCACCGTATACCGCGACAAAAAATTGAAAGATCAACGCCTTCGTGTTGGGACGAAATGCGGTCTCAACGCCGGGCGCATGAGCATCATGCTCGCCGCGCAATTTTCTTAAATAATTATTGATGGGATCGTTGAGTAGAAAAATGACCGCCGCCATCAGAATCATCCACGGCACGATGGCTTTAAATTGGTCGTTCGGCGTGTAAAACATCAACACCGACCCCACCACTCCGCCAAAAAAACTGACCGCGTAAAACGGCCACATTCCGATCGCAAACGCTCGCTCACCGTTACCGCTGTTGAAACCGCGAGCGCCCATAAATGCAGCGGGAATCAGACCGACTGTGTTGGTCGCGTTGGCCCGGTTGTGCAACATCCCGCAGCCATAAAGGAGGACGGGAAAAGTCAGCAACGTACCACCACCTGCCACGGAATTGACCGCGCCGGCTGGAATGGCAATAGCAAATGCGTAAAAGCAGTGAACGAGTGAAATAACGGTGCGCACAATAGTTAAAAGTTACATTCGAAAACAAAGTACCCGGCCGGGTCTTGTTATTTCGTAATGCGGTGCGGAGAAGCTCGACCGTATTCAGACCATTCGGATTATGTCTCGTCGAGTGTCTAAATTCTCAGGTCGAACTTCGTGGAAGGTTGAAGCGGTGGGGCACCGAAAGTTTTTCAAGATGCCCTAACGCGGTATAACTTTATTTACTTCTTTTTCGCGGGCGCTGCAGCTGCGGCCTTCGCGTCCTTCTTAGGCTTCTTGACTTCCTTCTTCGCTGCGTTGTTACCCTTGGCCATCGGAACATCCTCCACTAAAAAGTGATTGTCGCGTCCCCACCGCCCACAATGAGCGCCCGAGTGTTATATAACGCTAATCTCTCCTTGGCGCAAGTCTATTTTTTCTTTAGAAAAAAATAATTTTATTTTGTCAAGACTGGGTAGCCTACCGTCCTTAAATAACACCCATATCACACCGTCGTGCGGCACTTGCAATTGATCCTCATAATGGGTAAACCACTGATCGTTACTTCTACCTCCTCGGGTGGATTCCACGTCATGACCAACGAAACACACCCAGCGCAATCCATTACGACGCCATCGCGTTTCCGCACTCTCACATCCGCACTCCTATTATGCGCTGATCCCACTTGGCTCGCGTTCGCCCTCGTCATCTCGCTCCCAGCGCTCTTCAATCTCGCATGCATCGTCGCAGGCCACGCATCGTCACGAGTCGTGCGTATCGATCAATTTTATTTTTTTGCTGGGATGGCCATTTACATCTCCGTCCTCAAATGGCTCGGATGGAATATGCTCTCACGTCACCTGCCCGCCGATACCAAACGATTCCATCACCTGCTCTTCCCAGCTGAAATATTCTGCGGATTGGCGCTCGTCGTCGCATGGTTTTATGTCAGAAATTTCATCGCTTTCTTCTGGCCCGCGTCGTTCGGCATCGTCGAATTGTCAGCTCTCAAATACGCAGCGCTCGCCCTCCACATCATCGCCGTCTTCGCAACTCGGCGCATCCCAACACGAATAACTCTCCTCGAAAATGCGCCCGCCGTTTTCATGTACACACTCTTCGCACTCTGCTTGTTCCTCGCGTTTCGCGACGTCTCCAGCGCGCTCCACGTCCAATCCAGCGACCCGCTCTGCCACGCGTTCTTAGCCCGGATGTATCTGCAAACCGGCACATTCAACAACGGAAATCCTGCCATCTACACCACCGGTTTCGGAGCGATCAATGCGGTTGCCGTAACGCTCGCACCGCTCACGTTCGTCCAAGCCATCGCGCTACAGCACATCGTTCTGACACTCGCGACGTTGTCCTGCGTCACGGGTTCCATCGCGTTCGCACTGCGTCGAAATCTCCCGCTACTTCACGCCGGGATCATTCCGTTCCTGTGCCTCTTTCCGCTCTATAATCTGCGCCCGTGGGACCACTATGAAGGCACCCCGCGCCAAGCCGCCCCGGCACTGCTCGCTGCGCTCTGCATTCTCCCAACACTTTATTCCACACTGAGCCGCGCACCCTTTTTCTTCATCCAGTTTTCAGTCGCAATGCTCGCGTGGCTCTGCGTCGCGCTCAATCCCGTCTGCGCGCCGTTCGTCCTTATCCTGACTCCACTCTCACTCGCCGTCTTCTGTTTCCAAACGCGACGCGCGTCGCAATCTCTCCTCCGAACTATCGTCACCTACTTCGTATTTGTGGTCATCATCGGAACTGTCGTGCTCGCCTGCGATCCTTACTACAGCCGACTCATTTCATCCCGGCACAATGTCCGTCCCGACGTCGCAGGCCAAACGCGAGCGTCACAACCGATTTCGTTTTCAGTCACTGAAGGCGCAAAACAAATCGCCTCGACGCCCTTGCTTGCCTTCAACGTTTCAATCGAAGAACCGTTCGACCTTTTTCCGCCTCTCAGATGGCTCCCCGCCGCAGCAGCGCTTTTCGCAGTGGCCGCATTTACGCTTTCACGATTGATTTCAAAATCGACAACCGCGCGACCGCTTCAGGTCGGACTCGCTGCCGCTTTCATCGCCTGGATCGCACTCACCTCCGGCACGGCGTTCATCATCGGTGGGCTCGCTCCCAACACTCAATCCTGGGATTGTCAGACGCTGCAAACTTACATGGGCTTGCTGCTGCTGCGAACACAACTCGTCGCACTCTTCTTCATACTCGCCGCATCGTCAACGCTTTTAGTCGTGACGCTCGACGCCGTTTCCGTCCGAACAAAACAAATCGTACTGGCAGCCGCAACATGCACCGTCGCAGCCATTTTTCCATTTGAAAGAGTATACGATTTACGACGCTCTGCCGTGACCGTCGCGAACACAGGTCGCCTCGGCAGCGTGACGCATGACGATATAAAACTTGTTGCCTGGGTGGATGAACACCTCGCCAGAGAATCCGGCCTGCTCGCGCTGGGATGCACGGCGTATCACATCGGTCCGGAAAAGCATCTCTACCCCTATGGCGGATCGCAGGCCGTCATCCTCTACGGACGCCTCACCAACATCTGCTTTTTCTCGTGCGATCCGTCCCAGAAATTCGGCTTTGACGAGTACATGGCCCACGTCGAAAACGGCTTCGACGCGCAGTGGTTTCTCGATCACTCCATCCGCTGGTTCTATATTAAAGGCGACATCCGAGCGTTCGACCCAGCTCTGGACAATGCCATCAAATCCGGAGCGCTCCGCCCTCTCCAAACGATCGGCGATTCGTGCATTTACGAAATCAATCGCTGATCCCTAGCCGCGAATCAATACCGCTCGCTTATGCGCTTCCAACCCTTCCGCATCCGCCAGCGTCGCAATCGCTTCCGACAGTGCCTTCAACCCCTTCGCGTCCGCCTCGATCAAGCTCGTCCGCCGTAGGAACGAATACACACTCAGCCCCGAAAACGCTCGCGCGGTTCCGCCCGTCGGCAGCGTGTGGCTCGGCCCCGCCATGTAATCGCCCAGCGGTTCCGTCGCATACGGCCCGATGAAAATCGCGCCCGCCGTATGTAACTTCGTCGCGACAGCCGCCGCGTTCTCCGTCAACACTTCTAAATGTTCAGGTGCCAGATCGTTCGCCAATTCAATCGACGCCTCCAAATTCGGCGTGACAACAATCAGCCCCCAATCGCGCAGTGCCGCTTCAGCGATCTGCTTGCGTGGAAGAGTCTCCAACTGCTTCTTAAGTTCAGCCTCGACTGCTTTCGCGAGTTCCGCGCAGTCCGTCACCAACACGCACGACGCCAACGCGTCGTGTTCTGCTTGAGCCAGCAAATCAGCCGCGATGAAATCAGCGCGCGCTGATGTGTCTGCAATGATCAGCACTTCGCTGGGCCCGGCGAGCATGTCAATATCCACGTGCCCGAACACCGCGCGTTTGGCCAGCATCACAAACAAATTGCCCGGCCCAACAATCTTCTCGACGGACTTGACGCTCTTCGTTCCAAACGCCAGCGCGCCTATCGCCTGCGCCCCGCCCAAACGATAAATTTCTGTGATGCCCAGAATCTCGCACGCGCACAAAACGCCCGCGCTCAACATTCCGTCTTTGCCGCACGGCGACGCAATCGCGATCTCTTTGACGCCTGCCACTTGAGCCGGGATTGCGTTCATCAACACGCTCGACGGATACGCCGCCGTCCCGCCTGGAACATACACGCCAGTCCGCCGCAACGGCGACCACGCCAGTCCGCTTTTCACGCCCGCTGGACCATGCTTGGCCGCGCGCGGTGCGATGTCCGCAGGCATCAAACGCCGCTGATAATCCGCGATCCGTTCCGCCGCCAGTTCCAACGCTGCACGCAATTTCGGAGAGACACTCTTCGCCGCCGCAATTCGCTCCGCATCACTGACGCGCAACGTCTTTGGCGTCAACGGCACGCCGTCAATTTTCTGAGCGTAGTGAATCAACGCCGCGTCGCCTTGATCGCGAACATCGTTGAGAATCCGGGCCACCACCGCTTCGGGCGCGAGCACTTTTCCGAACAGCGCTTTCACGCGCGCGCGATACGGAGCGCTGTCGAGATGCTCCATCGCGGCCAACCGCCCAAACAACTTTGCAACCGCCCGCTTCGCCGCTGGGGTTCCTGACTTCACAGTTAAAACCGTTTGCTTCGATTTGCCTTCCACGCTCATCTCCATTCCCAACATCCGCTGTCTAAGCGAGCGCAGCGAGCCGCCTTTTCTTCGCGAAAATTCGCGTGAATTCGCGGTTAAAAAATCTGTTCGCTGTTCTTAAAGGTCCACTTAAATCGGATTGGACTTCCCGAATTTCGGCAGCGGAGCCACACCGGCCTCCGCGCGAACCCACACCTGTCGCTGGCGCGGCCCGTCGAATTCACAGAAGAAAACGCCCTGCCATTGCCCCAGCATCAACTCGCTGTTTTCAACAAACACCGACGCATTAAATCCCAGCATGCACGCCTTAACATGCGCCGCCGAATTGCCTTCCGCGTGACGGAAATGCGGCTGCATCCACGGCACCGCCTGATTCATCGCACACAGAATATCATAGGGAACCGACGGGTCGGCATTCTCATTCAACGTGACGGCTGCGGTCGTATGCGGGACGAAGAGATGCAGAATTCCATTCTTGAATGACAACCGCGCGATCATCGTTTTCAATTCGCGCGTGATGTCAATAAATTCCGTATGCGCCTGCGTGTTGATAAAAATGCGTTCCACTACCCTGTCTCCCATGTATCAACGCATTTTAAATGAAATCGCGCATCAACACAATGCGCTCACGATCACACGACAGCAGTTGGGTGCATCTCCGGACTTGCGGTTGCCGTTCCCCTCTCCCCTTGCGGGAGAGGGCGGACGAGCGTACTCGCTCGCCGGGTGAGGGGAAGGCGCTGATTTTACATAGCGCGCTGGTATTAATCAACGTTTACCCCTCACCCCGCGAGACGGAACAACTGTCTCGTCGGCCCTCTCCCTCAAGGGGAGAGGGGAAAGTCTATCGCAAGTCCGGTGATGCACCCTCAGTAGTTCTATTCCGTCCACTCCGGCCGCACCGGCACCGTGATCAATCCCAAGCGCCGGCCTTCATCAAGGAATCGCCGCACCGCCGCTCGGCCTTTTTCGCCGTAGTCCAGCGTGTAATCGTTCACGTACATCCCGACGAATTTATCGGCTTTGTCCTTGCCCATATCGCGCGCATAGCGCAGCGCGTACCCGAGTGCTTCCTCGCGATGGTCCAGGCCCCATTTGATCGAATCGTGCAGATGCTTGCTGATGCGCTTGATTCGATCCGCGCCCAAATCTTTACGAATCCCGTTTCCGCCCAACGGCAGCGGCAGACCACCGGTTCGAACATGCCACCATTCGCCGAGATCCACCACCTTCTGCAACTTACCACTGCCTTCTTCGTGGTAGGTCAACTGGCCTTCGTGAATGATCAAGCCGCCATCAAATTCACCAGACGCTACGCGAGCGATGATTTCATCGAACGGCACGACGACCGTCTTGAAATTCGGACGCAGAGCCAATTCCTTGTCGCGCCCATCCAACACGTCGCCCGTCGAAGGTCGCAACGCCTGCTCGCCCGCCGCGAACATGTTCAGCGCCAAAAACGCGCTCGGGG
>Ga0194042_1000748_pt1 | contig 10926 bp, 7 predicted proteins | sample JunL4412m_MetaG_FD_148974 | JGI IMG/M metagenome (GOLD analysis project Ga0194042, IMG submission 148974) | Anoxic zone freshwater microbial communities from boreal shield lake in IISD Experimental Lakes Area, Ontario, Canada - Jun2016-L442-12m | ecosystem: Environmental > Aquatic > Freshwater >...
TTCAAATTCCGCCGTGGTCATACACCCACCTCCCCGCCTTCCCCCACCTTTACCCGCACCTTCTCCGTCAGCAGGTCTTGCATCAGCCCGGCCTTCGCATCGACGTATTTCTTCAGCAATCGCTGCTCGGATTCGATGCTCGCATTGAGTTGCGCGATTCGGATTTCGATCTGCTCTTGTTCATCGACCGATTTCGGAACGGCCAACTGGATCCGAACCAGATCGCGGAAGTAGAGCCGCAGGCGGTCATCGACGACGCCCTGTGAGTATTGCCGGAATTTCGCGATCGTGGATTTAAATTTGAACAGGAACGCGGCGAACACGGTCCGAATCTTGTCGGTCGGTTTCAGGATGATGTACGCCGGGCTGACCAGACAGTCGTATTTCGCATAGCCCAGCACGCCCTGCCACATGCGCATCATGTTGTAAACAATGTCGCCGCGTTCGACCAAAGCGTGGCCGTAGGGGGTGAGATTGCTTTCAACGCGCCGGTCCACGGATGAGCGTTCGACCAGGCCATCCACGCCGGTGACGGCCATGACCGGCAGACCGGGGCGACCGTGTTCCCGCCGATTGATGAAAAGTTGATTGACCGATTGAACGTGCCACCCCTTTGGAATCCACCCGAGCGCCGACTGCTCATAAAGATTCGGCGAGTCAATCTGGCTGGGTCGAAGTTGACCGCGGGCGTCGATGCCGCGCGTGAAAAGGTCGTGCATCAGCCCTTGTTTATATGCCTGATATTTGGCAATGACCGCCTCTGTCCGATCTATGAGGTTGTCCGCAGTGGTCATGATTGCGACGATTTTGCGTTGTTCAGGTGGCGGTGCTACTTTGATCTTTTCTTTAAAATAGTCCCCGAGTTTGAAGTTGCGAATCCCTGTGGTCTGCTGTTCATATCGCAGCGTGAGTCCGTTGACGTATCCATTAAGCAGGAGATACGTGATGAATTTCGGATCGAATCCGGGCGAAACAATTAAACGTTCCAGAAAATTTGCAAAACCGTAATTCGCCCCGCTCTTGTCATCGAAAAGCACAACTCGGCCAACAGGCTGCTCTGGACCACCCCCTGATTTCTCAAGAAGGAGATCGCCTATTTCCAACCTGCATTTTTTCCTTTTGCTCAGGGGGATGTGCCGCACGACAACATTCGAAAAATCCAACTTCCCGCTGTTTGTGAAATTCGTAGATCTCAAAATCAACATATCACCGGCGTGACCGGTCGGTGGCGAACCCCACTCGCCTGGAACATGGGAGCAAAACAGTTGGCCAATTGCGTATTCTTTCCAATCATTCATATCCCAACTCCTTCAAGAAGGCGTTGAGTTGCCCCGCTTCACGGTCGCGATCCGCCAGGATGCGCTTGATCGTTACCGAATACTTGGCCCACAGATTCTCGACGGCAGCGATGAACGCGCGCTGGTTCTGGCGCAGGTACTCGTCGAACTGTTCTTTCAGCAACCGCTGGAAACGCCCGAGGATGAGCGTCTGTGCGTCGCGTTCACCGATCTTTTCGCGCGACGACGCCACCAGGTCGTCCTTGCGTTTCTCCGATTCGCGGATGGTGGCCTTGAGCGACTTCAATTCCTCGTCCAGCGCCGTGTGCTTGGCCAACCGGGCGTCGATGCGCTCGACTTCCGCGCCCAACTCGCGCGCCTGCGTTTCGTCATCGCGCGCCTCGGTCTTGCGTTCGTTGATTGCGCTGCGGTCCGCGCCGGTGCGTTCCAACCGCCCAAAATCCAGCCGCATCTCCTTCGCGTTCTTTTTCAGTTCCTTGATCTGCCCGCTTAAATCCTTGCGCTTCTCTTTCAACGCCTTGACCAATTCCTTCGGCAGCACGCCGGATTCAGAATCGGCGGATTCAAAATCCGCTGCGTCGGACTTTTGTTCGTCGTCCTCCTCATCCCCCGCCGCCCCGGCAAACAGCGATTCCAATTCGGCGATGCGCGCGCGATCGGTCTCCAGCTTCGCCAGCACGTCCGGGAACTGCGATTGAACGATCTGCTCTTCAGGAATCAGATCCGCGTTCCAGCCACTGGCAGCGACGGATTTGAAATCGGCGGCCAGCGTGTTCATGTAATTGGCAAACGCGCCACGGACCTTGTGGCCATCCAGCAGCTTCTGCGGCACCAGCGCGGCGGTGATGCTCTCCAAAAACGCCCGGCGCATTTCAAATACGTTCTGTGTCTTCGGCAACGAGGCGATGGCTGGGACGTTGTTCTTCCACCACTGATCCAGCGCCGAATGAAACGCAGCATGTTTGGTGTGCAGCCCCGGCGCGGCGTCGATCACGGCTTTGATCTGGTCTTTGCCGGAGACAGCGTCGGTGAAGTCGAGATACTTTTTATCACGCGGTTTGAAGAGCGCTTCACGCACCCCGGCGTAATTGTCGAAGAACGGTTTCAGCGCTTCAACTTCGGCCAGCGGAATACCGCCGTGCAAATGCGCGCGGACATCCTGCGGCTCAGGCGGCGGGCTGTTGTCCACGTAACGGCGGATGTTGAAATTGAAATCCTCGCGCGCGAGTTCGTCGCGTGAAACCTCACGGCTGTACTTTTCCACGGCCTGCTTGTGCCGGAAAACATGCGTGATCTTTTCGATGTCCTCGGGCCGAAGCGCGTTCTGATTCTTGCCTTCTTTGTAATCGCGATCCGCGTTGATGAACAGAACGCTCGTGCGCTGGGCCGCGCCCCTTTTATTGAGCACCAACACACACGCCGGGATACCCGTCCCGTAGAACAGCGCCGCAGGCAGACCGATCACGGCTTCGAGCACACCGGATTCAATGAAGCGTTTGCGGCAGTCCTTCTCATCGCCGCCCCGGAACAGGACGCCGTGCGGCATGATGCAGGCCATGCGCCCGTCCGACTTCAACACCGCGAGCATGTGCTGCACGAACATCAGGTCGGCCTTCTTGCCGGACTCGGGCATGAAGACCTGAAAGCGGTCCGGGAACTTCATGTCCTTGCGCGCATAATTCTGAGAAAAGGGCGGGTTTGCAATCACCCTGTCATAGCGCCGCAACTCGCCGTTGGGTGCCAGATGCTTCGGATCCCGGAGCGTGTCGCCCTGGCGCACGTCCGCCGACAAGACGCCGTGAAGGATCATGTTCATCTTACAGATTGCCCACGTCCCGCCGTTGTCTTCCTGGCCGACGAGTTCGAGGTCGCGCGAGTTGCCGCCGATTTCTTCGACGTACTGCTTCGACTGAATCAACATGCCGCCCGAGCCAACTGTCGGGTCGTAGATGGACATACGCTCAGCCGGTTCGATGATCTGCACCAGCAGCCGGACGACTTCCGCGGGCGTGTAAAATTCGCCGCCCTTCTTCCCGGCGCTGTCAGCGAAATATTTGATCAGATATTCGTAAGCCGCGCCGAGCAGATCGGGAAATTCAAAACAGCCGTTCGCCAGCGGGATTTCATCGAAGTGCTGAATGAACGCAACGAGCACGGAATCTTCCATCGTCCGCTGGCCAATCTTGCGATTGAAATTGATGCCCTTCAGCACGTCCTGCAACGTGTTCGGATTGGCGTCTTCAATGGCCGCAAGCGCCTTGTTCAGCCCGGAGCCGACCGACGTTTTCAAATGCCGCAGCTTGTCCCAGCGCGCATCGGGCGGAACGAAAAAGCTGTACTTGTCCGGATTCGCCAACTGCATGTCGATGATGTTCGGCTTCGTGCCCTTGGCAACGTACTCGGCTTTCAGCGCCGCCATGTCCTGTTCGAACTGGTCACTGAGGCGCTTGAGGAACAACATCCCAAAGATGAATTCTTTGTACTCGGACGCATCCATCTTCCCGCGCAGAATGTCGCATGCCTTGAAAAGCAGGCTTTCCAGCCGCGCGAGTGTGAGCTTGGCGGGCACCTTCGCCGGTGCGACGACGGCGAGGCCGTTGGGTTTGGACGGATCGTGAGCCATATGTTCTCGAAGTGTAAGTGGTGTGAACGAAAAGAGATTAAGCTAAAGCGATCGAATGAGCAAGCGCGGCGAGAATTTAGCGGTCTCGCTGATATCAACGATGATTGCATATTCGTAGAAACGCCATCCATTGCTGAGTGTTAAACGGATCCCGATTTGACATCTGCCGAAAGCATTCCCGTTGTACGGAAATTTCAATGAGAGTTGTACGTCAATCTGACGAACTTTGACGATGCGAGCATCTGTACAAATGCACCTCGAATTCACCGGAAATAAATTTCGTTTCAGATTTTTTGAATGGTTTCAATCCTCACGTCGTCTTTATCATCGTATCGGATTTTTCGACCGTATAGCGTCGAACGCAACACCACTGCGAAGCGCCACTTTTTTGGGCGGTCACGCCCCCGCGATTTCGAGTGAGAAAGAGAGAGACGTTCTTCCGTTTTCATAAAGGCGGCAAGAAGGTGGAGGACAGAAATTTATGGTATCGATAATAGGTATTCAAAATGAATACGATCGAAGTGCTCGAAGTAATTGAAGGTTTCAAAATTTGGTCCGACGATGTACGACAGAAAATGAACAAAGAAGGGTGCTCCACCGAAGAGATTCAGAAATTCGTTCGAATGTGCGAGCAAGTTACAACGATGGCGCAGGACTTCATTGCAGGCGGCGGTGAGAACATCAAGTCGGTACGCATCGAAACACTCAAATGCAATGAGAATCTTTTTCAAGTTGTCCGGTTTCGCGCGGCGTTGAAGGAATACAGCGGAACGACGGTTACGCTTCGCGATATCGAAGCACGGATCGATTTGAAATCGTTGATGGACGGCCCACCAGTAGAACAACTGGGGCGGCGCGAAGATTTTGCAACACAAGCGTCGTTCACCTTCGGTGAACCGGATGCAGAGCGGCATCTGATTGAAACGCTTCCCACCACAGACCCGGCGCTGATTCGGGAGTTTCAACAGTCGGGCACGAATGTCATCTACTCCGTTACCGGCATCTTGCTAGCCAACCCCTTTTCAGAACAATTCGAAATCCTGTTATTTGAACTCAAAGCATTATGCAGTCCGCTCGACCTCGTAGAACCTACCCGGCCAGAACTGAAAGCCGCGCGTGAACTCTTGGAGGCGACAAAGGGGAAGTCGCCGATGATCGAAATCAAAGCTCGGATTTTTGAGGCGATGCAGATCATCGACCCCGGCGATCCGATCTTCTCCGAAGCGCTCGAAGTTGTGATCTTGCAGGCGGCGAGTCACGGCATGATCAATAACGAGAACGCTCGAATCCACGACATGCTTGTCGGCCCACCCGGAATCGGAAAGGGAGTACTAGCCAAAGTAGTCCGGGCGATTCAACCCCTGTACAAAAAGGTAGAGCCTCAAGCGATCACTGAGGATGGGCTCTACGGCAATTCCGGAAGCAGCGGTGGGAAGCGAGTGATCCGTGCTGGACTGATTCCTCAGTCGCATCAGGGAGCGTTCCTGATCGAAGACTTCCATCAGGCAAACCAACTCAAGAACCAACGCCTGGTCAACTCCTTCACCGCGACAATGGAGACAGGACGGTGCGAAGCGGCGAACGCCAGCCGCACAAGCTACCAGGCAGAAGTGGCGTTCCACGTCGATGCCAACCGACTCAGTGACGTGGATGAACGAAAAGCCAAACGCAACTCCGCAGGCACAATGCTCGGCTCCCTTACCAGCGACACCGGGATGCCGAAGAACGTGCTGACGCGCTTCGACTATCTTGCTGAATTCGAGCGTGATGTGATGCGGCAACTGAAACTGATCAGCCAAATCGCAGCCAAGCCAGTGCGGATCAAAGGCGGCGTCACGGAAACTGATGCTGGAATCCGATCTGTTCAAATTGCACTGGCTTTGCTGCGCGACGAGATCCCCGAAGTCGAGATCGATGAATCGGTCTCCGTGTGTCTCAAGGACCGATTCTGGTCCATCATCAATGTTAATAAGCAGGTGCTCAATGATCATCCCTACTACGCCGACTTCATGACACGCGGCGTGAAGTCCTACCGCAAATTCGTCGCGGCACACGCCCGGCTTTGCGGCCGGACACAGGCCAATGCGGACGACGTGGTTGCTGTCTTCCCGTATATCCTACGCAAGTTCGAAACGATCCTGGCGTGGATTGTCGGCGACGTGCATGACGAAACGAATCAGGCCGTTCGGAAGGTCGCCCGACAAACGTGCCTATGGCTCAAATTAGCCGGACGGACCGTGGGTCTGAAAGAAGTCAGAAAGCAGTTCCCGCAAGTGAGCAACAAGACGTTGAAGCGAGACATGGGAGCGATCTGCGGCAGCCGGGACGAGGATGAGACCTGGACTGTGCCGATCTTTAAGGTCAGCTAGACGAAAGGATAAGCAGAACGGCAGCACTGGACAACGGGGTGGACAACACCCTGGACAAGCGTGTGGTCAACGCCTTGGACAGCCGGTGGACGGCACGTGGTCAGATTTTGATACGTTGAAAGCCTGACCAGAGGCTGTCCATGGCGCGTCCAGGCGGTTGACCACCGGGTTGTCCATAGAGTTGTCCAGTGGGTTGTCCACTGGCTGAATGCGATTTAAGTCATACGAGGAAATGATGTTAAAGGGCCAGAGCCGAATTCGTTCGACTCTGGCCTTTTTTGTTTTCGCTCGATGTAAAAAGAAATGGCAACGGAATCGGTTGCCGGGCCGCGAAGAGCGCGCATTCCGGCTCTTTCTCACTTTCCGTCGTATTTACGAATTGCCTCCACCGCTGGCGCGTATCCTTGCGCGGCGGCTTTGCGAACCCATTTAATTCCTTCGTCTTGATTCGATGGAACACCCCGTCCTTCGACGTACATGCCGCCCACGTTGTTCTGACCTTCTGCGCTTCCATGTTCGGCGGATTTTAAAAACAATTCAAATGCTTTCGTGTCGTTTTTCTTAACGCCCAACCCTTCGCGATATAGAACTGCAAGGTTGTATTCACCATGGTGATTTCCTTGATCGGCAGAACGTTGGAACCAAACACTAGCTTTTGAGGGGTCTTTCGCTCTGCCTCGACCTTTGACATACAATACTCCGAGTGTCCATTGAGCATCTGGGTGACCATGATTGGCCGCTTTCTCTATCCATTCAAATGCCTTAACATCGTCTTTTTCAACCCCTACTCCGTTTGCGTACATTAGTCCACGTTGATATTCGCTTTCAAAGTCCGCGGCAGTCAGCTTCTCCGTCGAGGGCTTGCCCCCATTCATGTTCATGTCAACGAATCGTACATGAAAGCTATTTTTTGCTTCCACCAATTCGACCCTGAGGTTGGGCACAAGATCTTTGAGTCGATCGCGTGAACTTGAAATTTGCGTCAATTCTTCGACAGGCAAAGGAACGCCTTGATGACCTAGTTTTTTCAGCTCCGTGTTCAGACGCTCTGCTTCTTTCACTTGGTCAATTAACGGCGGCATGTTGAGTTGTTCGACTGCTTGGCGGGCGAGCTGATCGAATTCGTCGGTAAAACCCTTGATCTGATTTTCACGAAGCTTGCCGAGGCCATCATTCAATTCGTCGATAACCCGCTTTCGCCCTTCCCAATCTAAGACAACCAATTTTTGTTCTATTCCGCGCGTCAGTAATCCAGAAGTGGCCTTCCATTCTAGTAGAGCTTTATTCGCTTCTTCCTGAATTACGTGGTCGAAACCGGGCGGCATCACAGCGATCACCTTTTTTAATCTTTCCACTGCACCGAATGCTTGAGCCAAGAGCCCTCTAAGTGTGCGTTCTTTCTCGTCCTCTGCCTTTATCCTTTCCGCGATTATTCGCATTGTATTATCAATCCGCTCACGCTGATAGCCCGTGCGTAACGCGTCGCTCTCTGGCGAATTGAAGAACTCCGCCAATGCTTTCAGATCAGCGGTGGACATCGGTCGATGCGTTGAGTCCGAATTCACGAAAATATCCACGCAGGAGCAAAGCCACGAGTTATACGCGATTTCGAAGACGCTTAATTTCCAAATTTCGGGCATCGCTTCTTTCGACTTTTGGATTGTGTGCGTGGCCTCAATAAGGCCGGTCACACTTTCAATCTTTTCCGGGAGCGAATTCAAGAACGCACGATGTCCCGCAAGGACATTTGGCTCCGTAGACTGCATGTAATCGGTGATCCGCGTCAGCAGATCACCGGCATTCTTTTCCTCGGTTTTGATCGCGACCAGGATCTCTGGAAGGTCCGGCGCGGCGGAAGCCATCTCGTGGATCGTGGTTTGAAGTTCCGAAACGCGCGGTTTGAGTTCAGCCAGTGCTTTGTGCCTGATTATCTCCACTGTTTCCATTTCCGTTACAAAATTGAGGATTTGGGTCCGGCTGGTGATGTTGCCAACTTTGTCGTCCGGTACCGTCAGCGAATCGATTTGCTGTTTGTAGTCGCTCAACTTTTGCGTAATAAGTGTCCCGATGTTCCACGACAGCCACGTCTGAAACGCTTTATTGAACGGGGCCGAGATGGAGCCATTGCTGTTCTTTAAAATTGCTGCGAATTTTTGAAAGCATTGTGCAAGCTCGCCCGCTCTTTTCATCGATTCGGGCAATGCACTGATGGAATCGAAATAGCCACAAGCGAGCGACTCGATTTCTCCCGCCGCCGTCAGTTGAATAATCATTCGTTTAGCTTGAAGACGCGTTTTGGTCGCAGTGGCCTCTGTAACCATGTCTGCGTTGTCCTTCGCTGTTTGGATGAATTCGTCAATGCGCCGAATTGTTCCATCCAAGAACAATCCGAGCGACGAGGTCGCATTGGAGAACGCTTGAAGCGACGCGTGATATTTTCGCCAAAAATCGAGCAGTTCATTCTTCGAATGAATGGTCGGCACTGATGAATCCAGATTGGCCTCAGCGGCATCAATTTTGTTCATTAATTCCCTGCATGCGATTTCGATCTCATCCCAGCGGTTAAAAAGGAATGCGCGTTCGGGATGTTCAAGATTGAACTGTGCCTTTTTCAGTTCATCTTTGAGTTGCATTTGTCGCGTTTTCAATTCGTTTACATCATGCGGCCGCACTTGTTCGAACCATTCGACGTATACCTCTTCTTCCCATTCGCGAAAGGCGTTCCGCATCGTCATTGTCGTTCGTCGTTCGCCAAGGCTCTTAACCGTGAGGGTTACCGTATTCAAATTCTGTATGTCGGCTTTCATCATTTCCGGATCAGCAATCACGGAACATGTCTTGTAGGCCTTCCAATTCACACATTCGTAAATCCCTCGTACACCATCATCTCCAAACCGGCGTTTGACCATGAACCGCAATTCGGATTCTTTTTCTGCGTCCTTCAATTCAGATTCAACTTTGGCAAGAGCTGCATTGAGTCGAGCAACTTCAGTCGTCCATTTGGCGATTTCATTCTGACGTAAGACTTCTTCGTCGGACAACTTCGGAGCCGCGATGGGAGCCGGTTTCTCCGCTACGGCGGGCGCCGTTGGTGTCGGAGCAGGTTGATTTCCAGTTGAAACGCTGCCGGATGCAACTACGCCGACGACTATTCCCACGGCGAGAATAAAAATCGCGCCAACTACAACCAATGGAACCATCAAAGATGATGAATTTTTTGCCATTTCGAATTTCTCCAAAATCGCCCAAAGGGCGATGCGACAAGCCTACCAGCATCTTCACTTAGATGCAATCGAGTCTACCGTTGGGCTTATTTCCGCGCGGAGAACGCTTGTGGCAACGGTTCTGAAACAGTTTTCAATGAGACTATATTTCCTACGAAAACAACGCAACCTCACGCAAGAGGAGCTGGCGGGCAAGGCAAAGTTGCATCCGGGGTACATTTCTGCGCTTGAGCGCGGAACGAAAATCCCAACGCTTGTCACGCTCGATCATCTCGCACACGGTTTGGGTGTTGGAGTTCGTGATTTGTTCGACTTTTCGAATGAGGGAGACGGCGAAATACCTGAGTCGGACGATATTCGGCTATTGTTAAAAAGATTGATGAAGTGCGACGCTAAAATGGTTTCCAAAATCCGAAAAGCCGTCGATGTCCTCACCGATGACATTTGATCAGTATATAGGCTTGATCAATTGGTCTATTTCATACGCCCGTTTAAATCTCCGCCTGTGACTGGGCGGATTGAACAATTCCGTTCGACTTAATGGAAGCTAGGTTTCCATCGGACAGCTCGTGCCGGAAGAATTAAGAAGCGGCAAGTGCTTTCACTTTCGGCAACCGCCCGACGTAAATGAAACAGTGTCTTTCGGAAATGCTGGGCCGCGTGGTTAAACGCGGCCCAGCTTTTCTTCATGGAATTCATCCGCAACGCTTCACCGCGCCACATCCTTCAACACGATCACAATTGGTAATACGCAGCTAAACACCATGCAGCCCGCCCACGCCAGAAAGCAGTACATGAACCAGATGCCGCCCGGTTCATCGTCATCATTCGGCCCGCCCAGCCCGATGAACAGGAACGCCAGGCATTGAATCGACGCCATGGCGATGATGCCCGGTGTACCAACGGCGTAGGCGACGAGGGCAAACAGCGATGCCGTGCCCTGCGTCCCGACTTCCTTCTGCACGTACCACACCAGCGCACACCACAGCGCTGAAATGAACAGCATGACGATCGGTCTGAAGAATTTCAGAGACATGCGGAACCTCCTTTTTGAAAAAGTGAAATTGATTTGCGTCGAATAACGATGGCGGAGCAATGGTCGAGATTACAATTCGTACGCGAACACCTGAGTCGGACGATGCAGAAATCGGGAAACCGTCGCGTTGACCAGTGTCGCGATCACCTGACACTCGTGTTCCCGCCTGCGATACACGGCGACAAGGACGAACGATTCGTGCGCGTCAGCGATCTCCATGACTCCGACAAATTCATCCTCAAATCCAATCGGACGATGCGATATTAGGCGCGTAATTTCGGCGCTCGCCTTCTCATGCGTTGATCGCGACCAGTCATTTACTTTTTCGCCGAGAGCGAATGAGACGGCAACAACGACGCGTCGGGCCAGTTGAGTC
>Ga0194042_1000753_pt1 | contig 10905 bp, 7 predicted proteins | sample JunL4412m_MetaG_FD_148974 | JGI IMG/M metagenome (GOLD analysis project Ga0194042, IMG submission 148974) | Anoxic zone freshwater microbial communities from boreal shield lake in IISD Experimental Lakes Area, Ontario, Canada - Jun2016-L442-12m | ecosystem: Environmental > Aquatic > Freshwater >...
GAGGCGGCACGGCAACGCGGGCGCGCCGCCGACCACATCCTGCTTTCAGGTCCGCCTGGGCTCGGAAAGACGACGCTGGCGATGATCGTTTCCGGTGAGCTTGGCGTGCCCCTACGCATCACCAGTGGCCCGGCCATTCAGCACGCGGGCGATCTCGCGGCCGTGCTGTCCAGCCTTGAGCCAGGTGAAGTGCTCTTCCTCGACGAGGTACATCGCATGGCTCGACCCGCCGAGGAAATGCTCTACCTCGCGATGGAAGACTTCCGCGTCGATGTGGTGGTGGGCAAAGGCCCGGGCGCGACAGCGATTCCCCTGGAACTGCCTCCTTTCACCGTGGTCGGTGCTACGACGAGGGCGGGGCTACTGCCGGGGCCGTTACGCGACCGCTTCGGATTCACCGCACACATGGACTTCTACTCGACCGATGAACTCGAGCAGATCCTGGTGCGTAGCGCCCGACTTCTTGCGGTCGAACTCGATGCTGAGGCTGGTTCGGAAATCGCCTCACGCAGTCGTGGAACACCGCGCATCGCGAACCGACTCTTGCGTCGCGTGCGTGATTACGCACAGGTCGAAGGTTCGGGCCGAATCGACCACGCCACGGCGCAATCGGGACTTGACCTGTTCGACGTTGATCTGCTCGGACTCGATCGCCTCGACCGGGCTGTCCTCGACGCGTTGGTTCGGCGATTCGGTGGGGGTCCGGTGGGAGTGTCGACGTTGGCGGTGGCAGTGGGGGAGGAGTCGACCACGCTGGAAGAGGTCGCCGAACCGTTCCTCGTGCGTGCTGGGCTCCTGGCCCGAACCCCTCGCGGAAGGGTTGCGACCCCTGCCGCATGGGCTCATTTGGGGCTCCAGCCGCCGGGCCCGGCGGCACCAGATCAACCCCAACTTGACCTCTGAACCGGTGCCTTGACAGACCAACGCCCTTCGCTCCCGTAGGATCGGTCGAAACGGTCACCGATCTCCGGTCGACCCGCCCACGACTCAACCCACGACGAGGAGCGCTACCCCATGGACTCCAGCGTCTTTCCGCTGCTTTTTCTCGTCGCGGTGGCCGCGGCCTTCTGGCTGCTGATCCTGCGTCCAGCAAAGGCGCGCGCTGCCGCACAACGCTCGCTCATCGAAAGCGTCACCCCGGGCGATCGCATCCTGATGGCCTCGGGCATGATCGGCACGGTCGTCACTCGTGGTGACGGTGAACTGGAGATCGAGATCGCTCCGTCGGTCGTTGTCACGATCGTCGACCAAGCGGTGGCACGAGTGCTTACTACTCCCGCGGTCGACGAAGAGCCGGGAACTGATCAGACCGCTGCACCGTCAGGATCAACAACAGACACTAATTAGTCCGCGGCAGCGCGGACTCGACAGACACTCGATCAGGAAGGCACACCACGGTGGCCCAGCAACAGACACCCGCGCGACCCGGGCGGTCCTTGGCCATCCTTGCCCTTGCTGTGATCGGGCTCATTGTCTGGGCGTTCTGGCCGGGAGTGCCGAACTCGCCGCAACTGGGTCTCGATCTGCGCGGTGGTACTCAGGTCATCCTCAAGCCACGCGCGCTCAACGATCAGACCATTAGTGATCAGCAATTGCAGCAGACTGTTGAGATCATCAGGCAGCGTGTCAACGGACTAGGCGTTGCTGAAGCAGAAGTCAGCACTCAGGGGTCTGGCAATAACGCGGCCATCATCGTGTCGATCCCGGGTGTGAGCGACAACGGAATAGCTGAGTCGCTCAAGCAGACCGCATTGCTCGACTTCCGGGCGGTCGAAGCTGAGGCGGCCGGAAGTCCGCAGCCCCTTCCCACTGCGTCGCCGAGTGCCTCCGCATCGGGTTCGGCAACGGCAGCCCCTTCGGCAGCCCCTTCGGCGAGCGCGTCGGCGAGTGTCTCGGCGAGCGCGTCGGCGAGTCAGTCAGCGTCAGCTTCTGCGTCGCCTAGCCCGTCCGCAACCGGTAATGGTGCACCAGTGCCGAACCTCGTGCGTGCGGCCACGACGACTCCGAGCCCGTCGGCAAGCGCTACTGCCGGCCCGACCACCACGGCGTCACCGTCGCCGTCGGCGAGCCCCACCACTCCGGCCGATGCGCTCATCCCGCCGATCCAGAGCAAGACGAACGACGTGGCCCTGCAGAAGAAGTTCCTCGAACTCGACTGTTCGGTGCCGGGCGCCACCAGCGGCGGAACTCCTGACGATCCGGCCCAGTGGCTCGTCACGTGCTCGCAAGATGGCAAGGCGAAGTATCTGCTTCAGCCGGCATTCATTCGCGGTACCAACGTCACTGACGCCTCAGCAGCGCTTCCTCAGGGCGGCACCACGTACACGGTCAACTTGAGCTTCGATACTGAAGGTCAGAAGAAGCTGGCCGAAGTCAGCCAGAACATCTACCAACTCCCTCCGCCGCAGAACCAGTTCGCGATTGTTCTCGACAGCCTCGTGGTGTCGAGTCCGTACTTCCGAGAACCCATTCTTGGTGGAACCGCCCAAATTGAGGGTTCGTTCACCCAGCAGGAAGCAAAGGCGCTCGCCAACGTTTTGAAGTACGGCGCCCTGCCGCTCACCCTTGATCTGAGCCAGTCGACCTCGATCTCACCGACTCTTGGTGATGATCAACTCAAGGCAGGTATCGCTGCGGGATTGCTGGGCCTGATTCTCGTGGCTCTGTATCTGTTGCTCTACTACCGCGCGCTGGGGCTGGTGGCGGTCTTCAGTTTGGTGGTCGCAGGCATCATCACCTACTGCGGGTTCGTCGTGCTGGGCCGCACGATCGGGTTCACCCTGACCTTGGCCGGCATCGCTGGTGCGATTGTGGCCATCGGTATTACGGCTGACTCCTTTATCGTCTATTTCGAACGTATCCGTGATGAAATCCGAGATGGCCGCACGCTGCGTGCCGCCTGCGATGCAGGTTGGGTTCGAGCTCGACGCACCATCTTGGCTGCTGACTTCGTGTCATTGCTTGCCGCCGTTGTCCTGTACCTTCTCAGTGTGGGTGGGGTGCGCGGGTTCGCCTTCACGTTGGGTATGACAACTTTGATTGATATTGCGGTGGCGTTCCTCTTCACTCGTCCGGTGGTGAGTGTGCTGGCGCGCAACTCGTGGTTCGCGAAGGGTGGTCCGATGACCGGCCTCGATCCGCAGCGCCTGGGTGTCGACAGCATTCCCACGGCATCCACCACACGACGACGCAGTACTTCCAGCGCTGGAAAGGGGGCCTGATGTCTCGTTTCGGAACGCTCGGTGCGAATCTCTACCGCGGCCAAGTGAGCTACGACTTTGTTGGCAAGCGCAAGATCTGGTACTCGATTTCGGCGATCATCTTGATCGTTGCGATCGGTTCCCTGCTCTTCCGCGGCCTCAACCTTGGTATCGAGTTCAAGGGTGGCGCCGAATTCCTCGTGCCGTCATCGTCGGCAACGATTAACCAAGCTCGCGACGTGGCGGTGAAAGCTGGAATCGCGGATCCAATAGTGACTCAGTTGGGTACCGGTGCCTTGCGCGTCCAGACCCGACCTCTGTCACTGGCCGAAACCAACGCGCTGCGCACGGGACTTGGAGAATTGGCGTCGGTGCCAGCGTCGGATGTCGATGCGCAGATTGTCGGGCCCTCGTGGGGCGCTGACATCACCAGTAAGGCCCTCCAGGCGCTGATCGTGTTCCTGATCTTGGTGGCGATCTTCCTTTCGGTGTACTTCGAATGGCGAATGGCGGTTGCGGCACTCGTCGCGCTGGTTCACGACGTCGTCATCACCATTGGTATCTATGCGCTGACCGGATTTGAGGTCACGCCGGCCACCGTCGTGGGTGTGCTGACGATCTTGGGTTACTCGTTGTATGACACTGTGGTCGTGTTCGACAAGGTGCGCGAAAACACACGTGGAATCGCGGGTCAGTCGCGTGTTACCTACTCGGAAGCCGCCAACCTCGCACTCAACCAGACGTTGGTTCGATCGATCAACACCACGGTCGTCGCGCTGCTGCCGGTGGTGTCGATTCTGATCGTGGGAGTGTGGCTGCTCGGTGCTGGCACGCTCAAGGACCTCGCACTTGCACTCTTCATCGGGTTGCTCGCCGGTGCCTATTCTTCCTTGTTCATCGCGACCCCGGTGTTGTGTCAGCTCAAGGAGCGCGATCCGGCGATGCAGGCTGTACGGGCTCGCGTCGAGGCTCGCAATGCCGGGCGGATGAGCGGTAAAGGTAGCGGCAGCCTCGCGGTGATGGAAGGCGATGAAGGCGGCCCAGTCGACGGACAGGATGTCAGCGGAGCAGATTTGGCAGCTCAGGTTGATTCCGATGTCGAGGCCGCTGTACGCGGTGGGGGCGGCCGTAACCAGCCCAAGCGCACGACTAAGCGCAAGCGCTGACCACGAGCCGACGCGATCACCGCCGGGTCACCTACACTGTTCGTGGGGTGACGCGATGACCGATGAGGTGCTGAGTCCGCCGTCCGACGGCGTCGACTCCGGCGTGCCCGCGGTCGCACTAGAAGTCGGCGGTGAGCGGCGGATACGCAATCGTCTTGCACGTCTGGCTCCGGGGCGACGTCAATCAAACCCCGAGATCGAACCCATTGTGCGTACGGTCAAGCAGTTTCATCCGCGCGCTGACACCGAGATTATCGAGCGAGCCTACGAAGTTGCGGCTTACCATCACCGCAATCAGACGCGGCGCAGTGGCGATCCGTACATCACGCACCCCGTGGCAGTCGCTGGCATTCTTGCCGACCTCGGTATGACGGCACCTACGTTGGCGGCCGCTCTGTTGCACGACACGGTCGAAGACACCGAGTACTCACTCGATCTTCTCCGAGCCGACTTCGGCGAAGAAATCGCCCGGCTCGTTGATGGGGTCACCAAACTCGACCGAGTCAAGTACGGGCAGTCGTCGGCCGCCGAGACGGTGCGCAAAATGGTCGTGGCCATGGCGCGCGACATTCGTGTGTTGGTCATCAAGTTGGCAGACAGATTGCACAACATGCGCACACTGTCGTTCATGCCTCCCGACAAGCAGGAGCGCAAGGCGAGAGAGACACTCGAGATCTTTGCACCGTTGGCGCATCGCCTCGGGATGAATACCATCAAGTGGGAACTAGAGGACCTTTCGTTCGCCACCCTGTACCCCAAGATGTACGAGGAAATCGTGCATCAGGTTGAGCAGCAGGCACCTGAACGTGAAAAGGATCTGCAGGAACTCGTCGGAATCATCGACGGAGATATGCGTGGTTCGCGCATTCGTGGAGCGGTCACCGGGCGACCCAAGCACTACTACTCGGTCTACCAAAAGATGATCGTGCGCGGCCGTGACTTGTCAGACATCTACGACCTCATCGGCGTGCGCATCCTCGTTGATTCGATTCGCGATTGCTACGCGGTTCTCGGCATCCTGCACGCACGGTGGAATCCGGTTCCGGGTCGGTTCAAGGACTACATTGCCATGCCGAAGTTCACCATGTACCAATCACTGCACACCACGGTGATCGGTCCGCACGGCAAGCCGGTCGAGATTCAGATTCGCACCCACGAGATGCACCGCGCCGCCGAGTACGGTGTCGCGGCACACTGGCGCTACAAGCAAACCAGCGTCGGTGGAAAAGCCAGTCCCGACGATCTGGGCTGGTTGCGTCAACTCTTGGAGTGGCAGCGCGAAACCGAAGATCCCGACGAGTTCCTTGAGAGTTTGCGCTACGACCTCGCCGACCAGGAAACGTTTGTTTTCACACCCAAGGGCGATGTGGTGGCTCTACCGGCTGGGGCCACGCCGGTCGACTTCGCGTACGCGGTGCACACCGAGGTGGGTCACCGCTGTATCGGTGCTCGAGTCAACGGCAAACTCGTCGCACTCGAATCACCCCTCGCCAATGGTGATGCGGTCGAGATCTTCACGAGCAAGGCAGAGGGTGCTGGCCCGTCGCGCGACTGGCTGGGTTTTGTGCGCAGCGGTCGTGCACGCAGCAAAATCAAGGCGTGGTTCTCCAAGGAGCGGCGCGAAGAGAGTATTGAACACGGCAAGGAAGCCATCATCCGCGCCGTGCGAAAGCAGGGTCTGCCACTGCATCGACTGATTAACACGCAGTCGCTGTCGTCAGTGGCTAACGACCTGCACCTCGCAGATGTGACGAGTTTGTACGCAGCGGTGGGTGAGAGTCGAATCTCCGCGGCCGCTGTCGTCGATCGCTTGGTAGCAGCGTTGGGTGGCGCCGAAGGTGCCCTCGAAGATATGGCCGAAGCGGCGACACCGTCTCGAGTGAGCCCCACCCGTGCACGAACCCAAGGTGATCCGGGCGTGATTGTCCGAGGTGCCGACGATGTCTGGGTGAAGTTGGCACGGTGTTGCACTCCCGTGCCGGGTGATGAAATTCTCGGGTTCGTCACTCGAGGGCAAGGCGTCTCGGTGCACCGGGTCACCTGTTCAAATGCGGCCTCCCTCCAGGCCGAACCCGATCGAATTCTGGAAGTCGATTGGGCGCCAACGAATCAGAGCGTGTTCCTCGTGAATATTCAGGTCGAGGCACTCGACCGATCGCGATTGCTCAGCGACGTGACACGGGTGTTGTCCGACGCCCACGTCAACATTTTGAGTGCTGCGGTGTCAACGACGCGTGATCGGGTCGCGCTCAGCCGGTTCACCTTCGAACTGGCAGATGCCACACACCTGGGCAGCGTGCTGAAAGCAGTGCGCGGTGTCGAAGGTGTCTACGACGTCTACCGGGTGTGAGCTAAGTCCTGCCCGCAACGCTCGCGTCAATGCCTGGTCAGGAATACTCAGCGAGCGAACGTTGAGCAGCGGCGAGCAGCTCACGTATTCCCGCCGCTGACTCAGCGGCCTTAGCCGCTGCGGCAGCGTCGCCCTTTGCTTCGGCGGCGGCCTGCTGCCCTTGCATTTTGGTGAGGGCTGCCTCGAACTTCTCTACGGTGTTCTCGGCGAAAGCACGCTTTGCCGGGTCGGTGCGGCGCCAGCGGTCTCCCTCGGCGGCTCGCAGGGCCTCCTCCACCTTGCGTAAGCCACCCTCGAGGCGGTCACGGTCGTTGCGTGGAACAGCCCCAGCGGCCTCCCAACGCTGTTGAATTGATCGCAGTGCCTTGGCGGCGCCTTCCAGATCGGTGACCGGCACGAGGGCCTGAGCTTCTGCCAGAAGGGCCTGCTTGGCGGCCAAATTTCCTTGCTGCTCGGAATCGCGTTCAGCGGTTACCGCATTGCGCGCTTCAAAGAATGTGTCTTGAGCCGCACGGAACCGTGCCCACCACGCGTCTTCGTCCTTACGCCCGCCTCGTGGGGCGGCTTTCCATCGGTCGGTGAGGGCGCGGTACGCGCTCGTTGTCGCGCCCCACTCGACACTGAGAGAGAGCTTCTCGGCCTCAGCGATGAGCGCTTCCTTCGCGACACTGGCTTCACCACGCTGAGCCTCCAGCTTGGAAAAGTGCGTGCGACGTGCCTTATCAAAGGCCGAACGTGCGGCGCTGAATCGCTTCCACAGGGCCTGCTCAGAACTGCGGTCACCGTGGGGGAGCGTCTTCCAGTCTTCAAGCAGCTGTCGGAAACGTTCGCCGGTCGGCTTCCACTGCGTTGATCCGACGAGCGACTCGGCCTCTACGACCAGTCGCTCACGCTTAGCCACCGCTTCGGCGCGAGCTGCAGCTTTCGCTTCGGACTTGCGTCGCTTCTGCACTTCGATCTCGGAATCGATGGCGTCGCAGGTGGCGGCTAGTCCGGCGAGGTCGCCGACCATGGTGGGTTCGACTAGCGCTTCACGCACCTTGGTCGCCACTGCGGCACCGGATTCGATTGGAGCTCGTCCATCGCGCATCCGGGTGAGAACCAACGTGGCCTCGACGGCCAAGTCGTCGTACTTGCGGGCGAAGAAGGCCAAACCCTCGTCGGGGGTACCCGCCGCATACTGACCAACCTTGACGTCACCATCGGCCGTGGTCACCCAGACGGTTCCGTCGGCATCGGCCCGACCGAAACTCGTACTAGGTACCTGTTCGGCAACAGGTGCCGCTACAGCGGGCGCAGCCGGTGTCGGTGCCGAAGGAACCGGCCGAGGACCGGGTGTAGGGATCGTCATGAGCTGCCCGTCGCCGAGTAGGAGGTAGTGGCCGTCACGATGCTGATGGGCTGCGCGGGCGCTCCGTCTGAGCCACCGCCCGCAACGCCCTTCGATGCCACATAGTCGACAACGTTCAGACCCGTAGTGACCGTTCCCCAGATTGTGTAGTCGGGGGGCAGCGTGGTGTCTTGGTAGACGATGAAGAACTGACTGCCTCCCGTGCCCTTGCCAGCGTTGGCCATCGCCACCGTGCCGCGTGGGTAGTTGCTCGCCCCATCTGCGGGCAGGTTCTCGTCGGGAAGTGCGTAGCCAGGACCGCCGCCTCCGTTGCCGGCGGGGTCTCCGCACTGAAGAACAAACAGGCCCTCTGTGGTGAGTCGGTGGCATGAGGTCAGATCGAAGTACTTCTGGTCGGTGAGGAACACCATTGAATTGACCGTGGCAGGCGCCTTGGTTTGATCGAGGGTGAACACCATGTCGCCGCAGTTGGTGGTCAGGTTCATGGTGTACGTGCCGGTGGGCTTGATCGTGGTTGGCGGAACTGTCTTCCAGGTGAGGTCGTTGGCACGTGACGTGGGCGCTGCCGTGCACGACACACCGCTCGTATCGCTGGTGACCGAGGCAGACGCTGAAGCGGGGGTGCTGGGGGCGACCGTCGGCTCTGCAATGGGCGTCTTGGACGAGGTCGACTGCACCAGCCATGCCCCGCCCAGCACCACGAGTGCCACTCCGACCACGGCGGCGATGATTACCTGCAGGCGACGTCGGCGATGTTGCTCTGCGGCGCGGCGCGCTTGCTGCCGCTCGTGCTTCGCGCGCGCGAGTTCGCGCTGTCGCTTGTTGCTGGTCACGCCACGCCTCCTCGGTGGGCCGATTGGGGAAGTCTAGGCGAGTATGCCGCCTGCGGTCTCCCCGGCGGTCGAAGCAACCATTTCGTGACCGATACCCTCAAGGGGTTACGGTACGCGAGATAGCCCGCGCTAGGAGTAGTTGAGGAGGTGGCTGGTGCTCGTCGCAGGATTCCCCGCAGGATCGTGGGGCACCAATTGTTACCTCGCTGCCCTCGAAGCGGGCAGCGAATGCGTGATTGTCGATCCCGGAATGGACTCGGTCGACGGGATTGCCGAGCTGATTGCTGAACACAATCTCCGCCCCATTGCCGTCCTGCTTACCCACGGTCACATCGACCACATGTGGTCGGTCGTACCGGTGGCCGACGGATACGGAATCCCAGCGCTCGTGCACAGCGCCGATCGGCATTTGCTGGCCGATCCTGCCGCTGGAATTTCCTCGGATAGTCGCGAGGCCATCGCGCGCATGGTGGGCGGAAACTACGACTTTGTTGAGCCGGCCGACGTTGTCGAGATCGGCGACGGCGTCGCGCTCGAGCTCGCGGGTATGACCTGGCGAGTTGATCACGCCCCGGGTCACACGGCCGGCTCGGTCACATTCCATCGAAACCGTGACGGTGACACTCCTCCACTGTTGGTCAGTGGCGATGTGCTCTTCGCCGGATCCATCGGGCGAACCGATCTTCCCGGGGGTGACACGGAGGCGATGATGCGCTCATTGGCTCGGGTGGTTCTGCCGCTCTCCGATGACACCATCGTGCTGCCCGGTCATGGTGAGTCGACCAACATCGGTCGTGAGCGCGCCACCAACCCGTTCCTCGTGGGCCTGCTTGAAGGTGACCGCATGCAACCGACCCAGAGGGGGTTGTAGGCATGGCACGTCCCACACCGCTTTCGGGCTTTCCTGAATGGTTGCCTGAACAGCGCATCGTCGAGCAAACGGTGGTCGACCGTTTGCGCCAGACCTTCGAAGCGTGGGGATATGCATCGATCGAGACGCGCGCGGCCGAACCCCTCGATCAACTCCTACGCAAGGGCGAGATCGACAAAGAGGTCTACGTCCTGCGGCGACTACACGCTGAGCAAGGCGACGCCGACGCGGGCCTAGGCTTGCACTTCGATCTCACGGTGCCGCTCGCGCGGTACGTGCTCGAACACGGTGGGCACCTGAACTTCCCGTTCAAGCGCTACCAGATTCAGAAGGTCTGGCGAGGCGAACGTCCGCAAGAAGGGCGCTACCGCGAATTCCTGCAGGCCGATATCGATGTGATTGACGTTGATTCGCTGTCGTTTCACTTCGAAGTTGAAGTGGCGCAGGTGATGTCGGAAGCATTCGCGGGTCTGCCTCTTCCGGCGTTGCGGATGCAAGTGAACAACCGCAATCTCATCGAAGGTTTCTATCGAGGGGTTGGCGTCGCCGACATAGCCGGTGTGATGCGCGTTGTCGACAAACTCGACAAGTTGGCTCCGGAAGCGATTCGCGATCTGCTCGAAACGGAAGCCAATGTCACAGGTGCTGCCGCCGATCTGGTTCTTGCGTTCGCTGCAATCAGCGCCGAAGACTCCTCGTTCGCCGATGCGGTAACCGCGCTCGGTATCAGCGATCCGCAACTCGATCAGGGACTCGACGAGTTGGTACGTGTCATCGATGGCACTGCGCCACTTCGAAGTGGTCGTTTTTCGGTAATTGCTGACCTGCGCATTGCTCGCGGGCTCGACTACTACACGGGCACGGTGTACGAAACCCGCATGGCAGGTTTCGATTCGCTCGGATCGGTCTGTTCGGGGGGTCGCTACGACTCGCTCGCATCCGATGGTTCGACGACGTACCCCGGCGTCGGAATTTCTTTCGGCGTCACGCGCACACTGGCTCCACTGTTTTCACGCGGTGTGATTCGGGCGAGTCGGTCAGTGCCGACGTGCGTGGTGGTCGCAGTGGCAGACGAGGAAAGCCGTTCTGAGTCTGATTCCATCGCGCGCGCTCTGAGAGCTCGTGGAATACCGG
>Ga0194042_1000757_pt1 | contig 10891 bp, 11 predicted proteins | sample JunL4412m_MetaG_FD_148974 | JGI IMG/M metagenome (GOLD analysis project Ga0194042, IMG submission 148974) | Anoxic zone freshwater microbial communities from boreal shield lake in IISD Experimental Lakes Area, Ontario, Canada - Jun2016-L442-12m | ecosystem: Environmental > Aquatic > Freshwater >...
CATCCCACCTCCCTGTCATCCCCCACATAAAATTAATGGCATCGGGGTTTAAAGGGTTTACTGTGAAATGGGGGTTTTTACGGAAGAATCAACTTTGTCCACTCAGTTCCATGTGCGTCCAGATTCTGAATAAACTCCGATCGAAATTCGAGCATCATCGGTCCTTCCTCCAGTCACCTGGCCGCATGGGTTCCACAACAGCACGAAGCATATCCATGGCACTCATTTTTAAGATCGCAAAAAACGCGACACACCAAGTCCCAGTGATTGTCCATGCGGTTTCACTCAGCAACTCTTGCCGATTCAATTCATGCCGCCAGAATTCAAACAAATGTCGAGCCGCCAATATTAAGGTTCTGTGATGTCCTCCTGTTTTTAAAAGTGGAATGGAATGAGATTCCGGTGCGTTTTCGTGATGCGCGGGCGGGCCGCCCTGCATTCTGTCATGTGTTTGCATAAAGCTGTCATGACAAAACGCCGTTACGTTTTGGGATTTATCGTACGTTCACGTCTTTTGAGGTGATTTCACTTCATTTAGACACACCTGTGTTCAAACCGCATTTTTCGCGCGTTGTATGTATGTCGCGTGTTGAGACACGCAGGTACAAGGAGACGCACACACATGTCTATCAGAAAATCGCACAACACAACCTCAACTGATCATAAACAGTCGACGTGACGATAGCCATCATCGCAGCGACTTACTCGGCCTCGATCTTGATCGTGTGTGTGACCGGTACCATCGCCGCGCGAATTGCAGCTGCCAGCGGCGCGCGTTCGGCTTCGGTTGACTTCGCCGCGCCTTCCATGTCGGCTTTGCCTTCTTTGCCGTGGAAGATGGTTTTGATCTGCTTCGTTTCAAATGACTGCTTCGCGATCACAGCCTTATCCACTTTTTCGAACGCTCCGGAGAACGGATTGACAGCAAAATCGGCGGCCAGATTAACGCCCCTCGCCAGCTCTTCAGAAGAATACTGTTTCGATCCAGCGCCCCACGTGATCGTGTATTTTTTCGCGGGCGCATTGCTCACGACCAGCACCAGGCGATTCAAGTCTTCGTTGAAGGGGACAAGCGTCATCGCCGAGCGAATCGACCCATCGCTCGCAACGTCGCCCGTCGCGCAGAACGGATAGCGCTTGCTCGTGATCGTGAGCGTTCCGTCTTTGAAGGAATCGACTGTATGCCCGGGCGTTGCCGTGGCTGATGCGGCTTTCAAATCGAGCGTGTACGTCCCAACATCGCCTTTCAATCCCAGCGCTTTGAGGTATGCGTAGGCCATGATTGTGTGCCCGGCCCAGCCCGGATGAACGCCATCGTTTCCGGCGACGTTGTATTTTTCGCCGTACTTTTTCCGCGCATCGAATCCGGCTTTCAGCATCGGCCAATACACGTCAGCAAATCGCACGTCTTCTTTCGTCGCGACATCCAACGCAATATTTCGCATTTCACACAGGCTAACATTATGGTCTTCCAACGTTCCCGCGGCAGTCTTCACCCAGCTCGCAACTTTTCCGACGCAGCCCGCCGAACCCAATACCATCCGCGCTCCAGCCGCTTTGAATTCGCGCGCAATTTCGTCGTACTTGTCGCGGTACGCTTTGCCAATCGCTTCTTCAAACGGCTTGTAACGATAGTCGTTCATACCGTAGCAGGTCGTCGCAATCGTCGGCTTGAAACGCAGGCAATCGTTCTTCATACGCTTCAAAAATCCGTCCGCTGTTTCGCCGCTCCAGCCGTATTGACGCACGTCAATATTCAGCTCCGGAACGCAGACGGTCAGATACGTTTCAATGATGCGCGAATACATTTTCTGTTCGGTAATCGAATCACCGACAATGGCCAACCGGTCACCTTCCTTCAACAGCAGATCGGAATACGTCGGCGCTTTGCGCGGATTGTATTTCGCAAAAAACGGGTCCGCAGGCTTTGTTTCAATTTCCATTTCAAGCGCTGAAACCCGCGCCAGTGGCAACACTGACAGAGCAAAAAGCACTGCGAACAAAACGGCATGGCGGACCGGATACGTGAGCGTTTTCATGTTTATTTCCAAGGGTGATTGAAGACTATGGAATACACCGCGTACGACTCGTCGTTTATGGAAACGAGCCGAACAGATCATCAGTCGGCCATGTTTTTACTTTTGCAGCAGCAGCGTGGAGCAACGTGTCGATGTTATCCTTCGTTGTGTTCTCAAGACGTTGATTAAACAAGGCCACCCACGAGCGCCCGTTCGCCAGTCGCACCAGCAACGTCCACGTTCCCGGCATTGCGCCGGAGTGAAAAACGTTGGCCTTTCCCGCGCGATCCACGAGCCGAACATTCCAGCCCAGTCCATAGAAAACATCGGCCGACGTTCCGTCACCTTTCACTCCGAGCGGTTTCGCCGGGCGCTCGATCATGTGCGCGGATGATTCTGCGTTGATGACCGGGTGTTCGCCGGGGTGATCCAGCGCTGCCGCAAACCGAGCCATATCCACCGCTGACGCGATCCAGCCGCCGTGCGCGTCCATCGTGCCAGTCGAATTGAATCCGTATTGAACCGGCACCAACTCCGGACCGTCCTCCGAAAAAACATTTTTTACCGTTTGATTCTTCGCGTCGTAATACGCCGTCTCGTTCTCAACGCGCTCACGTGCCCGAGCGCCGCCAATTCGCATCCCCCGAATTCCCATCGGCCCCAGCACGTGTTCTTTTACGTATGCTTCATAAGGTTGTCCGGATACTTTTTCGATGATTCGTCCCAGGACGCAATAGCCGAAATTCGAATACGCGAACTTTGTTCCTGGGGCAAAATCAAGCGGCCGACCAAACCCCCAGCGCAACAACGACGCGTGATCTGGCGGCGACGCAATGCCCATGTCTTCGGCGATTTGAAAATGCTTGAACATGATGTCGCCGCTTTTCGTACGATCCCAGCCGCTGGAGTGTTGCAACAAATGCCGTACGGTGATGTCACGCACCCGAGCGTCTACTTGAAATGGAATTCGAAAAAACGGATCGATCCCCAACAGCTCGACCACCTTCGCATCGAGGTTCAGTTTCTTCGCCTCGACCAGCGTCATGATCGCAACAGCCGTGATCGGTTTCGAGACGCTGGCTAGACGAAAAAGAGTCGTCGGTTGAGCAGGCGTTTTCGCGTCACGGTCCGCGAATCCATACGCGCGGGCGTAAATCAATTTTCCGTTTTGAACCAGCGCGAACGACCCGCCGGGGATCGCATTGCGCTTCATGAAACCGGTCATCGTTTCGTCAAAACTGAGCAGGTCAGAATTATAAATCCCAGTCGCTGGCATCCCAAAATCCGGAGCCACCGCGTCACCTGAAAACGCTGACGCGGCCATCAAAACGAATGCCGCGAAAATCACCTGTACTCGACGCATGTTAGAACCGCCTGAAGAGGGTGATCGTGCTACTGCGGCGTTCCAAAACGCTGCCGCAACGTCCCAACAAACGCCGCATCTGCGCGGGTTGAAATCATCTCGAGCGGCGAATACCCGCGCTTACGCGCAAGCATCATCGTGCGCCAAACGCACAGCGCTGTCACGACGAAATTCGGCCAGCCATTTAGCGGCCATTGCCCGCTCCATGCAATCGTCCCGGCTCGCGAAAACGGAAGTCCATACGGCACCTCCCATATCTCTCCCGCTGGCCCCCGACTACCCAACACGTCGCAGAGTAAATGAAGATGAAACGCAATGCAGACCCAGAACGCAGTCGAGATACGTCGTTTTGAAAGTACACCGCCCAGCGCGATCAGTACCAGACCGAATCCAATATTGTGACAAAAGACATGATGATAATCAGACCACCACGTTACCGGCGAAGAGGTATAGCGCGACGCCCACTCCGCGACAATTGTCAGTCCATCCAAATCCGGGGCGACGCCCGCAAGCGTAATCAAAGCCCGCTCGCGCGACGTATTTTTCGTATCCGCAGTGGCAACCACCCAACCCACCAAAGCATGTGTAATCGGGCTCATGTGATTGATTCCAGATGGGTCACGCTGTCACACATAATTCCAGACGAAACAGAAAACGTACCAATGAATCGCCTATGTTTTCGGCTGGTTCGGATCGTACGCAACCGCTTCTGTGATCTTCGATTCGCTTTCAATCGGCGTTGCCACTGGTACCTCGCCTTGTTCCTGGAACACTTTTTCAAACACAACCGCACGCTGAAATTCGGTTTCGCTCAGCGCAATCGGCGTTTCGATCTGCTCGGTGACATCAACAACACTGTTCATCGCCGATGAAGGCGGAGGTGCTTGAACGATGTAAATGTTTTTTGCAGGGCGGAACGGAACTTTGGGTGCGGCGGGATGATCAGGTGGCGGGATGGGAATTTCAATCATGTCCGAAACCGCAGGCTCATGATCAGGGAGCGTCTCAACGGCTTCGACTGCTTCAGGAACTCCGACATCATCCGACACGCGTTCAATTTCTGAGGCGGTCTGTGATTCAACCTGTTTCGAATCGGCAAGAACAAGCAATGCAATCGCCAGGAACATCACGCAGAGTCCCGCGTTTCCCAGCACGTGAGCCATGCTGAAAACCGGCGTTCCCGATGCGGTGCCGTGCATTGCGCGTTCAGCTTCACCCAAGCGGCGATAGAGGTCCGCCGTCAGAAGCAACGAGCCTGACGCACCTGCCAAAGACGCCAGTACAATACAGACGCGCAAACGCATAGTCGTGAGCCCTGAGTGCGATTACTGATGAGCAGAGCGTGTGTGCCGGGCCGTGATGTCACGGCCCGGCACGACTCAAACCGACTTACTTCTTCGCTTCTTCTTTTTTCGGGGCAGCCGGCTTGGCAGCGCTGGCGCGCGGCTTCACCAAGTTTTCCGCCTTGGAAGCCAAGCGAGTGGCCTTGCCGACGCGGTCGCGCAAATAGTACAACTTCGCGCGGCGAGTCTTGCCGCTCTTCTTCACGTCGATTTTGTCGACCGACGGGCTGTGAATCGGGAAGACGCGTTCCACGCCTTCGTTGCCGACCAAGCGGCGAACGGTGAACGACGCGTTGATCGTTGCACCCTTCTTCGCGATGACGATGCCACTGAAAATCTGGATGCGTTCTTTTTCGCCTTCCGTGATCTTCACATGCACTTCAACCGAATCACCAATCGTGAAGCTTTCAGCACGACCGACTTTGATCCCGCTCTGTTCTGCTTTTTCAATCAATTTACGAACTGACATAGCCTGCTCCTTCTCAATTTTTTATGCGCTGAATGCCGGGTGCAGGGGCGACCCCACATTTTTTCTCCGGTATTCAACAAGTCTTTTTTCGTTCCTGAGTTAATCGTTCCGACTGTTCTCTGCGCCACGCTTCGATCTTTGCGTGATCGCCTGAAAGCAGTATCTCCGGCACGGTGTGGCCCTCGAATTCCGCCGGGCGCGTGTACTGCGGATACTCCAGCAATCCCGCATTCCCCGGTGAAAAACTTTCGTAATGCGCCGATGTGTCGTCACCCAATACTCCGGGCAACAACCGCGTCACCGCATCCAGCACCACCAACGCCGGAAGCTCTCCGCCCGTCAGTACGAACGGCCCGATTGAGATGCACTCCGCGTGCAGTATCTCAACGATGCGCTCGTCATATCCCTCATAGTGCGGAGCGACCAGAAGCAGCCGCTTTTCCAGGCTCAGTTCACGCGCCAAAGCCTGATCGAAGACTCTGCCACGCGGACACATCAACAACACCCGGCCCGGCGTTTCAGGCTCCTGCGCTTGTACATGCCGCACAGCCTCAATCACCGGTTTGCATTTCCACACCATGCCTGGCCCGCCTCCATACGGTCGGTCATCTACCGATTTATGGCGGTCCGTCGTAAAGTCACGCGGATTGGCAAGCACCGCGCGGAGTATGTTTTTTTCCTGAGCAATCCGCAGCATCGATTCGCTCAATACCCCCTCGAACATTCGGGGAAATAAGGTCACGATATCGATGCGCATAAATTCAAGTTACTTCGTCGCAACGGCAACGGGGGCCGCCGGTGCAGCTGCTGCCGCGCCCTGCATCCCACCGAATTTGCGGACCAAGTTGGAGACCGCTTCCGTCGCCTGAGCGCCGTGATTGATCCAATGGTTGTAGCGGTCCATGTTCACGAGGACCTGCTTTTCCTTCTTCGTTTCAATCGGATCGTAATGTCCGAGCTTTTCGAGGTATTCACCCTGGCGCTTGACGCGCACGTCCGTCACTACGATACGGAAGAATGCCCGGTTTCTGCGACCGAGTTTTTGCAGTCGAATCTTGACCACTTCGTTTCCTTTCACACTTCGGACCGGCGCGCTTTTCGCACCGCATCCAGGCCAGCCTGGCCTTTCTTACTCTTCGCTTCGCCCGACTCAGCACCATGCTGGCCGTGACAGGGGAAAGAGCGCCCTTAAAACTCGCTTGTGTCAATTTCCACAAACAAATGAATACCGTGATGCTCTAAATAAAAATACACAGCTATTCCGACGACGACGAGTGCAATGATCAATCCGCCGATGCGTATCAGCCAATAGTTCGGGTCGTCATTGACAGACATTCTTTACTATCTCCGAGCAAATTAATCTTCGACTAACTTTCCCAAAGTTTCATTGCGCGCACTATCTCCGATTCTTCTTCTTATTCGCCTTCTCTGCCTTGCGTTTTTTCTTGAGTGCCTTCTTCTGTTCGGTGCTCATTGCCTTCACCGGAGCGGCTGCGCCCGGCACCATCTTGTTCATGAAATTCGCGGCTTTGGAGAAGTTCGACAGGTGCTTTGTAACGCGTTCGAATTCTTTCATCAAATGCGACACATCGTTGACCGTCGTACCCGAACCGGCGGCGATGCGCTTCTTGCGCGCGGTGCCGATGATGCTCGGATTCGTGCGCTCTTCTTTCGTCATCGAACAGATCACCGCTTCAACTGTAGCGAATGATTCGTCCGACGAATCCAATTCCTTCAGCCCGGCAAAACCGGGGATCATGCCGAGGAGATCTTTGAATGATCCCATCTTTTTCACGGCGCGCAACTGCGTCAGGAAGTCGTCGAGCGTCAACGAATCCTTGACCATCTTGTCCTGGAACGCGGCGGCTTGATCTTTGTCGAGAACTTCCTGCGCTTTTTCGACGAGGCTGACAATGTCGCCCATTCCGAGGATACGCGTGGCCATGCGCTCGGGATGGAATTCTTCGAGGCGGTCGAGCTTTTCACCGACACCCACAAACTTGATCGGCTTGCCCGTCACCGACTTCACCGACAACGCCGCGCCTCCGCGCGAATCGCCATCGAGTTTCGTCAAAATCACGCCCGTGACCGGCAGCTTTTCGTTGAAGACTTTCGCGGAATTAACCGCGTCTTGTCCCACCATGCTGTCGACGACGAGGAAGACTTCGTCGGGCTTCGTGCGCGCGTTGACCTGCGCCAATTCGTTCATCAACGCTTCGTCGATTTGCAAACGACCGGCGGTATCGAGGATCACGACGTTATTCTTATTGCTCTTCGCGAATTCAATCGCCTTCGCGCACAAATCCGGCGGAGCCATTCCAGCCGCGCCTTCAGACGACGTCGAAAACACCGGCGTGTCCAACTGTTCGCCGAGTACCTTCAATTGTTCGATGGCGGCGGGGCGCTGCAAATCGGCGGCGACCAACAGCGGCTTGTAACCTTGGCGCTTTAAATAATTGACGAGCTTTCCGCAGGTCGTCGTTTTACCGGCGCCTTGCAAACCGGCCATGAGAATCACGGTCGGAGTGCCGTCGGTTTTGAAGGCGATACGCGTATCGACCGGTCCCATCAGGGCGATCAATTCGTCGTGAACTACTTTGACAATCTGCTGGGAGGGATCGACGGCGGTCAGGACATCGTTGCCGATAGCCTTGGCCGTCACCTTTTCGATGAACTCGCGAACCACCGGCAACGCCACGTCGGCTTCAAGCAGCGACATGCGAACAGTGCGGAGGCCTTCTTTAATGTCGGCCTCGGTCAGTTTCTTGCCCTTGCCGCCGACTTTACGGAAGAACGTGCTGAGCGAGCCTGTCAAACTTTCGAACATGGAAACCCGTTTCCCAATTCAACAATAACACCCCACCGACGGACAGAGTATCCACCGGCCAGGGCGTGAGTGAAGAGGGAAATTTATACTGGATTGCTTTTGATAAGCAAGGCGAAAACACCGAAAAACAAAAGCACTCAAGAGCCGCGCACGTCAGTAAGCGGCAAAGAGTTGCTTCAAAGTCCCCGACTCATACCGCTCACTAACGTGCGCGGCTCTCGGAGGCCGCCTCCATTTTCAAAATTCTTAGCAGCGAATTCATCGGGGCCGTGTAAGATACTATTGTGTCCGTTATTCTTCGACCCCTTAATAACAAGGAATTGTTGGTATGACTTTCGAAGAAATCGCTATTCGCAGTGGCTCTGTTTCGGCCGAGATCGCCCCCTCCCGGGGAGCGCTGGTCTCCAGCTTGAATGTCAACGGCTCCGAGATTCTTTATCTTGATCGAGCGACGTTCAATGACGCGCCGAAAAATGTGCGCGGCGGAATCCCCGTCCTCTTTCCTTACGCCGGAAAACTCGTCGATGGCATCTTCACCGCCGCCGGCACAAAGATGAATCAACACGGATTCGGGCGCAACAAAGCGTGGACCGTGCTCGAACGCAAAGCTGACATGGTCAGTGTCGGTCTCGAATCCGACGCCGAAACGCTCGCCGTTTATCCTTACGCGTTCAGCGCCGAACAACGTTGCTCAATCCTTCCGCGCGGCCTGATGGTTGAATTGTCGATCACCAATCGTGACACCAAACCCATGCCCGTTTCGCCCGGCTGGCATCCATATTTTAATTGCCCTGCCGACACCAAACCTTCTGTCGCGTGCGATGCTCCCGGCTTTGTTGCGGGCTCCACTCCCAACGACAAAGAATTCGACTTCGGTATCGTCGCGCCCGTTCAAGGCCGCGCCACCGTGGATGGCATTCCGTTCGGTTCGCTCCAATTGAGCTTCGACCCCGTCATGCGACACCTCCAATTCTGGTCGCAACCCGGTAAGGATTTTATCTGCGTCGAACCGTTCAACGGCCCCAACAACACCGTCAACACCGACCGACGTGTGGACATAGCCCCTGGTGCTTGCAGAACATTCTGGATGAAAATCGAGATCGATTAATAATTTACGGCTCCGATCACGTCTATTGATCGAAGGAATATTACACCGCGATTCCTGATCGCGGTGTAGCCACCCCATTGATTCAAACACTCTTTCTCCTACAAGGATGAGTTTCTTATGAAACCGACATTGCTCGCTATTACTGCGGTCTGCTGCATCTCATGGTTTGACAGTGCCGCAGCCGAAGAAGTCAAAAAAGACGAGTCTAAAGCGCCTGTCGCAACTACGCCCAAAGATGGCAAGGACGCGGCGAAACCCGAACCCGTTGACCCCTTCAAAGTTCCATTAGATGGTGATTCCGAAAAACTGATCGCGTTCTGCAAATCCGCCCTGGCCGAAGGAAAAAAGGTACGCAGCCAACAGGAATATCAGGAATTCCTGAAGAAGGCGAACCCGGCTGTGTCGTTGTCCTGCATGATGATTTTGAAGAAAGAGCCTTCCGAAACCACTGAGCCGGCTCGTTTCGCGCGCCGCATGTTGTTGATCCTCAGCATTCAGCCCATGGTCGAAGCGCCTGAAGAAGATGCGCTCAAGTTCGCCCGAGCCATCATCGCGTTCATGACGGTCAAAGACATGGAAATCACCCGTGATGATATCGGATTGGTCATGTCTGCTGGTCGCATGTTGGAACGCAAAAGCGGACCCATCGCCAAGGAACTCTACGCGTCCGTAATTCCAATTTTCAAGGACCTTAAATTTCCGCAAATCGAACGCATCGTGGCCGGTTTCGAAGGCACCGTTCGTCGCATCGATTTGCTTGGACACGCAATGGAATTGAAAGGCACCACTTACGACGGCAAGCCTTTCGATGTCGCCGCGCTCAAAGGCAAAGTCATTCTCGTCGATTTCTGGGCGACGTGGTGTCATTGGTGTATCGAAGAATTCCCCAACGTCAAAAAGAACTACGCCGGATACCATAAGAAGGGCTTCGAAGTCATCGGCATCAGCGCCGATAAGGAACGCGATAAACTTGATGCGTACTTAAAGGACAAGCCGCTGCCGTGGATCATCCTCCACGACACCGATGGTCACAATCCCGCCATGGACCAATACGGCGTCGTTTCCTATCCGACCACATTCCTGATCGGCAAAGACGGCACGGTCAAGTCGCTCTCCGTCCGAGGTGCTCAACTCGATGAGTGGTTGAAGAAGGAACTCGGCGAACCTGACCCGGTAACACCCGAACCGGAAGCAAAACCCGTTGAACCCAAGAAATAATTGGCTACGATTATTAGGCCCTAAGTCCATTCCTTAAAAGGGCATACGCATTTCATTCAGAACGCATCTGACTCGACGGGTGCTTTTTTTGCAATAGAAGCCGGTTTCAAGCGTCGATATGGTAGTGTTATTTTTTTCCGTTTTTTAACAGTGAGGAAATGCAGATGAATTTCAAGTGCGCGGCTGCTGCCGCTGCGTGTGTTTTGGCCTGGTCCTTGACGTCACAATCCCATGCGGAAGAACCCAAGCCGGCTCCGATCGACAAGACGGCTCCGGCCACCACGCCCGACAAAGCTCCTGTCGCCGTAGCGAAGCCTGACCGCTACAAATTGCCCGAGAATGCCGATTCAAAAACGCTGGTCGAGTTCTGCAAAAAACTCCAGACGCTGCAGCCCGCATCGCAGGAAGAAGCCAATGAAATGCAGGCGAAAGTGCCCACGGCACTCAAGCAGGCTTGCGCCAAGATTCTCGAACTCGAAAAAGGCGACGGCACAGCCGATGGTCGTTTCGCCAAGCGCTTCGAACTGATCTTCAAATTCCAAAAC
>Ga0194042_1000774_pt1 | contig 10771 bp, 8 predicted proteins | sample JunL4412m_MetaG_FD_148974 | JGI IMG/M metagenome (GOLD analysis project Ga0194042, IMG submission 148974) | Anoxic zone freshwater microbial communities from boreal shield lake in IISD Experimental Lakes Area, Ontario, Canada - Jun2016-L442-12m | ecosystem: Environmental > Aquatic > Freshwater >...
TCCCCGCCCTCAGGCCCCAGGTCCACAATCCAGTCAGCTGCACGGATCACGTCGAGGTTGTGCTCGATCACCAGCACCGTGTTGCCTGAGTCCACAAGCCGCTGCAGTACCTCCAGCAGCTTCTCGATGTCGGCGAAGTGGAGCCCCGTGGTGGGCTCGTCGAGCACGTACATGGTGCGTCCCGTGGCGACCTTGGCCAGTTCGGTGGCCAGCTTCACACGCTGGGCCTCACCGCCCGACAGCGTGGTGGCCGGCTGCCCCAGGCGGATGTAATCAAGCCCCACGTCGTGCAGGGTCTGCAGGCGACGGCGCAAGCGCTCGACGGGGGCGAAGAACTCCACTGCCTCCTCAACGCTCATGTCCAGCACGTCGTGGATGGTCTTGCCCTTGTAGTACACGTCGAGGGTCTCGCGGTTGTAGCGCTTGCCCCCGCACACCTCGCACGGCACGTACACGTCAGGCAGGAAGTGCATCTCGATGGTGATGGTGCCGTCGCCCTTGCAGGCTTCGCAGCGGCCGCCCTTCACATTGAACGAGAACCGGCCCGGGGCCCAGCCGCGGGCGCGGGAGTCGGGGGTCATTGAGAAGAGTTGACGCACGTGATCGAACACCCCGGTGTACGTGGCCGGGTTCGATCGGGGCGTGCGGCCGATGGGCGACTGGTCGATGGCGATGACCTTGTCGAACTGCTCAAGACCCTCAATGCGTGTGTGGCGTCCTGGGCGCAGCGGCTTGCGATTGAGCCGCCCGGCCATCGCCTTGAGGATGATCTCGTTCACAAGGGTGCTCTTGCCCGACCCTGAGACGCCCGTCACGCAGGTGAGCACGCCAACCGGGATTGCGGCGTCGATGTTCTTGAGGTTGTTCTCGCGGGCGCCGTCAACCGTGAGCCAACCCTGCGGCTCGCGGCGCGTGGACGGGTACGGAATTGCGCGGGCGCCTGACAGATACGCGCCGGTCACGGACTCAGGCTCTGCCTCCACGTCGGCGGCCGTGCCAGCCGCCACCACGCGCCCACCGTGCTCGCCAGCCCCCGGGCCCATGTCGATGAGGAAGTCCGACGAGCGCATCATCTCCTCGTCGTGCTCCACCACCAGCACCGTGTTGCCGATGTCGCGCAGGCGCTCCAGCGTGGTGATCAGTTTGCGGTTGTCGCGCTGATGCAGGCCGATTGAAGGCTCATCAAGGATGTAGAGCACGCCCACGAGCCCCGCGCCGATCTGCGTGGCCAGGCGGATGCGCTGGGCCTCGCCGCCGGACAGCGTGCCCGCGCCGCGCGCAAGCGTGAGGTAGCCCACGCCCACATCCACCAAAAACTTGAGGCGGGAGGAGATCTCGGTGACCGCCCGCTCTGCGATGAAGGCCTCGGTGGCACTCAGTTGCACCGACTGGAGAAACGCAAGTGCGCCCTCAATGGAGTACTCAGTGAGCGCGTGGATAGAGGTGCCGCCGATGGTCACGGCGAGGCTGGTGGGCTTGAGCCGCGCCCCGCCACACGAGCCGCAGGCGATGGGCGACATGTACTGCTCGATGCGGTCGCGGATGAGGTTGGACTGACTCGAGCCGTAGCGGCGGCGCATCTGGGGAATGACCCCCTCAAACCGGGCGGTGCTGGAGTACCCACGGCGGCTGCGCTTACCCAGGTCAAAGCGCTCCGGCTTGCCAGACGGGCCATTCAGCAGTACGTCGCGGGCCTCGTCGGGAAGATCCTTCCAGGGCACTTCCATCGGGATGTCCCAATGCGCACACGCCGACCTGAGAAGCAGGTCGTAGAAGTCGGTGGTGCGATCGGCCCACGGCAGAATGGCCCCGCCGGCCAACGACTTCTCGGGATCAATGACCAACTCCGGGTCCACCTCGGCCATGAACCCGAGGCCCGTGCACTCCTCGCAGGCGCCCTGCGGCGAGTTGAACGAGAAGATTCGCGGGGCGAGCTCGGCCAGCGATGCACCGTGCTCGGGGCACGCGAGCTTCTCGCTGTAGGTCCAACTGCGCTCCTCGCCGTCGACCTCCTGCAACCGCACAAGGCCATCGGCAAGACGTGCGGCGGTATCGAGGCTCTCGGTAAGGCGGCGTCGCAGGTCTGCGCGCATCACCAGCCGGTCGACCACCACCTCAACCGTATGACGCTTGTTCTTCTCGAGCGGCGGCACCTCGTCAACTGCCACAACCTGGCCATCCACACACACGCGCGCAAAGCCCTCGTCGCGGATGTGGTCGATCACGTCCTTCTGCTCACCCTTGCGCTCACGCACCACCGGCGCCAGCACCATGAACCGTGTGCCCTCGTCGAGGGTGAGCACGCGATCGGCGATCTGCTCCACGCTCTGGCCGGCGATCTTCACGCCGCACTCAGGGCAGTGTGGAATACCGATGCGGGCGTAGAGCACCCGCAGGTAGTCGTAGATCTCGGTGACCGTCGCCACGGTGGACCGCGGGTTGCGGCTGGTGGTCTTCTGGTCGATGGAGATGGCCGGGGACAGGCCCTCGATGTCATCAACGTCGGGCTTATCCATCTGGCCCAGGAACTGCCGTGCGTACGAGGAGAGGCTCTCCACATAGCGACGCTGCCCCTCCGCATACAGGGTGTCGAACGCGAGGCTTGACTTCCCACTGCCGGACAGGCCGGTGATGACGGTCAGCTGATCCCGGGGGATCTCAATGCTGACGTCCTTGAGGTTGTGCTCGCGGGCACCAACGACGCGGATGGCGCCGGCGCCATTTTTGGTTCGCGAACTCACTTCGCCCATCGTAACCCGACGCCAACCCGATGCGGCCTGCGATCATGCACTCGTGACCACTGCCCGCGAACGCGCCGCCTGGGCGCGCCATGCCGAACAGGCCATTGGCGACGCCGGGCTGCGTGCCGGAGGCGCGCGACGTGCCGTGGTGGAGCTCCTGGCGAAGCAGGACTGCTGCCTGAGTGCCCAGGAGATACGCGACGCCCTGGTGGCGGCGCCCGATGCCACCCCCGGTATGGCAAGCGTGTACCGGGCGCTCGACACCCTCACCGACCTGCATCTGGTGCACAAGGTTGACCTCGGGGGGGCGGTTGCCCGGTACGAACCCGCGCACCCGGACGGGGATCATCACCACCATGCGGTATGCCGCGACTGCGGGGCGGTCGTTGCCATCGAGGACGACGGCGTCGAGCGGGCCCTTCACGAGATGGCCGACCGGCTTGCATTTCAGGTGGATGCACACGACATCACCCTGCATGGGCGATGCGCCTCGTGCGCTGGCCAAACGAAGACCCGCCGGGTCAGATAGGCCCTCTCTGGGCCCCGACCGGCCCAGTTGACCCGACGGTGGCTACGCGTCGATCAGGGGTGCTGGTGCGCGCGCGTCGGGCAGACGCTTGAGGATCCACGTGACCACAGCCACGGTGACGACCAGCATGGCGATCGCGATTGCCGCAGCCGCCGCCCGGGCCTCTCCCGTCTCCAGCACGTTGTGGCCCGCAGACACCAGCATCACCACGGCTGCCGACTCGAAGAACGCGTAGTAGCCGTAGCTGCGCCGGTACACCGCAAACGCTGGGATGAACAGCAGGAAGCCCAGAACATAAAAGGTCCAGAGGGGCAATGGGATGAGTGACACCGGGATGACGATGAGCAGTGCGCCCACGGTGCCCGTGAGGCGCTGGCGGCCTCGACCGGTGTCTCCCATCGTCAACGGGGGCACGATGGCGATGAGCGTGAGCGGGATCCAGTAGCCGTGTGGCAGTGAGGTGGCGATGGCGATGGCTGCGCCACCACCCAGCAGACACACGCCCACGACGGCGGGCAGCGCCACGCCCCCGGGCCGACGCGGAGGGGCGGGCGTCACCCGCGTGGCGCCCAGTCGGTGGGCGAACGTGACGCCAATGATGCCGCCCGCAATGGCGAAGCAGCCAATCAGGATCGCGTTACGACCGCTGGTGGCGCTGTGCACCATCGTTGGCACGAACCCGGCGTATACGAGGGCTGCGAGGTACCCATACGGATAGCCGCAGCCGGCAACCAGGCCCACTGCCCCCATGACGACCACCCAGCCCCAGCCATAGCCCGCAAACGCGGCCGACGCCCCAAGCACGCCCATGAAGGGGATGACGCGGATCGTTCGGGACCAGCCCGAGCGCATGCTCCCGGAGAACCCTGCGATCACCCCCATCAGCGTCGCAAACGCGGCATTGGGCCCCGCGATGGTGGTCGCAACCAGCATCGGAACCACAAATGCAACGACGACAGTCAGGCTGATCAAGGCGACGCGCTGCCCCAGCGGCCGTTGATGTTTCTTTGTCCGGTCTGCAGGGGGCTCGGGAGCACTCGGGACCATGACCAGCACCGTAGCGATGGCGAGCACGCCACGACACTGGCCGGTGTGTCCGGCGCTTCCCCTGCCCGCGATCAGCGGCTGGCCGAACCCGCCATGCTCAGTGGTGGTGCCCGTGATCGTGGTCGTGGCCGTGCTCGTGGTCGTGCCCCGGGGCGTGCCCACGCACACGGGGGAGCCCCGGTCCGTGGTGATGGCCGTGCTCGTGATGGGGATCGATCACCACGGGGCCGGTGACGTCGCTGATGATCACGCCAAACGTGTCGGCGAGCGACGCGGCGGTGAGCACTTCGCCCGGTGGCCCGCAGGCAACCACCCGCTCGGCCACGAGCAACACCAGGTCGGCGCGAGCGGCCTCGCGCACGTCGTGTGTGGCGCTCACAATCGCCGCACCGCGGGCACGCTCCGAATCCATGAGCGCGAGATACTGCTCGCGGCTCGCGGCATCAAGCCCCGACGTGGGCTCATCAAGCAGAAGCAGGTCGGCATGGCGGCACGCCGCCTGCGCGAGGTGCACGCGCTGGCACTGACCGCCCGACAGGGCGCCGAGCGGCCTGTCCGCCAGGTCCTCGATACCCATCGCGGCCATGGCGTCATCCACGTAGCCCTCGTCCTCGCGCTGCAACCGACGCAGCAGCCCGCGCACCGGCCACCGCCCCATACGCACAACGTCCTTCGCCCGGATGGGCAGCAGAAACCCCTGCTCATGCGACTGAGAGAGATACGCGACGCCCGTGCTGCCGCTCCCGGGCACACCGTCCAGCACCTCCAGGCGCCCCTCCACCGTGGGAATGAGACCGGCAATGCTCTTGAGGAGGGTGCTCTTGCCCGACCCATTGGTGCCCACCACTGCAAGCCATTGCCCTGGGGCGAGGGTGAGGGTGATGCCGGTCACCACAGGGTTGCCGCCGTACCCGATGGTGAGGTTGCGCGCGCTGATGGCTGTGGTGGTCATGCGTGCTCCGGATGCGGCCGTCGCGACGGCAGAAAACCCTGCACCACCAGTGCGATGAAGAAGATGCCGACGGCCACGAGCACCACCGTGGCCCCCGCCGCCAGGTCGTAATACCACGACAGAAGAAGGCCCACGTACACACTCACCGAGCCGATCACCGCGCTCAGGATCATCATCGCGCCCACTCTGCGCACAAGTAGCGCAGCGGTTCCGGCGGGCGCCAGCAACATGCCGAAGACCAGCAGCGTGCCCACCACGCGGAACGACACCACGACCGTGAGGGCGATCATTCCAAGCAGTACGGCCTCGAGCAGTCGCACCGGATAGCCCGCCACTCTTGCCTGATCCGGATCCATGGCCATCAGCAGGAAAGGTCTGCGCAGGATCCATGCGAGGCCCACGACCACAACGGCCACGATCGCCTGCCACAGGATGGAGCTCCAGCTCACGCCCAGCACCTCACCGAAAAGAATCTCGGTGAGGCTCCCTGCGAATTCGGATGATCTGGACACGATCACCACCCCCAGGGCGAGCATGCCCACAAACAGAAGGCCGATGGCCACGTCACTGCTCAGCCGCGTGCGCCGTTGCACCGCAGCTACGCCGCCGATCATCACCGCGGCACCCACCAGCGCGCCGACGAATGACGGAATGCCGATGAGAAGCGCGGCCGCGATACCCGGAAGCACTCCGTGCGCCAGCGCGTCTCCGAGGAAGGCCATGCCGCGAAGCACCATGAGCGTGCCCACCACCCCGGTGGCGATGGCCACCAGGATCCCCGCGAGCAGGGCCCGCTGCATAAACGCGTTCTGCACGAACGGGTCAGTCAGCACATTCATCGGCAGCCCCCGAGGCCCGACCCAATTGCATCGGCGATGTCGGTGATGAACGCGTCGTAGCCCCCAACCTTGGGGAGGGCATGCGTGGACAACTCAACCACCCGGGCACCGGCCTCAGATGCCACCGCCTCGGTGACGGCGGCCGGAGTTCCCATCTCACCGAATACCACGCAGGTGTGGTGCGCGCGGGCTGCTGCAGCGAGATCGGCGACGTGGGATGCCGATGCCTCAGCCCCCGTGGTGAGCGATGGGATGACCGCGCCGATCACACCGAACCCGTATCGATCGGCGAAGTACCCAAGCGATTCGTGCCCGGTGACGATGTCGCGGTGCCCGGCCGGCACCCTTCCAACAATGCCCGTGACCTCGCGGTTGAGGCGGGCAAGGCGTGCGGCCTCTGCGCGTGCACCGGGCTGCACATCGACGCCCGTGGCTGCCTGCACCGACGCCGGCAGGGCAAGAGCGACCGCACGCATGGCCAGCGGGTCGGTCCAGAAGTGCGGGTCCGGGGCACCGGCGGCGCGATCCGGGTCTTTGCTTCCGCCGCCCTCCCGGGCGCCCACGTGACGGATCTTCACGTGATCCGTGGCGGTGAATACGGGCACACCGTCGTCACGTGCAATCTGGATGGCGCTGGCGAGCCCTCCCTCCAGCCCGAGCCCGTTCTCCATGATGAGATCCGCATCGTCCAGCGCGGCCACGTCACGGGCCGATGGCCTCCACTCGTGCGGGTCGGCACCATTGGGCATGAGCACCTGCACATCAGCCGCGGACCCCACGACATCGTGCACCACGGCACCGAGCACCGGCGTGGTGACAACGATCACTGGCCTGTCGCCCGAGGCACGGGTGGTGGATCCGCCGCACCCCGCCAGAGCAAAGGCGGCCAGCGACACAAGCGGAACGAGAAGCACAGTGGTGAGGCAGGAGCGGCGCACCCGCTGACTCTATCCCAAATGGGAATGATTCTCACTACCGGCGGATCACTCGGCAAGCGGGTCCCACCTGCGCAAGATCTCCTCCCGCCGCCCGCGACGCTCATCCTCCTCGTTCCAGTCCGGTTTCGGCTGCGGGGATGCCGATGGATTCCCGTTGCCCCAGAGGGCCCCCGTGCCCGGCAACCCGAGGATGGCGGCAAAGATGTCGTCCTCGTCAAGGCCCGGTGCGACCGGTGGGGCCGTCTCGGGATCCTCGGGGGCCGAGTGATCGTGCTCACCCATCAGCCGTCGCCGAGCGCCTCGCGCAGATCGGCCAGACGATCACGCATATCTGCGGCCTGCTCAAATCGCAGGTCCTCCGCAGCCTCCATCATCTCCTGCTCCACCTGCACCATCACGCGGCGGATCTCGGCCGGCGTGGCGCCCTCGGGTACCGTCTTCTCCTTGCGCCTGCGCTTGCGATCGCCCCCGCTGCTCAGGCCCAGGAACTCCACAATGTCGGAGACGCCCTTGATGATGGTGGCCGGAGTGATGCCGTGTTCGGTGTTGTGCGCCCGCTGGATCTCGCGGCGGCGGGCGGTCTCGCCGATAGCCACGCGCATCGACTCGGTCTCGCGATCGGCGTACATGATCACTCTACCGTTGACGTTTCGTGCCGCACGACCGATGGTCTGGATGAGCGCCGTCTGCCCGCGGAGGAATCCCTCCTTGTCGGCGTCGAGGATGGCCACCAGCGTGACCTCGGGCAGGTCGAGCCCCTCGCGCAGCAGGTTGACCCCGACGAGGGCGTCGAACTCGCCGAGGCGGAGGTCGCGCACAACCCGGATGCGCTCAATGGCGTCGATATCGCTATGCAGGTACCGGGCGCGGATGCCGGCATCTGTGAGGTAGTCGGTGAGGTCCTCCGCCATGCGCTTGGTGAGCGTGGTGACGATGACGCGCTCGTCGGCCTCCACTCGCTTCCTGATCTCCATCATCAGATCGTCCACCTGGTTCTCGGTGGGACGTACCTCGACCTCGGGATCCACGAGCCCGGTGGGACGGATGATCTGCTCCACAATGCGCGACGAGTTCTCCTGCTCGAATTTGCCGGGGGTCGCCGACACGAACACGATCTGCCCGACGCGGTCGAGGAACTCCTCAAGGCGCAGCGGCCGGTTGTCGGCCGCCGACGGAAGCCGGAACCCATGCTCGATCAGGTTCATCTTCCGCGACCTGTCCCCCTCGTACATCCCTCGCAACTGGGGCACCGTGTTGTGCGACTCATCGATGAAGGTGAGGAAGTCCCGCGGGAAGAAGTCGAGCAACGCGTGGGGCGCCTCCCCGGGTTTTCTGCCGTCGAGGATGCGTGAGTAGTTCTCAACCCCTGAGCAGAACCCCATCTCGCGGAGCATCTCCATGTCGTACTGGGTGCGCTGGCGCAGGCGATGGCTCTCCACCAACTTGCCCTGTGCATCGAAGAGGGCGCAGCGCTCCTCGAGTTCGCTGCGGATCTCGCCAAGTGAGCGCTCAATCACGTCGGTGGGCGTGACGTAGTGCGTGGCCGGGTAGATGGCCGCGTATTCAAGATCGCCGAATGCCTCGCCGGTAATCGGGTGGAAGTGCGTGATCTTCTCGATCTCGTCGCCGAACATCGACACCCGATAGGCGGTCTCGGCGTTGACCGGCTGAATCTCAAACACGTCGCCGCGGGCCCTGAACCGGCCGCGCTCGAGCACCATGTCGTTGCGCTCGTACTGCACCTCGATAAGACGCTTGAAGAGGTCGTCCCGTGGCATCTGCGCGCCGCGCTCCAGCAGCACCAGACGCTCGCGGTATCGATCGGGCGACCCCATGCCGTAGATGCACGACACCGACGCCACGATCACCACATCACGCCTGGCCAGCAACGCCGCCGTGGCTGCGTGCCGCAGACGGTCGATCTCGTCGTTGATCGAGGCGTCCTTCTCGATGTACGTATCGCTCGACGCGATGTACGCCTCTGGCTGGTAGTAGTCGTAGTACGAGACGAAGTACTCCACCGCCGCCCCCGGCAGGTACTCGCGGAACTCGTTGCACAACTGTGCCGCCAGGGTCTTGTTGTGCGCGATCACCAAGGCGGGACGGCCGGAGTTGGCGATGAGGTTGGCCATCGTGAAGGTCTTGCCGGAGCCGGTAACCCCGAGCAGTGACTGATACCGCTCACCGGCCGCGAGCCCCTCCTCGATCGCCGCAATGGCGTGAGGCTGGTCCCCGGCGGGAAGATGGGCATCGGAGATGGTGTACGAGGTGCTGGCCACGCAACGATGGTAACCCGGTGCCCCGCCTGTACCCATGGCGAAAGGCGCATCGCGCATATTGGCGACCGGGCCGATGGATCAACTCTGCCCACCCCATATGTTCCACCCATCGCCGCGTGAGGGCAGGGCGGCGGCGATGGACCCCGTGCCGTGGGGATGCACGGTGGCATGGCCCCGCGGCCGGGACGCGGGGCCTCGGCCGGGCGGTTGCGCATGCGCCGCCCGGCCGCTCCATCCCCGAGTACCCTCGACACGACGCACCACAACCCGGGAAGCCCGATGCCACGCGCCCTTATCCACACCATGCTGCGAGTCCTTGACGAGCAGCGGTCGCTCGCCTTCTACGAAGCCCTGGGCTTTTCGGAGACGGGCCGTTCGCGGGTGGGGGGCGACACCGCCACCATCATCTTCATGGCCCTGCCCGGCGACGGGGACCGGCTTGAGCTCACGCTGAACGACGGGCGCACCGAGCCATATGAGTTGGGTGAGGCGTACGGCCACATCGCCCTCTCGGTTGACGATATTGACGCCGAGCTGGTGCAGTTGGCCGCCAAGGGCATTTCGCCCGAGCGGCCGCCGTATGCGTCGCGCCCGGGGGGGTCGGTCATCTGCTTCATCGCCGACCCCGACGGGTACCGGATCGAGTTGGTGGAGACGCGCTGATAGCCTGACGCGCATACAGGGGAGCCGCTACCACGGCTGAGAGGAGGCATACGGCCTCGACCCTCTGAACCTGCCTGGGTAATGCCAGCGAAGGGAGTGCAGCGTGCCCCACGGGTACGACACCGAGATCGCCATTCGCGTTGATGACGTGCACCTTGCGCTTGGTGACGATCTACCGCTCGCCGTGCTTGCAGGTGTTGACCTTGAGGCCCCCGCGGGTGAGGTCACGGCCATCATCGGCCCATCCGGATGCGGCAAGAGCACGCTGCTGGATGTGATCGCAGGTTTGGTCGTCCCCGACTCCGGGTCGGTCGTGACCGCCTCCAGCGGGCGACCGGTGCTCATGCCCCAGCGCGATGCCCTCATGCCCTGGCGCACGCTGCGCGACAACGTGGCTGCCGCCGCAGAACTCCGCGGCGCACCTCGCGGCGACGCGCGGGCCCTTGCCGACCGCGAGGTGGCACGCGTGGGTCTGGCGGGCTTCGGCGATCATTACCCGCACGCCCTCTCCGGAGGAATGCGTCAACGCGGTGCACTGGCCCGGACGCTGCTCGCCGAGAGCGACATATGGCTGCTGGATGAGCCCTTCGGCGCGCTCGACGCGCTGACCCGCAGCGAGATGCACCGCGTGCTGATGGCCGTACGTGAGCAGGTGGCCCCCACCATCGTCCTGGTGACGCACGACATCGCCGAGGCCGTGGCAATTGCCGACACCGTGCTGGTGGCGTCACCCGGACCAATGAGGATCGTCAGCCGCGTGCGCGTGGCGGATGCCGGCCCCCC
>Ga0194042_1000777_pt1 | contig 10756 bp, 8 predicted proteins | sample JunL4412m_MetaG_FD_148974 | JGI IMG/M metagenome (GOLD analysis project Ga0194042, IMG submission 148974) | Anoxic zone freshwater microbial communities from boreal shield lake in IISD Experimental Lakes Area, Ontario, Canada - Jun2016-L442-12m | ecosystem: Environmental > Aquatic > Freshwater >...
CCGTGATCGGCCGACTCTCCCTTGATGACATTCCCGCCGGGGTCGATAGTGCGGCCGCCGAAGCGGGGCGTATCAAGCGGTTCCGTGAGGAGACTCGCGACGCTCGCATCGCGATCGCTCAGGAAGCCGAGGCACGGTACGGCCGTTCGATCGCCTGGGGTGCGGCGGCGGGGGAGAGTCAGCAACTCTTCGCCAACCTCGCGGTTCCAGCGATGACACGACTGCGTGGGGCTCTTGAGCGCGCGTTGGAGGCCGCTCGAGTGGGTTGCCGCGAGGACGCCGATCCCGACGCCTCACTCACCGACGACATCGCCCGACTGCTCGGACAGCCCTGGGACGACGAGCTCGAACCGTTCCGAATCGCTGGCGAGGGCAGCCCGGTGCGCTGGCTGCACCGGGTGGTCAGCTGAGGCGCTGCGGGTGGGCGTACACCGTGCCGCGGCCGTCGCGCGCGAACGCAACGAGGGTGATGCCGGCACGATCGGCGAGATCGACGGCGAGGGTTGAGGGTGCTGACACGGTGACGACGATCGGAATCGCTGACATCGCGGCCTTCTGAACGATCTCGAAGGAGGCACGGCTGGACACGACCAGGGCAGTGGGCATGGCCCCGTTCATCAACGACCAGCCGGTCACCTTGTCGACGGCGTTGTGGCGCCCGATGTCCTCTCGCACCGCGAGCAGGTCACCCGCGGCCGTCGCCAGGGCGGCACCGTGCAGGCCTCCCGTTCGGGCGAAGACCCGTTGGGCGTCGCGGAGCCGGTCGGTGAGGCCGAGGAGCACGCCCGTGGGCATCGTGCCCGTACGCGTCGGCAGTGCCTCCACCCGCTCGAGCACGCGGTCGAGGGACTCGCTGCCACAGATACCGCACGCGCCGGTGATGTCGGTGGTCCGCGCCAGCGACGCCAGCCGCGGCAGGGCCGAGGTGGCCAGATCGGCGGTCACGACGTTGCCGCGGGCCTCGGGCAGGAGGGAGGGGTCCGTGCAGGCACGCACGGCTGTCAGGTCGTCCGCCTGGCGAACGATGCCCTCCCCGCGCAGCCACCCCGCGGCGAGCTCGAGGTCGGCCCCGGGAGTGCGCATGGTGACCACCGAGCGCAGGGTGTGGCTGCCGTCACCCACCCGGATCTCGAGTGGCTCCTCAGCCGCCAGTTCATCGATAACTGCGGCACCGGTGTCGAGCCGCGTCCCGCGGGCGCGGCGATGTGTTGAGGCCACAGGCCCAGCGTACGGGATGGTGGAAAGGTGCGGCGCCCTTGCGGCACGATGGTCGGTCGGTGTGCCCAGACGTGGCCTGGGGCCTCACGGAGGCCGCGGCGTCAGGTGAGGTGCTGCCGAGCGACGTGGCTGCTGCGGGCTTGGACTCGGCCCAGGCGGCCCTCGGCCGGTCCTAGGTCCCAGTCCGCCACACGGCGTCTGTGATGGCCCCTAGGGACTAGGGGCGCGGCAGTTTCTTGTGCAAGGGGTTGGCCGTCACCCTCTGCTGCGTGCTCGGCCCCCCGTGCGAGGGGATGGACGTCACGACGTCAGGGCGATCGCTGGTGGCCGTGGTGGCTTCGATGAGTCGGCGTGACATCGGGTCGCCCCCGGTCGCGAGCATCGGTGAGGAGTACACCCGTCGTGCGGCCCCGCCGCACTGGGGGCAGTCGATCGTCGGAGAGGCGTCCCCCATCGGCAGGCGCACCTCGGCCATGCCGTCCTCGTCGCACAGGTACTGGTAGGTGACCACGTTCTTCCTCTCCTCGCGGGGCCGGATAGTGGCCGGCCCGCGCCTACGGTTGGGTGAGGGGGCGGCCCCTCGTGCGTGGGCGCCGCCCCCTCAGCTCAGGACTTCACATCAGGTTCCATCACCACGGGTAGGGCGCCCACACACCGTCCTTGTGGTCCGACCACTTGGACATGGGGACGTCCATCCCTCCGGACACCTTGCCGGGGCCACTGGACGACGGCGTGATGTCGATGTCGAAGATGGCCGTCGGCAGGTAGACCGTCGAGCATGCGTTCGGGATGTCCACGACACCGGACAGGCGTCCCTCAATGGGGGCCGAGCCGAGGATCATGTACGCCTGGATGGGGCTGTACCCGAACTTGGTGAGGTAGTCGATCGCGTGCATGCAGGCCCGCTGGTACGCCAGGAACGGGTCGAGGTAGCGCTGCTCGCCATCGAACGTGACCGAGGTGCCGGAGAAGGCCAGCCACTCGCTGTACTGCGGGTCGACGATGCCCGGCATGAAGATCGCGTTCTCGGACACCCCGTACTTGGACATGCCGTCCTTGATGACGTCAACACCAAGCACCATGTAGCCACCCATCTCGATGGCGCCGCAGAAGGTGATCTCACCGTCGCCCTGAGAGAAGTGCAGGTCGCCGAACGACAGGTTCGCGCCGTCGACGAACACCGGGTAGAACACCCGGCTACCCTTGGTAAAGTTCTTGATGTCCTGGTTGCCACCGTTCTCGCGCGGCGGAGCCGTGCGAGCTCCCTCGGAGGCCGCCTTGGTGTAGGCGTCGCCCGACAGCGAGCCGAGGATGGCACTGTCCGGGTTCGGAGGCAGGGCCAGCGGGGGAACGCGGTCAGGGTCGGTGGCGATGAGCGCAGTCTCACGGGCGGTCCACTTTGCCAGCAGATCGTGTGAGGGTGCTGTTCCCATGAGCCCTGGGTGCTGGATTCCGGTGTAGGAGACCCCAGGGATGTGACGCGACGTCGCCACCCCACCGCGGAAGTCCCAGATCACCTTGTAGGCGTCGGGGAACTGCTCGGTCAGGAAGCCGCCGCCGTTCTCGGTCGGGAAGACTCCGGTGTATCCCCAGCCCTGACCCGAGATGCCGTTGGGGTTGCTGTCGTCGCACGGCCCGATGTCGAGGATGTCGACGACGAGCAGGTCGCCGGGCTTGACACCCTCAACCCGGATCGGACCGGTGAGCACGTGCACTCCGGCGAGCGGAGCGTCACGTACGTCGTCGGCTGAGTCATTGTTGCGAATCGCTCCGTCGAACCACTCACGGCAGTCGGCGCGGAAGACGTCACCGGGCTTGACGGTGATGTTCGCCGGGACGTCCGGGTGCCAGCGGTTGTGGCCCACGTACTGCTGGTTGGTGAAGGACTTCGTGTCATCCATCGGGAATAGGTTCTTCGCTCCCATGGTGTATTCGGCCATGTGAAACTCCAATTCATTAGAAAGATGGAACGTGAATAGGTCAAGCGGCCAGAGTCGCCGCCGAGAAACCAGGCCTAGGCTGCAGCCGGAACTGCCGCAGGCCTGCCCATCGTGAAGAAGAGCGCGCCGAACACGACAACAGCGAACACGGCCAAGGCGATGGCCAGCGTGTTCGGGTCGAAGTCCTTGATGCGCCCAGTCAGGAGCAGGAACGCCGGGATTGCACCCGTCACCCATCCCTCAATCGCGGCGACCGCTCCGGTGTACCTGCCGAGCCCATCACGCTTGCGGGCGAGCAGGAGGAAGAACAGAAGCCACAGGTAGGCCCAGTAGAGCCAGATGACGCCGAACACCGGATCTCCACCATCGAAGCTGATGAGCGAGAACACGACGGCGCAGATGGCGACGAAGAGCGAGAACATGCCAAGCCCCGTCCCGTCGAGCCCACCCAGCAGGTTCCACGCAACGTAGAGATACGTGAATCCGAACAGGTAGAGCCCGGCGGCGCCGATGATCTTGGTCATGTCACCATCTGCATTGAAGATCAGATAGGTAGGCGTCACCACTTGGAGCAGTCCGACGAACACGTTCAGCGGTGCCGCGGACTTGGCGTCGATCCACCCCAGCAGAAATGTGCCGTTGAGGAAGAGGACCGCGCCCACGTACAAAAGACCAACTACACCCATCCGTAGTACCTCCATATCTACGAGGTCACGCACTACCTCCATAGTGCGAAATGAGCCACCCCCAGGAATTTGGGCCATTCACCTCTGCGTGAGGCGTCTGACCCTCGCCCTAATCAACCGACCACGATGGCTCGCGGGTTGGTGATCTGACTCATTGGGCACTGTCCTAGGTGCGAGAGTCCGCGTCAAGCACTTTGGCGAATTTGGTGCTACGAAAGGTAGAAAACGCCCGATAATCGCCCGGATTAATTGCGGGCAGCACGCCTGTATTACTTTATCAACCTATTTGTGAGAGCAATCTACATCGCCGGGATTTTTAGAATGACTCCGCGCGCGGCCGCGGCATAGCCCACGATGAAGGTGCTCACGGGTGCCGCCAGCCGCTCGATCCCGTGGGCCGCGTCCCGTGCCAGCGCGAGGATGGCGTCGGTGTCGATGGGCGCGCCTTGGACGCGGCGGGCGTGGCCGAACTGGCCGCCGAACTCGGTCGCGCGGCACTGGGCGAGTAGCGCTACAGCGGGATGTTGCCATGTTGGCCCCGTCGGCCGGGGGCTTCCTTGAGAATCTGAGCGAGGCGCCCGCGGGTGAGTGACGGCTCGACCACCTCGTCGACCACGCCAATCTCAACCCCGCGATCGATGCCGCCGGTGATGAGTTCGAGCTCGAAATCGAACTGCGCGCGTCGGTGCGATGCCCTTATGGGTCGAGAGTAGGGGCCACTGTCACCATGGGTAGAGCATGTATCCCGCAGCGTATTGGGTGTAGGATGCGAAGATGTTCCGTGAGTGACGCAATGGCGAGAGGGCGATGCGCGGTGACCAGCGACATCAGGGCGTCCTCAAGAGCGTGGGCCACGTACTCGAACGACGACGCGCGCCAAGTGGTCGAGGCACTGAAGTCCGAGCCCGGACCCATGCTCATCGCGCTTCAGGCACTGCAGCAGCGCTACGGCTACGTCGACCCCGACGCCGTGCCGCTGGTCGCTGGCATCCTCAACGTCTCGCGTGCCGAGGTGTATGGGGTCCTCACCTTTTATCACGACCTGCGCACCACGCCGGCACCGCGCGCGGTGGTGAGGCTCCGCGTCGCCGAGGCATGTCAGGCAGGCGGGGTCGCGCGAGCTGCGCGCTCACGCGGAGGCCGTGCTCGGGGGGCCGCTGGGCGCCACCACGGCCGACGGCATCGCGATCGAGTCGGTGTACTGCCTCGGCAACTGTGCCCTCGGGCCTGCGGCTCTAGTCGACGGACGACTGGTCGGGCGGGTCGACCCGGCCGCGCTCGACCGGGTCCTCGACTCGCTGCGTGTTGAAGAGGGCCTCTGATGACCGTCGTGCTGGTGCCGGGCGACTCTGCTGCCCGCTCCGTGGGGGCCGACGACGTGGCCGCGCTGATTGTCGCGTCGGCGGCCACGCGGGGCGATGAGGTTGACCTGGTGCGCAATGGGTCGAGGGGTCTGCTGTGGCTCGAGCCGATGGTCGAGGTCGTCACGGCTGAAGGCCGTATTGCCTACGGCCCGGTTACCGCCTCCGACGTCGACAGCCTGCTCGATGCCGGGCTGCTGCTGGGTGGCGACCACCCCCTGTGCCTAGGCCGCACCGACGACATTCCGTGGCTGGCGCGCCAAGAACGGGTTACCTTTGCTCGCGTGGGTGTGGTCGACCCCCTCGACCCGGTCGACTACGAGCGCCACGGCGGTCTTGTTGGTCTCAGGCGCGCGCTCACCCTGACCCGTGACGAGGTTGTGTCGGAGGTGTTCGCCTCGGGCCTGCGCGGACGAGGCGGCGCCGGATTCCCCGCGGGCATCAAGTGGCGCACGGTGCTCGAGGCGGACGGCGACCTCAAGTACGTCTGCTGCAATGCCGACGAGGGCGACAGCGGCACCTTTGCCGATCGGATGCTGATCGAGGGCGACCCGTTCACGCTCATCGAGGGCATGACCATCGCGGGAATCGCGGTAGGGGCGGAGGTCGGCTTCGTGTACCTGCGGTCCGAGTATCCCGATGCCATCGCAACCCTCGATGCGGCACTCATGCGCGCGCGCGAGGCCGGGTGGCTGGGGGCCGACGTGCTGGGGTCGGGCCAGGCCTTCGACATCACCGTGAGGGTGGGGGCCGGCTCGTACGTGTGCGGCGAGGAAACCGCGATGCTCGAGAGCCTCGAGGGCAAGAGGGGTATGGTGCGGCCCAAGCCCCCGGTGCCAGCGCTCAGCGGGCTGTTCGGACGGCCCACAGTGATCAATAATGTGCTCACCCTGGCCACGGTTCCGATGGTGCTGGCCGACGGCGCGGCGGCCTACCAGCAACTCGGCGTGGGCCGGTCGCGCGGCACACAGGTGTTTCAGTTGGCGGGCAATGTGGCCCGCGGCGGCATTGTCGAGACGGCATTCGGAATCACGCTCGACACGCTGGTGAACGACTTCGGCGGGGGCACTCGCTCGGGCCGGCCGGTGCGAGCGGTGCAGGTCGGTGGCCCGCTGGGTGCCTATCTGCCGCCTGACGCCCTCGACATCGGTATGGACTACGAGGAACTCGCCGCAGCAGGCGGCATGCTCGGGCACGGCGGCGTGGTGGTGTTCGACGACCGCGTCGACATGGCGCAGCAGGCTCGCTTCGCAATGGAGTTCTGCGCCGTTGAGTCGTGCGGTAAGTGCACACCCTGCCGGGTCGGCGCGGTACGCGGTGTCGAGGTAATTGATCGGGTTATTGCCGGTGTCGAGCGCGAGGCCAACCTGGTGCTGCTCGGCGATCTGTGCGATCTCATGACCGACGGCTCGCTGTGCGCCATGGGCGGCCTCACCCCACTTCCGGTGCGCAGCGCCCTCGCTCACTGGCCCCAGGACTTCGGAGGAACGACATGACGCTGCTACACGAACCCGACTTCGGTACGCCGGCCCGGACCTCGACAGAGCAGGTCACCCTCGTGGTCGACGGCACGTCGGTCACGGTGCCTGCCGGCACGTCGGTGATGCGCGCCGCCGCCGAGGCGGGGTTCGCGGTCCCCAAACTGTGCGCGACCGACAGTCTCGAGGCCTTCGGTTCGTGCCGGCTGTGCGTGGTTGAAATCGATGGAAAGCGTGGCACGCCGGCCTCGTGCACGACGCCTGCTGAGTCGGGCATGGTGGTGCACACGCAAACTCCCAAGGTCGACAAGCTGCGGCGCGGGGTGATGGAGCTTTACATCTCCGACCATCCCCTCGACTGCCTCACCTGCTCGGCCAACGGTGACTGCGAGTTGCAGGACATGGCCGGAGTGGTCGGACTACGCGAGGTGCGTTACGGCTTCGAGGGCGAGTCGCACACCCATGCCGAGAAGGATGAGAGCAACCCCTACTTCACCTTCGACTCCAGCAAGTGCATCGTGTGCTCGCGGTGCGTCCGCGCCTGCGACGAGGTGCAGGGAACCTTTGCCCTCACCATCTCCGGCCGCGGGTTTGACTCCAAGGTGACGCCCGGCGCGGGCGAGTCATTCTTCGGCAGCGATTGTGTGTCGTGCGGTGCGTGCGTGCAGGCGTGCCCCACGGCGACCCTGGAGGAGAAGTCGGTCATCAACCTCGGGATGCCCACCCGCACGGTGCTCACCACGTGTGCCTACTGCGGGGTCGGCTGCTCGTTCAAGGCGGAGTTGCGGGGCGACGAACTCGTGCGGATGGTCCCGTTCAAGGATGGCGGGGCTAACGAGGGGCACTCGTGCGTCAAGGGTCGCTTCGCGTGGGGCTATGCCACCCACCCCGACCGCGTGGTCGACCCCATGGTGCGCGAGCGCATCACCGATGAATGGCGGGTCGTCAGCTGGGACGAGGCCATCGACTTCGCCGCCACGCGGCTCAAGGCCATCCAAGCCGAGTACGGCGTCGACTCCATCGGTGGCATCACCTCGTCGCGCTGCACCAACGAGGAGGTCTACGTGGTGCAGAAGATGGTGCGCGCCGCGTTCGGCAACAACAATGTCGACACCTGTGCGCGCGTGTGCCACTCGCCCACCGGTTACGGGCTCAACCAAACCTTTGGCACCTCGGCTGGAACGCAGGACTTCAAGTCGGTTGAGTCGAGTGATGTGATTCTGCTGATCGGCGCCAACCCCACCGACGCGCACCCCGTGTTCGCGTCGCGCATGAAGCGGCGGCTGCGTCAGGGCGCCCAGCTCATCGTGCTTGACCCTCGTCGCATTGACCTCGTGCGCTCGCCCCACGTCGAGGCCGCCTTCCACCTGCCGCTTCAGCCCGGAACCAACGTGGCGGTCATCAACGCGCTGGCGCACGTGATCGTTACCGAGGGTCTGGCCAACACCGAATTCGTGGCCGAGAGGTGCGACCCTGCCGCCTACGCGACCTGGGAAGCCTTCATCCGACGTCCCGAAAACAGCCCCGAGACCGTGGCCGAAATCGCGGGCATCAGTGCCGACGACATTCGAGGGGCCGCTCGTCTCTTCGCCGGCGGGCCCAACAGCGCGATCTACTACGGGCTCGGCGTCACCGAGCACAGCCAGGGCTCGACGATGGTGATGGGCATGGCCAACCTCGCCATGGTCACCGGCAGCATCGGCCGCGAGGGAGTGGGAGTCAACCCGCTGCGCGGCCAGAACAATGTGCAGGGCTCGTGCGACATGGGATCGTTCCCGCACGAGCTGCCCGGCTACCGGCGTGTCAGCGACGATGTGGTGCGCCACCAGTTCGAAACCCTGTGGGGCCGCGAGATTCAGGCGGTGCCAGGCCTGCGCATTCCGAACATGTTCGACGCAGCCCTCGCGGGGGAGTTCCGCGCCATGTACGTGCAGGGTGAAGACATCGCGCAGTCCGACCCCAACACCACGCACGTGCACGCCGCGCTCGCCGCGCTTGACCTCGTGATCGTGCAGGACCTCTTCCTCAACGAGACCGCGTCGTTCGCCCACGTGTTCCTTCCGGGCACTAGCTTCCTTGAGAAGGACGGCACGTTCACCAATGCGGAGCGTCGAATCAATCGCGTGCGACCGGTGATGGCGTCGAGCACCGGGCGCAGCGAGTGGGAGGCCACCTGTGCCCTGTCTGAGGCGATGGGTTACCCCATGCGCTATGAGTCGGCGGCCGAGATCATGGACGAGATCGCCGCGCTGACCCCGACCTTCGCCGGTGTGTCGTTCGCGCGGCTCGACGAGGTGGGCAGCATCCAGTGGCCTTGCAACGAGGGGCATCCCGACGGAACGCCCGTCATGCACGTCGATGCGTTCGTGCGCGGGCTCGGCAACTTTGTTCAGACGCCCTTCGTGGCAACCGATGAGCGAACCACCCGCAAGTTTCCGCTGATTCTCACCACCGGGCGCATCCTGAGTCAGTACAACGTGGGGGCACAAACGCGTCGCACCGAGAACACCCGCTGGGTGAGTGAGGATGTGCTCGAGATGCACCAGGCAGATGCCGAGCCGCGTGGCATCGTCGACGGTGGTTGGGTGAATGTCACTAGTCGCGTCGGCGAGACGCAACTGCGGGTGTCAGTCACTGACCGGGTGCCTCCGGGAGTCGTCTACACCACCTTCCACTTTCCCGAGTCGGGCGCGAACGTGATTACCACCGACTACTCCGACTGGGCCACCAACTGCCCCGAGTACAAGGTCACCGCCGTTGAGGTGCGCACCTCCACGCGCGAGCACGAGCGCGCGGCGGCCGCCACGTTCGAGGGGCACGACAAGCACGCCCACCTGGCCCTGATGCTCAACCAGATCGCCGCCAACGTGCTGGGCGACAACGAGCCAGAGAAGGTTGAGCGCGTAGCCCTGCACGTGCGCTCGTTCTGGGCGCCCACGATGGTGCGCGATCTCGAGGCCGCGAGAGCAGCGGGCACCGTGACACTCTCGATGGTGGCGGCCCAGGCGCTCGACGCGGTCGCAGGCGTACTTGCGGCACCCAACCGGGTATGACCGACCCCTGGGTCGCGCTCGTACTCGCGGGGGGTGCGTCGAGGCGGCTCGGGGGAGTTGATAAGCCGCTGCTCACCGTGGGCGGCAGCACCCTGCTGGAGCGTGCGGTGACCGCGGTCGACGAGGCAGGTGCTGAGCGGGTAGTCATCGTCGGCCCGGCGCGTGCGCGCGGTGTGCGTCCCGGTGTCACCTTCGTCGAGGAATCACCCCCCGGCGCCGGCCCGGCAGCTGCGGTGGTGGCCGGGGCACTGAGTAGGGCGGCCGGAAGCACCGGGTACTGGCGCCAAGCGTCGACAGCGTGGAGCGCGTTCGGCGCAGTTGCTCGGCGATGGCACCGCGAGAGAGTTTGGCGAGGTGAGGGTGGCTCCACGAATGACTAGCCACCGTGTTGCCTGCACTGAGCGCTCGGCGCACAATTGAGGGGAGCCGCATGGCTCGCTTACCAACGACAAAGAACGTCGCTACCGAGTGGTGTGTGGCCAACATGTCGAGAACCTCGTTGGTGTACCGCTGGGACGGTCCATCATCGAAGGTGACGTAGACGATGGGGTGACCGTCGCGCGTGCGAGGCGGTTCTGGCAGGGGTTCGAGGGGGCCTGCGGGCTTGGGTGGCTCGGGTGTCACTCGAGCGTTTCCAGTTGAGGTTGAAGAGGGCGCCGGATTCGTCGAATAGGAGGGCGTCGGCGACGCAGACTCAACCGGTCGCGGGGTAGCGGAGGACCCGCAGGCAGCGAGGAGGAGAGCGGTCATCGGGATGGCCGCCCACAGCAGTCTGGGCATTCCACAAGAATAAACGACAATCGCGCGTGCCATGACACTCGGCGCGCGGATCACGCCAGCGAGTAACTTGCCTCCACGATGGCCCGCACGGTAACGAATTCGGTGTCGAGATTTACGTTGACCTTGCCGCGGGCGGAGCCTCCGGTATCGAAAGCCACCGACAGCATTCCCTCAGTGCGCGGCATGCCGCCACCGACGCTGAGTAAACCGGGGTCGGCCAGACTGACGAGGTCGCCTTTT
>Ga0194042_1000788_pt1 | contig 10694 bp, 10 predicted proteins | sample JunL4412m_MetaG_FD_148974 | JGI IMG/M metagenome (GOLD analysis project Ga0194042, IMG submission 148974) | Anoxic zone freshwater microbial communities from boreal shield lake in IISD Experimental Lakes Area, Ontario, Canada - Jun2016-L442-12m | ecosystem: Environmental > Aquatic > Freshwater >...
CGGGAGTTCTTCGGCCGTCTTTTTTGTGGCCGTTCCATTGGAGTTGGCGGCTGCTTCTGTGGGCGGATGTTCGTGATGATGTTGCAGTAAATTTTCTCCACCCGATGGTCCGTGGCAATACGGATCGCCTGTGGCGGGCTCGTTGCAGCCAGTTTGTTTCAGCGTGTCTTTCAAGGCGAGCAGCGCGCTTTTTTGCGCGGCGGAATTGGCGAGCAGGACTTTGCCATGCAGATCGACGACGACGACGCCTTCGTCCATACATTCAAGAATTGCCCGAGCACGTTGATGCTCGACAGCGAGTTTTTTCTCGGCGGAGGCGAGCAGTTCGACGCGGTCGGCGAGGTCCGCATTCAAGCGTCGGACGTCGCGCGAACTGGCTCGCAACCGGTCCATGATGGCGGTGACAAGGTAGGCCGATATGGTCGATGTGGTCCCGAAGGCGAACACGATGCCCAGACGCCCGAGGGCTGAATGCGCCGTATCGCCAACGAGGGCTTTGACCGGCCAGTTCACGCCCAGGTGCTCGCAGATGCCGAGAATGGCGACGATCCCAGCGGTCATCAAGGCGACACTGTAGGCTTGTTTGCGTTCGAGCAGAATGCCGGCGATCACGACATGAAAAATGAAATAGAAGATGAAGGGATTGGACAGTGCGCCGGAAAAGAAGATCAGCAATCCGAGGCCGAAGACATCGATTGTGATTTGAAGCAGCGCTTCGGAGGACAGAGCGCGCAAGGTCCGTACCGGCACTCGAGCGTGCAGCCCTAAAAAGCCGATGTTCAAAAACGCCATCGCCGCCGTCACCAACGCCAGCGGCCAGGCGGAGTCGAGGTAGTTCAACATCCGCGCAATCGCCACCGCCACACACACGCTGGAGAGCGCCACCCAGCGCAAATTCAACAGCCAGCGCAAGCGCTCATTCAGTTCGTCCCGCCGCTGCAGTTCGTCGCCGGTCATGTCGTTCGATTCAGTTGCTTGATTCATGTGGTTCATTATCAGCGCAACGGCCCATGAATCAAGAGTGCGCAGCGGTGAATTTACGTGACAGTCGATGATTTCCGGGTACTTTATAGGGGCATAAGTGTGTGCTTTGGAACTATATCCGATGAAAAAGTCAGAGCCGAAAAAGCCCGATGATCCTGTCCTCATCAAAAGCCGCAAATCACTGGCTGACATTCCGCCGTTAAATCTGGACGAGGTCATTTCCGAAATATGTAATTGACGCCAACTTTCTTGCCTATGTTTTTAATGCCTCGAGCACTCTGTCCCTTTTTTCAATCCACTTTCTTGTTAACCCCTCGAATCGATCATCATGGCTGTCCCCAAAGCACGCGACGTTAATCTTTCTTCTCACCGCGAAAAAGTGGTGCTTGTCGGCGGCTATCGTCCGGGTGATTTACTTCCCGGCGAAGAGCCGTTGGAGGAGTTGGAGCGCCTTGCTGAGACCGCTGGCGCGGTTGTTGTTGCGAAGGTGATTCAGAATATCAAAGTCGTTACTCCCGCCACATTCATCGGGAAGGGCAAGGCGCAGGAAATCAAGAAGCTGGCCAACGAGCACGGTGCCCGCTGCGTGCTCTTCGATCACGATTTGTTGCCGGGTCAGGCGAAGAATCTGGACGAAGCGACCGGCCTCAAAGTGATGGATCGGACGGAATTGATTCTCGATATTTTCGCCAGCCGCGCGCGTTCGCGCATGGCGAAAGTGCAAGTCGGAATTGCTCTGCTCAATTACCGTCTCCCGCGGTTGAAACGGCTGTGGACGCATTTGGAACGCCAGGAAGGCGGCATCGGCATGCGCGGCGGGCCGGGCGAAAAGCAGATGGAAGTGGATCGCCGCAAAATTGAAAAACAGATCGACGACCTCAAGCACGAATTGAAGGAGATCGGCGGTCGCAAGGAACGCATGGTCCGCTCGCGCGCGAAAGACAATTTCATGGTCTCGCTCGTCGGCTATACAAATGCTGGGAAGAGCACGTTGATGCGCGCGCTGACTGGCGAGCAAGTGCTCGTGCAGGATAAATTGTTTGCGACGCTCGACACGAAGACCAGCATGTTGAAATTGGGCGGCGGCAATCATGTGCTGCTCTCGGACACCGTCGGATTTATCCGCCGCTTGCCGCATCATCTTGTCGCAAGTTTTCACGCCACGTTGGAAGAAGCGCGTACGGCGGACTTGCTGCTGCATGTCGCCGATGCGTCGTCGCCGCATGTTCGCGGGCAGATGGATTCGGTCAATTCGGTGCTGCGCGAAATCGGATGTGGCTCGACGGAGACGATTCTGGTCTTCAACAAAATCGACATGGTCAAGCCGGAGCAGGAACTGGATTTCAACGTCCTGAAACATGAGCACGTCGAAGCGGTTCCGATCTCGGCGTTGCATGGCGAAGGACTGGAACGGCTGCTCGCCGAAATTCGAGAACGCGCGCGTAACGATGCGAAACCGTTGTCGATTTCGGTGCACGCTGGCGAAGGTAAAATGCTCGCGTTTTTAGCCACGCATTTCTTTGAAGACTCGCGCGAAATGGATGGCGAAAACGTGATCCTGCACGGGCGCTGCTCGCGTGAAGTGCTGGAGAAACTGTTGACGTCACCGGCGTCAGTTCGCTTCTTAAAGGGATGGCCGGAGTGAATCCAAGAGCCGCGCGCGTAAGCAAGCGGTCCTCGTTGCGTCAATCTCAAAACCAGCCGCTTGCTTGCGCGCGCGGCTCTTGCGAAAAGTTGGAACGGCACTGGCAGGAGTACCTGCCAGTGGCACACTTGAGGCATGTCGAAAAAAGTATCTCCACCACCGACGTTTGATTTGTTCGGTGATCCAGAACCGCAGCCTGCGGGCAAGGCGGTTGCGAAGCCTGCCAAGAAGCCTGTTCCTGAAACGCTTGCGCCTGCGCCGGTGTCATTTGAGCGCTTGGCTGAGGTCGCGCTTGAGCGGCCGATGCGTCACACGTACACCTACATTGCAGATGGAATCATCGATACGCTGAAGGTTGGGGCACGCGTGCGGGTGCCGTTTGGGCGGAGCACGGCGGTCGGATTTTATCTGGGCGAAAAGCGGCTCGATGAATTCATCGCGGCTGGATTTGATCCGGCGAAATTGAAGCCGATTGTGAGCATCATCGCCGACGGTATCGGTGTAACGGAGCACCTCATTGATCTCGCGCGATGGATGGCGCGGCAGTACATCTGCCCGCTCGGAATGGTCCTCAAGTCGATGCTGCCTGTCGGCGTTAAAGTCGGGACTCAATCTAAAAAGACGCGCTTCATTTCAACCCATCTCAGTGCGAATGACGTGCTGATTCATGCGGCGTCGCTCGCGATCAAAAAAGAAAAGCAATCGGCGGTTTTGAAAGCGCTCGCGGCACGTTGGACGGAGATGCCGATTGATGTCGGCGAGTTATTGGCGGCTGCGAGCGCTCCGCTCACCGCGATTAAAGCGCTCGAAAAGTCGAAGCTGATCTGCGTCGTCGAGAAGTCGAATTTTGAAATCGACGCGGCGGATCCGCGCCATGCTCGGACGACGAATTTGATTTTGAACGACGAGCAGAACGCAGCGCTGAAGGAAATCGAAGCCGCGATTTCGTCGCATGAAGCGAACGGATTTTTGTTGCAAGGCGTGACCGGCAGCGGCAAGACCGAAGTGTATTTACGAGCGTTGCAAACGGCTCTCGCGGCGGGGCGGCAGGCGATTGTGCTCGTCCCTGAAATTGCGCTGACGCCTCAGACGGCGGAGCGATTTCAAAGCCGTTTAGGCCGGGACCGCGTGGCCGTTTTGGCGAGTGATGAAGCACAGGGCGAACGCGCTGAAATATGGCGCGCGATCCGAGCGGGGAAGATCGATGTGGTCGTCGGCGCACGTTCGGCTCTGTATGCGCCGCTGCCGAGGCTCGGAATTATTGTCGTCGATGAAGAGCATGATTCGTCGTACAAGTCGCCAGCAGCTCCGCGTTACAACGCGCGTGATGCGGCGGTGGCGCTCGCGAAGATCACGAAATCGACGATTATTTTGGGCAGCGCGACGCCGTGTTTTGAAACGTATTATGCGGCTCAGCAAGGCGAGTTGACGCAACTCATTTTAAGCAAACGCGCGACGGGGCAGCCGCTGCCTCCAGTATCCGTCGTGGATTTGAATCGCGAGAATGTTGAGAACGAAAAGTACACGATTGTTTCGACACTGATGAAACGGGAGCTTGAGCGAACGCTTGCGCGCGGCGAGCAGGCGATTTTGTTTTTGAACCGGCGCGGATTTTCGACGGTCAATAAATGCCTGCGCTGCGGCAATACGGAAAAGTGCTCGCGCTGCGACATCGCGTTGACCAGCCATCGCGATAACAAAACGCTCGTGTGTCATTACTGCAACACGACGCGGCCGATGTCGAATGTGTGTTCGATCTGCCACGCGCCCGGACTGAAAACGTGGGGGTTGGGGACCGAGCGCGTGGAGGACGAAATCGTGCGCTTGTTTCCGAGCGTCAAAGACCGCATCGCTCGGATGGACAGCGACACGATGACGACGAGCGACGCGTATGCTCGGACACTCGGCGCGTTCAAAGAGCGCAAGACGGACATTTTGATCGGCACTCAAATGATCGCGAAGGGGCTGGATTTTCCGGCGGTCACGTTGGTCGGTGTGCTACTTGCGGACACCGCATTGCACATGCCTGACTTCCGGAATCGCGAACGAACGTTTCAACTGATTTCGCAGGTAGCAGGGCGTGCGGGGCGGAGTGAATTGGGCGGTCGCGTTGTGGTTCAAACGCATTTGCCCGGAGACCTCTCGATCAGATTCGCCGTGGCGCACGATTTCGAATCGTTTTATTTGGAAGAGATGAAAGAACGGAAATCGTTCGGATACCCGCCGTTTACGCGCTTGGCTCGGATCGTGTTGTCGAGCATAAACCGGGAGGCGTTGGCCAAAGGTTCTGCCATGTATGCTGACGCGCTGCGCATGACCATTGCGTCGAATCCTGCGCTGAAGGCTATCCAAATTCTAGGGCCGAGCGACGCGCCGATTTCGCGCATCCGCGACGCGTATCGAAAACATATTCTGATTAAAGCACCGACGAGTGCGCATCTTTCGGAGTTGCTCGACGGGCCCTTGGCGGACATGTTGATGCGTTTGAATGATGTGAACGGGCTGATTGATGTGGACGCGCTGGCGATGCTTTGAACGTGATCGCGTGAGTGCGTAGTCGTACTCAATTGGGATGGGTGCGGAACGCACAAGAATTCCCACCCTACTCATTCGCACAACAACGAGCGCTGCGGTTCACAGTAATTTGAGCGGCAAGGGTGGGATTTCTTGTTCGCTTCGCTCACCCTTGGTTGTTAGCTTTTTTTCCCAGCACTGAAGTGCTGGGCTATTTTCAATTGTCCCTCCGGGACAGAGATATTCGAGCGTCCATCAAATCGACCACACACACTGATCGTATGTCGCGACTTGAAGGCGCTTGTAAACGGGCATCGCGCGCGTAGAATACGTACGAATTTAAGAACTGGAACAAGGCAAGGAATGGGTGTGGACTATGGCAACTGAAACTGTCTCTCAAAAGAATCTGCAACTGACCGTCATTACGCCTGCGCGCGCGGTGCTGTCGACGACTGCGAATAGCGTCGTGGCTCCGGCGTTTGACGGCGAAGTCGGTGTGATGCCGGGACACGCGGCGATGCTGTCGGTGCTGGGCACGGGCGAATTGCGCGTCAGTGGCGCGGATGGAAAAGTGCGCAGCCTGGTGATTCGCGGCGGGTTCATTCAAGTCAATCACGATAAAGTCACGGTGTTGACGCCGGAATCGGTGTCTGCTGAAGAGATCAAGGTGGACGATCTGAACGCGGAACTGGTGAAGTTGAACGAACTCCCGCGCGTCAAAGCGGAAGACTTCGCTGCATATGAAAATCAGAAGGCGTGGTTGAAGGCTAAAGAGAAGGTGGCGACGAAGAAGTAATGCCTATTGAGATGCCGGGCGATCCTGCGCCCAATCCGAAACATCGCTGGGTCGTGCCGGTGTTGATAGCGACGATCTTCGCCATCTTGGCGGTCCCGTTCGCGGTGGTCCGTTACCATAACGGCATCATTCAAGACAATCAAAATGCTGTGATCGACGCGATGCGCAGTTACGCGCGGAAGCAGGCTGCGTTTTTCGAAAAAGAAAAACGATACGCGTCGTCGTTTGAAGAATTGGGCGGCGAGTGGGCTCTAGTACGCGACGCTACAACACTCCAATCGACGATTTATCACGGTTATCGGTTCCGGGCATTCACATCCCGCGCGGCGAAAGATGGCGCGGTTGAGACGTCTTTCGTCAATAAAAGTGGACAGATGACAGGCGGCTACGCGATCATGGCGGTGCCTGCGAATTATGGTTATTCGGCGCGGTTGACGTTCTATATTTCGAATCCGGCGGACAAACTTTGGTACACGGATTTGGGCGTCAAGACGGACACGGTGTCGCGCGCAATCGAACAGTATTTCATTCCAGAAAATGCGCGGTCGATGAACGGACTTTGATTTCCGTTCGCGCCACTGCTGCTCCGAAACCGTTGCATTTCATCCCTGCGATGCGTATGCTGATCAGTGGAGGTTTATGATGGATTTCAGGTCGAACAATCGAGACGCACGTGGCTTCACGCTGTTGGAAATCGTGATTGTGATCGCGGTGATTGGTATCTTGGCGGCGCTGGCGCTACCGGCTTATGGGCGCTCGCGTTCGGAAGCTCGGCGGTTGGTCTGCGCGAACAATCTGATGCAGATTCATCGCGCGATGTCCATGTATGCGGACGATCATTTCTCAACGTATCCGGCGCTTGCGTCGCGACAATCCATCAACTCGGGAAAAGCCAGTTTGCGGGAGACACTGTTGCCGCTTTTGAAAGACGAGCGCGTCTTTAAATGCCCGGACGACAAGCAAGGATTTTTCGAGAAAGAGGGTGCGAGTTACGAGTGGAACGCGCTCTTGAACAACAAGACCAAAGACGGGCCGGCGGAGTCGCTGATCGGTGCATCGCGGACTCCGATGTTGTATGATTATGAGAATTTTCACATCGATCCGGGCAACGGATTCGGCGGAAAGAACGTCGTGTTTTGCGACGGCCACGTGGAACATTAAACATGCTTGTCGCTAAAAATTTATCGAAGACATTTCAGCGCCGCTCGTGGTTCGGCAGCTCGCCGTTCCGAGCGGTGGACGATTTGAGTTTCTCTGTCGAGCGTGGCGACATCTTCGGATTTCTGGGACCGAACGGCGCGGGCAAATCGACGACCATCCGCATGATTCTGGGGCTGATTCATCCATCGGCAGGGCAGGTCGAAATCGGCGGTTGCGATGTACAATTCAACCGCCAGGATGCGCTGGGAAAAGTCGGCGCGTTTGTCGAGGCTCCTTCGTTTTATCCGTATTTGAGCGGGCGAAAAAATCTTGAAATCTTCAGCGGATTGTCCGGGGGCGTGACGCAGTCGGAACTGGATCGCGTGATTGAATTGGTCGGATTGCGCGGACGCGACATCGATCCAGTCAAGGTGTACAGCCACGGGATGCGGCAGCGGCTGGGGCTGGCGGCATGCCTGCTGCCGAAGCCGGAGTTGCTGGTACTGGACGAGCCGACGGACGGGCTGGATCCGCACGGCATCCGGACGACGCGCGAGTTGATTTTGCGGTTGGCTCAGGACGAGAAGATCACGATTTTTTTGTCGAGCCATCTGTTGAGCGAAGTCGAGAATTTGTGTAATCGCGTGGTGATTCTGGATCGCGGCAACGTCATTTTGCGCGGCACGTTGACTGAGTTGGAACGCGAGCACCGGCGGTTGGAGATTCGGCTGGATTCACCGGTCGCGGCGGCGAAATTGTTGCGCGTGAAATATGGTGTGGAAGCACGGATCGAAGAGGGGTCGATTCTGCTGCCGAGTTTGGAGATTGCATCGTCGGATATTACGGCGGCGCTGGTTCAATCGGGCAATCGCGTGTCGGCGGTCATGCCTGAAAACGCGTGGTTGGACCGGTTGTTTTTGGATCTGACCACCGCGAAGATCTAGTTGTTAATGATTGCAGTGCGGCCCGTGGGCGTGGCCTGCGGGGGACGTGTCGCCGTGGAATTCGCGCAGGTGTTCTCGGTGCTGGATGAAGAAGGCGTCGAGTTCGCAGTCGTAGACTTTGCGTAAGACGGCTTCGCTGATGAGTTCGCTGCGGTCGTGCCAGTGAAGCGTGCGGTTGAGGCAGGCGAGTTGATTGGCGTAATGCGCGAGCGACGTGACGTCGTGCGAGACCATGACGACGGTCAATTCATAGAGCGCTCGGAGTTCTTTCAGCATCGCGAAGAGTTGCGATTGGCCGCCGGTGTCGAGGCCGCTGGTCGGTTCATCCAAGAGCAATAATTTGGGCCGGGCGACGAGCGCTCGGGCGATGGAGAGGCGCTGCTGCTGGCCGCCTGAGAGGTTGCTGGCGGGACGGTCTTCGAAGCCTTTCAGGCCGACGTGATCGAGTGCTTCGTAGGCGGCATCGCGTTCGGCTTTGCCGGGGCTTTTGAAGAGGCCGAGCGTCGCGTACGTTCCCATCAATGCCACATCGAAAACGGTCGCTGGGAATTGCTTGGGCATCAGCACGTCTTGCGGGACGTAGCCGAGGAGGCGGCGGTCGCGGCCCAGCGAATGGGCTGGGCGTCCCAGCACGAGCACTTGTCCGGAGTCGGGTTTGAGGACGCCTAGGAGCAATTTCAGGAGCGTTGTTTTGCCGCCGCCGTTGGGGCCGATCAGGCCGAGGAATTCGCCGTCCTTGACTTCGAAGTTGACGTGGTCGAGGACCGGCGCGCCGGGCGTGTAGGCGAAACAGGCGTCTTTGAATTGGATGACGGGCATGATGATGTGTTTCGGGTTTCGCGTTTCGGGTTAGACCTGCGTTCAATCGATTTTGGATTAATCAGCGCTTCACCCCTCACCCCGCGAGCCGAACAGCAGGCTCGTCGGCCCTCTCCCTCAAGGGGAGAGGGGAACAGCGTCGATTCGCGTGCCTAATTTGTGCCGAGCGTTTTTTCCAACACGTTCAAGTTGTGGGTCATGCGTTCGAAATAGTTTTTGCCGACGGGGCTGGATTCGTTGTCCAAGGGGTCGAGAATTTCTTTGGACGTGATGTTGAGTTCTTTCGCGATTTTTTCGATGGCGAGGTCGGAGCCGGAGGGTTCGATGAAGATCACGTTCTGTTTGATCGTGCGCATCGCTTGAATGGCTTCGGTGCAATCTTTCAGAGTGGGTTCGACGCCGGGACTGACTTGCACGACGGCAGCGACGTTGACGTGAAGGCGTTCGAAGATGTAGCCGTAGGCGTCGTGGAAGGTGACGATCTGTTTGCCTGCTGGGATTTTCTTGGCGATGGCGTCGATGCGTTCATCGAGCGCGGTGAGTTTGGCGAGACAGGTTTTCAGGCGGGCGTCGTATCCGGCTTTGTGGGCGGGATCGAGTTTGGATAATTCGTCGGCGATATGCTGGACGACGACCATCGCGCGTTTGGGGTCGTGCCAGTAGTGGGGATCGCCGCCGTGGTCGTGGCTGTGATGATGCGCTTCTTCTTCCTTTTCATTTTTCGCGTCGGGCTTGGTGCCGTGGATTTCGATGGCGTGGAATTCGAGTTTGCGCGGCTTGATCCATTCGCCTGTTTCGAACAATTGCAGGGATTTATTTCCGGCGTTTTTGACGATCTTGTCGGCCCATTCGTCGAGGTCGAGGCCGATGGAAAATAAGGCTCGCGACGAGGTGACGCGGACGGCGTCCTGGGGCGAGGGTTCGAAATGGTGCGGGTCTTTGGAGCCATCGACGAGGCAGTGAACGTCGGCGTCTTCACCGGCGATGTCGCGGACCCAGTCGGCGAGCGGCGAGATCGTGGCGCAGAGTTGCATGCGGCCTGACGACACAGTGGTTGTCGATTTTGTTGAAAAAGCGATAGCGACTCCGAGCAGCACCACCACAGCCACGAGTCCCAACACAGCATTCATTCGCATCGTTTGTATCTCTTCCTTATTGAGTTCAGGAGAGATAATACGACATAATACCGAGAATGCGAGTGAAATTTTTGGGGATGATTGTAAATGTCTTTGTCTCGTTGACACTCCTTCTTGCTCTCGGGTACAGTCATCCGTCGCCGTGCAAAAGGATATTTAGATGATGCCGCCCCCACCGCCCCGCCGCCGCTTCCAAATCCATCTCTCGACGGCCATTGTGCTGATGTTTGTGGCGGGAGCGCTGATGTGGGTAAACATGCCACGAACATATGGAGATGTTCATGGTTTTTACGGCAAACTGGCCGGTTGGCCCCGTGATTTTGCAATGCAAATTAACTTTGATTTGCCAAGGTTTGATTCCGAATATGCTATTTTCTTCTCCGCGCCAGATGGCATAGTTGAAATTCGGTGTTTTAGTTTGCTTATAGATTTTGGACTTGGAATGGCATTACTATCAATTATCTGGTTATCGCTTGAATCCCTCATCCATCGCCGCTCCTCTAAAAAAGGACCGTAAGCCATGCTCTCCCGTCCGCGTTTGATGTCGCTGCTTGCGCTGGTGCTCCTCTCCTTTCCGCTGGGAGCGGCTGAAGGGGCACGCGCGTTTCAGTTATGGGATGGGAAGGAGTCGGTGGCTGCGTATGCGGAGCGGGTGAAGCTTCCGGCGACGAAGACGTTGGATCTCGGCGGGGGCGTGACATTGGATCTGGTGCCCC
>Ga0194042_1000792_pt1 | contig 10683 bp, 5 predicted proteins | sample JunL4412m_MetaG_FD_148974 | JGI IMG/M metagenome (GOLD analysis project Ga0194042, IMG submission 148974) | Anoxic zone freshwater microbial communities from boreal shield lake in IISD Experimental Lakes Area, Ontario, Canada - Jun2016-L442-12m | ecosystem: Environmental > Aquatic > Freshwater >...
TCTACGGTCTCGTCGACCCGATCTGGGAGATGGCCAACGTCCTCGCCGACGTCATCACGGGTAAAAATCCCGACGCGGCTTACACCGGTTCGAAGCTCGGCACGAAGCTTAAAGTCATGGGCGTTGAACTCGCTTCAATGGGCGAAACGAAACCGGCGAATGCGGACGACGAAGTCGTCGTGTACCGCGAGCCGCGCAAAGGCGTTTACAAAAAACTGATCATCCGCGACGACAAAATCGCGGGCTGTATTCTCCTCGGCGACATCGAAGCCGCAGGCACGTTGATGCAAATGTTCTTCTCAGGAACGAAGGCCCCCGAGCGCCGCGCGGACTTGTTGTTCGGCGCGCCCTCCGGTGTCTCGCTTCTGAAAGCCTGCGACCTTCCCGACAACACGCAGATTTGTAATTGTAATGGCGTCAGTAAATTGAAGATCAAAGAGGCGATCGACAACGGCTGCACGAGCGTCGCTAAAGTGGGCGCGTGCACCAAGGCCGGCATGGGCTGCGGCTCCTGCAAAACACTCGTCGCCCAATTGATTGAGTCCTACACCGGCAGCGTCGGAGGCGATCCCAGCGAACATTTCTACGTCCCCGGAGTCCCATACGAAAAGTCGCAGCTCGTCGCTGAAATCAAACGCCGCGGTCTCAAATCCGTCAGCTCTGTCTTCGCGGAACTCGCGGGCGGAGTCGAAGACCCTGCGAGCAAAGCCGGCCTCGCGTCGCTGCTCAACACCGTCTGGCCCGGAGAATACGAAGACGAACGCGACGCGCGTTTTATCAACGATCGCGTGCACGCGAACATCCAAAAAGACGGCACGTTCTCCGTCGTCCCGCGCATTTACGGCGGCGTCACCACGCCTGACGAACTGCGCCGCATCGCCGATGTCGCCGTCAAATATAACGTCCCGATGGTCAAGTTCACCGGCGGTCAACGCATCGATTTGCTCGGTGTTAAAAAAGATGACTTGCCCAAGGTGTGGCAGGAACTGGGCATGCCCAGCGGCCACGCGTACACGAAATCATTCCGCACATGCAAGAGTTGTGTCGGGACCGATTTTTGTCGCTACGGCCTCGGTGATTCCATCGCGCTCGCCCAAAAAATCGAACGCCGATTCCAAGGCGTCGAATCGCCGCACAAAATGAAACTCGCAACCGCCGGCTGTCCGCGCAATTGTTCCGAAGCGTATGTGAAGGACCTCAGCGCTGTCGCAGTCGATGGCGGCAAATGGGAAATCTACATTGGAGGCGCAGCAGGCGCGACGATCCGCAAAGGCGACTTGCTTTGCATCGTAGATTCGCACGACGAGGTCCTGAAATATATGGGTCGCTTCATGCAGTACTACCGCGAACACGGTCGTTATCTCGAACGCACATACCATTTCCTGGAACGCGTCGGGATCGATACCGTCCGAAAAATTATCATCGAAGACAGTCTGGGCATCGCAGCACACCTCGACGCCGGAATTCAGAAAGCAGTCGATGCGTACGTGGACCCGTGGAAAGAAGCCGAGTTGCCGGCGTATCCGGCACAGTTCAGCGGCCCGGAATTAGCCGCCGTTTTGGAGGTCGCGGAGAACAATGGATAACACAGCGAAATACGAATTGCCCGGCGCAATGGTCGTGAATCTCGGCAGCGTCGAAGGCATTGCCAAAGGACAGGGCCGCTGCTTCATCATCAACGACGACGAGATCGCCGTCTTTCGCCAACGTGACGGTCGCCTCTTCGCCACGCAGAACCGTTGCCCTCACCGCCAAGGTCCGCTCAGCGAAGGCATCATCGGAAACGGCAAAGTCGTCTGCCCGCTTCATGCACACAAGTTCGACATGTGTACGGGCGAAGGCGAAGGCCACGAATGCGTCACGACGTTCAACGTACGCGAAGTTTTTGGCAACGTGATCTTGAACTTGAAGGCAACCGAAAAACCGAAGGTCGCGGTGACGGCGTAAAAACAGTTTCGGGTTTCGTGTTCCGGGTTCCGAGTTGGAAAGCCCTTAACGCGAAACCCAAAACAAAGTGGTTTAGTAACTCACTGCCCCAACCCAGCGTAAATCCTTTCCGCCTTCAATGAGGGCGAACGGGATAATCTGTGGGGCATTTTCAACGCCATCCGTCGGCTTAAAGACCACGACCACACCGCGCGACACGCCCATCGGTCCGGCTGAGAAATAATTCACGCCGATGTTGTACGTGCCGGGCAGCGCTTTGCTCGTTCGGACTACTTCCGGTCCGAGGCCCTGCGTCTGATCCGAATACAGTTCCAATCCCGACGCGTTGTTCTTGTGCTGATAAAAACATTCTTCGCCATTCGGATCGACGACATGCAAGTCCACGTCGTTCGCGTCGGTCTCCCAACACATCGTCACACGCAGCGCGTCCGAGCGCAACAAGTCCACATTCGCTCGGGCAGCACGAGCCACTAATTCATCTGAATTCGCAGCATCTTTCTTCCGCCAGGCACGAAGCACATACCCGAACTCTTCGCGCAACACGCGCTTCGCATCGCCGTAACGCGGATTGTAATCCTTCATCAACGCCGTCTCATACGCAACCGACGCAGCTTCCATATTCCCGGCCAACCACAAGCTCAGCGCCAAGCCGCGATGGATGTTGCAATCGTCCTGGCGATTCTTCAACGCTTCTCGGAACATCGATTCAGCCAGCGCATATTTCTTCGCTTCGAGCAGGAGGAACCCCGCTCGGCTCAGCAACGCTGCGCGGTTCGGCGCGATCTCGGCGATCGAACTGTACGCTCGTAATGCCATCGTCGCGTCGTTCAAACCCGTCGCGCTCTTTCCGAGGAATTCATAGACCGCTGGATTCTCCGGATCGAATGGCAGCCACTGGAACACTTCCGCCTGAAGGTTGTCAAACTTCTTCGCCTTCAGCAGCGCGTCGGCGTACGCGTTGCGCAATTTTCGGTCGTGCGGATTGGCCTGAATCTTCGAACGGAATTCGCTCATCGCCGCATCGCTCGTGACATCCTTCGCCTGCAAAGTCCATTCGACGACTGCGCGTACTTCCGTGCGTCGCGATTCGGTCGTCGGTGCTGGTGGAGAATTCGGCGGGGAAATGCGTCGCCCCCTTGTTGACTCCTCTACAGCATTCACATTGGCCACGCCCGCGCGATCCTGCGCCTGACGCGGTGCTGCATCTGGAGTAGGGTGTGCGTCTCCTGTCGGTGCAAACGGATGTGGCGCGGCGGCAGTTGCCGAACTTAATCGTACTGCGCCGCCTCTGGCGACGGCCCGACCTTCACCTTCGGCTAATTGCTCAACCGCTTCGACCGCGGTTTCTTGCGCCAATTGCCGACCGAGACGATTGACGCCTCCGTCTTTGAGATCATCGGTGCTTAAGTCCGAGACATCAGCTTTTGCATCACCTGATTTGCGAAGTCGCTCGCCCGCTGCCGGACTGTCTTCACTCTTCGCATCCAAGGCCTTTTTCGCGCCACTGTTTCGTGCGTTTTCTTTCGGCTTTCCAACCATGGGCGGCGTAACCGGAATTGGAATTTCATCACCCGTTCGCTTGAGCAATTCAATCCCGCCCAGGCCCACTGTCATCACATCCGCCAGAGCTGTTCGTGCAATTCCAAAGCGCTGATAATCGCGTTCCGTTTCAAGCACCAACAAAGAAGTCAGCGAGCACATCACGCGGTTCTTCACCGAGATGTCAATGCGCTGTTTGTGAATCTCCGCGCGCTTCATAGCGTCCTTTTCGGCCTGCTCCTGCTTCTCAAGAAAGTCGAGATAATTCTTGTACGCCTCGCGCTGCAGCAACGGCGCGAAGTCCTTCACCTCGATGGGCGTAATCGATACTTGCGTATCCTTCACAGACTTGCCTGCAGCATCGCGCTGCACAAATCCCGGCAACGATTTGCCGCCCGCTTTGATTTCAGAGAACGCGATCAGCTCCGTCCCAGGGCGGACGTCGTGAAACGACTTCGGAAATATCCACGCGGTGCCTTCGTCATAGGCATCGAAATGCGCTCCGAGCGGCGCGCGCAAATCAGCGATGGCCTTCGACACATTCTCAACCACGTTCGTGCTCAGCGGCAGCGTGACGATGCGACCGCGCGTCTTTTCAACGATGCCGTTCAATACTTTGTCGTCCTGCTTGTTCCCAATGACGAGCGCGTGAAGTGTGTCCTTTGCCGGCCATTCGCCCAACGCTGTGAGCAAATCGTTGACCTCACGTTTGCCCCACGTCACAATGCCGTCGCTGACGAGTACGTAAGTCGTCGCCTTCGGATTGGCGCGAGCCGCGTCGCCGATGTGTTTCAAAACGGCTTCCAGATTCGTGGCTCCGAGCGCATGACGCGAGCGCAATTTATATTCTATGTCCGGCATCGACGGATTCCGATTCGCCATCCCACTGATTGCAACAGGCTTGCACAGTTCCGCGATGTCAATGTCGAACGCATGAGCCTGAAACGTGGTGTTTTGTTCCATGATCACCGACTGCATCTTTTCGACGAGCCGTCCGATGACCTGCAAGCGCGGCGCTTCGGTGTCAGCTCCCGACGCCGATGTGTCAAAGTAATACGACCAATCCGTCGGCGGTGCGATTTTTTGTACATCAGTCGGATTGTAGAGAAACTGAACCATCTGAAAGTTGCCGGACTTGAGTGCGCGGAGTGGTTTGTCGGTCGCGGCTTTGAACGTCAATTCAATGTCCTTCGTTGGCGTGTAATCCGTCGAATGACGCGAGAAACCCGAGAGGTCTTCACCCATCGGCTCCTCTTTATCGAGCACCACACCAGTGCCGGTTTCGGATTCCAACGGTCGGCCAATCGCGCGGAAATTGAATTCGCCAATCTTCGGCAACCCGGCGAGCGGAATGCGCAATTTGCGGACGCCTTCGCGCATCGGCAACGGCTGGCTGAACGCGAGCAGCAATCGCACTGTGCCATTCGCCGGGACGGGGAAAACGCGAGCGGAGAAACGATTGCCTTGATCGGATTCGAGCAACGCCGGGTCGCGCATCGTGTGCAAAATTTCGGTGTAGATCGATTGCGCGCGCATGCGTTCGACGACTTCGCCTTCCATCAGTTTCCCATTGACTTCTTTGGCAAATCGGCTAATCGTCGCAGCAGGCGGAAGGGTGTAAACAAAACGCCCTTCCATCTGTCGGTTCTCCGGATTGCGGAATGTCATCTCCATTTCGACCAGACTCAACGCACCGTGAACAGCGGCTCGCAGATCGTACTTCACAAGCGTGAGCGCCTGGCCGTCGGGATTGGTGAGCGTGATCGGACACGAATCAAGATTCGCAGCACTGGGGCGAGACGGGCGCACCGCAAACAATAACATGAGCAGCGCGGCACAGATGGCGACGAGGGCAAAAGTTCGTTTCATGGTCGAGTTCCTCATGGGTTTTAATTCCAGCGACTGAACTGTAGGACGCTATTCACCGCAATTTGGTTTCGAAAAAAATGATGAATTCAATAAAACTTAAACGCAGCTTCACGCGCGACTGACAACGCGCCTGCATAATCAGTGTTTCACTTTCAAGGTGGACGTGTGACATGAATCAACTTTTCGACTCCGAACGACCCGTAAAGGGTCACGACAAAACGTCGTGGATGCCGTGGATTTATGGCTGCGGTTGCGGCTGTTTCATGCTCATTGGATTCGCAATTTTCATCGGCGGAATGATCTGGTATGCCACTACGCGTCGCTAATCTAAAGCGAATGTGGATTTGAGCTCGCTCCAACTCAGGCGTTCCCGCCCATCAATTTCCGTTGCGCCTTCTCTTTCGGCACGAGTAATAATTGAACGAGCAGCACCACCGCGATCAACCCCATCCCGGCATAAAAGGGCGCACGCAAGGCTGTGAGCAACTCGTACCCTGCCCCCTTCAAACTTTCAGACAACGCGCCCGCCGCGAGCGGTGCAAGTCCGGCAGCTCCCACTGATGCTTCAAGCAACGTCGTCCCCGCGCGCGGATTTTCGCTGCGCGCTGTGAATGCCAGAATCGCGCATTGATACGCCATCGCCAGCACGAAGCCCGTCACCGCTTCAGCGACGACCAACGCCGGAAGCCAATCGCTGCGCGCGTACGTCCAATTGACCGCAATCAAAATCAGCGCTCCGGCAATGTACACGCGCCGCAATCCCAGAAACGACTCGTACCATTTCCCCGTCCCAAACGCAGCCAGTTGGCTCAAAATTCCGACGGCCATCAGCAGCCCCATGCGGTCCGCTCCGCCGCCCAAATGCTGGTTCAATTCAGCATAATTCACCGCGATCACAATCTTTGTTCCGATGGCTGTGAAATTAAACAACACCGCCGCGATCAAAGCCGCGAGCGTGACGCGATGCAGAGGAGATGACGCTTCAAACCGCGCGGAATCCGAGTGCGGCCCGGTCGTCGGTTCGCTGGGAAACTCAACACGTTCGCCATGCGCCTGCGGTTCGCGCGCAAGCGCTCCCAGCACTATGGCGCTGGCGCAAATCGCAGCAGAAACGTAGAACGTTTCGAAGACCCAATGCGCGTTGCATGTCAGCCCGCCAACGTACATGCCCAGCGCTGTACCTGCTGTCCACGAGACGTTGTATTGTCGTAGTAAACGCGCTTTGGAAACAGTGGCCGATTCGAATTCCAAGATCCACGCCGAACAGAACGGCCACATCGCACCGCTGGCCAGCCCAAACAAAAGCTGCGCGGCGACGAGCACCTGCGAGGTTCTCGAAACGGCCATCAAAAGAAGTGACAGCGCCCCGCAAAACGCTCCGCCGAGTAGCACACGTTTCGCCGGCATCCCAGCGAAGAATCGACCGCATAACAAGCAGCTGGCCATATACCCCGCCGGCACACCCGCGCCGACAAGTCCCAGCGCGACCGACGACAGTTGCAACGCTTGAACCGCCTGCGGAGCCGCCGCGTTAACCAGTCCCGTCGCGACGCCAAACAACAACGATACCGCAGTCAAAAGCCAGATGGTGATCATAATGAGGGGAGAAGTATACGCACTCCCGGCGCAAACGCATGAGCGTTTCGACTTCGATAACGCTTACTTCACCGTGATCTTAAACTGCACATGTCCGTCCGGTCCGGAGTCTCGCCCTGGGCCACCGAAGTAATGGAACTGCATCGTCTGTGTTCCGGGTTGTACAGCTTTGAAGTGCCAGATTTCCCGACCGCCGTAGCCCACCATTCCCGGTGCATGAGGATCATTAATGTACTCAGATTGAGTGCTGCCTTGAAGCACCTTGTCGGCAGCGGATTCGATCTTCCATGAATAGCCGGTCGTATAATTGCTTTTCAATTCAATTTTTATTGCCGCACCGACGGTCAGCACGATTTCTTTGCCTGCGAGTTCGCGCGTAATAACGATCTCCTCTTTCCCGCCGGCCATACCGCCTCCCACTACGTTGATGGAAAATTGAACCGTTTTCGCCAGCTCTTTATCGAACGAACGCAATTCATATTTGAACATTTGCGTTCCCGCTTTCACCGCTTTGAACGTCCAAACCGCAGTACCGCCAGATCCCGGTCTAGGCGTCAACGTGGGATCGGGAACATACTCGGACTTCTCGCCACCTTGCAGCACCGGGTCCGCCACCGCAACTATGACCCACCGATATGGAATCGACGGTGTGCTCGGCAACGCCACGCGAAGCTCTTGCCCGACGGTCAGCGCCACCTCTTTAGCGTTCTGTGCTTCACCCACAACGACCGCCGCCAGTTTCTCGCCGGGACGATCACCCATCAACGATCTGGGCGTGTCCCCGGACGTGGGCACAGGTTTGGGTTCATCACAACCGGACAGTGCGAGCAGTACGAAAGTCAAGAAAACGATGACGTTAAAACGATTCATTCGGGATTCTCCATATACGTCGCTTATAATGACGGCGAACCGACGTGTGCTATTCAATGCGAATGGGTTGCGATGATGCGATCTTACTCGGTGGTTTGGTTCAACGCAATCCTATCAATCCGCGCATCGACAATGCGCCTCTATTTTGTAGAGCCGATTTTTAATCGGCTCATTCTCGCGCATGCTGAGCCGATTAAAAATCGGCTCTACTAAACCTCCGCCGCCATTCCCGACACTTTTCCCGCCAGACCTTTTGTGGTATACCTTAGCGTGTATTGAAATTCCGTCATGCAGCACCACGACGTTTCGGCGAATCGGACAAGGACTCATCTAGAATGGCGACCGCACACGCGGACAATTCGATCAAGCTCAAGCTCCTCACATTGATGCTCGAATCGCGGTTAAACGACGAAGCCGAACAGACTCTTAAGCGGCGCGGACAAGGGCACTTCCAGCTCTCCTCCGAAGGACATGAAGCGCTGGCCGGCATCGCCATCGCCATGCGTCCCGACGACTGGCTCCATCCACACTACCGCGACCGTGCGATTGTCATGGGCCGAGGCGTCGAGCACGAAGAATTTTTCCTCGATTTCTACAGCAAAGCCGGTGGGCCTTCAGGCGGTCGGCAGATGCCGGTTCATTTCAATTCCCGACGTCACCGTATCGTCTCGCTCAGCTCGCCTGTCGCGACGAATTTGCTCCAAGCGGTCGGTATGGCGATGAGTCTGAAAGAGCGCGGGCTCGACGAAGTTGTCGTCGCGTCCGTCGGTGATGCGTCCACGCGCGAAGGCGAATCGCTCGAAGCGTTCGCACAGGCCGCTGTCGATAAACTCCCGATCTTGTTTGTCATCGAAGACAACGGCTACGGCATCTCGACCCCGACGGTTGGCAAAACATTTTGGACCGTCAAGCACGGTCTGCGCGAGGCTGAAGGAACGCACTGGTTCTACGGCATCCGCGTTGAATTGGTGGACGGCCTCGACCCCGTCGCGGTTTACGAAGCGACGGTCGCCGCACTCGCCCGCGCCCGATCCGGCGAAGGTCCGACCTGCATGATCGCGCGACTTGAACGCTTGAAGAGCCATTCCAGTTCCGACGATCAGCGCCAGTACCGCAGCGTGGAAGAATTGAAAGCCATCAACGCCAAAGATCCAGTCAACCATTTCGTTGAGCGCTGCCTTCACGAAAACGTCATCACGCTTGGCGATTTGGAAAATCTAAAAACCAAAATCAAAGCCGAAGTCAACGCCGCTGTCGAACGCGCCCAGCGCGCGCCCGAACCGGATGTGGGCAACGTCGTCGGCACCGCGTTCGCTAAATTGCCCGACGGGCTCCCCACGCGCGACCAGCACCTTCCGCCGTATTTGTCGAAACGTTCGGGCGGCTTGACGATGGCGCAATGTATCGACGCCGTCTTTGAGCAGGAGATGCGAGTCAATCCGCGCATCTGCCTCTTCGGCGAAGACATCGAAGACCCGAAAGGCGATGTGTTCGGAACGACGCGCGGACTGTCGAAACAATTCCCCGGACGCGTCAAAAATTCGCCGTTGGCCGAAGCGACGATCATCGGCAGCGCCGTCGGACGCGCGATCATGGGCGATCTTCCGATTGCCGCGATTCAATTCATCGATTTCATGGGCCCGGCGTTGAATCAACTGTTCAACGAAGTCACGACTCTTTGCTGGCGCAGCCAAGGGCAGTGGAATTGTCCGATGGTGATCATGGCTCCGTACGGCGCGTACCTTCCCGGCCTCGGACCGTGGCATAGCCAGACGAACGAAGCCATCTTTGCGCATTTGCCGGGATTGCATGTCGTCATTCCGTCCAGTCCCGGCGATGCGGCAGGACTGCTGCGTTATTCGCTGCGCTGCAACCGCCCGGTTCTGTTCCTGTATCCCAAAGCATTGTTGCACAGCGCCGAGGACACGGTTCACGAGCCGAGCTTGGATTGCACGGTGCCGTTCGGCCTCGCGAAACTCGTCCGCTCCGGGCGCGACATGACCGTTGTGACGTGGGGCAACGGTGTCTCGTTGTGCCGGGCCGCAGCGGTGCAGGCCGCCAAAGAAGGCATTGAAGCCGAGATCATCGATTTGCGTTCCATTACGCCCTGGGACTCCAAGTCTGTGATGGAATCCGTCATCAAAACCGGTCGCTTGCTGGTCGTTCACGAAGACAGCAAAACGTGCGGCATGGGCGCTGAAATCATCGCGGAGATCGTCAGCGAAGCATTCGAACAATTGCGCGCGGTCCCCGCACGCGTCTGCAAAAGCGACGACCATAACCCCTTCAATTACGCGCTCGAATTGGCGCTGCTTCCGAGCGTCGACGGCGTCTTAAAAGCGATGCGCGTCCAAGCGCGGCAGGATTTGCGACCCGGACGCAAAGCACTCGATTCAGCAGGCGGCATCGGGATTTCAGCTGTCGCGTCGAAGATGGAAGTGCAGAAGCGTGACGCTGGCGTCTTCGCCCCGCCCACTGCCAAGCCGGTCGAATCGCAGCCGGATGTAGCACGGCAGATCGACATCTGTACGCCGCGCCAATCGCCGACCGATGAAGACGCGACGATCCTGCGCTACTTTGTGAAAGCTGGACAGAAAGTCAAAGCCGGTGCGCCGCTCGCTGAAATGGAAGCGAACAAAGGCTCGTTCGAAGTTGAAGCGCCCCAGGACGGAACAGTGTTGAAGTTCTACGCAAAAGAAGGCGACCGCGTCACCGTTGAAACACCACTGATCGCGCTCGAAGTCGCCGGTGGAGCCGTGACGTCGATGGGTCAGAGCAAAGGCACCGAACACCACGCCCACGCCGCGACCGAAGCCGTCGCACCCGCAGGCCCGCGCGAAATTCTGCTCAGTCCCGCGCCCC
>Ga0194042_1000793_pt1 | contig 10679 bp, 8 predicted proteins | sample JunL4412m_MetaG_FD_148974 | JGI IMG/M metagenome (GOLD analysis project Ga0194042, IMG submission 148974) | Anoxic zone freshwater microbial communities from boreal shield lake in IISD Experimental Lakes Area, Ontario, Canada - Jun2016-L442-12m | ecosystem: Environmental > Aquatic > Freshwater >...
TGCGTCGCCGTTGGAGTTCTTCAGGTGTACCGATTGGTCTCATGTCTATATTATCGGCACTTCATGCTTACCGCTTTAACTGTGCGCGAGTCAATAAATTAAGGGATTTCTTGCTATGGCTATTCTGATCGGTATTGCTGTCGCCAGTTTGATTTTATCTGCCGGGACTTGGATTGGTGCGCGGATCTGGTCGAAAGACGTTCCATTTACGTTGTGTTTGATTACGGCGGCGATCACGGTCGTGGTGTCCCTGATTCCAGGTGTCGGATTCGTTCTTGGAACTGTTGCGTATTTGGTCTGTCTGGTGACCATCGTCCAGCTCGATTTCTGGCCTGAAGCGGTGGTCGTTTGGTTTGTAGTCCGAGCAATCAATTTTGCGCTGGGTATGGTGCTCGCTGGGCTGTTTCGTTGATAATAAAGAGTATACGCGATTACCACATGACTTGAAAGCTCATCGAAAAGAAGTCGTTCTTGACCGCATGGAATCGGGCATTCGCCTGACCTTTGGGGTCTCGAACAATGTCGTAATTCATCTGAATCTTCGCGTTCTGGCCGACAAGATAATAATTGATACCCAACGTACCCTGCTTGGTCGCGAAGGTCTCAACTTTGTACGCATTGCTGTTGTTTTGTGTCCAGACATTTGTATACCGCTGAAAACGCGCATTGAATTCAAACCCTTGTGCCCAACATGGCAGGCACTGGCTGTAGTTTGATTCCGAAAGCCGATACCCCGCAGACGCGTAAAATCCCGTGCTGGAAAACGGCTCATAATGACCCAAATCTGTGGTATTAAATAGTGAGGTTGTCTGGGGAATATTCGAGCAGGAGTCGTGTATCCACATATACTCAAATTTGGTCCACAATCCTTTCGCAAAATCACCCGCTTTATAGTCTACATAAGCGGACGCACGACGCCCAAATGTTTCACGAGTGCCATTAATAAAGAAGCCGCCGATTGCGGGTCCAGAACCACTGCTATTGACTGCTAAGATGGCCTGATCCAATGGAGTACTGCCATGCCGTCCCAATCCGAACGCACCACTCAACTCCAAGTGGCCCATACAGTCGTTCCAAAGCGGTCGGACCATTACGCGGCCCAGAAAATCCTTTGACGCGTTGTTGTCGGGACGGCTTTGAGTCGTTGCGTCTTGGTAATACCCGGCCGAGTCAAATACGCCTAGCCAATATTGAAATCTGCCTGCATCACCGGCTCCTTGATACGCGCTTCCACCACCATTCCCCCAACATGATCCGTGGATCACAGCACCCAAATCACGTTGCACAAAATTTCCAATCCAAGATCGTTCGACGAAATCCAAGTGACCATTCGGCGCGAATTCTTCCTGACTGAAATAAGGCAACATTTGTCCCAACGAAATATCATGATGTGGAATGACGTCATGAAAATTGATGATTGCATCCTGCAGAATTGCAGGAGCAGAACCGGCGGGTGAGCCAATCTTCAAATCCTTTCCCAGAATTTGCGAAGCAACCACCGTGTTGCCCTTGATAAAACCTTGATTGTTTCCAGCCAAATTCGCAAACTGCCCCCGAACCGAATCCGATTCGCGCGCAAAATCCGCCATCATGAAAGCAGTGACATTCTCGTGAATATCCATCGTGAAATTGATTTCAGCGCGCCGTACTTGAAACGTGCTTTGTGAAACACCGATATTGTGATCAAAGTCGTCGAACTGTTCGAATTTGTATAGTCCTTCCCGGTCGCGTTCAATCGCATAGTACCAAACCTGCACCAAGCCGCCGATTTTCATTTTGCCGATGGCGGTCGTAACCGGTTGACCTGGAATCGCGTTGGGCGTCAAGGTCGTCTCGACTTCACGGATGACCGTTGACTCCGCACCTTTCACGTTCACTTGATGCTGGCGCAATTCAGAGAGTTCGCCCTTGACGGATTTGATCTCCGCCGCTGAGGCCGCGCGCTCTTTATTGAGTTGAGTTTGGATGTCGGCGAGTTGCTTTTGCATCGCGTCGAAATCAGCTTTCGAAATCTCCGCCGATGCGTTGGACATCACCACCGCACTGACGACCAGCACAACGAGTCCCAGCCTCAAATAATGACTCACGTAAACCTCCTATGAATTGTGCGAGTTGCAATCAATTGACTCATTCTATAGGGGTTACTTCCCTTTCAAATGCTTTTCAAAAAACGCTTCGATCTTCTCGTTGCTTTCCGGTGAACTGAATTTCTTTCCGCCGTGTCCGTCGCCGATTTGCACGGCCAATTCGACTTCAACGCCTGCGGTTTTCAATGCGTCGCGCAGCGTCTCGCTTTGCTTCAACGGCACGAGCGGGTCTTTGTCGCCGTGCATGATCAGGAATGGCGGATCATCTTTTGTGACGTATGTGATCGGCGAGGCCTTAGCAGCCTTTTCGAGATTCTCCAGCACGGCTCCGCCGATTAGTTTCGACTCGGGGCTAGAAGGATTGTTGTGAGCTATTTTACTATCTGGGCCGGACTGTTCGCCCATCTTGCCAATATCGCTGGGACCGAACCAATCGCAGACGGCTTGCACGCGGCTGGACTGGTCTTTGTTGCCGAGGTCGCCTTCCAAATCCGCGACATCGCCTGATGTTCCAAGCAACGCGACGAGATGGCCGCCGGCGCTGCTGCCCCACACGCCGATGTGTGCGCCGTCGATATTGTATTCTTTCGCGTGCGCTCGAATCCACCGAATTGCCGCTTTACAATCGTTGATTTGCGCGGGCATCGGAGCGACTTGCGAGAATCGGTATTCGATGCTCGCGACCGAGTAGCCCTTCGACAGCATCTGCATGAACGGGCCGCCGTTCTTGCTGCCTGCCGACCACGCGCCACCATGAATCCAGACAATAAGAGGGAGCGGCTTTTCGGCTTTTTCCGGGTAAATCAAATCGAGCACTTGAGCCTTGTGCCCTTTCTCGACGTACGGTTGGTCGGCGAGTATTTTGAAACCGGCGGGGATGGGTGCCATGCGGCGCGGCGGCGGGCCTTCACCAGCCCATATGGGTGCGGTCAACATGATCAAAGAAGCGAACGGCATGAGTGACGATTTATGCACGGTTTTATCTCCTAAAATAATCGGGTGCCGGTTTGTATCCGTAGGCTATTGTAACGTCAGTCGCTTGAATTCTTCCGATCCTTTTGCAATGGGAACTTTGCTTTGATGCGCATTTCCATTTGCCACGCGGCGTCCGGACGCTAAATTATCTACCCGCTCAACTCAATTGCTTCACGCGCCCAATTCGTATTCAGGGCGCACTTATGATGCACAACGACATGGGAGAGAAAGTGACATGCCCAACGAATTCGACGACGACCCAGAGCTACACGAAATTCCCCAAGTCAAGCCGATGTCCGCGCCTTTGACGGCTGAAGAAATAAACGGCAAGATCAACCTTCCGGCCACAGAACGCTACATAGCTCGCCGAGACATTACTCTGGGTGGACAGGGTGCGTGTAAAGTGGTATTCGACCAACTCGCCGAACGCGAAGTGGTGATGAAGACCAGCGCGAATCAAGGCCCGGGCGGTGTTGAGCGGATTGTCAAAGAAGCGCGCTACGCGGCGAAGCTCAATCATCCCAACGCGATCCGCTTGCTCGACCTCGGCGCGTATGGCAAAGACCACGTCTACATGACGATTCCGCTGATTGAAGGCGTCGGTCTCGACCAGATTTTCAAACGGATTACAGAGACCGGAATTCCCGGACTGACCGGATACAGCGTCACCGCGATGGCGGAACTCTTCGACAAGATTTGTGCCGGAGTCGAACACGCTCACGCGAACGGAATTTTGCATCTTGATTTGAAGCCTGAAAACGTCGTCGTCGGCGTGCGCGGTGAAATCGTCGTCGTCGATTTCGGCGAAGGCCAACCGACTGCGGGGCCGGATATGCCGCGCCGATTTGCGACGAACATTGATATTGAAAGTGCTCCGGGATTGTCCACGACGTTGACGGGCGTTCTCGCGAACAACCCGGACATCCGCGCCGTCGGAACGCCGGCGTACATGTCGCCCGAACAATGGAACGGTGATCCGGGCACGTTCAGTGAACGGACTGACATTTACGGCCTCGGCGGCATCCTCTTTTTCTTGCTGTGCGGCCAAGCGCCGAATCAGGTTCAGCGCCCGACCGATTTGGAACCGTACTTCCGTCACAGCCCGGTGCCGAAGCCGTCGAATTTCACGCACCGCCGCGTACCGCCGGAGCTCGAAGAAATGTGCACGAAATGTCTCGCTCGCGACGACAAGCACCGCTTTGTCAGCGTCTTTCAGATCCGTCACGAACTGCGCTCCTGGCTGGGTCGTTCTGAAATGTGGGAACTTTACCGCAATATCAGCACGTTCTAAGCGCCGCTCGACGTTCTCTCATTCAGATCGACGATGCGGGCTTTCCAGCCCGCATTTTTGTTATGTGTTGCCAGCGGTACAACGATTGCGGAGGGATGTTTGACGCGTTACGATTTGACACACCGAATACGGAGATGACTTACGTGAGCACGACATTGACAGGCGCAATCGATTCAATCCAACCGGACGCTCGCGGCTATTTTGGCGGAGAAGCGGGTTTCGGCGGGCGCTACGTCCCCGAGACGCTGATGCCGGCGTGTGAGGAACTTGCGCGTTATTATGCGGATTCGAAAACCGATCCAGTGTTTCAGACTGAATTGCAAGGCCTGCTTCGCGACTATGTCGGCCGTCCGAATCCACTGACGTACGCGGGTCGATTGACCGCGCATTGCGGCGGCGCGAAGATTTATTTGAAGCGCGAAGATTTGAATCACACTGGCGCGCATAAAATCAACAACACGCTTGGTCAGGCGCTGCTGGCGCGAAAGATGGGTAAGAAGCGCATCATCGCCGAAACGGGAGCCGGTCAGCACGGCGTCGCGACCGCCACAGCCGCTGCGTTGTTCGGAATGGAATGCACCGTTTACATGGGTGCCGAAGACGTCCGCCGCCAGGCGCTGAATGTCTTCCGCATGGAATTGTTGGGCACGAAAGTTGAAGCTGTTCAGAGTGGTCAGAAGACGTTGAAAGACGCGTGTAACGAAGCGATGCGCGACTGGATGTCGTCCGTTCGCACGACGCATTACATCATCGGCTCGGTGATGGGACCACACCCTTTCCCGATGATGGTTCGCGATTATCAATCGGTGATTGGACGCGAAGCGCGCGAGCAATCGCTGCGCATCGAAGGCCGTCTGCCCGACGCCGTTGTCGCGTGTGTCGGTGGTGGAAGCAATGCGATGGGTATTTTCCATCCGTTCGTTCAAGACAAAAGTGTGCGACTCATCGGCGTTGAAGCGGCGGGACATGGCGTCAACACCGAACAACACGCCGCGACGCTCGCGAAGGGTAAGCCGGGAATTCTGCACGGCATGAAGACGTACGTGCTGCAAGACGAAGACGGTCAGACCGCGAATGTTCATTCGATTTCGGCTGGACTTGATTATCCCGGCGTCGGCCCCGAACACGCGTGGCTCAAGGACGTGGGCCGCGCTGAATACCAGCCGATCACTGACGGTGAAGCGCTGGACGGGTTCCAATTGTTGGCGCGAACGGAAGGCATTATCCCCGCGCTCGAAACCGCGCATGCGATCGCGCATACGGTCAAGCTCGCGAAAGAATTGGGGCAAGGCAAAATGATCATCGTCTGCCTCAGCGGGCGCGGCGACAAAGACTGCGAAGAAGCGCGACGGTTGTTGAAACTGCGCTAAAGACGCAGAGTCGAATTTAGATTCGGCTCTGCTGTTTTCATTGCTGAAACGCCCCGGGACGAGTACGATTCTCCGTAACACAGATTCATTCAATTTACGGAGAATTCATGAGCACTCATAAGCATGCGCCGATGCCGTGGTTTGTGCGCGGGGATATTGACGGGTTCTTCGGTCTAGCGCTTGATAATTTTGTACAACTGCTGCTGATCAAATCGTTGTGCTCGGCGGTGCTGGGATTCAGCGACGAATTGTTGTTCGGGCGTGTGCTTCCTGGCGCAGCGATTTCATTACTCGTCGGCAATTTATTTTACGCGTGGCAAGCGCGGCAACTCAGCATCGAAACGGGGCGCAAAGACATCTGCGCGTTGCCGTATGGAATCAACACCGTCTCCATTTTCGCGCATGTGTTTTTAGTGATGCTTCCGGCGAAATTGTACGCGATACAGGAGCTGCACATGACGCCGGAAGCCGCCGCGCTCGAATCGTGGCGCGCGGGTTTGATCGCATGTTTTGGATCAGGCGCGATTGAAATGGCCGGAGCGTTCGTCGCAGAAAAAGTGCGCAAGAGCACTCCGCGAGCCGCGTTGCTTTCGACGCTCTCCGGCATCGCACTGACTTTCATCGCGCTGGGATTTCTCTTCCGAACCTACGCGCATCCGATTGTCGGATTAACGACGCTGGGCCTCGTGTTGCTCGCGTATTTTGGACGCGTTCGCTTCAAGGGCGGATTACCGAGCGGCTTGATTGCTGTCGTGGTCGGATCGATTTTAGCGTGGCTGACGGGCATTGCTCCCGTCGGTGAGATGCCGCATGGCGTCAGTTTTCATCCACCCATTCCTGTCGTCTCTGATTTCATCGCATCATTTAACGGACAGTATTGGGTGCGCTATCTTTCGGTGATCATTCCGATGGGCTTGTTCAATCTGATTGGCTCACTTCAAAATATTGAGTCCGCCGAAGCCGCAGGTGACTTGTTCCCAACGCGTCCGTCGTTGCTCGTGAACGGCAGCGGATCGATTGCGGCGGCGTTCTTCGGTTCGTGTTTTCCGACGACGATTTACATCGGGCATCCGGGTTGGAAGGCGATGGGTGCTCGAGCCGGATATTCGATTCTGAATTGCGTTGTGATCGCGCTCGTCTGTGTGACCGGGACGTTGGCGCATTTGGCGTGGGCCGTGCCGATTGATGCTGGAATGGCGATTGTGTTGTGGATCGGAATTGTGATCACGGCACAGGCATTCCAAGCCGTCCCAGCGAACCACGCTCCGGCGGTGGTGATGGGATTGCTTCCCGGTGTCGCGGCGTGGGGTGCGGTGATGATGAAATCGAGTTTGCGCGCGGCGGCGGAATTCAATCTCAAAGACGGCCCGTTGTTCTCAGCGAAATTGATCGAGGCGTATAAGCATGAAGATATTTGGATGCACGGCGCGTTCGCATTGGAACAAGGCTTCATTTTCTCGTCGATGATCTTGTCAGCCGCAACGGTTTCAGTGATCGAACGCGACTTTCGCAAAGCCGCGTTCTGGTGCGGAGCGGGCGTGGTGCTGAGCCTTGCCGGCCTGATGCACTCGTATCAATTTACGCAATCAGACACCGCGATCTTGTTGTTCCCCGCATATGAATGGGCCATCGGCTATGCGATCATGGGTGCGGTATTTTTTGTGGCACCGTGGGTAACGGTGGAAGGGGAAGGGCATTGAGCTTTTTTCTTGATCACGACACTTTCAAGGCGTAGCATATACGCTGGAGGTATACAAAATGGACGTATCGTGGCGATCTCGAATTACAATTGAACCGGGAAAATGCGGAGGGCGCCCGTGCATTTGCGGAATGCGGATGACCGTTTTTGACGTTTTGTCGTATCTTGCCGCAGGGATGACCGCACAGGAAGTTCTCGCGGATTTTCCGTATTTGACTACTGAAGACATTCAGGCGTGTCTGGCTTATGCAGCCGAACGCGAGCGGGGCATATTGGTAGCTGCGCCGTGAAACTTCTCTTTGATCAAAATCTCTCGCCGCGTTTGGCAGTGAAATTGTCCGATTTGTTTCCGGGATCGGCTCATGTCCAAGCGCTCGGATTGGCGGATGTACCTGACAAGTCCGTCTGGGATTTCGCTCGGCACATTGATCCTTCACTGAAAGGGCGCTTATTCCATCTTCATTTTGATCGAAAACCGCGAAATTGAAAATGAATTTCGGTGAAAATTCGTTGGCAACCTGCCGTCGTTTCAAACATGCTAAGCACTTCATGCACTCGATAGTTCGATTCGGTTTCCAGGATTTCGTACTGACATGGCTAAACATATTTTCGTCACCGGTGGAGTCGTTTCCTCGTTGGGCAAGGGCATCACCACAGGCGCGGTTGGGCTGCTGCTCAAGCGCATGGGGCTCACAGTTCGCTTGCAAAAGCTCGATCCCTATTTGAACGTTGATCCCGGGACGATGAATCCGTATGAGCACGGCGAAGTCTACGTCACTGAAGATGGTGCGGAGACTGATCTCGACCTCGGCCACTACGAACGCTTCACTGGCGACTACGTATCGCGCGACAGCAACTACACGATGGGCCAGATTTATTCATCGGTCATCGGCAAGGAACGGCGCGGCGATTACCTCGGTAAAACCGTGCAAGTCGTTCCCCACACGACCGACGAAATCAAGAGCTGCATTCACCGCATTGCGCAGCCCGGCGTTGATGTCGTGATCACCGAAATCGGTGGGACCGTCGGCGATATTGAAGGCGCTCCGATGCTCGAAGCTGTGCGTCAATTCCGGCACGAAGTCGGCAGCCGCAACTGCATGTTTATTCATCTGACGCTCGTACCGTACATCAAGGCGGCGGGCGAAGTGAAGACGAAACCGACGCAGCAATCCGTTGGCGAATTGCGCCGCATCGGGATTCAACCGGACATTCTCGTCGTCCGCACGGAAGTGCATCTCAATGAAGAGACGAAGAAAAAGATGGCGTTGTATTGCAACGTTGATTACGAGAATGTGATCGTTGAAAAAGACGTCGATCACAGCATCTATGAAGTGCCGCTTGCGCTGGTCGAGCAGGGCATGGATCAGTTGATCAATGACCGCTTGAGTCTCGCGCGCGGCAAGCCGAAGATGACCGATTGGATCGAGGTCATCGAGTCAATCAAGAACCCCGAGCACCACGTCAAGATCGCGGTCGTCGGCAAGTACATCAAGATTCAGGATGCATACAAATCGATTTATGAATCGCTGATCCACGCTGGGATTCATCACAAGACGAAGATCGAAATCGTGCGGATTGAGGCCGAGAGTTTGGAGAAGCGCGGTGCGCTCTCGCAGCTTGAAGGAGTGCATGGAATTCTTGTGCCGGGCGGATTCGGAACGCGCGGAACGGAAGGCAAAATCGCGGCGATTCAGAACGCGCGCGAGAACAAGATTCCGTATTACGGGTTGTGTCTGGGCATGCAATTGGCGGTGATCGAATTCGGCCGGAATGTCTGCGGATTGAGCGATGCGACCTCGACCGAGTTTAACACGGGCTGCATCAATCCCGTCATTCATATTATGCCGGACCAGGCGAACGTTGCAGTGAAGGGTGGGACGATGCGGCTCGGCGCATATCCGTGCGCGTTAAAAGACGGCACGAAAGCGCAGGGCGCGTATGCTCAGAAGCAAGTCAACGAACGCCACCGCCATCGCTACGAATTCAACAATGTGTATCGCGAACAATACGAAAAGTGCGGGATGGTCTTCAGTGGTTTGTCACCGGATGGCCGCTTGGTCGAGATCGTTGAATTGACCGATCACCCGTGGTTCGTGGCGGTGCAGTTTCATCCGGAATTCAAATCGACGCCGACGAATCCGCACCCGTTGTTCCGGGATTTCATCGGCGCGACATTGGCACATGCGGCAAGGACGGGCGCTTAACGCGTCCGTTCATCGGCATGCGGATGAGAATGCGGACAGGCAATCAGACAATGCTTACTTCTCATCCGGAATTCCAGCTCGATTTAAGGCGCGTCGGTATATAATTTACTGTGAGGTATGTCACGGTATTTTGGAACACACGCATGCGCAACGCAATCCTATTCGTCGGTCTGTTCGTGGCGATGGTCTCGGCTGGGGCGGGGGAGACTGCACCCGATAAAACTCCGCCGTCGAAGCCGAAAAAACCTGTCGTTCAAAAACGCGAATTTATCGCGCGCCTCACCGACGCCGACATGGCCGCGTTTTCAAAGCGCTTTGAAAAAGAACTCTGGCCGTTGCTGACGCGCACGAAAGGCGACTGCACGCACTGCCATGATGGCGATACGAAATCGCAGCTCGAAATTCCTGACGATAACGCGGACACAGCTTTTAAGCATCTGCTCACCGAAGACCGCTTCGACCTAAAAAGCCCCAGCGGATTGATGGCGCGGCTGATTTCAAAAGATGTGAAACTGGTCATGCCGCCGCCGACCTCGAAGGCTCCATGGACCGATGCTGAAATCTCGCTGCTCAAGAATTTTACGACCGACATGCAGCCTAAGATTCGCGCCGACGCGACGAAGATGGACGAGATGTTCCCGATTGAGTTACTCTCCAAGTACGCTCAAAAGCCCAGTTCCGATCAAGGCGGGAACACCTTCCTGACCTACTATCAACTCAAGAAGAAAGTGAAAACGATCTTTAACGACGACTGGAAGCGTGACGAGAAAGACTTGTTTAACGAAAATATCGCGCTCTTCGGCGGTGCTGATTTTGTCCGCAGTTACAACGAAAGTTCGAAGGCGTCTGCGACGTTCCTGACCGCCGTTGACGTGATGGGCCAGGACATCGGATCGCGCGCCTACGTTCAAGCAACAGGTCCGTTCGCGAGCCGCGCAAAATCGCTCCCGTCCGCGACCGGAATGACTGCGCCGAGTGACGCGTACAAAACGGAAATTACGAATCTGTATCGACGGCTTTTGCATCGCGATCCGATGAACGACGAAAAAA
>Ga0194042_1000797_pt1 | contig 10657 bp, 6 predicted proteins | sample JunL4412m_MetaG_FD_148974 | JGI IMG/M metagenome (GOLD analysis project Ga0194042, IMG submission 148974) | Anoxic zone freshwater microbial communities from boreal shield lake in IISD Experimental Lakes Area, Ontario, Canada - Jun2016-L442-12m | ecosystem: Environmental > Aquatic > Freshwater >...
GCGAATTGTCACCCGCGAAAGCGTCTGCGCGTTCAGGATATGGGCGGTGCGAATGCCCATGACAAAGCCCTCGATTTCCACATCTTGAATCAGCAGGGGGCCATTCTGATCGTTGAATCCCAGATCAATGCCGCACACGCCGTTCCCGCGCACCCGAACCTGCTGCATGAGTCCGGTGTTGTTCGAATAAAACTTGATCCCGACCGCGCCCGCGTTTTTTCCGGTGTCGATCGTCAGATTGACAATCGTACGATCAAAAAAATCCGCATTCATCTTCGCACCATCGGGTCGTGCGAGACCTCGAATCGCTTCCAACGGTTTCTGTGGATCGCCGAAACCTGCGGCATCATCCGCCAATTTGATGATCGTCTTGTCGCGGTCTTGACCAAAAATCCAGGGGCCAACCATGGAGCCCTCATTGCCCTTGTCGGACTTCCGGAACACCAGCGTGTGTGAAATTCTGTACGTGCCGTTGGGCAGGTAGATGAAGAGGTTTTTACTGCCGCGCTCGATTGCGGTTTGCAATGCCTGCGTGTCATCCGCCACCCCGTCGCCGATCGCGCCACAGTCGCGTTTGACATCAATGAATGCGCGCGGATCATTCGGAAAGATAATTTCGCCCGCTGCTGCCACGGACATGAGCCATGCAAGTAAAAACGTCAACCTCATGATCATCGCCTCTCCCTGTTTGCTTCTGGGGGTCGAAATAACGTATCAATGGATTGACTCGTCTCAGCAGACTCGACGTCCTGCGAAGGCATTGAATGCAGGCTCCACCGCACAGTGAACGTGATGCGCTTGCCCTTGGCCATCGGAGAAACAGGCGAGAGCAATTCCAGTTCGAGGTAGTGCCGGTCGGCCTGGCCGAGATCGAAGAGTTCGACGGGAAAGCCCGACTCCTCCGGGCCGTCGGGGTATTTTCCGTCCGTTCGTTCGGTGCGCTGGAGCAGCACCACGCCATTGCGCACTGCCGCAATGGCCGCAACCGGCGCGTCCACGCCGATCTTGTACGCGCCACCGGTCGTGGGGATGACGCGAATCAAGGATGGTGTCACGTTGGTAATGTTTCCGACGGTTTTGCGGCTCCATTTATAGACGTTGTTTTTGTACACGCTGGCTTCACTGGTGGGCAGAAACACCGCATCGGGCGGCGGAATCTGCGTTACTGTCCAAGCTCCTGCGATGAGCGGCGTGTCGTCCATTTTTTCCAATGTTGTCGAGGTCACGAATTCTCCGCTGCCGTTGAACGAGAACTCGCGGATGATCCTGACGCCGCATTTCGACACGGGACTCGTCGTTTGTAAGCGCGGCGGATTGTCCAGCACCCGCGCCTCATGTCCGCTTTCCCACGATTCATCGGGCGGAAAAGGCCTTCCGATATATGCCGGCCACGTACTTTGCGGGGAAACCCATACCTTTTCGCCGCCGAAGTTCTTCCATCCGTTCATATCCACTTTATCCGCCGGCGCGATCCACAACCAATTCGCTCCGCCCACCGGGCCATACTGCATGACACGTCCCAGCGACGGAACCACCACGGCCTCAGTTTTGCCATCGCTCACCCGAAACGCTTCGCGGCCATCCGTGCGCTTGAGAGCGGCCACGGTTACCGCTGGCGCTTCTTCGGCGAAGGCAATGGAGCCCATTAAAAGCGCGAGGAGCAGCGCTGTTTTTACCATGCTGCAGAATACCCCGGTAATCGCTACCTGGTGAACTTTCGATAACGAACGAAAAAGAAAACCATTACAGACGACGCTCTGCTCTGAAAATCTCGTCTCACGACTTTCTCTAAAGCGTGTCGTCCGTCAGTTATTCTCGTTCGTGTGTTTCACGTCCGTCTCTACTTTCGGTGTCGGAGCACCGGCCTTCAAGAACCCTCGCGCAACCAGAAACTCATCCATAAGCGTAAATGTCAACTGGCGCCACGGCGGGCGGAAGTAGTACGTGTGGTTGCTACCGGGAGCGGTGTAAAGTTGCACCGAATTGCCCAGCGTTTTGGACTTGGCAAGGAATGCGCGCGCCTGTCCGACGAACGGGCATTCCGAGCCATAGAACAATAACGTCGGCACGGAATCGTTAGCCATGTGATCAATCGGCGAGAGCGCCATTTTGTCCGGAGCGGATAGTCTTTCCGCAGCGCGCTCGGCCTTCATGTCCAAAACGGCATCGAAGAGCACCAGCACATTTGGTTTGGCCGAAATCGTTGTGTTTTCATTGGCCGCGTTGCGTGGCTCACACAGCGCGGTAAACGCGGCCATCTGCCCGCCGGCGGAGCCACCCGACGCGCCAATCATGTTGGGATCGACACCCAATTCGGTACAGTGTGCGCGAAACCAGCGCACGGCACTGGTCGCGTCTTCGCCGCACGTCAGCGCGCCCTTGGGACGATACTCCGCCACGCCCGCCACCATTCCGCGCGAAGCCAGATATCGGGCCCACGGCACGAATTCGTTGTGATCCGCATGCGACCACGCGCCGCCGCAGAAGAACACTATTCCAGCCCGCGCGTCCGTGGCCTTCCAGCCTTCAGGATAGAACACCCACATATGCAGGGGCTGCGGATCAACCTGCTTGTATTCAATTGCTTTCATGTTCGCTGCGTCGCCGCCGATCCGCACGGGCGAGCCCCAAGGAGACGGTCGATTGCCTGCGCTGTTTCCACCTGGATTTTCGCCAGGACGCGTTTGTCGATTGGGAGGCCCGTCTCTCCCCGGCATTTCCGGACGCTGCGGCGCGTCGGCCTTGCGTTCGCCGATGCGCAGCTCGCCAGGTGTAGGCTCGTCCTTCTTCGGCGCAACAGGTTCCAGTGTCTTGGCCGTGGCGGTGCTCGTATCGTCCTTTTTTTCCGCCGCTGGAGCGGGAGTCTTGGATTCATTTTCTCGCGTGCCGGCGTCCTTCGTCGCGCCTGTCTTTTTTAAATGCTTGTCGAAAAACTCCCGGATGATTTTCAAATTGGCCGGCTGGCTGAACTCCGGGCCACCGTGTCCGGCGCGGATCTTGAGCAGCGTCGCTTCGGTGCCCTGTTTTTTCAACGCTTCGAGCAGCATCTCGCTCTGGCCAATCGGCACCATGTCGTCGTTGAGGCCGTGCATGATCAAGAACGGTGGGCACTCTTTGGTTATGTATTTGATCGGATTAGCGCGTTCGGTCTTTTCCTTGTTATCTTGAATCGGCCCGCCGATCAACATACTCTCCGGCGAGCGTGCGCCGTCGTGTTTGATCGGGCCGCGACCGTTGGATTGTTCGTTCATCTTCAGCAGATCGGTGGGGCCGAACAGATCGCAGACGGCTTGTACGCGATCGGAGACTTCCGCGTTGCCGCCAATGGGCTCGAACTCTTTCGAGCCACCCGACGTGCCGGTCAGCGCGGAGAGATGTCCGCCCGCCGATCCGCCCCACGTGCCGAAACAATCGGGATCAATTTTATACTTCGCGGCATTGGCGCGCAGCCAGCGCACAGCCGCTTTGCAGTCTTGAATCTGCGCGGGAAATTTTGCCTGGTCGCTGAGTCTGTAACTGATTACGGCGACCGCGTAGCCATCCTTGGTAAATGCAATCAACGGACTGCCGCCAGCCTTGTCTCCCATCGCCCAACCGCCGCCGTGAATGCAGATTAACAAAGGCAGCGGCGCGTCGATTTTCTCAGGCAGATACAAATCCAGTTTGTGCTTGCGGTCGCTGTCTCCCGCATAAGCCAGATCGCGTTCGACCTTCGCGCCTTCCGGCACTTGCGCCCCCCGAGGCCCGCCCTGGCCACCCGGCCCACCCGCTTGTCCCGCGTAAACCAACGGCAGTGCGAAAATCAGAATGGCCGCGATCACATAAAGTTCAATGCGCATTTTTCATCATCTCCTTTAACCCAATACGCTTTCAGCTGGTTGTGCTCTTTCCACGAGCTGACTCGACGGGAGCCGTCTTTTCAATCGTCTTCATATTTTCAATCATTCGGCTGACGAGGTGCTTGGCGTTGCGCACGTCGTCTTCGGAAAGTCCCGCCGCCAATACCGCGTTCAGCCGCTTGTTCATGCGCGCAAAGCGTTGCTCCAACGATTTGCCCAGCGCTGTCAAGCGGATGCGAACCGCCCGGCCATCCGACGGATCCGCCGCGCGCTTGACGATTCCGGCCTTCTCCATCTTGTCCAACATGCCCGTCAGAGTGGAATGCGAGAGCCGCGTAAATTGCGCGATCTCTTTGATGATCAGATTGTCTTTTTCATAGAGTGCTTGTAGGATCAGGCCCATTCCGGGGCGCAGATGCTCATCCAATTCCGCTTCGACCAGCGAGCGTTCAAGCAGCGCGAGAAAGTTGTAGTACACACGCGCCACGTAAAAGCTGAGCTCGTCCAGCCCGGCCAGTTGATTCCGCTCATCTGAAGCGCCATGGACTGCGGTCCGAGAGTTCTTTGCGTTTGGAGTTACCATGACAAATATGTCGCTACCGAAACAGTTTTTGCTGCAACAATTTTAGTTGACCGCGCTTTAATGCATTGCTAATATAGCACCATGCTTCCAGCGCAGCCTAATCAAAGTTTGATCTCCGGTCTCAATGTCCTTCAGGTCCTCGTCTCGGCGGGGCGACCGATTGGCAGCCGTGAACTTGCGACCATGCTTGAGATGGAACACACGCGCGTCAATCGGCTGCTGGGCACGCTCGCGTTTCTTGGGTTTGCCGAGAAGACGGCCCAGCGCAAATATCGCCCGGGACCGGGCGTTCACGTGCTTGCGGCTCAAAGCCTCAAAGGGTCGCGCCTGTTGACGGCGGCTCTTCCTGTGCTCAAAGAATTACGGGATCCGAAACTGACGGTGGCGTTGGGCGTGTTGTGGCAGGGTCAAGTCTGCTTCCTGTTTCATGCGCGCCCATGGCACACATTTGAAGAAGCGATTGGCCGGCACGCATTGTGGCCGGCCGAAAAGTCCAGCGCGGGGGTCGTGTTGCTCGCACATCGTCCGAGCGACGAAAATCTCGAAGGCATCGCGCGTGGAAATGGAACCTTGGCGATCAACTTTCAACGCATTCGAAAACAGGGTTACACTCAGATGGTCTTTCCAAACGGCCAAGTGTCGTTGGGAGTTCCCATTGGTTCGCCACCCATCGCGGCGCTCGCCGTCTCGTCCGCCGAATTCGCTGCCAAGGATATTCCGGTCGTCGTCAAGAAACTGAAAGACGCTGCGGCGCAGATTCAGGAACGAATGGAATCACCCGCTACAGATGAACCTGTTCCCGATATGGCCATCCTCGCCGGATTGGAGGAACTGTGAACGCGATGCGATGGATTCTCGTTGTTCTGATTGCAAGCGTCCCAATCGCGAATGCGTTTGATGCGCTTGCGCTCGACGGGCATCCCGACATTCGATACCGGCTCCATACTCCGAAAATTGAAGCGGGAAAGAAGTATCCGCTCGTGCTCTATTTGCACGGTTCCGGGACGAAGGGTTCCGACAACGAAAAGCCCATGCGCGAGCCGCTGGCCGCTTTTTTCGCCCGGGCGGAAACGCAAAAGGATTTCCCGTGCTTCGTTCTGGTTCCCCAGTGCACCGACGGCAAAGACGCTCTTGGCCGTCCGCACAATTGGGTGAACTGGAAAGGTCAGTCGGAGCTTCCGCCCGCTCAATGGACCGAGGCCGAAGACGAAGCCAGTGAGCAGCTGAAAAGGACGCTCGCGATTCTTGATGACGTTCTGCGTAATCCGGCCATCGATTCCCAGCGCGTTTACGTCTGTGGAGTGTCGATGGGCGGATCGGGCACGTGGTATTTGAGCTCGCGGCATGCGGAGAAGTTTTCGGCGGCTATCGCGATTTGCGGATTAAGTGAAACGCGTATGGCAAACAAACTCGCCGCTCTGCCGGTCTGGATTTTCCACGGGGAAAAAGACGCCACCGTTCCCGTCGCGCGTTCGCGTGAAATGGCCGAAGCGCTTAAGAAATTTAATGCGCCGGTACGGTTCACAGAATTTCCAGGCGCAGGACATGGCCTTGAAAGCCGCGTTATCGGAGAAGCCGGCCTCCTGAAATGGCTGTTCGCGCAGAAACATTCGAGTAAAGAAGCCCTGTCACCTGAAGCAAAACTCGACCCCAAACTGGTCGACTTTTTCGAGACCCGAGTGCGCCCCGTGCTGCTAGCACATTGTGTTGAGTGTCACGGCGAGAAGAAACATAAAGGTGGGTTGCGCTTGGATTCGCGCACCTCAGCATTCGCTGGTGGCGACATCGGCCCGGCGATCATGGCGGGCGATGCGGAGAAAAGTCCGCTCATCCGAGCCGTGCGGTATACCGACGAAGATTTGCAGATGCCGCCGAAACTAAAACTGCCTGACGCCGTCATCGCCGATCTCGTCGAGTGGGTCAAGCGTGGCGCTGTTTGGCCGGAAGACAAAGGCGCTCAGGCAGTGAGTGTCGGTGGCGAGATGCAGTTCAGCGACGCGATGAAGTCGCATTGGTCGTTTCAACCGATCAAGAAACCGGCAGTGCCGACACCCAAGAACGCGGAGTCTGCGCGCAATGAAATTGACCGCTTCATCCTCTCAAAACTTGACGCCGCGAAGCTTCAGCCCTCGCCAATTGCAGACAAGCGCACACTGGTTCGCCGCGTCACGTTCGACCTGATTGGCTTGCCGCCATCACCGGAAGAAGTCGCCGCGTTTGAAGCGGACACATCGCCCGATGCGTTTTCGAAAGTCACGAAGCGTTTGTTGGCCTCGCCTCATTATGGAGAGCGTTGGGGACGCCATTGGCTTGACGTGGCGCGCTACGCGGATTCAAACGGTTCGGAAGTTGATCACGCCATGGCCAACGCGTGGCGCTACCGCGACTATGTCGTGAGTGCGTTTAATGCGGACATGCCCTTCGATCAATTTGTGCGCGAACAAATCGCGGGTGACCTCCTGCCGAACGCGACAGGCAGCACCATGGCCGCGACCGGTTTTCTGATGCTCGGCCCCAAAGCGCTCGCCGACCTCGACAAGCCCAAATTGCTCGCTGACGTCATCGATGAACAGGTGGACACCACGTGCCGGGCGTTCATGGGCATGACGATGGGCTGCGCGCGCTGCCACGACCACAAATTCGATCCGCTCCCCACGGCGGATTACTATGCGCTGGCGGGAATTTTTCGTAGCACGCGCTCGATGGATATGTCCAAACGCGTTGCGACGTGGACCGAGCGTCCGCTTGGCGCGACGGATAACGATGCGCGTATTTCTGCATTGAATAAGCGCATTGCAGAGCTGCGTTCAGAACGCGACAAGTCGGGCAAAGAGAAGAAAAAGCCAGCGCTTGCAGCGAGCGCGAAATTCCTGCTGGTCGAAGCCGAGCACTTCACGCGCGGAAACGTGCGGGTGGAGACCGACAGTCTGGGCAAAGGAATCGGCGTGATCCGCACACGCATGGAATATCCGGATCACATCGAGTACGAATTCGAATTGCCCGAAGCCGGGGAGTACCAGCTCGAACTCCGTTATGCCGCGAAAGAAAAGCGAGCCACGCAATTGCTCATCAACGGCAACCTTGAAGACGAATCCGCCGCAGCCGAAGTGACCGGGGATTGGACCCCTGCGGCGCAACGCTGGTTCGTGCAGGGTGCCTATCAATTCAAGGCGGGAACGAACGTGCTCGCGTTTCATCGTGACGGTCCGGTGCCGATTTTCGACAAGTGGATTGTCGGGCGGGTCAGCGCGGAACCGCATTGGAAAAGTTTGGATCTGAAAAAAACGGCTGGCGTTAATAAACCAAACGACGATACAAACGCCAAACGCGTCAAAGAAATCGATGCGGCCATCGCTGTGGCGTCGGATGAACTCTCAAAGTTCCCCGTCGTCATGGCACCCTTCGACGGCCCTGTGGCTGACGCGCCGATTCTGGCCCGCGGCAGCGCGGCCTCGCCCGGAGCACGTGTGCCGCGCGGATTTTTGCGGATCGTCAAAGACGTCGATGTCCCGCGCCCCGGCCCAAGTCAAAGCGGACGGCTCGAGCTGGCTCAATGGCTCACGCATCCCAACAATCCGTTGACTGCGCGCGTGATTGTGAACCGCATCTGGCTCTGGCACTTCGGCGAGGGACTCGTGCGTTCGCCCGACAACTTCGGGCGGCGCGGAGAAACGCCTTCGCACCCGGAATTGCTCGATTGGCTGGCAACATGGTTTGTCGAAAATGGTGGGTCCGTGAAGAAACTTCATGAGCTGATCTGTTCGAGCGCAACGTATCAACAAGCCTCGCGAACCTCATCCGCAGCCGATCCAGAAAACCGATTGCTCGCACATTTCCCCCGGCGAAGACTGGATGCGGAGGCGCTCAGAGATGCCATGCTCGTTGTCTCCGGCCGACTTGATCGCAGCATCGGCGGATCGCTCATGACTGTGCTGGATCGCACTTACGCGAATGGCGGAAACGCACCTGCGGACATCGCCAAACAAATGCACTACGACACACCGCGCCGCTCGATTTATCTTCCGATCATCCGTAACGGGCTCCACGATTTCTTTGCCGTCTTCAACTACCCCGATCCCGGCATGCTCACCGGCAAGCGAGCGCAAACGACAGTCGCGCCGCAAGCGCTTTTCATGATGAACAGCCCGTTCGTGCTCGAACAATCAAAGCTGATCGCAGCCCGTATCCAAATGCTCGGAAAAGACGACCGCGAAAGGCTTCGCGCAGCGTATGAGCTAGCAGTCTCCCGCGTTCCAAGCGAACAGGAAATCGCCCGAGCGCTTGCATTCATTGATCGTGAAGAGTCTGAACTTCGGGCGGGCGGAGCGCCCAATTCGCGGCAGGTCGCATGGGCGCGTTTCTGTCATGCGCTGCTGGCGTCCAATGATTTTATTTACGTCCGATGATTGAAATTCGGGGAATCCAAAGATGAGCACGATCAATCCATCAGGATGCTGCAATTTCTCGCACCCCGTTTCACGCCGGGATGCGCTGCGACAATTCGGCGTCGGTTTCGGTGGGCTCGCGCTCGCTGGGTTGCTGGGACAACCCGCGCGCGCCGAGGGTGACGCGCTCCCGGCGAATCCGCTAGCGCCCAAAAAGCCCATGCTTCCCGCGAAGGCCAAGCGCATCATTTTCTTATTCATGCACGGCGGACCGTCGGCGGTTGACACGTTCGATTACAAACCCGCGCTCGCCGACCACGATGGCCAATCCGCGCCACGCCAGCCCAAGCTCACATTTGCCGCTGCCAATGGGCGCGAAGGCTCAAAGCTCTGGAAATCACCATGGAAGTTTACGCCCCGGGGCAAAAGTGGACACATGGTCAGTGAGTTGTTTCCACATCTCGGCGCTCAGGTGGACGAGATGTGTTTTCTGCATTCCTGCCACGGCACCGCGCCCGACCACGGCGCGGCGGTGCTCAAGATGAACACCGGAACGGAGGCGTTCGTCCGCCCGAGCATGGGTTCGTGGCTGCTCTACGGTTTGGGCACCGAGAACCAGAACCTTCCGGGTTTCATCACCATTACGCCCAGCGACACGCATGGCGGCGTACGCAATTACGGCTCGGCGTTTTTGCCGGCGGTTTATCAAGGCACTGCCCTGGGATCCGAGCACGCCAAAGCGCGCGACGCCAAATTCCGCTTTCTCGGCAAATCGAATGACGCGGCCCAACGTCGCGAACTCGATTTTCTGCGAGAGCTCAATCAGCGCTCGGCTGCTTCGGAACGCGACAGCGAACTTGAAGCGCGCATCAACAGCTATGAGCTCGCGTTCAAAATGCAAATGGCCGCGCCCGAGGTTCTCGACATTTCGCGCGAGAGCAAAGCCACGCAGGAACTCTACGGCATGAACGATCCCAAGACTGCGGAGTTCGGAACGAAGTGCCTGCTGGCACGACGCTTTGCCGAAGCAGGTGTGCGGTTCATTCAAGTCAGCACCGGCCTGGTCTGGGACCAGCACGGTGATCTCGTCAAGAAGCACACGGAGAACGCGTTTGCGAGCGACAAACCCGCTGCGGGATTGCTTCAGGATCTCAAGCAGCGCGGCATGCTCGACGACACGCTCGTCATCTGGGGCGGGGAATTTGGCCGCACTCCCACGCGCGAAGGCGGCAATGGCCGCGACCACAATCCGCACGGTTACACGATGTGGCTGGCGGGCGGCGGGGTGAAACCCGGACGAGTCGGAGCAACCGATGAACTCGGCTACTTCGCAGTCGAAAACAAAATCCACGTAAACGATCTACACGCCACGCTGCTTGCTCTGATGGGCCTCGACCACGAGAAGCTCACGTATCGATACGCCGGGCGCGATTTCAGACTCACCGATGTTGCAGGGCGCGTGGTGCGAGAGGTCTTCGCTTAATGCAAACTTCATTCTTATCCGCGCATCCTGATTGGCAAGACGGGCAAGGAGCGGATGCGGACAGAGCTAAAAAAGATCGAGCGACTTTCCGCATTGCCCGCGGATCTACCGAAGCCCGAGAAGAAGTAGGCAGTTCCTCAAGTTAAACTACCATGACCCCACCCCTAATGGGACGCGTTTGGACGCGGGAAGGGAAACACATGCGACTCTCCCGAAGAGTCCATCCCGCCGCCTCTCTCCAATTACAATAATACCGATCTCAATTAGAAACCGCCGACTCAATCCACGGGAAGCAACATAAGGAATGAAGGCGTTGGGCGTCGGATTCCAATTGCATCCAGGTTTCGGCAACGTACGCTTCCAAATC
>Ga0194042_1000799_pt1 | contig 10652 bp, 9 predicted proteins | sample JunL4412m_MetaG_FD_148974 | JGI IMG/M metagenome (GOLD analysis project Ga0194042, IMG submission 148974) | Anoxic zone freshwater microbial communities from boreal shield lake in IISD Experimental Lakes Area, Ontario, Canada - Jun2016-L442-12m | ecosystem: Environmental > Aquatic > Freshwater >...
GGGGAACTCTGCCGCGCGCAACACATCGGCTGCACCCTTGCCGACATACACCGGAATACCTGCGGGCAAATCTGGAACCAAACCCCAATGATCTTGATGACCATGCGAGAGGACCAAAGCCAACGGCAACAGCCCGGGTTCACCTAAACCAATGGCTGGAGGTAGCGGGATGACTTCGTCGCGTCCAGCCCACAACGGTCGCCCCAAATCCAGCAACACCGTGGCATCGCCGTAACGCAACTCGACACAACTTCCACCGATCTCATTGGCCCCTCGGTGAATACGTACACCGAAATCAGGTTCAGTCATCGGCATCACCGGGTGCGATAGCCGGACGATACGGCGTGCCGGCCGACATCGAGACCCCACCATGCATTATCGCCATCGCCGGCCCCAGCTCTGCGCACGTGTAGGCGACACTGTTGACCGCAGATCGCAGATGTTCAACCTCGATGTCGTTCCAGTCGAACTGCACACACGCCACGACAGCCCCATCGAGCCAAAAGACGTGGGCCATGCGAGTGCGCGAATTCATCTCATTGAGTTCGGACAGCAATTCGTACGTCTGTTCAACACCCAGCAAGACATTGCCGAACACAGCAACGTTGTGACTGTCATCGCCCAAGACTCGGACCCAACACGACTCGGCACCCCACGCGAACTGATAGTCACCGTTGAACTCTTGTGTCAGGATCTCCACCGACCACAATTCGCGCAGACACTCCTCCAACCGCGAGGTCACATCACCCGGCACCCATGAGCCAGAGTTCTCTTCGCCTTCAAGCCATCCATTCATCGTCATCCCCCATCTCAGCTTTCAGTGTGCCAAGAGGGTGCACCCAAGATTCTGCACGCGGATCGTACGGATGGTGGCCAGCCGATTGTGAGCCATCGCATAACTCGCACGGGGGAGTATGTCGACTTCAATGCCGAGCGGGGCCGCAGGGGTGCTGGTCTCGACGACCTCTGCAGTTTCCGCGACGTCTGCCTCAGCTGGTACGTCCACTCCGTCCCCCATGGTCAGAAAGTACCAGCGAGGGGAGTCGCCGGTCTCGGGTTCCCCTCCTTCACTCAGTAGCCGCCTCAAAGGAAGGTAATTGCAGCCCTCGGCGCATCCGATGCCGAGGGGTTCTCTGCCACCCACACAAAGAACACTCGGTCGTCATCGAGGGGTGCAAGCTGCTTTAGATGCGATCGTCGGCACACATTGAGCTCGTCGAGAAACCGAGAGGCATTAGGCCCTTGCTTGGAACACGTACAGCCCCGCCATCAGCAGAAAGAAGATGCTTCCAAGCGTGATACCGGCGATGGCCGATTTCGTCCCTGCCAACTGACCGTGACTTGCCTTCACGTTTCGCAGCCCAATGATGCCGAGAATGATTGCCAGTAACGGTGCAATACCGAGCGTCAACGGCCCCAACACAACGCTGAAGATTCCCAGTGTCATTGACCACACTGAGGCCTTACTCGTCGGCTTCGGCACATAGCCCGATGCACGCTGACTCCGCACCCACATGGTGCGTATGCCATAGATCCCAAGGATCACCACCAAGATCACTGGGACAGCCAACGGCCCAACCTGCACTGTTGGTATTGCTGCTACGTCCACACGAATTGCCATGAAATCCCCCGTGCCTCTCATGCGTCAGTCGATCACCAATGAATCGAGCCACTCAGGAACATCCTTCTGCTGCGAATCTTCACTCAGCACCACAATTCCGTGCTCAAGGCCGCGCGGCTTCTCCGCAGGCCACGGGGTGTACCCGTCAGTGACCACGACAACCACCTGCGGTGTCGGTCGAATGAGAAGCGCAGCCTTGATACCTGCGCCCATGTCGGTTCCACCACCACCCGTGAGTTCCAGCGAGTCGACACTCGCAACCGACCTCAGCCTCTGCACACGTCCCGCGGCCGAGTCACACGGAATTACCCACACTCCTTGACTCACTCCGACTGCGCGAACGATTCCAGCAACTTCACCGATGTACTGCCGCAATTCAAGTGACGAAATACTTCCGCTCGTATCGACAACAATCGCCACCCTCGGCGGCGCTGGTTGACGCATCGCAGGGAGCACGACAGAGAGTCCTTGCTGACGCATCGCGCCCTGACGTCGTGACGGCCGCGAGTATGTGTAATCGCGGCGCCCCGCGACGGATGCAACTGCGCGCCGCAAACGCACGCCGAGAATTCGGCGCCAATCAAGCTTCGGATCAAGATGCTCCTGCGCCCAACGCAACAAACCCGCTGGAACCGAGCCGGCGTTACGCGATGATGCGAGCACCTCACTCGCCACCCGATCGATCACGGTCTCCTGTTGACCACGACCCGCTGCTGGCGCATCGTCGTCGTCCGGCGCCAACTCGTACTCACGTGCAATGCGATCGGCGGCGGATCCACAATCCGGAACTTTCTGACCTCGCCTACTAAGAAGAGTCCCTACTCCCGACTCCTTCTCCATCAACTTGAGATACATCGCCTCGGTTGTCATCCCTGGAGTGAGGCCTTGCTTCACATACTGCGAGATACGCAGAGGCGTCACGCTTCTCGTCCACGGCATGCGCGCTTCGTCAAGCGTTTCATTGATTGAACAATCGCCCGCAATGTTCCACACATCACGGCTGCCATCACCTGAATCGATGGCGTCATAGCGAACCGCATGTGAAAGTACACAGTGCATCGCTTCGTGCAGCAGCACCGTTGCTAATGCGTCGACGCTCTCGGCCACGATGAACTCGGGGTTGTAATACATTCGCCAGCCCGCGTCGACCGCCATCGTGGGAACAACTTCTGCAGACATCGGAACAAGGCGAAGACTGAAGAGCAACGTGGAGAGATACGGCCAGCGACCTTGCGCAACAATGCGCGCGGCCATGAGACGCAGTTGCGCCGCCTCGAGAACGTCAGCCTGGGCTGCCATGGCCTCAGATCATCTTCGCTTCCTGAAGCAATGGAATGAGCGCCTTCAGCAACGCGCTATCGGGCATTGCGTCACCGGGCCGCATCTTCAACCAGTCGCGTGCAAAGGCGACCGCAATATCCGGATTGCCTGCACTCGCAATTCGCTCCAGCACTTGTCCGGCTGCGTGCCAACGCGCCTCGGTGGTGTTGTTACGCACGACGGCGAGTACTCCAGCTCCGATCACGTACACCTGATCGGCCCGCTTAGGTGGCTTGAACTTCGTGGGCGCTGCCAGCAGCGATTCAGGATCGGGCAAGTCAAGGTTGTCGCGATAGGTGAGGTACTCGGCTGATGCTCCCTGACCCACGCAGCCGCGAATCAACATGCGCAGTGACGTGGCGTCCAGGCCCAGCGCTTCCGACCAGCCGCCCACGGTGATCGCCATCTCCCACGAGCGTGGCGTTGGAAACGCGCGGCCCTGCTCGGAGGTCGCTTTCGGAAGCACGGTGGTCAGATCGGGCCGCCCAGTGAGGAAACCAGCAACCATGATGCGTTCTCGCCCGAGTGCAGCCTCAACGGCTGCGGGCTTCGCGGGTGCCATTTCGATCACAGGCCACTGACCCGCGAGACCGTCTCTGACGACGTCACTCGGTAGCGACCAGTCGAGGTGACAGAACCTGTTGGCGAGAGGCGGCGCGAGATCCCAACCATCGGCTGCCTGCTCGGGCGGATTCGCCGCGGCGATGATGCTCGTGCGCTCGCCGAGTTCGCAGTCGCCGGCGACCTTGTCGAGACACACACGCAGAAGAGCGGCCTGAACAGCGGGAGGTGCGGTGTTGACCTCGTCGGTGAAGAGAATGCCGTTGCCATCGTCGCGTAGTCGAGCCGCCCAGTTCGGGGGAATGAGCGACATGGCACCGTCGTAGATGGAAGGAAGGCCGGCGAAGTCTTGCGGTTCGCGGATACTCGCCAACAAGATCTCAATGTGACGTTGCTGGCGCACTGCAAGGTCGCGAATGACCGACGTCTTTCCTTGGCCAGGTGGACCCCACAGAATCACCGGCACCCGCGCCTCAACACACGCATGCAGCGCCTCGGCCGTGGCGATGTAGTCATCTCGATTCAGCATGAATCCCCCTCACCACGCGAGGCTAGCGCAGTGGCCACTGCACTACAGTCCGAACCATCAGGTGTGACGTCAAGGGGGACGAATGGCCGCTCCAACAAGCAAGGCACTGACGACACGTAAACAGTTCGACGACGCCGTTGAACGCGCCCTCGGCGCCGCGTCTGCCTACTACGACAGCGCCGAACTCCGCATGACCGATTTCGAGTACGACACTCTGATTGAGCAGATTGAGGGTGCAGCCGCTCAGCATCCTGACTGGGACACTCGCGGAGTTCTTGACGAGGTCGCGGCCGGTGCATCGACAGGCGGCGAAGTAACTCACCCGGTACCAATGCTCAGTCTTGGCAAAGTGAAGACCCTCGATGACGTACGCGAATTCGTTGGTCGTGTCGGTCAACTCGTTGCGGTCGAACCCAAACTTGATGGGCTCGCTGTGCGCGCCGAATACAACAAGGGACTTCTGGTTCTCATCGCTACGCGCGGCGATGGAACGACCGGCGAAGACGTCACGGCCAGAGCCTCGGAAATCCGCGGCCTTCCCGCGAAATTGAAGAAGCAGCTCACGCTTGAGGTGCGCGGTGAGGTCTACATGACCGACACCGATTTCGACGCAGCCAACGACAATCGAGTACACACTGGCAAATCAGCGTTCGTGAACTCCCGTAACGCAGTCGCCGGGTCACTGCGTAACAGCGATCGCAATTACGACACTCCCATGTCGTTTGCTTCCTACGACGCGAGCGGCCCAGCACTTGAGAAGACTTCGTCCTACACCGAGCGCATGAACCTTCTGAATAGTTGGGGAATCGGGGCCGCACGCGCGCTCGTCGTCGGTGTGTCAGACCTGGCCCCCACCGACGACGCGGACGAAGTCGTTCGGCGCATTGAGAAGCTAGGCGATCGTCGTGCCGGACTCGGGTTTCCTATTGACGGAGCAGTCGTCAAGACCGACGACATTGATGGCCGCGATGTCATCGGCACTGTGAGCCGCACGCCCAAGTGGGCCGCTGCCTACAAGTACGCCGCCGACACCGCAACGACGGTCTTACGTGACATCGAAATTGCAGTGGGACGCACCGGGCGCATCAGTTTGCGAGCGGTACTCGATCCCGTCTTCGTCGGCGGCACCACCGTCACTTACGCCACGTTGCACAACCCCGCGTTCGTTCACGACGCCGACTTCCGAATCGGTGACACCGTGTACGTCTACCGCGCCGGAGACGTCATCCCGCGCGTTAACGCGGTCGATCGCAGCAAACGACCGAAGTCGGCGAAGGTGTGGGAGGCTCCCTCAACGTGTCCCAACTGCGGAAGCGATTGGAACAAGTCATCGCTGCTGTGGCGTTGTTCGAGCCCTGAGTGTTCGCTCACCTCGTGGATCGACTTCGCGCTCTCTCGTGACGTTCTCGACGTTGAGGGGGCAAGTGTTTCGTTCTCGGAAGCTGTCGTCGACGCCGGCCTTGTGAATGATCTGGCCGATCTGTTCACCTTGACCGTCGACCAAGTCGCGGCACTACCTGCGGGTGACGATCGCGAAATCGGTGCCAAGAACGCCACGAAAATCGTGAGCGGTATTGAGCGTGCAAAGAGCCAGCCCCTTGCACGTCAGATCACTTCGTGGAACATCCGCATGGTCGGACGAACGATCGGCCGCAGATTGGCTGCGCACTTCGGCACTCTCGACGCACTGCGATCCGCAAGCGAAACGGATCTGGCTGACGTTGAGGGTATTGGTGTCGAAAAGGCGCGCATGATCTACGCGGGTTTACGAGATCGTTCGCCCATGATCGACCGACTCGTCGCACTCGGAATCGAGACAGGCACTGCGATCCAGACGTCACCAGTCGCCGCCGACCTTCCACTCGCAGGCAAGAAGGTCGTCGTCACAGGTGCGGTTCCGGGGTTGACTCGTACCGAGGCGCAGGAGGCCGTCGAGCGACTTGGCGGCCAGTCTTCAGGAAGCGTGTCGTCCGCCACGGACTTAGTCGTAATCGGTGAAGGCGCTGGCAGTAAGGCAGAGAAGGCGACGCAACTCGGGATTCCCACCATGACCGCGGAGGATTTCGCGAGATTGCTCGCCGGGGCTACAGAGGGGGACGGATGAGCGCAAGGGATCTGCCACTGCTCAACTCACGCGCCGCGATACGTTGTGCACGACGTACACACAACGATCACGATCCGAATCTTGACGACTCACACTGGGTTGAAGTTGAAGCCACCCGCTGGACCGAACTCGGTATTGCCTTTGAGATAGACGTTCGCGCGCACATTCGCGACGTTCTCGGAGCCCAGTGCCTCGATCTCACCGACCTACATCACGCGGATGCGATTACTGCGGCAACTGCCGCGATGAACGACGGAGTTCGCGTCATCATTGGCGGCGCGCTTCCCGATGACATTGCGGGCGGACGTCGCGGCCGCCCCGACTTGCTCATCTCCACCGGCACACGCTCCGACGGCGCTACCGGCTACCTACCAGCCGACATCAAGTCACATCGCGTGGCGAAGGAATCGACCCGCGGATCCGCCGCAACCTCGCCACTCGCACAACTCGGCTCCGGCGCTCCAATCGTCACGGTGCCTAGTCTCGCTCCGAATACCGGCAACAGACTCACCGACTTGCTGCAGTTGTCGCACTACTGGCGCATGTTGCAGGCATGTGGGTATGAGTCACACCTCGGCCCCACTGCCGGCTTGATCGGTTCCGACAGCTTCGCCGCAGACGACCCCTACGTCCTGTGGCAGCAACTCGACGAGCCCGTCTTCACGACCTATTCACGCAGTCGCGGTACAACGAAGCGGTCGGCACTTGAACGCTATGACCACGAGTTCGAATTCCGAAGCCGCATCGCGAAGGCAGCGCAAGCGCAGGACGAGCCACTAGTCCGGCCGATCATTATCGAAGAGTGCGATTCATGCCCATGGCATGACGTGTGCCTCGAACTCGTCGGTGAACTCGAACCCTCGCAGTACATCACCAGCGGTCGTCTTGGAGTGCGTGAGTGGAACGCACTGCATGATCGCGACATCCGCACCCTGCAGGATCTGGCAACGTTGAGCATCAGCGATCCGCGGCTGGACGATTACTGGAGCGAACTCGACGTCGCCGAATCAAAGGCTCGTACGCGACTCCACGATGCGATCGTGCGCGCACAAATGATGGTCACGGGTGAGAAGCTTCGCCGCATCAACGGTGACCCCATCGTCGTGCCGCGAGCAGACGTTGAAGTCGACTTCGACATCGAGTGGGACACCGACGGCCGCATCTACTTGTGGGGGCTACTCATCACCGATGCCGACGGCACCGTCGCCGACTCGATTGTGAGTTGGGACGAACTTGATGATGCGGCCGAAGACGCACTCGCAGTCCACGCGATCGGGCGTCTCATGCAACTGCGCGACATCGCACACGCGCGCGGCCAATCGTTCGCGGTGTACCACTACAGCCACCCGGAAGTGTCGATGGTGAGTTCGCTTCTCGCACGGGGAGGCGCTGGCCTTCCCTCAGTTGACGAATGGCAGACCTTTACCGACGAACACTTTGTGGATCTTCTGCCCATCGTGAAGAGACACTTCATTGGCGTGAAGGGGTTGGGGCTCAAGCACGTGGCACCGTGGGCTGGCTTTGAATGGGAAGACGAGGATCCCAGCGGTGAGCAGTCGATGGTGTGGATTGACGAATCACGCCACTCAGCCGAGGCCGACGACCGGCAGAAGTCTCGCGAACGACTACTGCAGTACAACACCGACGACGTGCGCGCGACACTGGCGGTGAGGCGGAAGTTGGCCGAGGAGACTTGAGTGTGAGAGCCTCCTCGGCCGACCCCTAGCCACAATGCGATTGCTACCAGTCGTCGCCTAGACCGAGTTCCTTCTCAATGCCATCGACGGCGAGGGTGACCAACTCGATCGCCTCAATGAGTTCCGGCCCTTGGATTGAATCGATGTAGAGAGTGCACGCGTAGATGACCAAGCCACTGTCGATGGCCAGGCCTCCAGGTGCGGTTCCCATTGCACTAGTAACGAGCGCCATATTTGCGTCTACCTTCTCGATCGGGGAAATCGGGGATGCCACCGTAACCCACGCACCCGTTTGATAGAGGAAGACCAGTTGGCTTCGACCACCATCCAATCCAAAGACGAGTTTCAGACCATCTCCGAGATCCTCGGTCTTGAAATTCTGCCTGACGTAGGCCTTGACGTCGTTCCATGTCCCCATGGGATTGCCCCGTTCGCTTTGTTCAGAGATTGGGTGGGGGTCCGCGAGTCAGACGAGGGAGGCCTCCCCTTCGGTGGGACAGGACGTCACGTGAGATTTACGGGGTTCTGGCATTCCGTCGAACCCCATGAGTTTGCCAAGTGGCAGCCTTCCTAGGTGCCGCGTGAGTGGCGTTAGGGACCTATCTAGCCCCTACTCGATTACCAGCGACGTCATCCACTCCGGCACATCCTTTTGCCGCCATTCCTGGCTCAACACGACAAAGCCGTGCTCGAGCCCCCGCGGGCGCTCGGAAGGCCACGGCGTGTCCCCGTCGGTGATGACCACCACCACGTGCGGGCGTGGGCGCAGCGCGAGCGCTGCCTCGATCCCTGCACCCATGTCCGTGCCACCGCCACCCTTCAGCCTCAGGTTGTCGACCGCGGATAGGGAACGCAAACGTTGTGCCTGATGGGCCTCGGCATCGCATGCGATCACCCAGACCCCTTGGCTCACTCCCACAGAGCGCACGATGCCGGCCACCTCGCCCACGTACTGCCGGAGGTCTTCGTCGGTGATGCTGCCGCTGGTGTCGACCACGATGGCGATGCGGGGAGGCGCCGGCTGGCGCATGGCGGGCAGCACGATCGACAGTCCCTGCTGCCGCATCGCGTCCTGCCGGCGCGATGGGCGCGCGTACGAGTAGTCACGGCGCCCGGCTACCGACGCAACCGCTCGACGAAGACGAACTCCCAGAATCCGACGCCAGTCGAGCTTGGGGTCCAGATGCTCCTGAGCCCACCTCAGCAGCTCGGCGGGCACGGAGCCCCGACCTCCGCCTTCGCGAAACGTCGCAAGGATCTCGCTGGCCACCCGATCGATCACCGTCTCCTGCTGCCCGCGCCCAACAGCAGGCGTATCCGGGTCGCCCCCAGGCAGCTCGTACTTACGCGGTTCGCGATCCGCGCCCGACCCGCAGTCGACGACCAGTTTCTCAACCGCGGCTCGCTTCTCCATCAGCTTGAGGTACATGGCCTCGGTGGTCATGCCGCCAGCCAGGCCCTGCTCGGCGAACTGCAGGACGCGAAGTGGCTTGACCGTCTTCGGCCACGGCATCTTCGCCTCGTCGAGCGTCTCGTTGATCGAGCAGTCGCCGGCCACGTTCCACACCAGCCGGCTTCCGTCACCTGAGTCGATCGCGTCGTAGCGCACCGCGTGCGAGAGCACGCCGTGCATGGCCTCGTGCAGCAGCACCGTGGCCAGGGCCTCCACATCCTCGGCCAGCACGAAGTCGGGGTTGTAGTACATCCGCCAGCCCGCGTCGACCGCCATCGTGGGCACCTCGTCGGCCCCAGCCGGGACCAGCCGAAGGCTGAACAGCAGCGTGGCAAGGTACGGCCAGCGAGCCTGCGCCACGATGCGCGCGGCCATCAGGCGCACGCGCGCCTGCTCCTGCACGTCGGCCCCCGTAGGCACGGCGCTAGATCATCCTCGCCTCTTGCAGCAGCGGGATCAGCGCCTTGAGCAGGGCGGAATCGGGCATCGCATCGCCCGGACGCATCCGCAGCCAGTCGCGCGCGAAGGCAACGGCGATGTCGGGATTGCCCCCGCTCGCGATGCGCTCCAACACTTGGCCTGCCGCATTCCAGCGCTCCTCGGTGAGCTTGTTTCGGACGACTGCCAGCACACCCGCGCCGATCACGTACACCTGGTCGGCGCGCTTGGGCGGCTTGAACTTGGTGGGGGCCGCGAGGATCGACTCCGGGTCGGGCAGGTCGATGTTGTCGCGGTACGTCAGGTACTCGGCTGAGGCGCCCTGACCGAGGCATCCGCGCATCAGCATGCGCCGCGCCACCGCCTCCAGCCCCAGCGCATCGGACCATCCGCCGAGCGTGATGGCCATCTCCCACGAGCGCGGGGTGGGGAAGGCGCGCCCCTGCTCCGACGTGGCCTTGGGCAGCACCGTGCACAGGTCGGGCCGGCCGGTGAGGAAGCCGGCGACGAGGATCTGCTCGCGACCAATGGCGGCGGCCACGTCCTTGGGCTTAGCCGTGCCCATCTCCACCGATGGCCACTGGCCGGCCAGGCCATCTCGCACCACATCGCTGGGCAGCGACCAGTCGAGGTGACAGAACCGGTTGGCCAGCGGGGGCGCGAGGTCCCATCCGTCGGCGGCCTGCTCGGGCGGGTTCGCGGCCGCGATGATGCTGGTGCGCTCCCCCAGTTCGCAGTCGCCGGCCACCTTGTCGAGGCACACGCGCAGCAGGGCGGCCTGCACGGCAGGCGGAGCGGTGTTCACCTCGTCGGTGAACAGGATGCCGTTGCCGTCCTCGCGCAGCCGAGCGGCCCAGTTCGGGGGCACCAGGGTGGCGGTGCCGTCGTGGATCGACGGCAGGCCGGCGAAGTCCTGCGGCTCGCGGATG
>Ga0194042_1000802_pt1 | contig 10631 bp, 10 predicted proteins | sample JunL4412m_MetaG_FD_148974 | JGI IMG/M metagenome (GOLD analysis project Ga0194042, IMG submission 148974) | Anoxic zone freshwater microbial communities from boreal shield lake in IISD Experimental Lakes Area, Ontario, Canada - Jun2016-L442-12m | ecosystem: Environmental > Aquatic > Freshwater >...
TTGGAATCGCGACCGGATAACTGCCCCCGTCGCGCTCAGCGTTGCGTTGGCGTGCGCGGCGTGCGCGGTTATCCCCTCGGTCGCGAATCGGGATCGCGAGTCAACCGGGGCGTTGTCCCGGAGGCCATGGCGCCGTTTCGTCTTCCCGACGGGATAACCGCGCCCGCCGCGCTGTGTGGCCATCCCGTCGTTTCGTTGCCCCAATGGGATATCCGCCCCCGCCGACCGACCGGTACCCTCATCGTATGGCCGGGGTTTGGGAAATCGCCGAGCGACTCGAGATGCTGCTGGTGCTTCAGTGGCTCGATGAGGAGCGCCCGGCCGATGGCGGCGTGATGGTGTCGATCGCCACCGCTGCCGACGAGTTGGATCTTGATTCGGATGAGGGGCTTCTGCTCGTGATGGGTGCGCTCTCGACGCTTGAGGAGTCACGGCGCATCGAGGTGAGATGGCCCCGCGGGCCCGGCGCCGATGCCCATGTGCGACTTGCCGATGGCATCCGCAGCGACGCACTGCGTCTCTTCGGCGCGTAGTTCCTAACTTCGGCGGCTCAGGAGGCGCACGGCCACCGCAGCGCCGATGATGGCGCCGATGATGGCGCCGGCCACCAGCGCGGTGGCCCGGTTTGCCGTCGCCGGATCGAGCCACCACACCAGAAGGCCGGCGATTCCCAGTCCCACGGCACCGGCCACTAGAGCCCCTCCTGCGGCAATCGTGGCGGTTCTGCCATCAGGCAGGCGCATGCCACGCCGGTCGTCGTCTGGTGGCCGATCACGGTCGGGGTCGGTGAACATGCGCACGGCATCGGGATCGCGCGCGGTGGCCGCAATGCCCGCCGCCATTCCGGGAAGGGTCTCCGGGTACAGGGTGGCCTCGCGGGCGATGGACCGGAGCGCCGCGCCGGTACGGCCCAGGTGCAGCGGATCCCGCGGCAGGGCACGCGTGATGGCGGCAGCTGCCAGCGCAGCAGCCTCCTCGGGGGCGATGTCGCCCGGTATCACCCGGGGATCGGCATCGTCGGCATCGTCACCGGGGGCCAGCACCAGATCGGCGATGGCCGCACCGGGGGGCGGCATGCCACCGGGGGGACCCACGGCGAGACCACCGATCGTGCACGCGCCGGTCAGATCCACCAGATCGTCGGGTCGGGCCTCGCCAAATGCCCTGATGACCGCGCCGCGGGCGTCCGGGGCCGCCGCCGCCAGTCGGTCGGCGGCCAAGGCGGTGCCGCAGGCCAGCACGGCACGGCGCACCGTCTCGGCGTCAGCTCCCTCGGGGTCCACCAGCGCGCCGGCCGATGCACGCCCCGGGCCGGACCGACCGACCCACAGGGCGACGCGCGTCATCCCCCGTCTGCTCCCGCGGCACCGATGACAGCGATGAGCTCGTTGGCAGACACTCCCTGACCGGCCTCCACGTGTACGGCGGTGATGGACCCGGCCGTGTGCGCGGTGACCTCGTTCTCCATCTTCATGGCCTCCACGATGCACAGCACCTCGCCCACGGCAACCGCTTGACCCACGGCCACGGCCACCGACAGCACGGTGCCCTGCATGGGGGAGTGCACCTCACCTGTGGCACCGGCACCGCCGTGACCAGCCGCGCCCTTCTTCTCGCGCTTGCGCTTTGGCGCGGGCCCAGGGCCCGACGGGCCCAGATCTTTCTCGGGGATGAACAGGCGCACGTCGAAGCGGCGACCCGACACCTCGGCCACCATGGTGCGCTCGGCAACAGGCTCGGCATCGGGCGCCGCGGGTGCCGGGGGAGGGGCGCCGTCGCGGGCGGGCAGCGGGGTGTTGGTCTCAGACATCACCTTCATTGCGGCGTGGCAGGCACCGCCGTCGATGAACTCCTGCTGGTTGAGCAGCCAGATGTGGAAGGGGATGAGCGTGGTGGGGCCCTCCACCACGTATTCCTCCAGCGCGCGCAGCATGCGCTTTCGTGCCGACTCGCGGTCAACGTCCCAGGTGATGAGCTTCGCCACCATGGGGTCGTACATGTCGCTGATGACTGATCCGGACTGCACGCCCGAGTCGGTGCGCACGCCCGGGCCCGAGGGTTCGCGGTAGGCGGTAATGGGACCCGGCGTGGGCAGAAACCGCCGCTCGGCGTCCTCGGCATTGATGCGGCACTCAAAGGCGTGGCCGCGGGGTGCGACCTGGTCTTGCGAAATGCCGATGGCCTCGCCGGCCGCGATGCGGATCTGTTCGCGCACCAGGTCCATGCCGGTGACCATCTCGGTGACGGTGTGCTCTACCTGAATACGCGTGTTCATCTCGAGGAAGAAGAACTCCTCGCCCGACACCAGATATTCGAGCGTGCCCGCTGAGCGGTAGCCCACGGCCTCTGCTGCGAGCACCGATGCCTCACCCATGCGCTGCCGCAGGGCGTCGCTCACGATGGGGCTCGGGGTCTCCTCCACCAGCTTCTGGTGACGGCGCTGCACCGAGCAGTCGCGCTCGCCAAGCCACAGCGTGGTGCCGTGGCCGTCGGCCAGGATCTGGATCTCCACGTGGCGGGGCTCGGGGAGGTAGCGCTCGAGGTACACGGTGGAGTCGGCGAAGAACTTCTCACCCTCCCGACGTGCGCCCTCAAAGGCATCCTCGAGGTCGTGGGGCGTGAGCGCAACGCGAAAGCCCTTGCCACCCCCACCGGCTGCGGCCTTCACGGCGACGGGGTAGCCGATGTCATCGGCGATCCCGCGTGCCTCGGTGGTATCGGCAACGCCCTCTGTGACGCCGGGCACGATCGGCACGCCCGCGGCATCCATCAGCGCGCGCGCAGCGGTCTTGGATCCCATCGAGTCGATGGCGTCGGCGGGCGGTCCGATGAAGGTGACGCCCGCGGCCTCGCATGCGCGTGCAAACGGGGCGTTCTCGGCGAGGAACCCGTACCCCGGGTGGATGGCCTCGGCACCCGATGCCACGGCCACCTCAAGGATCTTGGGGATGTTCAGATACGTGTCTGCGGAGGGGCCGGCCCCCAATGCGTGCGCCTCGTCGGCGAACTGCACAAACAGCGCGTCGCGGTCGGCGTCGCTGTACACCGCGACGGAGCGGATGCCCATCTCGCGCAGCGTCCGCATCACACGGATGGCGATCTCGCCACGGTTGGCGACCAGCACGGTTGTGAACATCAGCGGGTTCTCCGGTCGTCTGCGGGCTGGCCCACGCCCTCGCGTATTGCGGTGCGCCGCCATTCAGATCTGTAGGCCGCCGGCAGCGGGTCTGCGCCACCGTGGCGGCTGGCCTCAAGCAGTGCCTGCACGGCAGCGGCGATGGCGGCGGCCTCGGCGGGTGCCGGGGCCGGGCTGATGTGCATCTGAGCGGTGCTCACAGCGGGATGTTTCCGTGCTTGCGCTTTGGCCCGTCCACGCGTTTGGTGAGAGAGATCTCCAATGCCTTCACCAGCCAGGGTCGGGTCTCCTCGGGCTGGATCACATCGTCCACGTACCCGCGCTCGGCGGCCAGGTACGGATTGGCGAAACGATCCTTGTACTCCTGAACAAGCTCGGCGCGGCGGGCGTCCACGTCGCCGCCCTCGTCGGCCACCTTCTTCAGTTCCGACCTGAACACGATGTTCACGGCACCGTCCGCACCCATCACGGCGATCTCAGCTGAGGGCCATGCCGCGTTGAAGTCGGCACCCAAGTGCTTGCTGTTCATCACGTCGTAGGCACCGCCGTACGCCTTGCGTGTGATGACCGTGATCTTGGGCACCGTGGCCTCGGCGTAGGCGTACAGCAGCTTGGCCCCGTGCAGGATGATGCCGCCGTATTCCTGGCTCGTTCCGGGCAGGAACCCCGGTACGTCGACGAACGAGATGATGGGAATGTTGAAGGCATCGCAGAAGCGGATGAAGCGCGCACCCTTGATGGATGCGTTGATGTCGAGCACGCCGGCCATCGCCTTGGGCTGGTTTCCCACCACCCCGATGGAGTGGCCGTTCAGCCGGGAGAAGCCCACCACCAGGTTCTGGGCGTAGAGCGGCGCCACCTCAAAGAACTCGCCGTCGTCCATCACCAGCTCGATGACGTGCCTGATGTCATACGGCTTATTGGGGTTGTCGGGCACGATCGTGTGCAACTCGGGTTCGCGGCGCTCAGGGTCGTCACCGGGCGTCTCGTAGGGGGCCGTGTCGAGATTGTTCTGCGGAATGAACGAGAGCAGATGACGCACGTCGTCGATGCACGACTCCTCGTCGTCCGCAGCAAAGTGCGCCACGCCGGACTTGGTGGCGTGCGACAGCGCACCACCAAGTTCCTCCATGGTCACTTCCTCACCCGTGACCGTCTTGATGACGTCGGGCCCGGTGATGAACATGTGGCTGGTCTCTTTGACCATGAAGATGAAGTCGGTGATGGCGGGCGAGTACACCGCACCGCCGGCGCAGGGACCGAGGATCACGGAGATCTGCGGGATCACACCCGAGGCCTGCACGTTCTTGAGGAAGATGTCGGCGTAGCCGCCCAGGCTGACGACGCCCTCCTGAATACGCGCGCCGCCCGAATCGTTCAGGCCGATGAGGGGACATCCCATGCGCACGGCCAAGTCCATGACCTTGCAGATCTTCTCGGCGAACACCTCGCCGAGGCTTCCGCCGAACACGGTGAAGTCCTGACTGAACACGAACACCTTGCGGCCATCCACGGTGCCGTGGCCGGTGATGACGCCGTCGCCCCAGGGGCGGTTGTCCTCCAGCCCGAATCCGGTGGCGCGGTGGCGGGTGAACATGTCGAGTTCCACAAACGAGCCGGGGTCCATCAGCAGGTCGATGCGCTCACGGGCGGTGAGCTTGCCGCGTGCGTGCTGGCGGTCCACCCCGGCCTCGCCGGAGGGATTTGTGGCCTCAGCCCGCAGGGCATCGAGGCGCTGCTCGGCGTCGGAGGTGTTCATCCGGCCGCCGCCTTCATGTGGTCGTACTCACCGAATTCTTCACGCAGCACGTTGCATACCTCGCCGATGGTGGCCCTGGCGCCCAGCGCCCGGTGCAGGGGCGGCAGCAGGTTGTCGGTGCCGCGGGCGGTATTGCGCACGGCGTCAAGTGCAGCATGCACCTCAGACTCATCGCGTGCAGCGCGCAGGGAGTCGAGGCGGGCCACCTGCGCCCGCTCCACGTCGGGGTCGATCTTGAGGATGTCGATGCGGGTGTCGTCGGGCTCGGCCTGGATGTTGATCCCCACGATCTTGCGCTCGCCGCTCTCCATTGACCGGTGCCAGCGGTAGGCCGCGTCGCCGATCTCGTCGCGCATGAACTCGATGCTCTCCACCGCACCACCGCGCTCGTCAATGCGGGCGATGAGTTCTTCGGCGCGCTCCTCGATCTCCTTGGTGAGCGACTCCACCATCCAGCCGCCCGCCAGGGGGTCGACGCTGTCGGTGATGCCCGTCTCCTCGGCAATCACCTGCTGGGTGCGAAGCGCCAACTTGGCCGACTGCTCGGTGGGCAGGGCCAGCGCCTCGTCGAAGCCGTTGGCGTGAATGCTCTGCGCCCCGCCAAACGCCGCCGAAAGCACCTGAAGTGCCACGCGCACAACGTTGTTGTCGGGCTGCTGGGCAGTAAGGGTGCTGCCGCCGGTTTGTGCATGGAAGCGCAGCGCCATGGAGCGCTCATCCTTCGCACCGAAGCGCTCCCTCATGATGCGCGCCCACAGGCGACGGGCCGCCCGGAACTTGGCGACCTCCTCAAGGAAGTTGGAGTGCGCGTTGAAGAAGAACGACAGGCGCGGCGCGAATCGGTCCACATCGAGACCCGCTGCCACCGCGGCCTGCACGTATGCGATGCCGTCCGCCAGCGTGAACGCCACCTCCTGCACCGCGGTCGAGCCGGCCTCGCGGATGTGGTACCCGCTGATCGAGATGGTGTTGAAGCGCGGCATCTCGGCGGCGCAGTACGCGAAGGTGTCGGTGGTCAGCCGCATGCTCGCGTGGGGCGGGTAGATGTAGTTCCCGCGTGCCACGTACTCCTTGAGGATGTCGTTCTGGATCGTGCCGCGAAGCTGGTCGGGGGCCACGCCCTGGCTCTCGCCCACCAGGCGGTAGAGCAAGAGCAGCACGGCGGCCGGCGCGTTGATGGTCATGCTGGTGGAGACGTCGCTCAGCGGGATGCCGTCGAACACCCGCGACATGTCATCCACCGAATCGATGGCCACGCCCACACGCCCGACCTCGCCGAGCGCCCGTGGGTCATCTGAGTCCATCCCGAGCTGCGTGGGCAGGTCGAAGGCCATCGAAAGCCCGGGCGCGCCATTGGCGAGCAGGTACCTGAACCGCTCGTTGGTCTCCTCGGCGGTCGCGAAGCCCGCGTACTGGCGCATGGTCCACGGCTTCTGCCGGTACATCGTCTCGTACGGGCCACGGGTGAACGGGTACTGGCCGGGCTCGCCCAGCGCGTCGGCGAGATTCAGCCCGTCGACGTCGGACTGGTGGTAGACCGGCTCGATGGCGATGCCGGAGTCTGTGCTCCTGGCTTCACTCGATCCCCTGCTCACGCGTGCTCCCTGTGGTGGTGACGGGCACGCCGGGTCGGGGTCCCATGCGTGCCGCGGCAACGTACCAAACCCCCGGTTTCCGCCGTGGATACGGACCTGCTCGCGCTCGTCCGAATCAGTGGCTCATCCGACCGTGACACATCGGCGGGGTGGAGTGCCGGTGTCAGGGACCGACGCCGCTGCCGACGGATTACGTGAGTGGAAGTAGGATCCCGCCCGTGAGCGATCAGGAACGCATTCTCAATCCGGCCACCGGCCCCGGCGTCGGCGTCATCGAGATGACCGACCAGTCCACTGGTGTGGACGAGCAGTTGTGGACCGACGACTCCGATCAGGACTTCGACGGCTGGTACTGCATCTCCACCGACCCCTGGCCATGCCCGGCCGACGGCTGCGGCTTTGTGGCCAAGCACATCACCGCGGCGCATCTGGTGATCTGCTGGCCCGAGATGGACGACCCCAACCTGCTCACCCATGCGCAGATCGCGAAGGAAGTCGGTCGCAACCCGCGGGTGATCGAGTACCAGACCTCAATGGGTCCGGCGTGCTCGTACTACCAGTGGATCGCGGCCGGCCGGCCGGTGCACGGCATCCGGGGTGGCGGTACGCAGGCGAAGTAGCCGGCGGGTTTCGATCACCCCTACGGCATTTTCGGGGCCGGGTGCCCATCAAGACCCATCACCTTTTCGGGTTCGGACGGCCGGGGTGGCCATCAACCCCTGGCGAAAAAGCGCGAACGGCAGAAGCGAGGGCGTTGCCCGCGCATGCTGCATTGCTGTGGTATCGTCAGGGGTTGATGGCCACCCCGGCCTTGTGTTGCCGCTCCGTCGACCCCGGCCTCGTTTTGCCGCTTGCTGACTGTTACGAGAGGAGCTTGCGGGCCTTCAGATCCTTGACGATCGTGGCTGACAGCGTGCTGCCGATGAGTGGCACCTTGCGTAGGAACGGGTCGTCGCTGCCGGCGGCACCGACCTCCACCAGCACGCGGGCATCGGCCTGGGTGCGGTAGAAGCCGTAGAAGTGGACCATCCGTGCATTGCCGCTGGGCGGCTCGACGCCATTGAACCTGGCCGATGCCCCATTCGCTGGTGTGTGAATGCCCTTGAGCGCGGAGCTGATGCGGGTGGCCAGGTTGGCCGAGTTCGCGGCCACGGCGGCGGTCACCTTCGTGGCTGGCACCCGGTGCGAGCCGCTGTCCCCGTAGGGCGTCTGGCTCGCATCGCCCATTCCCTCACCGTGGTAGTAGTTCTCGCCGCCGCCCACGACCGCCCGTCCCACGCCTGCGCCGCCGCCCGGCGAGTCGAAGTGGATCGAGATGAACGTGGCGCCAGATGCGCCCATCGGCATGACCTTGCTCACCAGCGGACGGGCATCAACCCCGGCTGCCTTCAAGCGCGTCACCATGTCGTCGCGCACCTTCACGTTGAACGCGATCTCGCTGCCGAACGGGCCGCCACCGGCCCCGGTCTGGACCGAGTAGCCGGGCTCGCCGGGGGATGCGTGACCGGCCTGCACCCACACGATGGGCGCCGCCGCCGACCCGATGGCGGGTGCCGACAGCACGGCGATTGCGATTGCGGGTGCGAGGAGTCGTCTCATGATGCGGGCCAGCATCGCACCGTGTGCGGGGGAGATCGGGTGGTGAGGTTCCGCCGCCGCCTAATCTCCCGGACGTGTCCGCCCGCACGTCCATGAATCCGGCACTCCTGGTGACCGCGGCCCGCATCGCGCTGATCCCGGTCGTGATGGCGCTCATCCTCATGGATGGCACCATCGACCGGTGGGCCGCCTTCTGGCTGTACGTGATTGCCGCTGGTACCGACTCGCTTGATGGGTGGCTGGCGAGATCCCGCGGACAGGTCACGGTGGCAGGAGCGTTCCTCGACCCGCTGGCCGACAAGCTGCTGGTGACCGGCGCGCTTCTCTGCCTGGTGGAGGTGGCGCAGGTCAGCGCGTGGATCGCCATGGTCATCATCACCCGCGAGTTCGCGGTGACCGGCCTCAGGCTCGTGGCAATCAGCGAGAACCTGGTCATTCCGGCGAGCCGGTTCGGCAAGGCCAAGACCGTCAGCCAGAACGTGGCGATCGCGTGGGTCATCCTGCAAGTGGGCCAGCAGTGGCAGTACGACACCCTGCTGTGGCTGGCCGTGGTGCTCACAGTGCTGTCGGGCGCCTACTACTTCATCATGGCCCGGCGAAGGCTCTTCGAGAACCGCCAGCCAGCTCCCGACGCCACCGGAGATCCGTGAACCAGGCACTCGCGCTCGTCCTCGCCTACCTCCTGGGTTCCATCCCCTTCGCACTGATCGCCGGCAAGCTGCACGGAGTTGACCTGCGCGAAGCGGGGAGCGGCAATCTGGGGGCCACCAACGTGTTCCGCACCCTCGGCCGCACGGCGGGTGTGACCGTGATGGTGCTCGACATCGCCAAGGGTGCTGCCGCGGTGCTCGTGGCGGTGGCGCTCACCGACAACCCCTGGCCCATCGCAGCCGGGGCGCTCGCGATTTTGGGTCACGTGTTCCCGGTCTGGACCCACTTCAAGGGCGGCAAGGGCGTGGCCGTGGGAGCGGGCGCACTGATCGGGCTGGTGCCCGCGGCAAGTGGCGTACTGCTCGTGCTGTGGATCCTGCTGGTGGTGTTCACGCGCTACGTGTCTGTGGCAAGCATCGTCGCCGCGCTGGCCGCCGCTCCTCTTGCCTTCGTGTTCGGCGCACCGTGGTCGTACGTGGTCTTCATCGCGCTGGCGGGCTTGTTCGTCATCTACAAGCACCGCGAAAACATCATGCGTCTGGCTCACGGTGATGAGAGCCGCATCCAGTTCGGGCGCAAAGGTGGTACCGCGAGATAGGCGTGTTGCCTGCAGGGGATCCGAATGCCCGCCGGGGGCACCGCCCCACACATCACCTCGTAGGTGCCCCGCGAAATGCACCACGCCCGAGTCAGACATGCGGCGATCCCCACCACAGGCCTCGTGTGTGACACCGTAATCATGTACCCCCCCTCTTGGTACTCCCACTCCCGGATTCCAGATAAGGCCGCTGACCCATGAATCTGCGTACCGCTATCGGTTGTGTGTGCAGCGCCATTGTGTTGTGTGTCGGGGTTCAGGCCGTGTGTGCCGCGCCCCCGCCTCAGGTGAGCTGGGCCGCCCAGGCCGGTGGCACGGGGACTGACTTTGGCTACGGCGTCTCCGCCCTGCCTGATGGCTCATCCATTGTGACTGGGTACTTCCAAGACACCGCGACCTTTGGAAGCACCACCCTCACCAGTGCGGCGAGAAAAGACGTGTTCACCGCAAAGATGAACGCAGATGGCACCTGGGCCTGGGCCACCAAGGCTGGTGGCACGGGGTATGACGAGGGCTACGCCATCTCCGCCCTGCCTGATGGCTCATCCATTGTGACCGGGTACATCAGTGGCACCGCAGCCTTTGGAAGCACCACCCTCACCAGTGAGGGAAACTGGGACGTGTTCACCGCAAAGATGAACGCAGATGGCACCTGGGCCTGGGCCACCAAGGCTGGGGGTTCGGAGGATGACGCGGGCTGGGGCATCTCCGCCCTGCCTGATGGCTCATCCATTGTGACCGGGTGGTTCATTGGCGACGCAACCTTTGGAAGCACCACCCTCACCAGTGCGGGGAGCTATGACGTGTTCACCGCAAAGGTGAACGCAGATGGCACCTGGGCCTGGGCCACCCAGGCTGGTGACACGGGGAGTGACTCTGGCTACGACGTCTCCGCCCTGCCTGATGGATCATCCATTGTGACCGGGCTCTTCAGTGGCACCGCAGCCTTTGGAAGCACCACCCTCACCAGTGAGGGAAACTGGGACGTGTTCACCGCAAAGATGAACGCAGATGGCACCTGGGCCTGGGCCACCCAGGCCGGTGGCACGAGCGATGAATATGGCGACGGCGTCTCCGCCCTGCCTGATGGCTCATCCATTGTGACTGGGTACTTCCAAGGCACCGCGATCTTTGGAAGCACCACCCTCACCAGTGCGGGGAGAAAAGACGTGTTCACCGCAAAGATGAACGCAGATGGCACCTGGGCCTGGGCCACCCAGGCCGGCGGGTCAGGGGATGACGAGGGCTGGGGCATCTCCGCGCTGCCTGATGGCTCTTCCATAGTGACCGGGG
>Ga0194042_1000803_pt1 | contig 10629 bp, 7 predicted proteins | sample JunL4412m_MetaG_FD_148974 | JGI IMG/M metagenome (GOLD analysis project Ga0194042, IMG submission 148974) | Anoxic zone freshwater microbial communities from boreal shield lake in IISD Experimental Lakes Area, Ontario, Canada - Jun2016-L442-12m | ecosystem: Environmental > Aquatic > Freshwater >...
ATAAAAATCGTGATGCCACAACAGTGCCGCCATCGCGTTTGCCCGCCTGCGGAACCACCATAAATCCCGACGCGCGAGAGGTCCATAAATGGGCGCGTTTGCGCTGCAGCTTTGATCCATGCGATGCGGTCCGGAAATCCTGCATCTCGAATGTTCTTGAAGCAAACATCATGGAACGCCTTCGACCGTCCGCTCGTGCCCATCCCGTCGCATTGAATCACAATCGCGCCGGAGTCCGCGAACTTCTGCTGATGCCCGTAATTCGTCTTGAAATTCTTCGGCGTAAAAAATCCCTGCGGTCCAGCATAAATGTTTTCGATGACCGGATATTTCTTCGCCGGATCGAAATCGACCGGGTATAGAATCATGCCATAAATGTCCGTCTTGCCATCACGCGCCTTCGCAACAAACCGCTCCGGCCAGCGCCCGCCGCGAGCAGCCAGCACTTCACTTGCGTCAGCCTCTTCCAATTTACACACCAATTTCCCGGTGTCGCTTCGGCGCAATTCCGATACAGGCGCGAGGTCGATGCGCGAATACGTGTCGATGTAAAACGCTTCGTTCGAAGAGTATTTCAACACGTGCTGCCCGTCGCCTTCCGTTAAATTTGTCAGCCCGCTGCCGTCTAAATTCACGCGACACATATGTGTGTAATACGGGTCCTGTCCCGGACGAATTCCGCCCGCGTTGAACCAGATGCAGCGCTTCGCTTCGTCAAATTTTGTGACCGATTGGACGACCCATTCTCCGCGCGTGATCTGGTTTTTCACCGCGCCCGTTTGAGCGTCGATCAGCCACAGATGATTCCAGCCGTCGCGCTCGCTCATCCACACGATCTCACGCTCGCCGATCCAGTGGCAATAATACTTGCCCGAATAGCAGATGAACGTTTTGCTGCGCTCATCAATGATCGCCTTCACCGCACCAGTCGCAGCATCGATGGACAACACGCGCAGCGCCTGATGTCCGCGCTCGTTGTACACAAACGAAACGCGCGACGAATCGCCTGACCAACCCATGTCCTCGATGCTCCACGGATTCGAGAAAAGCGTTGCATCAAGCGGAATGCTTTTCATCGCAGCGATGTCAAAAAGCTGCGGACGTGGAATGGCCAGCTTGTCGCCGGGTTTGTGATAATCCAATGTTTTCAACTTCGGTTGAACTTGGTCCTTTGGCGACGATTCGACAATGTAAACTTTGTGCTCCTGCGCCGGTTCTGTCCGCAACGCCAGCAGCTTCTTCGAATCCGGTGACCACCACACGCGATCCGCTGCGTAACTGTCCGACGGCTTTCCGTCTGAACCTAAAATAGTCTCTGTACCCGTCTCACTATTCCGCACCGCCAGTTTCCCGTCGTTGACGACCACCAGCCATTTTCCGTCGGGCGATTTCGCGCTGCGATTGGCTTGGCGCTTCGGCAAATCCGGCGCGCCCTTTTTCTCAATCGCCGGAGCGACCGATGCGCTGCCGATGATGGCCGTCGATGGCTCGCGCACCGCTTCGAAAACATTCAACACCTTTTTGTTTTTGCTTAGAGCAACCCACACATGTCCGTCAAACGTCTGCGCATCCCATGTGCCTGACGGCTTGAGTTCCGCCATAGGCTCGCGCTGATCTTTGTAATTCACCCAAAACAAATCCACCGTTTCCGCCGTCTTGTTTTCGAAAGTCACGCGCGTCGCTGGGCCATCCTTGCGTGAGCGGTGTTGAGTGGTCGTGGATTCAAGTGAGTGCGGACGAATTTCGCTGAGCGTTGCCGCATAGGTTTTCAAATCCAATCGCCACGCCTTGCCGCGCACTTTTAAGACGACCGCATTTCCGTCTTCGTCCATGCTGAACGATTCAATCGGCAACCGCGCGGCGTCGAGATTCTTCACACCCGCTTGGCTCAGCGCCTCCGCCGCGCGTGTCGCATCAAAAGCCGGCTTGCGCGTTCCGGTTTCAGCATCGACCACGATATACTCGCGCCGATCACCGGGAAGATCATTGCGGTACCAAAAGCGCGTGTTGGTTGCGAACCAATTCGGCTCGACACGATCGCGGTAAATACGCGGGGCAGGCTTGGTATCGGCGGCGCGTCCCCTTTGCCCTGGGATAAATATGCAGATGAAAACGATTGCACATAATGGCAGGCGTGCGACGATGGAACGATGGGGCATGGCAGACCTTTCAGAAAAATGAGTTATGACATGACGCGTCGTAGGCGTCATTTAATGCGTGCATTAAATTGAAATTGTGGGGAATATCTTTAGAGTGATGCTTTGGAATGTCGAGTGTTTTTTCTCTCTGCATTCATCCGCGATGAAGTGAAAGGACCTGCCCCGATGGCCGTTAAATTTAGAGACTACTACGAAATTCTTGGCGTACCCCGCACCGCCACACAAGACGAGATCAAAGCCGCTTACCGAAACCTCGCGCGAAAATATCATCCCGACCGCAACAAGGCACCGGATGCTGAAGAAAAATTCAAGGAGCTGGGCGAAGCCAACGAAGTGCTGAAGGACCCGGAGAAGCGCAAAAAATACGACACGCTCGGCGCGAATTGGCGCGAGGGCCAGGATTTCACGCCGCCGCCGGGGTGGGGTGGAGCGCGCGGAGTGGGCGGGAAAAGCGCGAGCAGCTACAGCGACTTTTTTGATTCGCTCTTCGGCGGCGGGTTCGGTGGTTTCGGAGGCTTCCGCCAAACGGTCAGCGACAGCGGCGGTTTCGGCGGGCATGATGAAATGGAACCGGGCGAAGATCAGACCGCCAAAATCAACGTCTCGCTCGAAGACGCCTACCACGGCACCAAGCGAAAAATTTCATTGAAGACACGCGAACGCGGCACCAGCGGCCGGGCGCATGCCGTTCAAAAAGAGCTGGAAGTCACCATTCCAAAAGGGATCATCAGCGGCCAAAAAATCCGCCTTTCTGGTCAGGGTGCCGAGAGCCCATACGGCGGTCCGCGCGGCGATTTGTATTTAGAAGTCGAACTCGAATCCCACGCCCAATTCCGCGTCAACGAACGCGATATTAGTGTCGATCTTCTGCTTGCGCCCTGGGAAGCCGCGCTCGGATCCGAGGTCACGCTACCAACATTAAGCGGCGGCGTCTCACTCAAAATCCCGCAGGGCGCCAGCAGCGGCCAAAAGATGCGCCTAAAAGGGAAAGGCATGCCCAACCCGCGCGGCGATGCTGGTGACCTCTACGCCGAACTGAAAATCGTAACGCCCAAATCGCTCACGCCAAAAGAACAGGAACTCTGGGAAGCGCTGAAAGCCGAATCTAAATTCAACCCGCGCAGTTGACGTATTAAGCGTGCGTTGCTAACCTTCTTGTCGCGTGGTAGCCATGTCCAAGCATCTGGCAGAGTCGCAGTACGCTTTGCCACTCCGGGGTTACCCCGGGGGGTCAAAACACAGTTCGCGCAGTCCGTGGCGGGAACGTCCCGTACGCGAGCGAACGAATTGTTCCCGCTTCACGAGTATTGTTGGACATGGCTGCTCCGCGCAAATACAAGAAACCGCTTCAATGCATCCGGCGTTAGGAATGACATCGTGATCCTCGACATGCCGGAGCCAAACTCGTTCGAGGATGTTCCACGGATAATATTCCCGAAGCTCGTTCGTGGTATAGCGGCGTCGATGTTGGCTGGACAATGGAATGCCTCCGAATTATTGCGGCGTCTTATCGATTCGTTCGGATCCGAACAAATATGGATGGACGGTCTCGTCAAAAGAGTCATCCGAAAATTTGGAAATGCTCAGCCTCCATCGTCTCGACTCCTCATCGAATTTCTGCGCAAGGACCGGACACTCGATAAAATCGCGTTTAAACATCGCCCCACGATCATCAAGAACCACCTGACGCCAACTGCAATGGCGAAGGGTCATCGTGCGCCATCAACGTGGCCCGTTCCGATATTGACGACCGACGACGATCTTTGCAAATGGCTCAACGTTTCGCACGAACACCTCGCGTGGTTTTCCGGCGTGTTCAGCCCGGAATCAAAACGTACAAAAGAACCCCTACGGCACTATTCATACAAATGGGTGGAGAAGCGTTCAGGCGGTTGGCGCTTACTGGAGATTCCGAAATCGAAACTTAAGGAAATTCAACGCCACATCCTCTCCGATCTACTCGACAAAATCCCCCCTCACATCAACGCGCACGGTTTCAAAAAGGGAGGCTCAACGAAATCGTTCGTCATCCCGCACACCGGGCATGCGCTCGCACTTCGAATGGATTTGAAAGATTTCTTCAATTCAATTCAAGCGTCGCGCGTTCACACGATTTTCAGAACTGTCGGTTATTCTGAACACATTGCACGGATGTTTACCTCTCTATGCACCAACACTGTTTCTGCGGAACTCCTGCATGTCGATCCCCGCGCCCGAGCTCTTTCACCAGGACAACGCATGCACTTGAGAACGCCGCATTTGCCCCAGGGCGCCCCGACATCGCCCGCCCTTGCAAATCTCTGCGCCCGCCGCTTTGACGCACGCGTGACCGCACTCGCGCTCAAATTCGGATGGGCGTACACGCGCTACGCCGACGATCTACTGTTTTCCGGTTCGCGCTTTCGCTCGGAATTTCTGGCTCAGTTTATTGAGTGGATTGAGTTGATCGCTAAAGACGAACATCTCGCCGTTAACGTTCAGAAAACCCGCGTGATGCACTCGAACGCACGACAACAGGCCGCAGGTCTGGTATTGAACGATACGCCCAATATTCCGCGCGACGAATTTGACGTCTTGAAAGCAACGCTTTTCAATTGTGTGAAGCACGGTCCGGCGACGCAAAATCACGACGGCATCCAACGCTTTCGCGAGCACCTTCTCGGGCGCATTGGCCACGTTTCACATGTCAATTTAGTGCGCGGAATGAAACTAAAAAAGCTCTTCGAAAAGATCACGTGGCCCGCGTGATTTGTTTACGCAAACGCTTTCAAGAAATTGTAATCAAACAACAGCGCCCATTCGCGGCGCTGAAGGTCCAGCAATATCGCTTCCGTAGCTGCGTCCTGGGACGAGCAGCATTGATCCGTGAACCACGCCGCGTCCCACTTCTTGAGCGTCGAAAGTTTCGTCGAAATCGCCGCGCCTGATTGGTCCGGCGCGTTCGTCGCGATCTCAATGGCGTCCTCCAACAGTTCCGGAAAAATCGGATGCTCGCCGACGCGCGCCATCCAATACTTCGAATTGAACGCGTCCGGTTCGCGGCGGTGCAGAATGCCGTGCCAGTAACTGCCGGACGGCGTCGCCAGCGCCTGCGAAATCTCATGGCTCTCTGTCATGAAATCGAAGAGCAGCCACATCGCCGCTTGCAACGCTTGAGCATCGTGTGGCATGCGCACTCGCCGATTCTTCGAGAGCGATTGATCCGTCATCTGTTTCAGCAACGGCATCGCGCTCGCGTCCGGCGTCGCGAAGACAAGCGACTGAGGACGCTTGTCAGGCGTCGCCTTCGCTAATAATTCTTTCGCGATGGGACCGTAGTTGTCTGTTGAAATTTCTCGCATGATGTGACCTCGTGTGTTCGGATGTAACTATCGTTTAATGCCGGCGCAGAACTTCATTCAGTGAGGCAATCGCGCGCTTTTTCATTGACGATTCAAACGACACCTTTTTCAGTGCGATGTGGCGTTTGATCTCAGGGTCTTTGAGTTCCACGCGTAACGCCGCGGGCATGCGTTTCGCAATCGCTTCAAGGCTCCCGCCCAACGCATTCGCCATTCCGGAAACAGCTCGGAAGTAACCCACTTGTCCGGCGATTTTTTTGCAGCCGTGCAGCAACCCAGCGAGAACTTCCGAGCGTTCGTCCGGCGTCAATCCCTTGTGCGAGCCGCATGTTTCGCCCCAGGAATCGAAGAACGGCCCGAGCGGCAGCAGAAAGTCCGGCGTCGTGCGCAGCGCCCGGACTTCACGCAACGGATAATGCCGATGCCCTTCCGACGACATGATGTTTTTATACAGATGCGCGGCGACGTGAAACGTCCCGCCGAACGGCGTCGAATTTTCATGCGCCAGCCGGTGAAAGCGCACACGGTACGGCGCGTAGCGTTCGTTCTGGCTCCAAAAACTAATCCCTTGATCCATGTCGCCGCAATTGTGCGTGAGGCTGCTGGTCAGTCGCAGCAAATCCAGTTCGCGATCCTTCATCTCCATCACGTGGCGATACTCGTGAGCCTCGCGTGTGAACTCGGCTTCAATCGCGACTGCTGCTTTCTCGGCATATTCTGCGTCGTCCGTTTTTAAAAAACATCCCAACGCGCCGCCGAGCACGCCGAGCATTTCGCCGTTGTGTCCACTGACCGGCCCAACCCCGGACAGTTCCGTGCACCGCGTTGAAATTTTCGACACGTCCCACTTCATCGCGTGAAGCGAAACGTCGAGCATCTTACGCCGGTAGACGGGATCTTCGCGAGCCTGCCACAACACGCCTCGAATTTTGCTGTCCACATCCGTCGGAATAAACGTCGCGACGGTGCTGTGATGACACGCGAGGCACAGCGTAAAATAATCGAGGCGTTCGTCCGGCGTCGGATTGCCGCTCGCCCGAAGCGTGTGCGCGTTCAGTAAAACATCGAGCCAGCCGAATGGATGCCCGGCCATACCCACCAAGCGCTCAGGCCGAACCGCCGCTTCTGCATCCTCTTGGCGCGACTGCCGCGAGCTCGACGATCCGAACGATCCCGGAGGGCCAAACGCGCGAGGTGGAGCCGACGCTACTTCAGCCGGACCACCCGGAGCAGGCTTCCATTTCGCGAGACTTAAAAATGGTTCTTTGAAATAATACGGCGCGGTGTTCCGGACAAGACTCAATAAGTTCCCGGGGCCGATGGTGCCATTAAATTGCGTTAAGTCGTCCATGCCGATTGAGCGTTCGCCGGGGTTGCGGTTGATTCACGTGGATAGAGAAAGTTTATCGCATTCACGAAGAATGCATAGTGGACTTGAGTAAATCGCTGCGCAGAACGATTGCGCTATTCTCGTCGTGGCGAATCAATAAATCTTTCATACAATAATCAACTCACTATCAAATCACAGGAACACATCCGAATGAAAAAGCTCTTTGCACTCGTCGTGTTTTGTATCGCCGGTTCGTTCGCGTCCGATTTGCCCGCAATCGGCAGTCCGCTCTACACGCCCGATCCCGGCAGCATCCAACGCTTCGGCCCGGCATACCGCTATCCGCAGGCCGGCTGGATCGTGCTGCATATAGAAGGAGAGCCTTACGAGCGCGGGTTCCAGCACGGGAAATTGTTGTCGAAAGAAATCGCCGACTATTTGCACTGCATGGCGCTGTGCCATTCGTCCAAAACGCCAGCCGAAGCGTGGCACAGTTTGCGGACGCTGGTCAACGCGACGCTGTTGCGGAAATTTGAAAAAGAATACCTCGAAGAAATGCAGGGCATCGCCGACGGCGCGAAAGCGAACGGCACACAAGTCGTCGGTCGCCCAGTCGATTTAATCGACATTGTCACCGCGAACGTGTGGGCCGAATTGATGATGCTCGACAGCGCGCTTCACGCCTGGCCGACCGGACTTGAAGACGGTAAATTTAAAGACGCTCACAAAGGCCCGACACCGCCGCACCCGGAACGCTGCTCCGCATTCGCAGCAACCGGCCCGGCCACCGCCGACGGCAAAATCGTGCTGGGACACATCACGATGTACGAGCTGTATCCGTCCAGTTTTTTCAACGTGTGGATCGATTTGAAGCCGACGAAAGGCCACCGCATTTCGATGCAAAGCTATCCCGCCGGGATTCAAAGCGGCGTCGATTACTACATCAATTCGGCGGGATTGATTGTCGTTGAAACGACGATTTCGCAGACTGCATTTGATCCCACAGGCATGTCGAACACGTCGCAGATTCGCAAAGCAGTGCAGTACTCCGATTCGATTGATGCCTTCGTCAACACGATGAAAAATAATTCGAATGGCCTCTACTCAAACGAGTGGCTCATTGGCGACACGAAGACCAACGAGATCGCGATGTTTGAAATGGGCACCCACAAAAGCAAGCTGTACCGCAGCAGTAAGAATGAATGGTTCGGCGGGACGGAAGGATTTTATTGGGGCTGCAACAACACGAAGGATCGCGAAGTCCGTTTGGAGACAGTCACGAGCGTGACGGGGCGACCGCAAAACATGATCTACCATCCGCACGACCGCGATCTCGTCTGGGTGCAATTGTATCTGGCCAACAAAGGCAAGATCGACGCGAACTTCGGGCGCGAAGCGTTCACCACTGCGCCCATTGCGAGCTACACCTCCGTCGATGCAAAATTCACGACGACCGACATGGCGAAGGACATGAAATCATTCGCGTCGTTCGGCCCGCCGATGGGCCGCGCGTGGCAGCCCACGCAATCCGAGCGCGAGCGATTTCCCGCAGTGCGACCGATGATCACGAATCCGTGGACGATCATTCATTCCAACGCACCCAGCGCAGGCAAAGAACCGATGGCCTCCGATTTGGGCGGACCGCGCACAGAAGAAAAAGTCTCAGGCGGGGACGCAGGCAAGCCCGGCTGGCACGGCACGATTTTTCCGAAGACAGAATCCGACTCCTGGCTCGCAATTGCATTCGCGGATTACGAGCGATTTTTCAGCCGGGAATTCAAGCAGATTGAAACTGCGAAAGATCATTGTTTGTGCGAAGCCGACAAGCGCCAGTCATTGCGTGATCTGTTCCATCCGCGCGCAAACTACGTGCTGGCCGCACGCACTGGCGATACTGCTTTGAAAGACATCCGCGTGTCATCAGCGAGCGATGCGTGGTACAAAATATCGGCGGGAAAAGGCTTCCTTCTCCTGCATGAACTGCGCGGCGTGCTCGGTGAAAAAGCCTTTCTCGACGCGATGAAATCGTTCGGCGCCGCGAACGCCGGGAAAGATGTATCGGCCGCGGACTTTCAGGCGCATGTCGAAAAATCCTCGGGCAAAGACTTGAAATCATTCTTCGAACGCTGGCTGAATCAAACCGGTTTGCCGCAGCTCAAATTAGAAAACGCAACTGTGCGCGACGGAAAAACGGGCGAGAAGAAATTCGTTGTCGAAGGTTCAATCTGCGCCGAAGGCGGACGCTGGCCTCTGTTTTTAGATGTGACAGTTGAGACTGAAAACGGCGAGGTCTCGACTTCCGTGTCGCCGGAAAATGCCGCACATTTCAAAATCGAAACAGATCAAAAACCGAAGCGTGTGATCGTCGATAAATACGAACGCTCAGCGATTACAAACGGGCCGCTGAATACGATTCAATCGTATACGCGCGAATTGAAGCAAACGCTGATCGTCTACGGAACGCTCGACGAAGAAGCGGCGAACGCGGAAGCCGCCGAAGAATTGCAAAAGGCATTAATTCGCCGCGGCTGGAATTACTCGGTGCCGATTCGTTCGGATCGCACCATCAGCGAAACGGAGTTGCGCGACTTCCATCTGTTGCTGATCGGTCGCCCGACCTGCAATCGAATCAGTCGGCTTTACGAAAAAGAATTCCCGATCACGTGGGGCGTCAATTCGTTCCGCGTCGGAAAAGAAGTTTTCGCCGGGGCCATGAGCGCCGTCACCGCCGTAGCGCAGAACCCACGCTGCCCGCGCAACACGATAGTGCTGATAGCAGGCCTCAACGCAACAGGCACATTCAGCATCGCCCCGCGCATCGGCTACGGCGAAGGCGACGGCGAGTTGTCCATCTTCGAAAACGGCGGCGGAGCGCGCGGACGCATGCACCCGCGCAAGGAGCTCGTCAAAGATTTCTAAACGTTATTAACGGATGTACGCCCGCAGAATCTTCAACGCCTTGAACGACAGCCCCAGCGACTCCGCTTCGCGGTCGAATTGCTCGGCAGTTCCATTCCCGTGAATGTAGCCGTTGACATGCGCAGCGGCAGTCGAATTCACGAAGTTGTTCAAGTCCGGATACATCGCTCGAAACTCCGCCATGATCTCACGTGAATTGCGCAGCGCGTATTTCTGGTGATAGTCCTCAGCGAGATAAAATTCCGTCGCTGGGACGACGGCAGTCTGTATTTTTCCGCGCTTTGATTCCTCGCGTTTCATCGTGTCAAGCGCGATCTTTTTCTGAGCGTCATTGTGATAAAAAATCGCGGACCGGTACTGTGTGCTGTACGCGCTGCGGCACGGATTGTGAGCGCTCCAGACGTGATCAAGAATCTGCGAGTAGCTGATCTTCGTCGGATCAAAATCAATCTGCGTCGTCTCAGTGTGATCACCGATAGAGTGGTACGTCGGATTCTTCGTCGTCCCGCCAGCATAACCAACACGTGTGCGGATAACACCGGGAATGACTCCGAACTCGGAGTCCGGGCCCCAGAATCATCCCAGGGCAAATGTGGCCGTCTCAAACGTCGCCGGGACCGCGCGATCCATCAACGGAATGGCCGGAGTGCCGAAACTCAGCGCCGCCGGTTTGGGTGTTTCTGGTGCAACTGAAGTCAACGCGATACCCTCCTTATTGGTGTACGGAATAGGAATAGCCGGGTCCGTATGCGCCGGGCCGCCAAAGATTTTCGAGTAAACAACAAACGCCGCAACGGTGAGCGATGCGACCAGAAATACGTTGAGAAGATGTGTGCTCATGAATGAATTCCCGTGTGCCCGGTTCCGCCGACCCGTTTTT
>Ga0194042_1000804_pt1 | contig 10613 bp, 8 predicted proteins | sample JunL4412m_MetaG_FD_148974 | JGI IMG/M metagenome (GOLD analysis project Ga0194042, IMG submission 148974) | Anoxic zone freshwater microbial communities from boreal shield lake in IISD Experimental Lakes Area, Ontario, Canada - Jun2016-L442-12m | ecosystem: Environmental > Aquatic > Freshwater >...
CCCGACCCAATCACAAGAACTTTCATGAATACGCAGCTTCCTAAAATGAACTCCGCCCAACCCGCACCGCTTACCTCGCCTAATTTTAAGAGATTTCAAACGAGAAGAAAGCATTAAACGCATCGATTCAGAGAAGAATTCAAAATCCCCTGTTCGCGGATATCATGAGGAGCATTTCTTCGGCTGAAAGTCCTAGACTATTCAATTTATTGATTGCCACATACCCATTGTGTCATGCTTATTGATTTTATCAAAAATTGGGCTTGAATTCACGTTATGTCTAGGTACTTTGCAAAAGAGCTATCGGACATCCCCCCCTGCCAAGATGCGCCGTGCCGGGCAAGCGGAACGAGAAAAACTCGCTTGGCGTATTTGGAGACTACGCCAAGCGAGTTTTTCGAAGTAACGCGCAGCTCGCCGCAAGCAGATTGGCGCGGGGGGGTTGTCCGGTAGCTCTAAAGCAAATACCGTTCATTGAATTGCCTACATCCGTGCGGAGTTTGTCTCATCGTAAATGGTAACCGTTCAGTGGCCGACAAACAGCCTCGCACAAAGACTCAAAGTGCACGAAGCGACACGAAGAAAGGAAAGGTTAAAATGCTCGTTTCTATTTTTTACCTTTTTTCCTTTGTGCTTCTTTGTGTTCTTTGCGCCTTTGTGCGACCGCAGTTTAGCGAGGAGTGAACGGTTGCTGCTATCTTAATTTCGGAATGTGCCACCATGATAAATAATTCACGATTATATTAGATTAATACAGTCGCTCGAGCACCAAAAAGAAGCATCCGCGCTTGGGGTGCTCTCTTTTTTCGTTGCCTTTGAATCGAAAACGAGGGTAGTTAGGGAGATGAATCGTGCGACTCTTTCTTCTTCGAAGAAACTGGTCATGATGTATATCCCCAACGACCTGGTCGGATCGACTTCGCCCTTTTCATTAACGGCGAACAGCACGATGCAATTGAAGCTGTGATGCGTGCTGCAAATCTTCGCCATCATCGGCACTCATGGCCCGGTGTGTGCTTCAAGATAGCGCAGCAGATCCAGAATTTCCTCCTGCTTGAACGTATCGAGCAGCCCGACCGGCATCGGCGACGTGGGCAAGGGCTTGCGTTGCTTGATGTCCGCGACCGGGACGGACGTGAGCGTGTCCGGTGTCAGCGGATTGACGAGCACCGCGACCGTCGTCGCGTCTTCCTTGATGATCTGGCCGATGATCTTTGCGCCGTCTTTCGTGGTCAGCATGTAGGATTTGTATTTGTCGTCGATGACGGCGGACGGTTCGATGATCTGCAGCAACAACTCGCGGCCCTTATACTTTTTCCCGATCGCGTTGAGCTCCGGGCCGACCTTCCCGCCTTTGCCATCGATCGCATGACACTGAACACAGCCGGCGGTTTCAAACGTGGCCTTGCCGCGGGCGGCCGCGCCCTCCTTCGCGGGTTGCGCCGCAGCGCCTTCGAGATCTGCAATCGCCCAATTTTTCACCACCGGGCGCAGGCCGGGTTGAGCAACAATGGCGACCTTCGACGGATCGGCGTTTTCTGCAACGACAACCATCACGCCGCGCATGACGCGCCAGTGGCCGGGGAACGTGCAGATGTAGGGGTATTCGCCCGGCGTCTTCGGCGCATCGAATTCCAACACAGCTTTGCCCTCGGGGAGAACCAGCCCCGTGGCCTGGAGGATCTTCTTTGATTCGGGCACATACGCTTTCGCCTGGGCGTCCGGTTGCGTCGCGAATTTTTCCGCGAGCGTTCCGACTTCCTCGTCTGCGCCACGATCAACCAGCACGAAGTTGTGAAGCATCTGATCGGGATTCGAGAACGTGAGCTTCACGTGCTGGCCGGCCTTCACCGCGAACTGCCTCGGCGCGTATTGCATCCGGTTGGGCACCGTCTGGATGCGTATGCCGTCGCCCGCGCTCGCGACGACCTTCGCCCATTCCGTCGAGAACCGCTGCAACGTTTCTGTATCGTTCGCTGAGACGACGCCAGTCAGCGGCTGCCCCAGCGGGTCGTACACGTACACTGCCGGTGGCGTGTCCTTGATCTTGCGGAACGTCACGTCGATCACGTTCAGCCCCTTCTTCAACTCAAACTGCACCTGTTGTTCGCTGCTCCACATCGAGTCCGTCGAGAGCAGTTGAATGTCGTTGATCGAAATATCAACGTAGCCGTACCGCACGCTCAGCGTGGCGGGCTGCGGCGCGGTGGCCTCGATCCATGTGCGGTAAATGCCTGCGCCGGGCTTCAATCCTTTCCCGTCCCGTGTATCGACGATCTGCGCGGCCGCCAGCCCGTTTGCTCCCAGGTACGACCACATCCGCACTTGCGATTCGCGCGGAACTTGCAGCACCTCCACCGATCGCCCTTTTGTCGGCTCAATCCCGAATTGCAGATCCGCAAACATCTTCTTCACGACGGGCTCGGTCATGATCAGATCGTGAATCGCGTGTTCCGCCTGCGGGAATCGCGGACGCAGATGCGCGACGGCGCCGACGACTTCCATACGCACGCGCGGATGCGGATCGGTGCTCATCTTATGCAGCAGCGCCGCGAAGTCAGGCAGGCGATCAAAATGATAACGCAACATTCGCGTGGCGGCGGCGCGGTGCAATGGCGATTCGGATTTGAACAATTCCGCGAGCAGCGCCGGCCGTACCTGTTCCAGCCCCTCGGCGACGAACACCGTCTCCAACGCGGCCTGTGCAAACTCCGGACTTTTTCTGTCGTACGCCCCAATCCACGCATCGACGGCCGCAAGTCCTTTGTCGCCGAGTTTGCGCAATTCAATCCGCGCGTGATGCCGCACGATGTCGCGCGAATCCTCTAGCAGTTTGCAAAGCTCGTCGGCGCTCGCGCCTTCAATCTTCGGAAAATCTTTCGACACCGGCTTCGCGGTAGAAACCACGCGCCAGATGCGCCCCTTCGTGTGATTCCACTGCGGGTCGCGCATCGGGTGTTGCGCATGCCCGATGATCGCGCTGCTGAAATCCGACGCGTATAGCGCGCCGTCAAAACCGAACGCCACGTCCACAGGGCGGAACGCGGGATTCTTTGATGTCACAACATCGATGCGCCCTGAGCCCTTCACCATGCCCTTTGAAAAGTCGTGCTTCGTAATTGACACCGCAAACAACCCCAGGCACGACGCCGACGCCATGCCTTGCTGATACTCATCTGGAAAATTCGGACTTGAGATGCTCATCGCCGCCGACCCTTTACTGTAACCGAGAATCGTCGCGTAGCCGAACGGATGGTAAGCGCCCATCGGTGTCCACGTCAGCGGGAGCCCGTCCAGCACCAGTCCGTCACCGTACATCTGGAACATGTTGCCCGTCCGGTCGTATGTGATCTTCCACGGATTCGGCGTACTGCTCTGCCACTCCGTCTCCACGCGGTTGGTGCGCGGGTTCATGCTGTACGTCGTCGAATCAATCGCGCGATGCACGCCAAACGGCGTCTCAATTTGGGAGCGATGAAAGACTCCGTCGCAGAACCACACGTGGCCCATCGGATCTGTCGCAATCATTCCGCCATGGTGCGAGTCTGTCGTGTCAATGCCGCGGATCAGCTCGCGCTTCGTATCGGCTTTGCCGTCGCCATTTGTGTCGCGCATAACCCAGATGCGCGGCTGTTCGGAAACCAGCACGCCTTCATCGGAGAACGCGACGCCATCGAGCGCGTCAAGACCGTCCGCGAAGACGGTGCATGTGTCCGCCTTGCCGTCGTGATCGGTGTCCTCCAGAATCAGAATCTTGTCCTCGCGCGGCCGGCCGGGGACGGTGTGTGGAAACGACGGCATCGTTACAACCCACAGCCGACCTCGCGCGTCGAATGCGATCTGCACCGGCGCTCGAAGTTCCGGAAACATCTCCTCCGACGCGAACAGATTCACCGCGAAGCCATCGGCGACTTTGAACTCCGCCTGTTCCTCCGCGGGCGTTCGCACGATCCCAGTCCCCTTCCCTGCATTGCCACGCTTGCCTTCAGGCATGGGCGGCAGCGACGGCACAGGCTGCGACGCGAACGTCTGTCCCGGCGACCGCGCCATCTCGTGTGCAATCTTTTCAGACATCTCAATCAACTGATGATAACGCGGCATCTCCGCCGCGTACTCGTCGGGGCGCCGGCGCACGCCGTAATAGACATCCGCGTTCTTCGGGCGGTAAATCTCCGCGACCCAATAGTTTTTCTGCGCGAACGCTTTGGCCAGGTCGTCCACACGCGCCGCATCCACGCGCGACAAAGCCGCCTCACCTACCAACCCTGCCGCCACCACGCGCCCCAAGAGCCGCGCACCGGCGTCGTTGGGATGAATCCCGTCGCTCGTCAGCGCCTCGTGCTTCTTCGCGTACGCCGCACGGCTCGGTGAAAAGAGATCGACGAGCCCCAGCTTTTGTTCGGCCGCCGTCTCGCTCATCGCCCGCACGTACAACTCCACGTCGCGATTCCGAGATGCGACATCCGGGTTCCCTCCGCGCGCGACTTCTTCCACAGCGATGGGCGTCATCAGCCACAATTTCGCGGCGGGGTGCCGTCGCTGCAGCTCCTTTATATACGCGGCCAATTGTGTCTTAAATTCCGAAACACCCGCTGCGCCATGAAAAGACTCGCCCATCCCCGCGGCTAGCACCACCGTCTTCGCTGGCCATTTTGCGAGCAGATTTTTGAGATGCTCGGCGAACACCTCCGGACGCAGCCGGTAGCCCACTTCATCCCCCGTCCACGCCAAGCTGCGCACACGCAACGGCGCATCCGGCTCAGCCAATTGCACCCACGCCTCGGCGTGCCCCGATTCCATCAGTCGCTCGACAAGCGAGTCGCCGTAAAATAGCGTGTGGTCCTCAGCCTGGGCGTCGGACAAATGCGAAAGAAGGAGAACAACCCAAACGATGAGAACGAGCAAGAAGTTTTTTTTCATGTGGCATGAATACACCTGGATTGCCCTCAAATGCCGACAAAGTACACAGCCCATAGCACCATCGACATGATGTTCCCGTCAACACCACGCAGATTGAGATGATTGGGTGGATCGCTGGTTTAAAATGTAAGATGTATATTATCCCAAGCAGTCGAATCTGGGGATTGGAATTAGTTTCACCACAAGCAGGGCTTTTGGGCGGCAGCGTACCATGCAGATTTCCAGACGAACGTTCTTAAGAGCCCACGGCGCGGCCTTGTTGTTGCCGTTCCTGCTCCCGGACAGCACCATCGTGGCTACTACTTATACAACCTACCGCAAAGACGACAGCAGCTGATCGATCATCAGCGTGCGAATCAAAATGAGCGAGATTGACGCGCTGGCGGTAAAAGATTTAAAATAACCTTTTTACACAAGAAAATGCTTCGCCTGTCCCGGCTAGTGACACGTTATCCTGTCAGTCCTCAGTCTTCTCACCCGTTTCCCGTCGCGCCTTCAACGCTGCGGATCACGGCTTCGACATGCGCGTCGATGGCGTTGGCCGTGGCGCTGAGCGCGCATAAAAGCGCGGCGAGCAGGGTGAGGGTTCGTGTCATCGTCAGGGTCATCCGGTTCACTTTCTTGCTCGCGACAGGAGACGATACGATTGTCTAACAGTGACAACCCTCCATTTTCCCCGTTGTCTCAGTTACTTTTTCTCTACATCAATAGGATTGCTCTGCGACTTTTGCTGTAACCATAGAATGAACCACATCAGCATCGCAAACGCTGTTAAACCTCCTCCAACGCATAGAAACATTGTGCGATCCATTCCCTTTGCGCTCAAACTGCTGCCAAGTAATAGAAGACCCAATACACCAAACAAGATGATTGCAATCATCAGAAGCAACGGCGAGGTGATCGTTCTCGCATGCGGGTCATTGCCACATTTCTTACAACACCAGGATTGCTGATAGCCCAACGGAAGCACCGGAATGAAGAATACGTGCCAAGCATTGAAGGTGCGAAATTGTTCAGCAGACTGTTCTGAATTGCAGGATTTGCAAAAGCAATTTTGAGAGCCGATGAGAGTCTTTGAAAACTTGTATATGCCATGAAGTACGATCATATTTCCTCCCAAATCTATTCAGGGTAAATAGTGGCAATTAGTGTACAGACCATCCTAAAACTGCAAAGGGCTGTTCACGAATTTCAGAAACTCGCGCTCTAACCACCCTTTACGGCACAATACTCGTCGCCGGATCGCACCATTCTCCGGTTCCGCCGGTGCCGATGCCTCGGACGCGGACCCAGATCCTCGCGCCGGGCGTGAAACTGGTCAGGGCGGTTTTGGATTTCGTTGTGGATGGCTGATGCACCCATGTGCCGGTCATCGGGTCGTTGTTGAGCGGGTTGAGTTGGGTTTCGATTTCGTAGGTTTTCACGCCTTGCTTGTAGAGACTGTCCCAATGCGCGTCCACTTCGCCCGACGCGTCGCCGACGCTCAACAGCAGATTCGTCACGCGCGGGGTCGGGCCCATCGGCGTCGGGGTGGCGCGTAGTTGGGCGATCAAGGACAGTTTGGCCGGGTCGTTGCTTGCCACCACCTTCAGGTGGTGGTGCAGTGAGTCCTCGACTGCTTGAGCCGGCTTCAGCCGGCTTGAACACTTGGCCAAACATGGCTAAAGCCTCCTGCAACTCTTTCAAGCCGGCTGAAGCCGGCTCAAGGAATTCTCTCATGTCGCATACCACCACCTGAAGGTGGTGGCAAGCAACGACGTAAAAGAGATTTGTGGCGGCATTCAAGTCGGCTGGATTCAACCCTGTGGCGAGCATCGTGATAATCCCTGATGCTCTCCTTACGGGTGGGTTGGGTGAGGTCCCATTCCAGACGCCGCCGTCATTCCATTTCCCTTCGCCCCATTTACGCATCGCCAGATTGGTTTCCTCACAGATAATGCCGATTTAAAGGCACTTTTTTCAAAAAGCAACATAAATGCGGCCGAAATATCAGCAAACGCGTCCCAAAACGTGTGAAACGCCGCGCGCTTCGACTGAAGTGAACCGCAAAACAGTCGAAGCGGCGCGCAAAACAGTCGAAATGGCGTTCAAAACACCCGAAGTGGCGTTCAAAACACCCGAAGCGACGGTCAAAACACCTAAAGCGGCGTGAAAAACACCCCAAGCGGAGCTCACTTTCTTGTGGCGCGGTCACGGGTGTGCTCTTCGCAGATAAAGCAGACGAATCCAAGTATTATTACTGCAACAATGATATTGCAGCAAATTGCTAACTCCGATACTTCGCGGTAAGGCACTTCTTTTTCCTGCGATGGAACTAAATCGTGGTATTCAATCATGACGGGCAAGGGCCAGCCGAAAGCGTAACAGGCCGAACGTTCAATGTGATATGCAAATCTACCAGTTACATTCGCCCAAATCAATCCGCCCGCGACAAACATCATCACAATGGCCGTCGAGAGATGGATTTGAAAGCGCTTGCGGGGCGGTGGCTCGGTCATGGGTTACATTCTTTTCTGCGCTTCGTGTACGGTAGCTGTTGCTTGCCACCACCTTCAGGTGGTGGTTTTCGGCAGATAAAAGACCCTTGAGCCGGCTTCAGCCGGCTTGTTCCGGCGCTTCAGGCATTGTTTTTTCAAGAACCTCGCGACTTGTACCCTTCTTATGGTGCTCACGTTGATTCCGGATGTAATCCACCACCCATTTCAAGTTCTTCGTGCTGAACGACACCACACCATAGCCTCGCTGCCACTCTAATAGTTTCCGGCCCAGATGTTTGTTCGTTTCAAAAGAGCAAGCACCTTTCAGGTCACCAATGAATTTTGCGATGTTCACCATGGGTTCGATCCGGACTGCAAGATGGATGTGGTCGTCCGTCCCTCCGACTTCATGGAAGAACACTCCGTCGGTTGTCTTGCAGCGATTTTGAATGTAGTTGTGAACAAAATGCTCAACATCTGAAGCAAGCACTGGAGCATTGCCATCTGTGTGCCAATTGAAATGCAGATGAATCTGGCTGAACACATGTCCGGGCATGGCTGAAGCCTCCTGCAAGTCTTTCAAGCCGGCTTAAGCCGGCTAAAGGGATTTTTATTTGCCGATTACCACCACCTGAAGGTGGTGGCAAGCAACGAACGACCACTGCAAACCACCTAAAGGTGGTGGGAAGCAACGGCAATAAACTTCATTGCATCGTAGATTTTTCATCCATTGCCACTACACCGATCCGCGATAGAACGGGCGGCAGACCTTTCATTCAAGGAGCGCCCCATGTCCTTCGATCCGACGATTCCGCAAGCCAATGCCGACCTGTACGCGGTGCCCATTCGCGACAGTAGCACGACAGTAATCGTACCATTGATTATTTTGAAAAAGACTCCTTTATTGGGTTAGTCGAAGACGGTATTCTCCCGCTTTTACCCATCGGCTTATCCCGCCATCTCCAGCCCCTTCAGTGTTCCTTTGGACGACGCGAATTTGTCTGCCTCGACGCCGAGTCTCTGTAGCATGGAGACGAAAAGATTCGGCAGCGGCTCGTTGTTCTTCTTGTCGAAGGCGAGATGCTGGCCATGCTTGAAACCGCCACCCGCGAGAAGGATCGGCAGGTTCTTGGTGTCATGATTGTTGCCGTTGCCGAGATTGCTGCCGTAGAGAACCTGCGTCCGGTCGAGCAATGTGGAGCCGTCTTCTTTGCTGGATTGCAGCTTGGTGAGGAGCGCGTTGAGCTGCTGGAATTCGGCGAGTTCGAGGTTCTTGAGTTCCTTCAATTTGTCTTCGCGTCCGACGTGGTGGGAAAGGTTGTGGCTCTCGCTGTTCACGCCGGGGATGTGCTCGCTGAAGCCGTCGAGCTTGATGAACAACGTGATCAGGCGCGTGCTGTCCGTGGCGAAGGCGAGATGCGCGAGGTCAAACATCGCGCCGAGTTTCTCGAGCAGATACTCGCCATCCTTTGGCGCGGGGACTTCGACCTTGGGTTTCGGTTTTCGCTCCCATTCTTCGGCGATGAGCAGGCGGCGTTCGACTTCGCGGACGGAGGTAAAGTATTGATCGAGCCGTTCGCGATCGGCGCTGCCGAGTTGTTTCTGCAGGGCTGCGGCACGGTCAGCGACGGCATCGAGGATGCTGCGACCTGTGCGGAGTTGATCGATTTGTTTCTGAACCGAAGCGGCGTCGCCCGCAACGAACAACGCTTTGAACACCTGCGCCGGACTGCGCTCGGCTGGCAACATGACGCCGCTGGACGTGAAGGACAGCGATTGATTGCCGGCTTTGGACACGACGAGCGGCAGCGCCGAGACGCGCGTGAGGTGCCCGATCCGTTCGGCGGCAAATTGATCGAGCGAAATGCTGTTGCGGAACGACGCCGTGCCCGGATTCGGCGCGGCGGTGAGGAACGTGGCTTCCGCGGAATGCCCGCCGGTGACTTCCCCGTGCGAACTGCCCGAGACAACCGAGAAGTGATCGCGGAAATCTTTGATCGCTTCGAGATACGGCGTCAGCGCGTAGCCGCGTCCAGTCTCGGCGGGATAGAAGTGGCGTTCGAGAATGCCGAGATTGGTGCAGATGGACATCATGCGGCGCGGCGCGTCCGGCGGCTTGGCGAAAACGGGACGCATGGCGTCGAGAAACGGCAGAGCCAGCGCGGCACCGGCGGCGCGGAGGAACGTGCGGCGTTTCATAGCAGGGGTGGCAATGTGAGTCATGGAGGAGTCACCTTATTTGGTTTGAAACAATTCGCTGGCGACAACTTCTTTTACGATGGAACGCAGGCCATGTTTCGTCGCCTGGGTCTTCGCTATAATGCCGTCGATGGCCTCGCGATCGGCGAAGCGGATACCCGCGCCGGTCGCGTAGATCATAAGCTGTCGTGCGACGTTTCGGGCAAGCGCGTCCTCGTCTTTCAAAATCAGTTCGCGCAGTCCATTGATGTTGGTGAAGGTGCGACCATCCGCGAGCACGCCCGACGCATCCACTTCGGAACCGAGTCGAAGTTTGGTGCGGTTCCGGCCCCTCGCCGCATCGCTGACAACTTCAATGAACGGCTCATCGACCATCTTGGAATCCTTGCCTTTGCCGACGCGCATTTTCTTCGGCTGACCCGCGAGACGATAATGATCGCGCCAGCCGCCGATGGCGTCGAAGTTCTCCAGCGCGAGGCCGGGCGGGTCCATCTTGGCGTGGCACGACGCGCAGACCGCATCGGCGCGATGCTTCTCGATCATCTGCCGGATGGTGACCGCGCCCGTGGCGTCGGGTTCGATGGCCGGAATGTTCGGCGGCGGCGGCTGGCGCGGGATGCCGAGGATTCGCTCCAACACCCACACCCCGCGCAAGACCGGCGACGTGGCGGTGCCGTTGGCGGTGACTTTCAAGATGGCGGCCTGCGTCAGAAGGCCTCCGCGCAGCGAGCCCGCGGGCACGTTGACTTCGCGGAACTCCGAGCCCGCCACACCGCGAATGCCGTAGAGTTCGGCGAGCCGCTGATTGATCAGCAACGTCTCGCTCGCGATGATTTCACGCACACTCCTGTTCTGCGTGAGCATGCGGCGGAAGCTGGCGCGGGTTTCGGCGAGCATCGAGTCGTGCAGCCACGGGTCGTATTCCGGATAAAGGTTCGGATCGGGCGTGGTGAAATCGATCTTCTTCAACTCCAGCCACTCATCCAGAAAGTGCTCGATGAATCGATCGGAGCGCGG
>Ga0194042_1000808_pt1 | contig 10580 bp, 5 predicted proteins | sample JunL4412m_MetaG_FD_148974 | JGI IMG/M metagenome (GOLD analysis project Ga0194042, IMG submission 148974) | Anoxic zone freshwater microbial communities from boreal shield lake in IISD Experimental Lakes Area, Ontario, Canada - Jun2016-L442-12m | ecosystem: Environmental > Aquatic > Freshwater >...
GGGGTGCGGGAAGGTGCGAGGTGAGATCGAGCCGAGTCCAGAAACCATTCGGCTCAGGATGCGTGAGGAACGCATCAAGCCACGGCATCTTCCAGCCAATAGCCTCGTCCACATCGCTGAGCGGCAGGCGCATCAGTGCGACGTCCATGTCGGCCGGTTTTGTGTCCGCAGGCTTTGCGGTGTTTCCCGCGATCCAGCCTGCGATGAGCGAAAGCCGCACCGCGCCACCGAGGTAAAGGTTGCGATAGAAGCTGCTCCACGTCGCCTGCGGCGCGATGGCCGCGAGCCCCGGCGGCTGTTCCACCGCCGCCTGCCACTGCACCGCGCCGACATACGAGCCACCCATCATGCCCACGCGCCCGCTGCACCACGGCTGCCGTGTGATCCACTCGATGGTGTCGTAGCCATCCTGCCCTTCGTTGTTGTAAGGAGCCATCACACCCTCCGACGCACGCGTGCCGCGGCAATCCTGCATCACCGCGATGTAGCCCGCCTTCGCAAATTTCTCCGCCGTGCCCTTCACCTTCGTCCGATCATACGGCGTGCGCATAAGCACCACCGGGGCTTTGTTCACCGCGTCGTCGCGATAAATGTCCGTGGTGAGCTTGATGCCATCGCGCATCGGCACGGCGATGGTTTCGGTTTTGACCTCGGCGAAGGCGGATATGGTGAGAAGAAGAGCGATGAGGAAGTGTTTGAGTTTCATGGCAGCCTTTATAATAAAGAAATTCCGAGAATTTGATGGGCGGTCAATGTGCTATCTAAGCGATGATCTCCTTTATCACCTGGCCTTCCACATCGGTCAGCCGGAAATCGCGACCGCTGTGTCGATAGGTCAGTTTCGTGTGATCCAAGCCGAGCAGATGCAGCACTGTGGCCTGTAAGTCGTGAACGTGAACGCGATTCTCCACCGCTTTGAAACCGAAATCGTCCGTCGCTCCGTGAATCGTTCCGCTCTTTATGCCGCCACCCGCCAGCCACATGGAGAAGCCGTGATGGTTGTGGTCGCGCCCAGCCGTCGGCCCCACCTTTTCGCCCTGGGACAATTCCACCGTGGGCGTCCGGCCAAATTCGCCGCCCCAAATCACCAGTGTTTCATTCAGCAATCCGCGCGATTTCAAGTCGCTCAACAAGGCCGTGATCCCCTGACAGCTATCCGCGGCAAGCTTGCGGTGATCGCCCGCGATATTGTTGTGACTGTCCCAGGGTTGGAGCGTGCCGTGCCAGACTTGCACGAACCGAACGCCGCGCTCCACGAGCCGCCGCGCCATCAGCATCTGCTTCGCTTGAGGCGTATTTCCATACATTTTGCGAACGGCTTCGGGTTCGCTTTCTATGTCGAACGCATCGGTCGCTTCCGTCTGCATGCGAAACGCGGTTTCGAAGCTTTGAATACGGGCTTCGAGCGCCGGATCGTTCCGCTGAGCTTGATGTTTGCGGTTGAGCTGCGCCACAAAGTCGAGCTGCGCGCGCTGTTCGTCGTGCGTGAGCAGAGGATTGTGCAGATGCTCGATGAGTTGCGACGTCTTTTTGTCCTGCGTTTCGATATACGTCCCTTGGTATCCGCCGGGCAAAAACGACGCCTGCCAGTTATCTGCTCCGGCCACCGGCATACCCTTGGGAACGAGCACGATGAATCCGGGCATGTTCTGATTGACCGTGCCAAGACCGTAAGTCACCCACGCACCGATGCTGGGCCGGGCCATGATGCTGGAACCGCAATTCATCATGCGCAGGGAATTCTCGTGAATCGGGGTGTCCGTGTACATCGAACGGATCACACACATATCGTCCGCGTGTTTCTCAGCCAGTTGCCCGAACAATTCGCTGACTTCCATTCCGCATTTTCCATAGCGGCTGAATTTGAACGGAGTGCCCAGCGCTGTACCGGTGGGCCGTTCGGTTTCGAGATGAATGGGCAGGCGTTGGCCGTGATATTTCGTCAACATCGGCTTCGGATCAAATGTATCCATCTGCGCTGGGCCGCCGTTGGCCAGAATCTGGATGACATACTTCGCGCGGGCGGGGAAGTGGGGCGCTTTGACCGCCTGCGGATTTCTCTCCTCCGCCGCCCGAACGGCAACATCACCGAGCAGTGCCGCAAGCCCCACCGCGCCGAAACCGGCTCCGCAATGACGCAGCATCTCGCGGCGGGACATGTCACTGTTGGGACATTGAAAAAGTGAATTCATGACCGGGTTCCTTCTTAATCGCAAAACATAAATTCGTTCGAAAGCAGCAGGCTCTGCACAAAGCTGGTCCACTGCCGGTCGCCGGACGCGTCGGCTTTGGTCGAGCCGAGATACGCCTCGGCCATGGCGATTTCCTTGTCATCCGGATCGTGCGAGAACACGCGTCGATAAAGCGTCCTAATCCGTTCGCGAACATCGGCGAACTTTGAGATTTCCGGCTCGTGAATTAATGCTTCCGCCTGCGCGCGAACGAACGGGCTGTTGAGCAGATAAAGCGCCTGTAGCGGATTGATCGATTCGGAGCGATGCGAAATGGACGTGTCCGGATTCGCGACGTCAAAATTGCGTAACAATGCCGGGATGCGAAACCGATCCGTATAGCCGTAGACTGCGCGCCGAGAATTCTGGTCGTTCAGCGGCGTACTACGCCCGCCCAGCCGCTTATCCAAGCGGCCAGCAACTTCGCGCAGCGGTTCGAACTCGATTTTTCGCGGAGCCATGCGCCATAACAATCGATTTCCTGGATCTTTTTCCAACGCTACGGTCTGCACTGCGCTGCTCTGTTGCCACGTGGCCGAACTCAGAATATACCGATGCAGTGCTTTGATGGACCAGTCATGCGTCATGAACCAGGACGCGAGATGATCGAGCAATTCAGGATGCGATGGCGCCTCGCCCATCACGCCAAAATTATCTGGCGTCGCGACCAGCCCCGCCCCAAAGTGATGCATCCAAATCCGATTTGCAATCGCCCGCGCCGTTAGCGGATTGCGCTCACTCGCGATGGCTTGGGCCAGTTCCAACCGCCCATCGCCGTTGTACAATTTGTCATCCACAGCGCCGAGGACTTGGAGAAACCGGCGTGGTACGGCTGCGCCCGGCTTGTGGTAGTCGCCGCGGACGAAAATATGCGGATCGAGCGGACGTACTCCGACTTTGACGGCCATGGCGCGCTCAACCGGCGCGCTGGCTTCGAGCACGGTGAGTTTCTCCCGCAGCTTTCCCGCCGCATCGCCTTCCGGGCGCGATACGAGTTGGAACTCGGTAATAAAACGCAGCAAATCTTCGGCGATTTCGTCGCGCGTAAATTGCAATGGCGACGCGGGGTCGGAAAGAAGCGTTGCGACAAACGGCTTAGAAGGAGGCGCCGCATCCGCCGGTTTTACCGGGGGCTTCAGCGCTTCCAAAATGACACGCCCGTAGGTGTCCGCGACCTCCAGCATGGACGTCGGCACTTTTCCGCCGAATGCAGCGAGTATTGTGGTATCGTTCTCCGTGGGATTCGACACGGCATCGGCCAGTACACGCTTTGACTGCTCATCAAAGCCAACTCGCGGCAACGCCAGGAACTGATTCCAAAGTTTGAAGAACGGCTCTCCGCGTTTCAGGCTCGCAGCGATTAACGCCTCCCAACGCGGAGGCCCGCCGCGCACCAGCAATCCGCGCGGGGTGTCCAACGGGAGAAAACCCTCTGTCACGCGGTGGTTCGACGACGAAGCGGCGAGATAGTGTAAATACTCCGGTGCCATCTCGCGCAAAAGCCGCTTGGACTTCTCAAGGCATTTGTCGATGTGTTTGTCGTAATCCGCCAAAAGGCTCGCTCGGCTGGCACGATATTTCTTGACCGCGTCGCTCTCGACCGGCGTGCCGACTTGCGGTAAATCGAGCGGTTCCGTGCTGCTGGCCAGAATGCCGTACAGCGAGTAGTAATCCGCAGTCGGAATGGCGTCGAATTTGTGATCGTGACAACGTGCGCAGGACAACGTGAGGCTCAAAAATCCGCGCCCGATGACGTCTATGCGATCGTCAATGATCAAATGCGGTGCTTCGGCGTTGCCTTCAAAACGGCGACCCACGGTCAAAAATCCCAGCGCCCTCAGGTCCGCGTGGCTCTCAACAGGCAGCCTGTCCGCCGCGATTTGCTCAACGACAAATTGCCGAAACGGCTTGTCGGAATTGAACGCATCGATGACGTAATCACGGTAGGTGTGCGCGAACGGAATACGGCGTTCGCCGTCCGTCGATTTCTCCGTGGTGTCCGAATAGCGCGCCACGTCCAGCCAATGACGACCCCAGCGCTGGCCGTACTCCGGTCGCGCAAGCAACTCATCCACCACGGATGCAAACGCCTCGCGGCTTGGATTTGCGGCAAATTTCTCGGCTTGCTCATACGTCGGCGGCAACCCGATCAGATCGAAATACACCCGCCGCAACAGCGCTCGCGGATCGGCCTGCGGATTGTGTTTCAAACCGGATTGATCCAAGCGCGACAGCACGAAACGGTCGACGTCGTTGACCGCCCAACCTACATCTTGAGTTGCTGGTACGTTTGGATTTCGAACCGGTTGAAACGCCCAATATGATCGCGCCGACTCCAACGTCATGCCATTGAACGCCTTCTTCGCGGCGGACGCTGCGGTAATGCGCGGATCAGGTGCGCCCTTTCGAACCCATTCGGTGAAAATCGCAATTTCAACGTCGCTTAATTTTTTCTTCGGCGGCATCGTCAAATCTTTGTCCGTATAACTGAGCGCCTTGATCAACAGGGATGCTTCCGGTTTGCTGGGCACAATGGCCGGACCGGTTTCTCCGCCCACAGCCCAACCGCTCCGCGAATCGAGGTTCAATCCGCCTTTCATCTTGCCAGAATGGCTGTGGCATTCGAAACAGTATTTCGCGAGAATCGGCTCGACGTTCTGTTTGAAGAATGCGTCGCCCGAGTCATCTGCCGCGTGTGCGCAAGACACGGCGGTCCATGCGCTCGAAAGGAAGGCAATCGCAATCGCATACGATTTGTGTTTCATGCGGGCCTCCCACTTCGGTGGCGTTGGAATTCGGCAACCAATCTTGCCCCCGTGAACGTAATTAGTATACAGCCTCATAAACAGTATACTGTATTACACCGCCCATATCGATTCATCGCGAAATTTTTGAGGAAAGGTACGGTTTCATCGACGTTTTTGTGACGATGAAAAAGCCGCCTGCCGAGTTCCACCTCGGGTGCCGATGTTCGTCGAAGACTGCGTCGATTTGCGAATGCTCCATGGCCATTCACTGCGATCTCACAAATCGCATTGCCTTCGCTGCACCGGTGGGAAATACAATCCGAGCGGAAATTGTTTCATTTTTCGATGTAACCGCAGAGCGTTCGGTGTAACACTGATAGGACAGTATACCAAATGCAGTCGATTGGAAAGGACATCGCTACAACAACCATGAATTCCAACATGAAACCCAAAAACCGGGCCGCTGCCACTGTCATGCAATTGCGCTCGGAAATTATGCTTGGGAATCTCGCGCCTGGCGATTTGCTCGCGGAAGCCTCGGTCGCGGAGCGTTTGGGCATAAGCCGTGTGCCGGTGCGGGAAGCTCTTTTCATGATGGAACGCGAAGGTCTGGTTGACTTCAGCCCGACAGGAAGGGCCTACGTCAAGAAGCTTTCCCCGCGGGATTTCGAGGAACTGTATGTGTTGAGGCTGGCATTAGAGCCACTGGCTGCCAAACTCGCCGCGGCCCATGTGCGCGCCAATCTTTGGGAGCTGGAGGCCAATGTCGCGGCGACGGAGAACGCCACGTCCATTCCTGACATGACACGCCTGGATCTGGATTTTCATCAGATCATTCTCGCACGTTCCGGAAACACGCGGCTTCTCAAATTGTGGAGTTCCTTGCGTTCGGAGCTCGAACTTTGGCTGGGGCGCCTGCACCGCCTGCGTGAAATTCACACGAAGATCACGCGGACTCAAACCGTCTCGACTCACCGTGAAATCATCGACTGTTTTCGCCAGCAATCGCCTGCGGCGTGCGAACGAATGATAGCGCAGCATATTCAGAGTTGGCGGGATTGGTTGCCGAACAGCGAATCAGTACTCGAAAGCAAATAGGGCACGATCCATTTGCTTCTGGCAGCATCGTCTTTTTTGGGGGCCGATTCTTTGATCGGCGTCGCCTCCATATCTTGCAAGGGGCAGGCATGAAATTACTTTGGACAATTCTTCGACCCGTGAAGCACATCGCTTTCGCCGTCACACTCGTGATGGTAAATGGCGTTTTTGCGGCGGATGAATCGCGCGAAAACGTCGCTTTCTTTGAATCGAAAGTGCTGCCCTTGCTGCAAAGCCGATGCTACGAATGCCATTCGCACGAAAAGAAGATCAAGGGCGGGCTCGCGTTGGATTCGCGCAGCGGATGGGAACGCGGCGGCGACACCGGCCCCGCGATCGTACCCGGCGCGGTGGATAAAAGTCTGCTCATCAAAGCCGTGCGCTATGCGGACTCCGATCTTCAGATGCCGACCAAAGGCAAGCTCTCCGTCGAGGAGATTGCCATTCTCGAACAATGGGTGAAACAGGGAGCCACTGATCCGCGCTCCGCAGAAGCTGTCAAGAAAAAGCGTATCATCGACATTGCGGACGGCAAAAAATTCTGGGCTTTCCAGCCTGTCGCCGATCCCGTCCCGCCGCTGGTGAAGGACACCGCGTGGCCGCTCGATCCCGTGGATTATTTCATCCTCGCGAAGCTGGAGCAGTCGGCGCTGCACCCTGTCGCAGACGCGGATCGCTATACGTGGCTGCGGCGCGTGAGCCTCGATCTCACCGGACTCCCGCCTACACCCGCACAAATTGGCGAGTTCGTGAACGATCCTTCATCTCAAGCATTTGAAAAAGTCGTGGACCGTCTGCTCGGCTCGCGAGCCTTCGGCGAACGCTGGGCGCGGCATTGGCTGGACCTTACCGGGTACGCCGACCAAGTCGGCACCTCCAACAACGTCTTCGCCGAGCACGCCTGGCGCTATCGCGACTACCTCATCACGGCATTCAATACGGACAAGCCTTTCGACCGCTTCATCCGCGAACAAATTGCCGGCGACCTTCTAACTTTCAATTCGCCGGAAGAACATGCGGAGAACATCACGGCCACCGGCTTCCTTGAGCTGGGCGACATCGAAATCGTAAACCCCGACAAGCTCAAGATGGAGACCGATCACATCGACCAGCAGGTTAGCAAAGTGGGGATTGCTTTCATGGGATTGACGATGGGTTGCGCACGCTGCCACGATCACAAATTCGATCCCATTGCTCTGGAGGATTACTATGCGATGGCGGGTATTTTTCGCAGCACCGCCTCGACGCGCAAAGTCCCCTATGGAATCTGGAGCGGCATCAACATTACCGATCTGCCGGAAACAGCCCAGCAGGCCAGCGAGCGCCAGCAGCGCGAATCCGCACATTTGCAAAAGCTGGAGCAAATGAAAGCCGAGCAGTCGCGGCTCAACAAGGACAAGGCGGATATCGCCGTGCAACTCGCCAAGCCCGACGCGGATAAAGTGGCTCTCAAGAAAAAAAGTGATGAACTCGCCGGAAAACAAAAGAAGCTCGCCACCGACATCGAGCACGCGGAGTTTTTCAAGTCGCACATTCCAAAAGCCTTTGCTGTGCATGATGCAGAGAAGACGGGCGACATGCGCATCACCATACGAGGTAATCCGTATGCGCTCGGCGCGTCGGTTCCGCGCGGCATGGTGCGGGTTGCCTCGTGGGATAAGAATCCCGAAATTCCCGCAGGGCAAAGCGGGCGTTTGCAACTCGCGAACTGGCTCGCAGACAAACGGCATCCGCTTACGGCGCGCGTCGCCGTCAATCGCATGTGGCAGAAGCTCTTTGGCGAAGGGATCGAGCGCAGTGTCGATTACTTCGGCGTGCGTGGCGAACTGCCGTCGCATCCCGAATTGCTCGATCATCTGGCCGCCCGCTTCATGCGCGATGGCTGGTCGCAAAAGAAGCTCATTCGCGCACTCGTTCTGACCCGCGCCTATCGGATGAGCAGCGGTCACGATGCCTTGGCAGCGCGGAAGGACCCCGAGAATCGGCTGTTCTGGCGGATGAATCGCCAGCGGCTCGACGCCGAGGCCCTTCGCGACGCCATGCTCGCCGTCAGTGGCGAGTTGAAATCCAGCGGCGGCGGTCCCGGCTTGCCGCTCGAATATCCCGAAAATACCGGCGCATTGAAACCTCAAGGGGTCAACCCACCCAGCTTCGCTTTGAGAAAATTCCGCCCCGGCCAAGAGTTTGAACGCACCATTTATCTGCCCGTCATCCGCAGCGAACAGGCCGGGCCGGCTCGTTTGCGCGATGTTTTCGATTTCACTCAGCCTGCGCAAATGGCCGGCATGCGCGCGCAGACAGTCGTGCCGACACAGGCGCTGTTCCTGCTCAACAACCCACTGCTGCGCGACCGTGCCGGCAGCCTCGCAAAGAGCCTGACGAATTCGATAGCCTGCCGCGTTGCGCGCATGGACGAACTCTGGCTCCGCGTGTTGAACCGCCCCATCACCGAGGCCGAACGCACGGACGCCACCGCCTTCCTCGACAAGCTCGATCCGTTGATGAAAAGCCGCCCGGCGGCTGAGTATCAGACGTGGCTCGAGCTGTGCCACGCACTGCTGTCGTCCAATGAATTTATCCATCGACTCTAAAGTTCAGGAGAACGCAACATGAACACGCCTCGCAATTTCTCCCGCCGCCAATGGCTCAGCCATACCGCCTGCGGATTTGGCGCACTCGCTTTGCACAACCTGGTTCACGCCGCCGATCCGCTCGCAGCCCGCATTCCCGGCATGACGCCCAAAGCGAAGCGCGTGATCTTCCTGTTCATGCAGGGTGGACCTTCGCAGCCTGATTTGTTCGATCCCAAAGAGTTCATTCGCAAGAAACACGGGCAGAAGATCAACTCGCCTTTGGGTCAAAACATCCTGCAAGTCGGAACGGACAAGTTTCTCGCGCTCGCCCCGATCGCGCCCGTGCTGCCGCGCGGCAATTCCGGCATGATGATCTCCGATCTGATGCCGCATCTCGCCGGGGTGGCTGATGAGCTCTGCATGTTGCGCGGCATGAGCGCGGACAATCCGCAGCACGCGCCCGCAGTGCTACAATTTCACACCGGCACCGTGACGGATGTGCGGCCATCGATGGGCGCATGGATCAGTTATGGACTCGGTACGGAGAACGCGAATCTGCCCAGCTTCGTCACCATCCATCCCGATTCCGATGTCCGCACGTACGGCTCCGCTTTCCTGCCCGCCGTGCATCAGGGCACGAAACTCACCGTGCCGCTCAATGAGAAAATGTCGCCCATCGAAAACTTGCGCAACGCCTCCGGCAGCGAAGCCATCCAGCGCGAGCGCATGGATTTCATGCAGCGTATGAACCGCCAACTCGACGGCCAACTCCAAGGCGATGCCGGGATGCAAGGGATGATCGAGTCCATGGAACTCGCCTTCCGCATGCAGACCACCACGCCCGCGATCGTGGATATTTCGAAGGAGAGCGAAGCCACTCTCAAGCTCTACGGTATCGGTGAAAAGAACACCGACAAAAACGGCCGCGCCTGCCTGCTCGCCCGAAAGCTGAGCGAATCGGGCGTGCGTTTCGTGCAAGTCAGCATGGGCGGCTGGGACCACCACGGCGACATCCGCACCAGCCTGCCGAAAAGCTGCGCCGAAACCGATCAACCCGTCGCGGCGCTGATCAAGGATCTCAAGTCGCGCGGCTTGTTGAAAGACACGCTGGTCATCTGGTCCGGGGAATTTGGGCGCACGCCCTGGAGCCAGGACCTGAGCGGCACCGCGCCGATTGAAAAACACGGCCGCGAGCACCAGCCCGAAAGTTTCTGCGCGTGGATGGCCGGCGGCGGCATCAAACCCGGCATGACCCACGGCGAAACCGACGATCTAGGCTACCGTGCCGTCTCCGGTAAAGTGCATTTGCACGACCTTCACGCCACTATTTTGCATCAACTCGGCATGGATCACATGAAGCTCACCTGGCGTCACCTAGGCCGCGACTTCCGCCTCACCGATGTTTATGGCGAAGTCGTGAAGGAGATTCTCACCTAAAAAATGGGATGCAGGCTTTGCGATCCTCGACAGTGAGATCTGAAAATGTGAAATCGGTGATGACGGATTTCACAGGTCGAGATGCCTTCCCGGGTTTGTGATGAGTTCACACAACGGTTCAAGGAATCGTGCGGCTGGCGCGCCATCGATTCGTTTCGTTCGCGTCCCCATAATTCCGTCGCGAATTGAAAATAAGATGGTGTACAAGGCTGGATTCAATGAAACGTTCGCGAATTGCAGCGGGTTGCGAGCGGAGATTCTGACCAGCGGGGTGATCGCGGTCGGTGACGAAATACGCGTCGCGACTTATTAACAGCGACCGGAAGCAACGGTATCCTCGATCGCGATCTTCCGTCCCCTTGTCGCGGATCAATTCTTCTTCCGCCTCTCCAACTGAGCCTTATACCGCTCGTGGACTTTGGATTCCTCGGCGGAAATACCTTTGTTGTTCGTGATCTGCACGTCATTAGATTTATCAACGAGGACTTTTGGCG
>Ga0194042_1000811_pt1 | contig 10563 bp, 9 predicted proteins | sample JunL4412m_MetaG_FD_148974 | JGI IMG/M metagenome (GOLD analysis project Ga0194042, IMG submission 148974) | Anoxic zone freshwater microbial communities from boreal shield lake in IISD Experimental Lakes Area, Ontario, Canada - Jun2016-L442-12m | ecosystem: Environmental > Aquatic > Freshwater >...
CCTTTCGCGCCAACAATCACCACTTAGAACCGCCAAATGGCAGCTAACAGCGCCCGTCTGGACTGGGGTTTGGGATTGCCTAGCGAGGTAATCAGCGGGCGAGCCGGGAGGGCGAGCTCCGCGCCGAGTCTGGCAAACTAGACCACAGGCCAACCACGGGCTTGAACCAACCGACAGCTAACAGCGCCGGTCAGGACTGGGGTTTGGGATTGCCTAGCGAGGTAATCAGCGGGCGAGCCGGGAGGGCGAGCTCCGCGCCGAGTCTGGCAAACCAGACCACAGTCCAACCACACGGTTTGAACGCCCATGCCACAGGTACTCTGGCTTGTAGTGGATAGAGACGCACTACACAGGTACGCGCGAGAACGCGGTGTCAATCGCCTCATCTACTGGGTTGCAAGGGCGGTGCTTGAGCCGTTCTTCCTTATCTACTTCCGTCTTGAGCGCAAAGGCCTGAAGAACATCCCTTCGTCGGGTCCGGTAATCATCGCCGCGAATCACCGCTCGTTCCTTGATCCGTTTGTGATTGGGACCTGCCTGCGCAGGCCGATCTACTTTGTTGCCAAGAAGGAGCTGTTTGACAAGCGAGTCGGTGGCTGGCTGATCGCTCGCCTCGGAGCCTTCCCGGTTAACCGCGATAGCGGGGATGCGGAGATGGTCGCTACCGCTAAGGCGATTCTCGAACGTGGCGGTTGCGTTGTGATCTTCCCGGAGGGAACGCGGGTACGGCCAGGACCGTTGGCTGCTCCGCGCCGTGGGGTAGCTCGGCTGGCGCTGGAGACTGGTGCGACGATCGTTCCCGTTTCAGTTTCCGGTACTGAAGATATTCGCACCGGTTGGCGGATCAGGCCAAAGAAGGTCAGGATCCGGATCTCGCGCTCGATGCGTTTTCCGCGTGAGAGTGATCCTTCGCCACAGCTCGCCCAGGCGGTTACTGATCGAGTTTGGGTGCTCGTTCAACTTGGTTGGGAGGCGCTTGGTGGTGCGCCGCCATTCCGTCGTGTCGCAATCGTCGGTGCCGGATCGGCTGGCACAGCGCTAGCGATCCTGCTGGCTAGAGCGGGGGTTGAGGTCCAGCTCGCCTGTCGCTCGGGAGAACAGGTTGCCGAGATCAAGAAGCGGGGTGAGAACCGCAAGTACTTGCCGGGAGCCCAGATACCGGATGGTGTGAGGGCAGTTCGGGCTGCCAAGCTAGATACGAGTGGTTGTGACGCCATCTGTTTTGCGGTTCCGTCACGGGCGCTGCCAGCTGTGCTTGCTGCACACGCGCCGCGGCTGCCGGATGGGGCGGCGCTGGTGTTGCTCTCAAAGGGATTGGTTCCACCGCTTGGCGAACTGCCAGCCGACTATGCAGAGCGGCGGGCTCCCGGGCATCCGGTTGCGGTGATTGGTGGACCCGCGCACGCGGCTGGTGCGCTTGATGCCGGTGCGGCGTTCGTGATTGCTTCTGAGGACAGGGTTTTGCTCCGCCAGCTTGCTGATCCACTTGCCGCTGCTGGTACCGGCGTTGAGGAGACGACCGATGTAATTGGCGTTGAGCTTGCTGGCTGTATGAAGAACATTGCGGCGCTTGCTGCTGCAGCGGCTTTGAGTGGTGGGCCTAATGTGGCGGGTGCGGCGGCTGGTCGTGTTTGGGCTGAGTTGGCAAGTTGGGCAATGACGCGCGGAGCGCGGGCCGAAACGCTCGCTGGGCTTGCTGGTGCCGGTGACCTTGTCGCGACGGTGCTCGCTGAGGGCAGTCGTAATCGGCGTGCGGGTGAGAAGCTTGCAGCCGGCGTGCCTCCCAACATGATTGAGCATGAGGTTGGTCAGGCTGTTGAATCGCTTGACACGGTGCCTCTGCTTGTTGCGCAGCTAACTTCCGATGAGGCAAATGCACCTGAGACGAAGATGTTGGCTGGGCTTGTCGCAGGGCGAGTCGAGCCAGCTGTCTGGCGGGCGCGTGTTACCTCGGCCTCCGGTCGCAGACGTGCTCGTGCAGGTGTGCTGCGGCGCTGAGCGAGTCTGACCGGGCATGACCGCGCTACCGTGACGCGCAATGGCTGAATGCGCTTTCCATCCGGGGAGGGAGACCGGCGTCTCCTGTTCGTCTTGCGGTAAACCGATTTGCCCTGATTGCATGACGCCAACACCGGTCGGGATGCGCTGCCCGGATTGTTCGAGGGAGCGCACTCGGGTTACGCGGATTACTGCGGCTTCGGCCTCAGCGCTGCCGGTTGTGACGGTTTCGTTGATCGCCATCAACGTTGTTGTGTTCTTAGTCGCGGCGTTGACCGGTGGTGGCCTTGCCTCCGGTGGTGCCGGGCCGCTGATGTACAACGGCCAGCTTTATGGCCCGTCGGTTAGTGCCAACGGTGAGTATTGGCGGCTTGTTACGAGCGGCTTCCTGCATGCCGGGTTCTTCCACCTGCTGATGAACATGATTTTCATCTGGATTCTTGGATCAATGCTCGAGCCGGCGCTCGGCCGACTGCGATTCCTGACGCTTTACATCGTCTGTCTGCTCTGCGGTTCGTTGGGGGCGCTGCTGATCGAACCGAACGTCCCGGTTGTTGGTGCGTCGGGTGCGGCGTTTGGATTGTTGGGCGCAGCGATTGTGATGGCGCGCCGTCGGGGAATTGATATCTGGGGGTCTGGCCTCGCACCGATTCTGATGCTCAATCTGGTTGTGACATTCCTGGTTCCGGGAATCGCGATTGGCGCGCATGTTGGCGGCGTCCTTGGCGGGTTCCTCGCCGGTTTCGTAATGGAGGAGGTTGGCGAACGGCACGGCAGCAATGCCGCCGCCGGAGCAGCAGCAGTGATTGGTGTCGTTGCTGTGGTGCTGTCGCTTGCCGTTGCCGGCAGCAACATCTAGCTGACTGTTAGTCGGCGAGCTTCCATTCGCCGTCAACCTTCTTGAACTTGATTGGCTGCTCGCCAGCCCTAACCGGTGTGAGTGATGCGGTCGCTGTGTCGCCTGTGATCTTCACATTCGTGACCTTTGCTGTCTTTAGGCGACCGAATGTTGTGGCCAGTTGGTCACGCAGGTTCTTAAAGATTGCCTTGCCCTGAGGTGTCTTTTCGATCTGCCGAGCACCTGAGGCACAGCTGCCGTTGCCACCGACGCCCTTGCCAGCGTCTCCCAGCTGCTTCGATGCCGTAGCCGCGATCTTGGCGCAGAAGGTTTCCCAGTCGCCCTTGTCGATCGCCTTTACAGCAGAGATCAGGTCGCCTACGCCTTCGGCACAGTTTGCTCCACCGGTCTGCTTGCTGACTTGCGCCGTGAACCGTGCGCGTGATTCGGCCGTCATTTGGGCGCAGAAGCCAGCTCCGTCACCATCACTGAGGGCTTTGGCAGCCGAGCCGAAGCTCGACTTGATCTGGTCTGCATCGCTCTGCTTCTCGCCGCCGCCGCCGCAGCCGACCGCGAAGGCAGCAACTGCTGAGATGGAAAGAATTGCGAACGACTTGCGAAGGTTCATCAACGGCTCCTCAGTTTGGGATGGCTCGGATTGGCTCCAAGCCGGAATTACATTGAGTTTGACTCTAACCCAGCGCCCGACAGATCGCTAGTCTCACCTGTCAATGGGAGAGCGACTTGACGAAGATCAGATCAATTCCGCCCTTGAACAGAGCAGCTGGCGCCGTGATGGCAATGCAATCGTCAGGGACTGGGAGTTCAAGGACTTTGCTGAGGCATGGTCATTTGCTGATCAGGTTGCCACGACTGCCGAAGCTCTCAACCATCATCCAGACATCTTGGCTCACGGTTGGAACAGGCTGCGAGTAACGATTACAAGCCATTCAGCAGGAGGAATCACCGCCGCGGACTTTTCACTTGCCGCCGCAGTTGATCTACTTACCTAATGAACGGGATCGCACTCGTCTTTACCGGTGTGCTGTTGCTGGTCAATGCTTTCTTTGTTGTTGCTGAGTATTCGCTCGTTCGCTCGCGGCGCGCCAAGCTTGAAGCGCTCCGCGATGAGGGCGCACGTGGGGCGGATGCCGCTCTGGGGCAGATGGATCGCATAGCTGAGGCGATTTCCGCCTGCCAGGTAGGAATCACGATGACTTCAATCGGTATCGGTGCAGTCGGTGAGCGCGCGCTCTCCGAGCTGCTGCGAGGACCGCTTGGCAATGTTGCCGCTGAGGGCGTTTCTGTCGTCATCGCGGCGACGATCGCCTACATGCTGATCACTAGTGCGCATATAACAATCGGCGAGCTTGTTCCCAAGTACTACGCGATTGGTCATGCGGAGGGTGCTTTGCGGGCGGTCGCAAGGCCTTTGCACTGGTTTGAGGTCGCTGTCCGCCCGATCGCTTGGGTTTTGACAAAGGTTTCAAACGGGATTCTGAGGCTGCTTGGTCAGGATCCGGTCGCGCTAGGGACCGCTGGTCAGAGCTCTGGTGAACTGAAGCTGTTGATCGCCGAGTCGCTTAACGCTGGCGAACTTGACATCGGTGAGGCGGGGATGCTTACCGGTGTATTCCAGCTGCATGAGCAGGAGGCGCGCCAGGTGATGACGCCGATTCCTGCTGTTACAACGATTGACCTTTCAAACACGGTCGGTGATGGTCTGCGCAAATGTGTTTCTTCAGGGCACACGCGATTGCTTGTGATTGGTGATGGTGACCGTGACAAGGTTCACGGTTTTGTTCATGCCAGTGTGCTGGCTGGCAGGTTGCTGTCTGAGACGCCGGACGCGCCGATTGCGGGGCTGATCAGCGAGGCGCCAATCGTGCCGGAAACAAAGCCACTGGACGATCTGTTGGCCGACCTTCAGCGCGAGCGTTCATCACTCGCTGTTGTCGTCGATGAGTATGGGCGAACCGCGGGAATCGTCACGGTTGAGGACATTGTTGAGGAGGTCGTTGGTGAGATTGATGATGAGACTGACCCAATGAGTGGGCCGGTGCGGAGGCTTGCAAATGGTGACCTGTTCGTGCGCGGCGAGGTTACGATCGCTGACCTGCTTGATCATGAGGTTTCGCTGCCTGAGGATCCTGACGCCTATACCTCTGTTGGCGGACTTGTTTTCTCGGCGCTTGGGCGCAGGCCGCGGCGCGGCGACAGTGTCCATGTTGACGGCCATACGCTGCGTGTAGAGGCGATGAGGGGAAATCGCATCGAGGCTGTGCGAATCCGCTCAGAGATAGTGCCGATTGACGCAAGTGGCTAGTTAGCGGTACGCTTTAAGCCTCGTTACGCGTCAACCTTAGTTGGCGTTCGAGGGAGGGAGACGACGGGCCGGGGCGGGTCCGTCGCCGAACAGAGCGAAGCCGACCTTACGGTCGGCTTCGCCGCTTCCGGCATCAGTTCTGTTCAGCGGCTGTAGTCGAGCAGCCCGCGGCCACTCTTGCGACCGAGCGCGCCTTCGGCGATCAGGTCACGGATGCGCTGCGGCACATTGGCGCCGATCTCATCGCCGATTGCGGCTGAGACATCAAGGCCAACGAAATCGAGCAGTGCCATCGGCCCCATTGGGTGGCCGGCACCGAGCTTCATTGCCGTATCGATGTCGGCGGCAGGAATCCCGGTCTTTTCCATGTGATCGACAGCATGGAAGAGATAAGGGAACAGCAGCGCATTGACCACGAAGCCAGGTACATCAGGCACGGCAACAGCAGTCTTGCCAAGCTCCTCGCAGAGCGCCAGCGTCCGCTCGCGTGTTTCGTCTGAACCCTCGTCGGCAAAGCAGACTTCAACAAGCTTCATTGCTGTTACCGGGTTAAAAACGTGCAGAGCTGCGAAGCGATCTGGCCTGCCGCTTGCTATGGCAAGGGCCGCAACTGAAAGTGAGGATGTTGTTGAAGCGATCACTGCTGATTCGGAGCAGATGCCGCCAAGCTCGGCGAGTAGTGCCTGCTTTGGCTCGAGCTCCTCAACGATTGCCTCAACTACGTAGCTGCAGTCAGCCAGGCCGGAGAGGTCGGTTGTGACGGTCACGCGATCTGCGCGGGCTGGATCTTCGAGTCGACCGGCAAGCTTTGCGATCTGCGCGGTTGCGCGCTCTGCCGATGCGTCTGAACGAGCCCAGAGGACAACATCGCCGGAGCCTGCGGCTGTTGCAGCCAACCCGGTTGCGATTGCTCCTGAACCTGCGATGCCGATCGTCTCAGTCATTACGATGTTCCTCCCTGTCGGTATTGGCTGCGGCCATTGGTAGCCGCGCGCAAGAGTACGCGACCGAGCGCGATCCGGTCCTGTCGGGCGGTGGTGGGGACTTCGATTACGGCGCTAGCTCCGCCACAAAATCGGATTCGACGCGGTTTGACTGCGCGGTCAATTCGTACAACTTCTGATCGGCTGTCCAGCCAAAAGAGGTCGATTGGAAAGGCCATTGCGAAGGTGTGAACCGATCCGGTTCCCGGCAGCAGCAGGGCGAGCCCATGTTCTGGAGTTAGGTTGCGACCTGCGAGGCCGAGAAGCCTTGCGCGCCAGCTATTTGCAATCGCTATTTCGGGCGAAGTGTCTTCGGCTAGGCGAGGCAGTTTGTCAAGACGTCGGCGCACATAGTTAAGAGGCGGTTGCCCCGATCAATTCGCCCCTCAGGCGATGCTGTCAACCGCAAAGCCGGTTGCTGAAGGCGTAATCGTCAATGGCCCGGCCGTGAGTGGTGAGACTGGCGTGTTTGCATTCCAGCCGACCGGCGCAAGGTCATTTGGTGAATCAGGGTGGAAGATTGCTCCAAGTAGCTGGTTCTGTAGCCGTCCAGCGCCAAGTTCGAATTGGCCTCCGCCGTAACAGCCGATCCCGTTTAGCTCGCAGTAGTCATAGCTGTCAAGCAAAGGTTTGAGACCGCCAAGGCGTGAAGGCTTGATGTTGACCATCCGCGGCTTGAAGGCGAGGTTCTCAATGTCGGCGACGCTTTCGATCGGCGCATCCCACGTGATTCGGTCTCGGTGTGGGATCAGCAGTTCGTTGATCGCCGGGTCATTGATGTCTGGGTCCTCAATCAGTGCTTCGGGAAGTGCGGCGATGACTCGCGCGTAGAGGTCAACATCACCCTTCTGGTCAACGACTGTGCCGCTGTAGAGCGCTTTGAAGTCGACTGACTCAACTGCGCCTGTCGCTGCGAGGGCGACAAGCAGCTCGTCCGTCCAACTATCGGTTGGGTCAAGTTTGAAGTTAAGCGTTGGGGCGATCGCGAGTCGCTGTGTAATCGGTTCAAGCGATGCTGGCTCGCCAAGTCTGATCGAGACGACAAATGAAAGCTCTTGAACTTCGCGATTCAGCACCTGTGCAAGCGAAAGGTCGTTCTGCCTGAGCGCTAGGTCGAGTGCCGCCGAATCGAATGCCCAGCGTCTGTAGAGGCGGGATACCTCACGCTCCGGTGACTTGGTCGGGAATAGGTCGAGTTCAGCAATTTGGCCGCAGAACTGGCCGAGGGTCATGTGGCCGCGCGGCAGGTCTCCAGCTGGGCCTGCGGCTTGGAAAGCATCATGGTCCTCGCCGTCGTAGACAACATCCTCACCAACACCCTCAAGGCCGGCGCCGGTGATGTGAATCAATGTGCACTTCCTCAGGAAGCCGGAGGAAACCTCCTCCGCGCGCCCCTCAAGACTGTAAGCATCAACTTCGAGCGGAAGCTCTTTTATTAGGTCCCAGGTCGCCATTTGCTTGATCCTAATCGCCTTTCTGGGTTGCGGGCGCCCAAATTAGTCCCTCTTCACTAGCTGCTCCGCCCGTGACGGAAGCTGCTCCAGCTATTTGCACTTGATGCTCGTCTAACCAGAGGGCCGTAAAGGCGGCGTCGAAGGCGTGGTCGCTTGAGGCAGCAAGCAGCGAAAGTCGCCTGTCGAACTGATTGCCACGACTCAGGATCGCGTCAACTCTTGCCTCGGCGCTGGTCTTGACCGTTGGTCCGATCGCGATCCTTGGCCAGACTTCAATAACGACCGGTGGCTCGGCCCTATCCCAGGGCCAAATGTTGAATCCGGCTGCGCGAAGCCGAAGCAGGTGAGGTAGTCCGCGCAGAGTTGACGCGCCAACCGATCCTGGCCCGCTTACTTGAAATGCACTCTTCGGCCGAGAGCCGGCGAGCTCTGAGATCCGGTCATCGAGGTCTGTTGCCCGGACTTCCGGCTGGTCTGGTCCGAAGCTTGGCTTCTTGCCAGTCGCCGCGCTCCAAAACGGGGGAGAGCAGTCGCGAAGCCAGGTTTCACCCTCGTCGGCCGCAAGTGACCAGAGTTCGGTCGCGTCGCTCAAGCCCCGCTGATGGAGAAACCAAGCTGGCAGCGAAAAGGCGAAGTCGAGACCAACGATCAATCGATCGTCCATCTGCTTTTCGCTGATCAGAAAGTCAACGGCTTCAGTCCGGCCGATGTTCGTCGTCAGATTGGTCAGCTTGCCGTTGGCGGCCTCGGCGATCGCAATGCCGCTCTTGCCGTCGCCCTGTTTGGCGCCCGACCAGTCAACGGCGATCGCTCGAAGTCCGCTCAATTGTCAGGCGTCAGGCGAGAGCGGCGTGAGCGCGGCTTCGATCTGGGCGCGCTGCGACTCAAACTGTGGTGGCAGGACGATCTTGCTGCCAAGTGATTCGAGTGGTTCGTCAACCGTGAAGCCCGGTCCGGGGGTTGCGAACTCGTGAAGCAGACCGTCCGGTGTACGGAAGTAGACCGAGTGGAACCAGAAGCGATCGATCATCTCCGTTGGCCGCAGGCCAGCATTGGCGATTTTCAGCCGCCAAGCCTCAAGGTCACCATCGCCTTCAGTGGCTGTCCAGGCGATGTGATGAACCGCCCCCGCACCCTGAATGTGGTTAGTCGGTGGTGCCTCCTCGAACAGCAGCTTTGCGCTGCGCGATGGGCCCTTGCCCTCAGCCACCGCTCCATCGCCTGAAAGGCCGAACAGGTTGCGAACTGTCGCTGCTGATTGATCGGGATCGTTTGAGTGGATGCGAAGCCCATCGAAGCCCCGCAGGGCGAACTCCTCTGGAACATCGTTTGAGGTAGCCGTCAGAGGCGGTTCGTCCGTGCCGGCGACAATCAGTTCATGGCCGAGGCTTTCACGGTCAGAGAAGTGCAGTGACCCGTTCTCGCGTTGAGTCCCGACTCGCTCTTCGGCGAGGCGCCGCTCCCAAAAGTCAAGCGCGTCCTCGTTTGCGACGCGCCAGCGGATCGTGTGTGCGGCGCCCGAGCCAGCAACAACCGGTGGCAGTCCCTGAAACTCAAAGAAGGTCAGGTCCATGCCGGGTGAGGCATTGTCATCCCCAAAGAACAGGTGCCAAACAGTCGGTACATCCTGATTGATCGTCTTCTTGACCAGCTTCAGGCCAAGGACACGCGTGTAGAAGTCAACGCATGCCCGGGCGTCAACTGTGACGCAGGTGATGTGGTGGAGACCATTTGGGATCATCAGGCGACCTTATCGAAAGTTAGTGGCAGTCCGGCTTGCGATTAGCTCGCCAGCATTGGCAAGCGCTTTGTCACTGAGCAGCCTCCCGAAAAGCGAACGATTGCTCGAAATTGATTGATAGGCAAAGTCAATAAGTCGCGGCGAAACGCCAGCCATCGGTTTGAGGACTTGGCCGCCGCGCAGTCTTAGGGCAACCTCAGGTGCCGCCTTTCCTCCTGAAAGGACAGTTCCATCGCCGAGCACTGCGTGTGCGCTGGTAAGCCACTGCCCGGGAGGTAGGCCGGTGAGAAGGGTCTCTCCCTCGACTGACTGGATGGCAACCGGCTGCAGTGATCCCGGATTCGAAAGCTGCAGCAGTTTTGCGACCGACCACCGGCAGAATCCGCACTCGCGGTCGTAGAGCAGTGAAATTGGCTCAGGCAACGGCTGCAGCAAGCTGGCGGATCGTCTGTTCCTTCATCTCGGCATCACCGCAAGGGATGGCGCCAATTTCATCAACGCCAATTCCTTCAAACTCTGCGATTCGGTCGGCGAGCTCATCAGCGGTCGTTGAGATCGTGCCAAGGTCAATCAGCTCGTCACTTAGAGCAGTGGCGGCGCCGAGCCTGTCGCCGCCGAGGAATGCTTCCTGGCAAGCCCGTGCCGACTCGCCGACGCCGTATTTCTCGGCTAAGTCGACATAGAAGTTCTTGCCCTTTGCTCCCATTGCCCCGAGGTAAAAGGCAAGCCACGGCCTAGTTGCTTCGCGAGCCTCCTCAACGGTATTGGCAACGGCGACTGGGATCACGGCGGAGATGTCAATCTCATCCGGATCGCGACCGGCCTTTTCAGCACCTCGGTGCAAGGGGTCGCGCAGAATCGATGGGTTGTGTGGGCTGTACATGAATGGAAGCCAGCCGTCGGCGATCTCGCCGACCTGTTCAACTGCGCGTGGTCCGATCGCTCCCAAGTAGATCGGGACCTTCTCTTGGACGGGCCTGCCGAGTAGCCGCAGCGGCTTGCCGAGCCCAAGACCTTTGTCAGGGTCGGAGGGGATAGTCCAAAACTCGCCTTCATAGCTGAGCTTCTCACCATTCATTGCCTTGCGAACAATCTCCACATACTCGCGTGTTCGAGTCACCGGCTTTTCAAACGGCACGCCGTACCAACCCTCAGAGACCTGTGGACCGGAAAGGCCAAGGCCGAGCTTGAATCGTCCTTTTGAGAGCACATCCAGCGCCCCC
>Ga0194042_1000812_pt1 | contig 10542 bp, 8 predicted proteins | sample JunL4412m_MetaG_FD_148974 | JGI IMG/M metagenome (GOLD analysis project Ga0194042, IMG submission 148974) | Anoxic zone freshwater microbial communities from boreal shield lake in IISD Experimental Lakes Area, Ontario, Canada - Jun2016-L442-12m | ecosystem: Environmental > Aquatic > Freshwater >...
TTGTGCCTACGAAGTGACCGACGACGCGGGCGAAGCACGGACGGTTCCGAAATCGAGCGTGAAGGTAACTCCCACCGAAAGCTGACATATCGTCTGGCGATGCAGTCGAAACGGAATCCGAAGATGCAGACATTTTCAGCATGAAACAAATGGCAAGAAGCTATTGATTGAAATTGCAACCGTGGCGTTATTGAAGCGCCACGGTTGATTGGAATCGAACGACCTTATCAAAGTAAACCGAGAAGTCTGTGAATAGTATCACCTTTACCTCGGTCAGCTTCCCATTCCTTCTCACCAAGGCTCGATAGTCGCTCGCGTAACGGTGACAGTATTCTTGTTATAGTATCTGGTCGAACATACCCAAAATCTCTTTGAAAATCAGCAGTGGTATATCTCCCAAACTTAGCAAACATGTATGCGGACCAAAACCAATAACGAAGTGGCTTGTGGGTATGCTCCATGACTGTTTCCTTTAGGATGCTCAGTTGCCTACGGTATTTGCATTGGGTACATCGAACTGCAAAGCGTCCAGTTATCCAACGAAATTTAACCCCGCCGCATTTCGGGCATTTAAAACCTGCGACAAGCCGAACTGAAAGTATGTACCGCAAGCACTTTTGATTGCTCGAAAATCGCCTTTTGAATAGGTTTTCGTTTGGCAGGAATTTCATTCAATATATGGCCTCTCGTTGGTGCATAAAGCGTGTGGTCGCAATCTCTCAAAAATATTTTTAAAAATTGTTCAATCCGCCTATGAGTACCGAGTAATAAAATTTTTATTGGACTCGCTTTCCGCATTATCGTCATAGGAACGTTTTTGCGCTACGCAAGAAAATACATTTTTCGACGACGACTTGCCTGTGGACTCACAGTGTTGTCTAATTCAGTCAACGGGAAAGAACTAGCCGGAAGTGAACTAACGAACCCCTTGGAGGAATTATGAGTACATTGTTACAGCCCGCGTTCAAGCAAGAAAACTCAGGTGAAGCAGTCGCAGTTGACCTGATTGAGGCGGCGAGGTTGCTTACCGTTTCTACTAAAACAATCCGACGCGAAATCAATCGTGGCAAGCTGAAAGCACTTCGGATTGGACGGGTTTGGCGTGTGCGGATTGCTGAAATCAATTCATACGCAAAACGGTTAGAAGCAGTGAACGGTTAAACTAGAAAGGAATACGTCATGAAGCCCAAGAAAGTCGTCTGCAAGAAAAGCGGTCGGAAAGGATTTAAGTACCGGTATATGGACCCGGTTATTCGCACTCGTGAATTCAAAACCATCTACCTGTCGGAATTGTGTGAAGCGAACAAAGCAATGCAAATGATTCTCGAATGTCGGGAGATGTTGAACGCGGTCAACGGATAAACCAAAGTTAGGAGAAAAGCATGACCCCAAAGAAAGTCGTCTGCAAGAAAAGCGGTCGGAAAGGATTTAAGTACCGGTATATGGACCCGGTTATTCGTAAACGTGACTTCAAAACCATCTACCTTTCGGATGTGCGTGATGCGAACAAAGCAATGCAGCTATTTCTCGAAAGTCGCGAGAAGTTAAAGATGGGATTGCCTGATAATTCCGGCTGGCAGTTGTTATATGCCAAAATTGTTGAGCGGTTCGTCAAGGAATCCATGATTTCCTCGGATGCGCGGCGAAAGTGCCTTCGGCAGTATCTTGACGCCAATCCGTTGGAATTGGAAGTCGGCGCGGAACTCTCGCAAATGGGAACACTGACTCAAAAATGCCATGCGTTGATGAAAACGCATGGCGAAGGCTACGTCCGAAAAAGAGTGCAGCAGACGCTCAAACAAATGACGACGTGGGCCGCGTCGGTTGGCATTTTTCCTTACGACCCGCTTGCAACTTGGAAAAAGTTCCCACGAACAGTCGAGGCTCCCAAAAAGCGGGCGTGGCAACCCGACGAACTGCGTTCCTTTCTTGATGCGGCGGACGAATTGGACCAGATTCACAATCGACGCTTTCCTAGCCGAATTATTTTTATCGGCCTTCTGATTACAGGAAATCGACCCGGCGTCGTTTTGCGGGCGAAAATTGCTGATTTGGATACGAATCGGCTTGTACTACCGTCCGGTTCAGGAAAGAAGCGAAACGGAATGGCAACCATTCCCGTGGAATTCCGCAATCAGCTTTCAGAGTATCTCCAACTGCGAGACAAACCGGATTCCAAAGAAACTCTTTTTGTCACTTCCACGGGCAAAGGAATTGACCTTCGAAACATTCAGGATTTGTACGAGCAAATCAACACGTACACGGGTGTCCTTCGTCATTGGCCGGAGAAAGATTTCGCGAATTTGGCTGTTGAGCCGGTTGAAGTGGCCGCTGCGATTCGTCTTGGACGTGTGAAGATTGATGGAGCACCACCACGTTCTCTGGAAAAGATTGCGAAGAAAAACGCGCGAATTGAAGCGATTCAGCGATTGGCTGAAATGCTTCGTCCAGACGTTGAGCGGTTCACAAAGGGCCGTCCGCTTTATTCGCTTCGCATGACCCATCGAATGTGGGCAAGCCGGTTCGTGAATGGGGATTGTTTTCGACTCCAATGCGGATGGTCGTCAAAGGAAATTGCGGACAAAAACTACTTTGACCCGCGTTTGGTGGACCCGTGGCAATCGTCGAAAGCAGTTTGGGAAGTACTGAAAGGTTCCAAATCGTTGATCGCAGAAAACAAGCCAACGGCCATGATCTTTGCAGGGAGCGCGGAAAATGTGGGGTAGTTTGTGGCACGAAAACGGGGTTTTGATGAAAAACGTCAAAGGAGTGGTGACGATGATTTTATTGCAAGTCTTTGTGGGAATGGAGGTTGAAAGAGGCTCCTCGACCTGGATTCGAACCAGGAACCCTCGCATTAACAGTGCGATGCTCTACCGTTGAGCTATCGAGGAGTGAACCGCGTTTGGATGACATGTGGCGGTTTGGGACTATTCTCTGAGCGAAAGCGTTGCGCGCTCGGCTACTGAAGAGGGAATAACTATAGCAGAACTCGCGGCCCTGTCAAGGCAGTGTTTGAAATATCGCGCATTTTTCTGTATTTTTTCAAGCGGGTTCGGAGTCTTACACTTGCGAGGGTCTTCGCGCTCGTTATAGTCATGTTCGGGTGGGGGCCCTCAATTAAGGAGTGTGTTTCATGCTGCGGCTCACCATTATCAGTTTCCTAGTGTTATGCGTGTCGTTGTCCGCGTTCGCTGAAAGCGCAGTGGATCTCCTTGATATTAATACGGGCGCACCCGTGAACCGTCCCCGACCTTCCGGACCTGATTCCAAATCGTCAGAACAGAAATCGACCACTCCAGATGCTCCACTAAAAGAAGTCATCGATGAACCCGGTTTCAAAGCATCCGTTAAAATTCCGGGACGACCGAGCCCAAAATTTGATCAAAGCAGCACGAACTCCAATTCCATTCCCACGCCTAAAATAAAGGGCTGGGCGGTACCGCTTGAAGAAGGCGCGTCCGGCCCGATCCGGTCTGCGTCAGAACCGGCAGAATCCACCACCGAAAAAAGCAGCCACGCGACGGAAGTCATCAGCCCTTCATTGGCGGCGGCGATTGCGAAAGAAAAGGCCGGGGCCAAGCCTGCGGAAATGATCCCCCTTTATAAGGCGATTGTGGCCGCTGAAAAAGATAGCGCAGCGGCGCACTATCGGTTGGGACTGGCTCAGTTGCATGGCGTTGAAACGCAGAATGGACTGCTCGAAATGGAAGCAGCGATTGCGTTGCAGCCGAAGAATCCGAAATATTTGTGCGACTACGGGATCTCCGCCTTGCGTGCCGGCTGGATCGAAAAATCGTATGCTGCGATTCAAGCGGCGATCACGATTAATCCCAACAGCGCGCGGTATCACAGCGCGCTTGGCGACGTTCATTTGACGGCCCAGCACATTCCGGAAGCCATTGATTCGTACACGCGCGCGGTGAAATTGGATGCGGAGAATTCGGCTTATTTTTACAACCTCGGTTTGGCCTTCATGCGTTGCAACGAATACAAACGCGCGATCGAAATTTTCTCCGAAGCGATCCGCATCAAGCCGGTGTCGGCATACCATTGCAGCCGGGGACTGGCGTTTGAGAATTTGAAGGTTCACAAAAACGCGTTTCAGGATTATGGCATTGCGATCAAGCTCGATAAGAACAACCCGTACGCGCACTACCTTCTCGCCGGAATTTGCAGCGACCGCGAGGACCCGACGTACACGAATAAATTCGAAGCCATCGAGCACGCAGGAAAAGCAGTGGCGTTGACGAATGGAAAAAACGCACAGTATTTGATGGGACTTGCCCGAGCGTATCGCGTGGCCCGCGATTACGAACGCGCGTCGGACTCCGCGAAAAAAGCTGTCGAACTCGAACCCGCCCGCGCTGATCTGCGCCGCGAATATTCTGAAATCGTAGCGAGTAAAATGCAGGGCATTGAAAAGTAGTCGGACCATTTGTTGTGCAGGCTTCCAGCCTCCAATCTTCCTATGCAGGCAGGAAGCCCGCACCATAATTTTATTCTCTATTGGACGTCTCGCCAGCACCACAGTACCCATGAATTTTAGCAGGACAGAACATCTCACTCACCTCATTTCAAATGCTCCATTCTTCACGTCTACGCTGCGGCGATTCCGGTGTAAATGATCGGAGATCGGTGGTGAATTTTTGTCCGGCGAAATTCCCGGATGAAGTCTATTTTGAAATGGTTCGAATTTTCAGTACACACGGCGGAAGGTTTGAATACACTGTTCGCTCACATTAATTTCACGGCGGGTGCGGAAGAGGTCGATTCAATGGAAGTCAATAAACGGATAGCAGCAGCGCTCAAATTGGAACTCAGCCAGGTAGTAGGTGCGGTGGCATTGCTAAAAGAAGGGGCCTCAATTCCTTTTTTAGCGCGTTACCGTCGCAAACAAACCGGTGGGCTGGACGAAGCGGCGTTGTCTCGGTTGAAAGAAAAACTGGACGAATTCGCAGACGATGAATCGCGCCGGGAAACGGCGATGAAGTCGATTCGCGATGGCGGCAAATTGACGCCAGAGCTGGAAGAGAAGATTCAGAAAGCCGAATCGCGCGACGAATTGGAAGACCTCTACATGGCCTTCCGCTCGCGCCGCCGGACGCGCTCCAACGCCGCGAAACACAAAGGCCTCGAACCGCTCGCCGACATCATCGCGAAGCAAGAGACCGGCACCGCGACACCCGACGAAGTCGTCAAGCCGTTCATCAGTGAAGAGAAGGGCGTCAAGGATGTCCAGGAAGCGCTGGCAGGTGCGCGCGATATTCTCGCCGAGAACATCGCCGAAGAACCGGCCTGCCGCAAGATCGCCCGCGACTTGCTGATCGGTGAAGGCAAAGTCACCACGAAGCCGCGCGAAGGCGTTGATCTCTCCAAGGGCAAGTACGCGGCATTCGCGAGCTTCTCCGAACCGATTGCGAAAGTGCCGGGACACCGCTTGCTTGCCGCGATGCGTGGAGCGTCCGAAAAACAGCTCTATCTTTCACTCGACGCGCCCAAGGATAAAGTGCTGGTCGATCTGAAGGCCAAGGTGATCACCAATGCCGAAGCGCCGCTGAAGGCTGAATTGGCGCTGGCTGTTGAAGAATGCTACGAACGCTTGCTGGGCCCGGCGCTCGACAACGATTTGCGTTTGGAATTGAAGCGGAATGCAGAAAACGAAGCGATTGATGTCTTCGCGAAAAACCTCCGCGCCATTTTGTTGCAGTCCCCGTTTGGATCGAAGGCCGTCCTCGCGGTTGGGCCAGCGACGAAAGCGCCGTGGAAAATTGCGGTCATTGGTGCGGACGGAAAAATCGTTTCGCACACCACGCTTCAACCGAACAAAGATGAAGAAGAAAAGAAGAAGACTGGCGACGAGATCGTGAAGCTCATCAAAGAACATGCGATCACGGCTGTGGCTGTCGTAAACGGTTCGGGCGCGAAAGAAGCTGACGCGCTAATCCGCGATGCGTTGAAAGCGGCCGACGTGAAAGACGTCGCGCGCGTTCCGATTCATGAAGGTGCGTCCTCTGCGTTTGCCGCAACCGCTCAAGCGCGCGAAGAAATGCCGGAAGTTGATAACGCGATGCGCACGACGGTGTCGGTCGGTCGGCGCTTGCAAGACCCGCTCGCTGAAATTTTGAAACTGGATCTGAAGACGATTCCGCTTGGCCAGTTCCAGCACGATGTCGATCAAGCTGCACTGCAGCGCAAGCTCGAAGAAATCGCGCGCTCAGTGGTCGCGCAAGTCGGTGCGAATGTCAACGCCGCGAGCGAAGCGGTGCTGCGTTACGTACCGGGATTGAACGCCGAAATCGCAAAAGCGATTGCCGCTCGACGTAAAGAAAGTGGCCCGTTCAAATCGCGCGAGGAATTGAAAGCTGTTGTCGGAATCGATGCGAAGACGTTCCAGCACGCCGCCGGATTCCTGCGTGTTTCGGATGCTGAAAACATTCTCGACCGCACGACCCTTCATCCCGAACGCTACGCCGTTGTCGAAGCGCTCGCCATCAGTGCGGGATCGACCGTCAAGGACCTCGCCGGGAATTCCGAAGCACTCAGCAAGTTGAGCGCGAAGGGCGAAGTCGCTGGCGAGACATTGACGCACGGCGAAGTCAAAGAGATCGCCGCTGAATTGGGCGCGCCGGGCCGAGATGCGCGAAACGCGTTCATCCCGCCGCAATTCAATGAAGAAGTTCAAGATATCAACGATCTGAAGGAAGGCATGGTGCTCAACGGCATCGTGACGAATCTGGCGCAGTTCGGCGCGTTCATCGATGTCGGAGTCCATCAAGACGGACTCGTGCACATCTCCGCCGTGACGCACAAATTCATCCGTGATCCTTCAGAAGTGTTGACCGTCGGCCAGCACGTCAAAGTGAAGGTGCTCGCCGTTGATGCCGAGAAGAAGCGCATCAGCTTGTCGATCAAAGCGCTCGAAGAAATTCAGCGCCGCCAGCCGCGTCCGGCACGTGCTCCGCGTGAAAACGCAGCACCGCGAGAAGGCGCTCCGGCTCAAGCAGCCGGTGGAGAAGGATCACAGCAACCGCGTCAGCCTCGACGTTTTGACCGCCCACGCGGACCACGGCCAGACGGTCGTACGAACGTAGGTCAGGTGGCACCGTCTACAGCTCCTGCCGGAGTCGCTGGTGAAGGCGCAACGGTTCAGTCGCCAGCACCAGCTCACGGTGATCGTGCGCCGCGTTCATCCGAAGCGCCGCGCCGCGACCGCTTCAGTGGTGCAAGTGATCGTCGTGCAGGTCCGGGTGGTGCAGGCGCACCGCGCGGTCCGGGTGGTGCCGATCGCGGCGCTCCAAGCGCAGATCGTTTCGCGCCGAAGAAGCCGGAACCGGGCAAGCCGGATTACTCGAAGTTCTACGTGAAGGGCAAGCGTCCCATGCCCGGCAAAGACAAGAAGACCGAACGCCCAGACTCAGGTGCAGCGGCGTCTCGCGATGAAGTCCGCGAAGTCATGCGTAAGCAGAGCACCGGCGGAACGTCGCTCGCCGATTTGTTTAAGCAGGCCGGCGTCAAAGAAGAATAGTTGTAGATTGCCAGCGAAACAGAATCACGTTTCAGAAACGCGGCCTTTAATGGGCCGCGTTTTTGTTTGGTGACTTTCGCGGTTGAGGTGTAGTCCGATACACACTTTTAAGGAACATCATGCGATCAAAATTCAATGGAATACTCGCCGTTGCTCTGACGTTGTTTTCGATTGTTCTTCACGTCGCCGCAGCGGAAAAGCTCAACGTGCTGCTGATCGTCTCGGACGATTTGTGTACCCATCTGTCGTGCTATGGCGATCCACTCGTTAAATCGCCGAATGTTGACAGACTCGCCGCGCGGGGTGTCCGCTTTGAACATGCGTACTGTCAGTACGCGCTCTGCAATCCATCGCGCGCTTCTTTTTTGACAGGCTTGCGCCCGGACACGACGCGCGTGTATGACAACGCAATTCAATTCCGTAAAAATGTTCCTGACGCTCAAACGGTGGGGCAGACGTTTCAGAAAGCCGGGTACTTTGTCGCACGTGTTGGCAAGCTGTATCATTACGGCGTCCCGGCACAAATCGGAACCGACGGACTCGACGACGAACCGTCCTGGGCCGAGCGCATCAACCCGAAGGGCCGCGACATCGACGATTTCAATATGATCGAGCGTATTGAACTGACCAAGGACGGCAAAGCTGAATGGTCGAAGACGACGTCGCTCCATCAACTGGGTGCGACCCTTTCGCGACTTCCCGCCGCAGGTGCCGACGAAGAACAGACCGACGGAAAAATTGCAAACGAAGCCATCGGACTTTTGGAGAAACACAAAGACGGACCGTTCTTCGTCGCCTGCGGATTCTTTCGGCCGCACACGCCGTATGTCGCTCCGAAGAAATATTACGACATGTACCCGCTCGACAAAATCCAATTGCCAACGGTCCCCGCAGGCTATCACGACACGATTCCTGCGCCGGCGTTGCAATTGAAAAAAGTCGAAGGCGCGATGACGGACACGCAGCGTAAAGAAGCAATCCAAGCTTACTTCGCCGCAACAAGTTTCATGGATGCGCAACTGGGCCGCGTGATCGACGCGCTCGACCGTTTGAAGCTCACGGAGAAAACAATCGTCGTCTTCATGAGCGACCACGGCTACCATTTGTACGAACACGGTGCGTGGCAGAAACAGACGCTCTTCGAAAACGCCGCGCATGTCCCGCTGATCATCTGCGCGCCTGGAAAAACGGCTGGGAAGTCAAGTCCGCGCACCGTTGAACTCGTCGATCTGCATCCGACATTGGCTGACCTCGCCGGCCTTTCAATCCCAGCGAAACTGGACGGCATCAGTCTCCGCCCGCTCGTCGAAAATCCCACAGCTGCATGGGAGAAGCCCGCGCTGTCGCAACAAATGCGTGCGAAGAGTAAGGGCTATTCGATCCGCACCGAAAAATGGCGCTACACTGAATGGGACGGCGGTGAAAAGGGCGTGGAATTGTATGACGAAGAGAAGGATCCTAACGAACTCAAAAATCTTGGAAGCGCAGCGGAATTCAAAGAGACGGTGGCGAAGATGAAGACGTTGCTGGAGGCTACGAAGAAACCACATTAGGAGCGGCGGCAATCCTGTCGCCGTGTCGCGAGCATGCAACACGCGGATGTGATTTGAACTATTGCGATGAGACAAAACAAGGCGGGCTATAAGCCCGCCCTATTTTTTTAGATGTCTAATCCTATCGTTTAGAATCCCGCGTACTTCACCTTGTACGTTTCGTCGACGGGTGCGTTTTTTGAGGCATGTGCAGTGAGCGACAGAGGCAGAGTAGTGCCTGGCTGTAACTGTAAAGCTCTTCCGCCTCTCATTCATTCTCGCTCTGCGAATGCCTCAAAAAATTCAACCTCGGCTTTCACATGACGCGCCGACTGAACAAGGTGAAATATACAAGAACCGGATGAGCCAAAAATAAAGTGGAATAGTTTGGTTGCCCGTTATTGAAACGGTTGAACGCCTGGCGTGTGCTTGTCCAAAACAACGCAGGCAAAAGTTCGCTCAAGCAGACCGATCAAATTAGCGTTGACGGACCACGAAATCGAACCGATGATACTTTTTAGAATCGTGGCTCTTGTGTGCCATGTGCCCTTTTCCCGGTGAGGTCTCGACAACCATTTTTCGACCGGTCTAGTGGCTTTTACCTTGTTTATTCCAAAAATTGCCCTATCCAGTTAACGGCGTTGGGTGCCACCCGGCCGACTCAATTGACTGTATGAAGAGAGTAAAAAATGAATCTTCCCCCGTCCGAATCAATCCTAGCACCATCCCCCGAAGCCCGCCAAAAACTCGCGGTCCTCGAAAGTCTCTTGCGCGGCTACAAAAGCTTGATTGTGGCCTATTCCGGCGGCGTCGATTCTGCATTCCTCGCCGTCGTCGCCGCACGTGTTTTGAACGACAAAGCGCTCGCCGTCACCGCCGATTCAGAATCCCTCGCGCCCGAAGAATTGGACGACGCGAAAGCACTCGCCGTCCGCTTCAACCTGCGCCATGAAATCGTTCGGACGCATGAATTGAGCGACGAAAACTACGCCTCGAATCCGCTCAACCGCTGCTATTTTTGCAAATCCGAATTGATGACCAAGCTGCTGAAATTCGCCGATGAACGCGGTGGCCCGGTCGCCCTCGGAGCAACCATGGACGACTTGAGCGACATCCGCCCGGGCGAAAATGCAGCCAGCGAACGCGGAGCCGTTTTTCCGTTGCGCGACGCAAAATTGTTCAAGCATGAAATCCGAGCGCTCTCGCACGAGATGAATCTGCCGACGTGGGACAAGCCCGGAGCCGCGTGTTTATCCAGCCGTATTCCGTTCGGCGAACGCGTCTCAGCGGAAAAGCTTTCGCAAATCGCGCGGGGCGAGTATTATCTCCACAAAGCCGGTTTCCGTGAATGCCGCTTGAGGCACCACGGCACGATTGCGCGCATCGAAGTACCGCCGGAGATGTTCGCGTCCGTGCTCGAAAAAGGAGCCGACATCGCGCGTGAATTGCGCGCCATCGGTTTCGCTCATGTGACGCTGGGGG
>Ga0194042_1000820_pt1 | contig 10485 bp, 8 predicted proteins | sample JunL4412m_MetaG_FD_148974 | JGI IMG/M metagenome (GOLD analysis project Ga0194042, IMG submission 148974) | Anoxic zone freshwater microbial communities from boreal shield lake in IISD Experimental Lakes Area, Ontario, Canada - Jun2016-L442-12m | ecosystem: Environmental > Aquatic > Freshwater >...
CACCACCGCCAAGGTGTCCGACGACATCGCCGTGGTGGGTCGCGGCCAGTTGAGCTACCTCACCAAGGTGGATGGGCAGCTCACCAACGGCCTGTACCCGTTTGTGGCGTCGATGGCCGACGGCTGGGAGGTCACCAGCATGGAGTTCCTCGACCCGTCGCACTCCATCTACGCGCTGCGCCCGGCGAGCCCCCTCGAGGTCACATGGGGCTTCTACTCGCCCGACGCCGCCTTCTGTTACCCCGGTGGAGAGGGTCCGGTCTCGGCCTAGGGATCTCTCGCAGTAACGGCCTGGCTGCACCGGGAGGTCGAACTCCCGGTGCAGCGGTGGCCAGCGTCCTCTGTGCCGTCGGGGTATCGACTGCGGCCATCGGAATGGCCCGCTTCCGCCGCGCACGCGACGAGCCCGGCGTGGCGTTGCCGTTCTGCGTCTCGCCACCGCGGCTCCACATGCGTCAGGTGGCGGTGGAAGCCGCCCCGCCGACCTCGCCGAGGTTCGGTGCAAGGTCGGTGTGGTGATGGATCATGCGCCAGCGGCCATTCTCAAGGCGGAATGCGCTGGTAAAGCGGTGTCGCGTGGGCACGCGCTCGCCGTCCACGATGTTGTGGCCCTGTTCAACCCCCAACGCGTAGCCGATGTCCGCACCCTGAATGATGCGTACGTCAATGGGCTCAACATGGCCACCCATCCCCGCAGCCACCAGACCGTCGAACTGTCCCACCACGTCAGCGGGGCCTACAAGGCAGCCGCCAAAGGGGCCGAGCAGCGTGATGTCGTCGGCCTGCGACCAGACGTCGTGCATCGGGGCGGCGTCACCATTGAAGGCGGCATTCAGCGCCACATAGAAGCCATCATTTGCGGTACGCACATCGGTCATCGGGTCACCTCGGCGGTTTGAAGGTCAAGAGGCGATCGTGGGAGGTGGTCTGCACCGCGACCACGATCCGGTGAAGTGCATGGGCCAGCCATTGAGCCGGCGCACGATGTGAGGATATGTGCAGCAGCACGGCGATGCCGTCCGCAGCCGCGCGCCGTTGTCGCGGGCGCGTCGGTGACCGGTCGCTAGCCTCCGCCCCGTAATCGCAGGCACGGGATACGTCCCATTCCCCCGCCTGAGTATCGCGCTGTCATCACAGGAGAAAACGTCATGGGAAGCGACGCCAAGTGCCCGGTAATGGGCGGCAATCACGAGGGCACCACCAACCGCGATTGGTGGCCCAACCAGCTTGATCTGCGAATTCTTCAGCAGAACCCGCCGGCCGCCGACCCCATGGGGCCCGAGTTCGACTACGCAGCGGAGTTCAAGACCCTCGACCTTGACGCTCTGGCACGTGATGTTGACGCACTCATGACCGACTCTCAGCCCTGGTGGCCAGCCGACTACGGCCACTACGGCCCCTTCTTCATCCGCATGGCGTGGCACAGCGCGGGTACCTACCGCATTCAGGATGGTCGCGGTGGTGCCGGCACCGGCAACCAGCGGTTTGCACCGCTCAACAGCTGGCCCGACAACGTGAGCCTCGACAAGGCCCGCAGGCTGCTGTGGCCCGTCAAGCAGAAGTACGGACGCAAGATCTCGTGGGCCGACCTCATGGTCTTCGCGGGCAACCGTGCGCTCGAGACGATGGGCTTTACGACCTTCGGCTTCGCCGGGGGCCGCGAGGACATCTGGGAGCCGGAGGAGGACATCAACTGGGGCGCCGAGCGCGAGTGGCTGGGCGACCAGCGCTACACGGGCGATCGCGACCTCGCCAACCCGCTGGCTGCCGTGCAGATGGGCCTCATCTACGTCAACCCCGAGGGCCCCAACGGCACCCCCGACCCGCTGGCATCGGCCGTGGACATCCGCGAGACCTTCCGCCGCATGGCGATGGATGACGAGGAGACCGTGGCGCTGGTGGCCGGTGGCCACACCTTCGGCAAGGCACACGGCGCCGGCGACCCGGGCAAGTATGTGGGTCCGGCGCCTGAGGGCGCGCCAATGCACCAGCAGGGCCTCGGCTGGAACAACACCATGGGTTCCGGGAGCGGTGACGACACCATCTCAAGCGGCGTCGAGGGTGCGTGGACCAACACGCCGATCACCTGGGACAACTCATACCTCGAGATCCTGTTCGGCAATGAGTGGGAGCTGACCAAGAGCCCTGCAGGCGCTCAGCAGTGGACTCCCAAGGGCGGCGCGGCCGCGGGTACGGTGCCCGACGCGCATGACCCCTCCAAGTCGCACGCGCCCATGATGACCACCGCCGACATGGCACTTCGCATGGACCCGGCCTACGAGGTCATCGCGCGACGGTTCCTCGAGCACCCCGACCAGCTTGCAGATGCGTTCGCGCGCGCCTGGTTCAAGCTGACCCATCGCGACATGGGCCCGTACGTGCGGGGTCTGGGCACGATGGTGCCGGCCGAGCCACAGCTGTGGCAGGACCCAGTGCCCGCCGTTGACCACCCGCTGGTTGACGCCAACGATGTCGCGGCGCTGAAGGCGAGCATTCTCGCGTCGGGCCTCACGGTGGGGCAGTTGGTGTCCACCGCGTGGGCGTCGGCATCCACATTCCGTGGATCTGACAAGCGCGGCGGGGCCAATGGCGCCCGTATCCGGCTTGAGCCGCAGAAGGGATGGACGGTCAACGACCCGTCCCAGCTGGCCCAGGTGCTGAGCGTGCTTGAGGGCATCCAGTCCGAGTTCAACGCTGCCCGGACGAATGGCACGAAGGTGTCGCTGGCCGATCTCATCGTGCTTGGCGGCAGCGCCGGTATCGAGCAGGCGGCCAAGGAGGCCGGACACAGCATTGAGGTGCCGTTCACCGCGGGCCGCGCCGACGCGTCACAGGACCAGACGGATGTCGAGTCGTTCGCCGTGCTTGAGCCGACGACTGATGGCTTTCGCAACCACCTGGGTCAGGGGCACGCTCAGGCGGCCGAGTACCTGCTGGTTGACCGTGCAAACCTGCTCACGCTCACGGCACCCGAGATGACCGTGCTGGTGGGCGGCCTGCGCGTGCTCGGCGCCAATAGCGGGCAGTCGTCGCACGGGGTGCTGACCGACCGCCCGGGCAGCCTCACCAACGACTTCTTCGTGAACCTGCTGGACATGGACACGGAGTGGACGGCCACGTCCGACGCCGAGACCACATTTGAGGGTCGCACCCGCGGCACGGGCACGGTGCGCTGGACCGGTACCCGCAACGACCTGGTGTTCGGGTCGAACTCGCAGCTTCGGGCACTGGCAGAGGTGTACGCCTGTGCGGACTCCGGCGAGAAGTTCGTGGGCGACTTCGTGAGCACCTGGGTGAAGGTGATGAACCTGGACCGGTTCGACCTGGTGTGATCGGCAGCAGGGGCAGGGCCCACGGCACTAAGCCGCCGAAACGGCCACTTTTCGAGATCCGGGGACGTGACGCCACCCTATGTGGCCTAGGCGTGTAGGCACGACACCTAGACTGTCGCACGAGGTTCCCACCATTGAGGAGTTCCATGACTCGCCGTTCCCTTGCTGTCGCCAGCGCCCTGCTCGCGGCCGGCGCTATCGCCAGCCCGGCAGTGGCCGCCAGCATCATCGGGGGCAATCCCGGTGCATCTGATGGCCCCATCTTCGTTGCCGTTGAGGGCCCGCAGACCGGTGCTCAGGCATCGAATGGCCAGGACATGCTGCGCGGTGTGCAGTTGGCCGTGAATCAGGTGAACGCCAAGGGCGGCGTACTTGGCCGCCAGGTCCGCATCGTCAAGGCGAATGATCAGGCGAATCCGAGTCTGGCCAAGAAGGTGGCGGGTCAGGTCATCTCCGGCAGCAGCGTGGCCGTCATCGGCCCGTACAACTCGTCGGTGGGAGTCCTCAACCTGCCGCTCTACATCTCGAACAAGATCGTGCCGGTGCAGCTCACCTCCACCGACGACACCACGGGCGAGGGTGTCACGGTCCAGCCGAAGAACAGCCAGATCTCGCCGGTCGAGTTCAACTACATCACCACCGCGTTTGCCCCCACCAGGGTGTCGATGCTGGTGACGCAGTCCACCTACACCCGGGGTATGGCCGACCGCCTGCAGGCCAGTTTGCTCAAGAAGGGCGTGCTGGTCACCCAGATCCCCGTCGCCGAGGGTCAGGCCGATTACTCAGCAGAGGTCAAGGCAGCCCTCGCCGATAACCCGACGGTGCTGTACCTCAGCACGTACTTCCCTGAGGGTGCGCTCATCGCCAAGCAGTTTGCGGCGTCTGGCAGCCCTGCCAAGTGCTTCGCGGGTCTGGCCAACCAGGACCCGGGATTCATCACTGCGGCGGGCATCGCCGACAGTCAGGCGTGCGTGTTCAGTGGCGTGCCCGAGCCCACACAGTTCCCCACCGCAAAGAACTACGTCAAGCAGTACAAGGCCACGTTCAACAAGAACCCGGGCACGTGGGGCACCTTCACCTACGACTCAGCGAACATCCTGTTCGCGGCGTGGAAGAAGGCCGGAACCACCACCTACGCACCGGTCATCCGGCAGTTGAAGAAGACCACCAACTTCGCTGGCGCCACCGGCAAGATCACCATCGACACTCAGGGCAACCGCCCCAACGTGCCGGTGAAGATCCTGCGGGTCAACTCGCTGGGCACGTTCGTCGTTATCTCGTAGGGCCGTCTGCTGATCCTGCGCGCCCATCTCCCCTCTGGGAGTGGGTGCGCAGGATCAGTCGCAGATACCCAGACGCGCTGCGACGTGCGCGGCTTCGGTGCGGTTCTGGACACCCAGCTTGCGGTAGGCGTTGCTCAGGTGGAACTTCACCGTCTGCGCCGTGATGAAGAGGTCATCGCCGATAAGTGCGTTGGATCGTCCCCTGGCGGCCATCGACAGCACCTCGCGCTCGCGACCGGTCAGGCCAGCAGCCGCGGGAACATTGCCGTTGTGCTGCGGGCGGATCACGCCGCCGGCACACACGTGTCGCACCATCGCCGGCAAGTCGGCGATATTCATGGTCTTGCTCAAGTACCCGGCAGCACCGGCCTCAAGCGCCCGGGCCACGTGACTGTCGTCGCAGAGGTGCGAAAACGCGATGACGACGATCCCGGGGTAGTCAGCAACGATGGTCTCGATGTTCGTCAGGCCATCGTGGCTGCGCGTCCACGGCTCAATGAGCACCGCATCAGCGTTCACGTGAGGCAGCCCTTCGATGAGGGCTGCGAGTGATGTTGCCGACAGGACGACCTGGATGGTGCCGCTGGGGCGCAACGCCGCCGTGATCGCCACGGTCTGGACGAGGTGCTCGTCAAGCACAGCGAGTCGCGTGAAGTGACTGCCGGACTCAAGAGTTGATGCGGGTGCGGGACGCTGGTCGGTGAACATCGGTCACTCGCGAGCGGATTGGTGTGCGGCTGAATACGCAGCCTGTACCAAAATTGAAACTACTCGTGTTTCACCAATGACATAAGTCCATATCGGTCATAATCGCCATAAAACATGCGTATCAACGAATACGGTGTGCAGATTATGTAAAGGTTACGGCTGAAGAGTCGCACAGGCCGTTGGTGCAACCGCTGACCAACCACCTCACCCCGCGTCGGCCATCGCGTGCGGGTCTATCCCAGGCTCAGGCGCCGTGCCAATTCGCCGGAACGCCCGAGGTCGCGTAGTCGGTCGAAGCCGCCGATGGGGTCGCCGTCGATGACGATCTGCGGGAAGGTGCGCCCACCGCCACTCGCGGCCTGGATCCGATCACGGGACCCGGGGCTCATGATGTTGATGCGCACTTCGTCGTAGGCAATGCCGCGCTGGCGCAGGTAGCGCTTGGCACCGACGCAGTAGACGCAGAAGGGAGTGGCGTAGACGGTGACCTGAGCCATGGGGCGATGCTACTCGCGACCGCTCGCAAGCAGGTGACAGGCGATGGCCGCCGCCGCAGCGACATTGAGCGAGTCAACACTCCCTGCCATGGGGATGGTCACGCGGATATCGGCCCCGCGCAGCGTGGCATCGTCGAGCCCAGGCCCCTCAGCGCCCAGAAACAGGGCCACCCGCGTGCCGTTCATCCCCGCGAGGGCGTGCGCGAGGGGCAGGGCATCCGGGGCGGGGGTGAGCGCGAGCGTGGCGAACCCGTGCTCGCGACAGGTGGCCAGCGGGTCGTCGCTGATCGCCCATGGATGGTCGAGCGCCGCACCCATCGAGGTACGAAGCGCGCGCCGCCCCAGCGGGTCACCAGATCCGGGGCCGATCAGTGTGGCGTCCACTCCCAGCGCTGCGGCACTTCGGATGATGGTGCCCACGTTTGACGGGTTCGCCACTCCCTCAAGCACGAGCACCCGCTGGGCAGCGGGGATGACCGTGGCGGGGTCTGGGTCGGGCGGTCTGTGAAACATGGCGAGCAGGTCGCGCACGGCCCCGAACCCGGTGAGCGACTGGATCTCGTGGGGGGTCAGGTGGACGACCGGACATCCCAGGTCGGGCGGCGCCTGTGTGTATTCGGTGTTCACCATCAGCGCCTTGGGCACGTGCCCCGCGGCCTGCGTGCGCTCCACCAGCCGCACGCCCTCGGCCAGGAACACGGCGCCGTCACCCGCCGGTGGTGGACGCCGCAGGCGCGACTCGTGACCGCGCAGGTCGCGGAACATCTCCATGAGTGCGGCGCGATCGGTCATCGGGGGTCATCTTCGCGTAACCAGCGTGTGTAATGTCGCCGCCGTGACCTCCCCGGAAACCCCGACACCGAACGACGCCCCTCCGGATGATGGGCGCCTCGGCCGATTGGGCCGTTTCTGCGCGCGACATCACTGGTGGATTATTGGTGCGTGGGTCATCGCGCTCATTGCCATTGGTCTCACCGGGCAGTCGCTCGGAGGCCAGGCCGACGACACGGTGAGTCTGCCGGGGGTCCGGTCGGCCGAAGGGCTCAGCATCATCCAGAAGGCCTACCCCGGTCAGGGCGCATCACAGGGGATCGTGGTCGTCTATTCACCCACCACTCCTGTGACCTCGCCGAGCGCGAAGGCCGCTATTGCCCTTGGATCAGTCCGCCTGAAGAAGGTGCCCGGGGTCCTCTCTGTGACTGGTCCACAGGTTTCTCCCGACCAGCACATCGCGCAGTTCGTGGTGCAGTGGTCCACACCACCGCAGGACCTCGGAACGGCGAATCTCGACGCGTTGCAAGATGCGTCCGCCCCGCTCCGCGCCGCCGGTCTGACCGTCGAATACGGCGGCTCGCCCGCAATGCAGGCCGAGGCCGATGCCCCCGATTACTCGGTGCTGGTGGGCGTGCTGGCTGCGATGATCATCTTGCTTCTGGCATTCGGGTCGGTCATCACGATGCTCATTCCCGTGGTGGGGTCGCTCATCGCCGTGGCGATGACCGCGACCATCCTGATCGTGCTCGAGTCATTCGCCTCCATCAGTTCCGTGGGGCTGGCCATCGCCACCATGATCGGCTTGGGGGTCTCGGTCGATTACGGGTTGTTCGTGCTGACGCGCCACGACCAGCAGATGGCCGCGGGGATGCCCGTGGAACGGTCCGTCGGCCTCGCGGTCGCCACCGCCGGCCGTGCGGTTATCATCGCCGGTGGCACGGTTGCCATCGGCGTGCTGGGGTTGGCAATCGCGCAGGTGCCCCTGGTCACCCGTATGGGCCTGTGCGCCGCGCTGTCGGTGCTGGTGGCGGTCACCGCAGCCCTCACCTTGCTACCCGCAGCGCTCGGCTTGGTGGGTACCCGCCTCTCGGGATGGCGCATTCCAAAGATCACGCGCCCGGGCCCGGTGCAGCTCGAGGGTGCCGATGGCAAGCCGCATGGCTGGGCCCGATGGTCGCTCATGGTGACGCGTCGCCCCTGGCCCTTTCTTGGCGGCGCGCTGGCCATCCTCGTGCTGCTTGCCGTTCCGCTGTTCTCGATCGATCTCGGCATGGTCGACTCAGGAAGCGACCCCAAGAGCAGTACCACCTACAAGGCATATGGCCTGGTTTCGAAGGGCTTCGGCCCCGGTTCCAACGGACCGATTGAGGTCGTGCTGTCGGGCCCCAACGCGCAGGCCTCGGCCGCCGCGGTTGCCGCGGCCGCGAAGAAGGTGCCCGACGTGGCTGGCACCATCGGACCGATTCCGTCGCCCACTCACCCGGTATCGCTCATCACTGTGGTGCCGCAGAGTGCGCCGGCGAGTCAGGCCACCGAGACGCTCATTACGCAACTCGAGAGCGCACTGCAGCCGGTCGCAGGTGCCGGTACCCAGATATATGTCACCGGCACCACGGCTGTGGGCGCGGAGTTGGCCGCCAAGGTCGCCGCACGCCTGCCGTGGTTCATCGGCGTGGTCATCCTCATCTCGTTCATCCTGCTGATGATCGAGTTCAGGTCGCTGCTGGTGCCGCTGCAGGCGGCGATTATGAACCTGCTGTCTGTAGGTGCAGCCTTCGGTGTGGTGGTGTTCGTGTTCCAGGAGGGGCACGGGCTGTCGCTCATCGGGGTGGACCAACCGGTATCCATCGAGTCATGGGTGCCGCTGATGATGTTCGCCATTCTGTTCGGGCTCTCAATGGACTACGAGGTGTTCCTTCTCTCGCGCATCCGTGAGGGCTGGATGGCAACGGGCGACCCGCACAAGTCGGTGGCCCTCGGCCTGGCTGGCACCGCACGGGTTATCAGCGCGGCCGCAATGGTCATGGTGTGCGTGTTCCTGGCCTTCGTGCTGGAACCCAACGTGGTGGTGAAGATGCTGGGCGTCGGCCTGGCGACCGCCGTGCTGGTGGACGCCACGGTGGTTCGCCTCATGCTGGTACCTGCCGTCATGATTTTGGTGGGCAAGGGCAACTGGTGGCTGCCCAAGTGGCTCGACCGCATTCTTCCCACCCTGAAGGAGCCCGGGCAGGGCTGACCGACGGTGCGCGCGCGTGATCCGGCTCCGGAAATCACGCAGCACGGATCGGGGGATATACCCATGTACGCGGGCCATGCTGGCCCTACCGTCGTGGCATGAATCTGGCCACCACCCTTCTCGCCGACGCGCGGGCCGACCCCGGGCGCCTTGTGCTGGTTGGCGATTCGGGCCCGGTGGGGCTTCGCGATCTGGGCGACCGAGCCCGGATCGCCTCTGCAGTGCTGGCAGCCCATGGCGTGCGCGCAGGCGATGTGGTGGCGCTTGCGCTGCCCGACCGCCCCGCGTGGATCGCGGCATTTCTGGGGATCGCCCGGATCGGGGCCGTCGCGGCGCTGGTTGGGGAGGGTATGGGCGCGGATCGTGCGCGGGACCTCATCGGCCGTGCCGGTGCGCGGATGCTCATCACCGAACGCGATGACCTCATCTGTGAGCAGATCCTGGGGATGCGCGACCTACGGGAGGCAGGGTCTGCATCTGACCCGGGCGTGCGCGACATGTCGCATGGCGATCCCCTGTACCTGCTCGCCACCTCTGGATCGACCGGGCCATCCAAGTGGGTCGTGCACGTGCACGGTGATATCCCCTCGTGCATCGCCACCTATGGCCGACGGGTGCTCCGCATGGGGCCCGGGGACGTGACCTGGTCGGTCGCGGCCCTGGCCACCAGCTACGGCCTTGGCAACTCCCTGTACTTCCCCATTGGAGCAGGCGCCGCGGCGTGGCTGGGCGGTGATCGCGACCCCGCAGGCGCAGCGCACGCCTGTCGGGAGGGAGGGGTGAATGCGATGTTCGGCGTGCCCACGTTCTGGGCGCGGCTCGCCCGGCACGTTGCCGAGGGCCGCGTGCCCGCCGACGCATTTGCCGCGGTGCACCTGGCGGTGTCGGCCGGGGAGCATCTGCCCGAGGCCGTGTGGCGTGCGGTGGAGGCCACCACCGGCATGCGTCTGGTGAATGGTCTCGGGTCGTCGGAGGCCACCAACCTGTATCTGTCGGACCGGCGCGGATCGCCGGGGCCCGGACGGGTGGGCTGGCCGGTGCCGGGGTACGACGTGCGCATTGCAGGATCGGAACGCCCCGCGGTGGGGGATGAAGGCGAACTGCTCGTGCGCGGCCCCACAGTGATGCGCGGGTACCTCGATGATCCCGTCGCCACCGGCAAGGCACTGGAGAACGGTTGGCTGCACACCGGCGATGTGGTGCGGCTTGAGGCGGATGGCGGGTACCGGTTCGTCGGCAGGAGCGGGGATGTATTCAAGGTCGGAGCGCTCTGGGTGGATCCGCTCGCAGTACAGGCCGTGCTTCTGGATGATCCGGACGTATATGACGCCGTGGTGCTGGGGGTGGGGGACCCCGATGGGGTGACCCGTCTGGTGGCCGTGGTTGCGGCCCGGTCCACCCCGGATCTGGAGGAGAGGCTCATGGCAGCGTGCCGCGACCGGCTGGAGCATCACCTGGTTCCACGACTCATCCTTGCCACCGACACCTTGCCTGCCACGCCGTCGGGCAAGGTGCGTCGCGACGCAATTCGCGAGATGGCCACATCGGCGCTGAGCGACAGGAGAGTGGCATGAGCGTTGACCAGACGGTGCTTGATCGCTGGAACAGTTGCGGGTGGTACCAGCTCACCGGGCTCCGGGTGCACGATGCGGGGG